>Ga0163144_10022760_pt1 | contig 12405 bp, 7 predicted proteins | sample OliLak19BULKMAT1_FD_123175 | JGI IMG/M metagenome (GOLD analysis project Ga0163144, IMG submission 123175) | Freshwater microbial mat bacterial communities from Lake Vanda, McMurdo Dry Valleys, Antarctica - Oligotrophic Lake LV.19.BULKMAT1 | ecosystem: Environmental > Aquatic > Freshwater > Lake... | reverse complement strand
TCAGGAAATTCAGATACTGCTCGGGTTGTAAGGTGGAGGTGCTCATCACCATAATCTAACAGCCTACCCGGAAAATGCGAACTCCATGCTAGCATTAAAAAACGTGCTAGTGCGTAACTCCTAATTGTATCGCATATCCAAACCATGCATCACCCCAACTTCGCCCGCTTGGCGGCGATCAGCGCCAGCAACGCCTTTTGCGGGTCGGCGAACTTTTGGATCCCCTCGTTCATCAGCGTCGTTTCCAGGTGTTCCTGTTTCACGATCGCGTCGATCTCGGCCAAGACCGCGGGCACGGGCAATTGATCGACTTGCCGCGTGAAGGTTTGGCCGCTTTGCTGCACCGCGTCGTTGGTGGCCGGGGGATTGGTTTCGATGTCGCTGCCGGCGAACGCCGCCACATATTTCCAGGCCGGGTCTTTGGGATTCTTGGTCCCGGTGCTGGCGAAGATCATCTCTTGGTTGAGCGGCGTCTTTTGCGCTTTCCAAAAATCGCGGTTCTCGGCCCAGATCCGCTTGGCGTTGAGGATCCCGACTTGGCCTTGCGCGGCCGTGCTCAGCGTGGGGCAATGCTTTTCGGTGTATTGATCGACGCGCGACACAAAAATGCTATAAACGCTCTTGAACGAGTCGAGATTCGCCCGCCGCCGCGCCCCGCGCCACATATTGTCGCGCGCGATCCGGTACTGCCGCGACGAAAAGATCAACGTCACGTTGAGCGAAATCCCGGCCGCGCACAATTCCTCCACGGCATCCAGCCCGGCGGGCGTGGCGGGGACTTTGATCATCCGGTTCTTGTGGCCAGCGGACCATTTTTTGCCTAACGCAAGATAACTGCTGACGCGCTCGGCGTGGGGGAGATTCCGCTCTGGGTCTTCGAGCAGCGGATCAAGCTCAAAACTGACGTAGCCGTTGTCGCCGCGCGTTTCTTGCCAAACGGGCAGGAACACATCTTGCGCCGAGCGGACCAGTTCGTCGGTCAGTTGCCAGGCGATCGCATCGTCGTCTTGCCCCGTCTTAAGGATCTGCCCGATCCGTTCGTCGAACCGGCCCGTCTTGATCAAGTCCGAAACGATGACGGGATTCGAGGTCGCCCCGGTCGCCCCGAGGGCGCGGTTGCGGCGGACCAATTCGGGATCGATCGAATCCAACCAAAGCTTGGTGCCGGTGGCGATGAGCGATTCGAGGGGAGTGGCCATGGGGTATCTCGCTAGCAAGAAGGGTATTGGTTTGGAAATGCGTCGAGGAATCTGGATCTGTTTGCCGCAATGTCGTCTTTCGCTCCGCGAAAGAATGCACCCCTTTCGCAAAGCGAAATGCGCTCTGGTTACGCGGCTGCCGCCCTATTATCCGGGGAAAGCAGTAAGGAAGCCAGACATCGTCGGAAAATCGGCCTTGAGGAACGCCAAAATTGGAGAGCAAGACGCCAGACTTCTCACCACCACTACACTGATAGCAAGCTACCAGTGCCACCCTAAATTGGGCAAATCGGATAAGATCTTCCTATTTCGTCGATTTTAATGATTATTCCTGTTGTAACGATCCGCTCTTGGCCGATTTTTCTGAGGTAAAACCCGTTCAGGGAAAGCGACGGCCATTGTCTGAACCGCGCGATCCGCGGCGGGAATGGGCCGGAACGGCCGCTGGGGTGTTTTTGCCCCGCGATCAGAGTTTCGGTAAGTAGTTGAGAGTTGGCGGAAAATGCACGCCGAGAGCGGCCGGTCAACAGTCATGGAGGGCTGGAGAGTGAAACACGCGTTACGACAACTTGCGATCTGCGGCGCGGCGGCGGGCGGCATCGCCTGGTTTGCGCCGCTGGCCACGGCCGGCCAAGGCTCCTACAGCGCTCCGCGCACCGGCTCGGTTTCCTCCGCGCGCTTTAGCCAGAATCCGCTGAGCCAAGATCCGCTAATGCCGGAAGAAGCTCAGCCAGCGGAACTGTTCAAAGAGTTGCTCGCTCCGTCAACCGGCCGCTCCCCCGCGCCCGCTCACGGTAGCTCAATGACGCCCCCTTCGGTATTGAGCGAATTCTCGCCGCCGCCGGTCATGGGACCGGTCTATGAACCGGGCGAAATGCCGCATGACGAGGGGGAGCTGCTGCACGATCCGGGCGGGGAATGGGGAATGCCGGCCGCGGTCTGGAGTTCGGGCGATTGGTTTTTGAACGGCGACCGTTATGCGCAGGTTGATTTTTTCATGGCCCATCGGACGCGGCCCGAAACGCGAACGGGGATCGGTCAGGATTTTTTTGGCGTCGGCGCGGGGGTCACCAACTATGGCCAACCGTGGGGCGTCGAACCGGGGATCCGCGCGACCTACGGGATCAACCTCGGTCGCGATCACTTCAATCGCGACCGGAGCGTGGAATTTGGGTTTTACGGCATCAACGAATTCAACATGGAAGACGGCATCGCCTCGCGCGGCGACAATGGAATTTTCACGCCGTTGAATAACTTTTTCCCCGGTTTTAACAACGCCGACTTTTATCAGTTTTTTTACAACTCGCAAATTTACGGTTGTGAAATGAACTACAAAATTCGCAGCCGCTTGCCCAAAGACCGGATGGTCATGGGACCGGACGGAAGTTGGACCCGGCAATATACGCACGGGCGGATGCCGGCGTTTATGGTCGGGGTGCGTTACGTTTCGGTCACGGAGGACTTTCTCTGGCAAAGCCGCCGCTCTGGACAGCCGGTGAGCGAATTTCGGGGCGATTACAACGTCAGCGCCGAGAATGATTTAATCGGTTTGCAATTTGGTCTGGAGTGGTTCGATCAACGCGAGACCTGGTATTGGGGAGTCCGCGGCAAGGGGGGACCGTATGTGAATTTCGCCAGCCAAGAGTCGCTGATCGAGTTCACGGTCCTGAATCAAAACGGTCAAGCGGAAGGGGGAGCGATTCCCCGCGAAGCGAGCGACAATATGGCCGCGTTCTTTACCGAAGTCAATATCCTCGGCGCGTACAACCTCTCGCCCAACTGGACGATCCGCACCAGCCTCGATCTCACCGTGATCGGGGGCCTGGCGTTGGCTCCGGATCAACTCGGCTTCGATTTCAGTCCACCCACGCGAATCCTCAACGACGGGGTGATCTTCATGCAGGCCGTCTCGGTCGGGATGGAATGTTCGTGGTAGTTGCCAAACGATGAACGATGAATGAGGAACGATGAAGTAATTTCGACTTAAAAATTATCTTCCTTCATCGTTCATCGTTTCCCCTCACTTCTTCGCCGTCCCTGAGTGCTTCAAGCGGACATCTTTGAATTCGACCACCATCGGGTCGCCGGCGTGGATTTGCAAAGCGAGCAAGCCGCTGGCTAAGCTCCCCTTGGGATCGTTGTCGATCGCATCGACGGTCTGAATGCCGTTGAGATAATGCCGCAGGTGATTCCCCTCGGCGATGATCACATAGTCGTTCCAATCGGATTTTTTATAGGTTTTGCCAATCTCGTCCTTCGCGCCAAGTTTGCCGACCACTTTCGGCTTGCCATCCGCGCCGATCTCGACCTTTTCGCCGACATTGCACAGATATCCCCGCCCGCGCTCGTGATACAAAAAGCCGACCTTGCCGGGCGTGTTCTCCACTTCGGCCTGATAGCCTTCAATCACCCATTGATTTTGCGCGCCCGCTTTGGGGGGAACAAGTTTGCTGCGGTATTGGATGCCCGAGTTGCCGTGATCGTTTCGGAAGGAGAGCCGCAGTTCAAAATCTTTCAATTCGCCCCCCTTCCAAACCAGAAACGTGTTCCCCTGGGCGACGTTTTCTTTGGTCGTTTCACCGCGGACGACGCCGTCTTTGAACGACCAGAGCCGCATGTCGCCCTCCCACCCGCTCAGATCCTTGCCGTTGAACAACGGCTTCATGTCTTTCGGTTCCGGAGGAGCGGCGGGGGACGGGCCGTCGGCCGCGCGCAAATTTGAAACCAGCGCACAACACAAAAACGCCGCGGCAAAAACGAATCGAACCATGACACGCTCCTCAAAGAAAATGCAACTTGCTTTGCGAATGGATGCTAGCTGACTCCCCAAGTCCTTTAATGTAATGGGCGGGACCGGGCTTCGCAATGAATTGCAGGCGGATATTTGGTCAAGCGGACTGAGAATGACGCTAGCAAACGCGATATCGCTCTGGCCTCAGCGGAAGAAAGACGCCATAATTCGCGGCCATTTTTGGGGCTGCGTACTGTGTGCCACTGGCGTCCCGCCAGTGCATTGCAGTGTTCTGCACTTCGCGGTATGGTCAGTGCCAATGGTGGACCGGCGCCTTTTTACGTTACTCGATAAACGGCATTTCCGGCGGCTTGCTCCACCCTACGATCTTTGCTGATAGCCGGATTGCGTCTGCCGCCTTTTTCCTTTCCCCTTTTTCCTTCGCAAAATGTTGGGACAGCGCCGACAGCGTTCCTTAGCAAAATAACATTCCAAGCAGCTTGTCCCACCCTACGAAGACCCTACGAAGTCCCTCATGAAACTCTTCTTCTCCGTCGGCGAACCGAGCGGCGATTTGCACGGCGCCAATCTGATCGCCGAACTGCGGCGGCAGCGGCCCGAGATCGAGTGCGTCGGCTTTGGCGGGCCGCGGATGGCGGCGGCCGGCTGCGCGTTGCGGTTCGAGCTGACCAGCCTGGCCGTGATGTGGATTGCCCGCGTGTTGTGGAACATCCTCACGTTCTTTCGGCTCTGCCGAATGGCGGACCGCGAGTTCCTCAACGCGCGGCCCGATGCCGTGATCTTGATCGATTACCCGGGCTTCAATTGGTGGATCGCGCGGCGCGCGAAGCGGCACGGGATTCCGGTTTATTACTATTCGCCGCCGCAAATCTGGGCCTGGGCCGGGTGGCGGATCCGCAAGATGCGCCGCAACATCGATCACGTCCTGAGCGGCCTCCCCTTCGAGGTCGAATGGCTCCGCCGCCAGGGAGTGAATGCCACGTTCGTCGGCCATCCGTTCTTTGACGAGGTCCGCCGGCAACAACTCGATCCGCAATTGCTCGAGGGCTTGCGCGAACGGGGGAAGTGGGTCACGTTGTTGCCCGGCTCGCGCACGCAAGAGGTCGAAATGAACCTGCCCGCGATGCTTCGCGCGGTGGCGTTGATCCGCGCGCGGGCGCCGGACGTGAACTTCGCGGTGGCGGCGTTTAAGCCGCAGCACGCGCGGCTGGCGCGGACGATGATCGACGAAGCCGGGTTGGATGTGATCGTGCTGAGCAACAAAACGCCCGAGCTGATCCATCTGGCCGAGTGCTGCATCGCCACCTCCGGGTCGGTCTCGTTGGAGTTGCTGCATCACGTCAAGCCGACGGTGATCCTCTACACGGTTAGCGCGCCGGCGATGTGGGTGCAGCGGTGGTTTGTGCGGGTCCGTTATATTACGCTGGTGAATCTGCTGTTGGCCAAAGAGATGTTTCTGCGGCCGGGCGAATGGTCGGGGAGTTGGGGCAAACAGCACGCCGCGCCGGGCCGCGACAAATCGCCCGACAAGGCGTTGTTTCCGGAGTATCTCACCAGCGAAGACAAATCGCCGCAGATCGCCAACCATGTGATCCGCTGGCTGATGGTCGAGGAATACCGCGACGCGGCGCGGGCCGAGCTGGCCAAGCTGAAAGCGCGGATCGCCCACGGCGGAGCCTCGAAAAACGCCGCCCAGATCATTTTGAGCGAAGTCCCCGACCGTTCGCAAATGCCGCTGAAAACGCACTATCGTCCGGGGATGAAGGTGATCAGCAGCGCGGGTGCGGAGGCGGCGTGAGGGGGGAATGAAGGGCTGGGATTAGGGACTAATGGTAATGCGAGGGGGAATATCATCTTCGCAGGAAAATAATGTACATTCAAAGTAAGAGGTAATTTCCGTATTATGACAGATCGTTAATCGCCGCAATAACGTATTGAACTTGTGGGCTTGGCAATTAAATCTTGGTTTCAATATTCCTACCTAAGTCCCCAGCTCTGCTCCCCTAGTCCCTTCCCCCCTCCCCAATGGCCACCCTCGCCGACAGTTTGAGCAGTTCGACCGCGCGGGCGTTGCCGGTCAAGCGGCGGCCCGATTTGGTCACCGAGCGGACTCGCTACCAGGGAACGCTCTACTGGGTCGTCAAGGATCCCCTGGCGCTGGCCTACTTCCGGTTTCAGGAAGAGGAATTCGCGATCCTCAACATGCTCGACGGGCGGACGAGCTTGGACGAGATGAAGCGGAGGTTCGAGAAAGAATTCGCCCCGCAAAAAATCACGCTCGAGGAACTCGGCCGGCTGGTCGGAATGTTGCACCGCAGCCACTTGGTCATCGCCGACATGCCCGGCCAAGGAACGCAACTGGTCAAGCGCCGCCGCGAGCGGGTGAAGCGCGAGATTTGGGGCAAGCTGGCCAACGTGCTGGCGATCCGGTTCAAGGGGATCGACCCCGAGCGAATTTTGACCTGGCTGTTGCCGTGGTTCGGTTGGCTGTTCACCTGGATCGGCGGAGCGTTCGTGCTGGGGATGGGGACGGCCGCGCTGCTTTTAGTTCTTGTGCAGTTCGAGACATTTCAGAGCAAGCTGCCGACGTTTCACGAATTCTTCGCCGCCAAAAACTGGATCTGGCTCGCCGTGGCGATGGGGGTCACCAAAATCCTGCACGAATTCGGCCACGGGCTAAGCTGCAAAAAGTTCGGCGGCGAGTGCCACGAGATGGGGCTGATGCTGTTGGTCTTCACGCCCTGTCTGTATTGCAACGTCTCGGACTCATGGATGCTGCCGAACAAATGGCAGCGTGCGATGATTGGCGCGGCGGGGATGTACGTCGAGTTGCTGATCGCCTCGTTCGCCACGTTTGGGTGGTGGTTCAGCGAACCGGGGCTGTTCAATTATCTTTGCCTCAGCACGATGTTCGTCTGTTCGGTCAGCACGGTGATGTTCAACGCCAATCCGCTGATGCGGTACGACGGCTATTACATCCTCTCGGACATCATGGAGATTCCCAATCTGCGGCAGAAGGCGACCTCGATCTTGGGACGCAAGTTGGGGGTCTGGTGCCTGGGTTTGAAGGAACAAGAGGATCCGTTTTTGCCGCAGCGAAATCAGTGGCTCTTCGCGCTGTATAGCGTCGCCGCGACCGCCTATATGTGGCTGGTCTCGATTTCGATCCTCTTTTTCCTGTATCATATTTTCGAGGGGAACGGGCTGCGCGTGCTGGGGCATTTGTTGGCCGCGTTGTCGCTGGTCAGTTTATTGGGAATCCCGTTGTGGCGGTTGGGAAAGTTCTTTTTTACGCCGGGGAGGATCGATCAGGTGAAACCGCATCGCGTGTTGATAAGCTTGGCGATTCTTACCGCGGTGGGAGCCGCGTTTGCGTTGGTCCCGCTGCCGTATCGCGTCTTCTGCGCCGTCGAGGTCAAGCCGAGCCAGGCCAAGCCGGTGTATGTCGATGTGAGCGGGCGGATCGTCGAGGTTTATGTGAAGCCGGGTCAAACGGTCGCGTCCGGCGATCCGTTAGCCAAGCTGCATAACGAAGATTTGGATCTGGAAATCAACAATCTGCAGCGTAAAGCGGCCGACTTGGAAAAAAGTTTGGAGTCGCTGTTGCGCGAACGGCACGAACCGGGTTCGCAAGCGCGGCAGGAAATTCCCGCCACGCGTTCGCAACTCGAATCCGCGCGCGAGGAATTGCGGCTCAAGTATCTCGATGTGGATCGGTTGGTGCTGCGGGCCACGGCGTCCGGAACGGTCATCGCCCCCCCCGCCGTTCCCGAACGCGAAGACGCCGATAAAGAAGTGCTGCCGACCTGGTCGGGAACGCCGCTGGAACCGCGCAATCTCGATGCGCTCTTGCAGCGTGGCACGCAGTTTTGCCTGATCGGCGATCCGCACGCCCTGGAGGCGATCATGGTCGTGGATCAAAGCGAGATCGATTTCATCCGCGAAAAGCAGAAGGTCGAGATCAAGCTCGACGCCTTGCCCGGCGAAACGCTGGCCACCGAGCTGGCCGACATCTCGCGCATCAAGGTGACCGCGCTGTCGCGGGGGACGAGCGTCAAGACGGGGGGCGAAATCGAAACCAAAACCGACGAGCGCGGCATCGAACGCCCGATCAGCACTTCCTATCAAGCACGCGCCGTTTTGAATAACGCCGACGACACGATCCTGCCGGGGATGCGGGGCCGCGCGCGGATCCACGCCGAATGGCAATCGCTGGGGCGGCGGACCTGGCGGGTGATTATGGAGACGTTGAATTTCAATTTGTAGGGTGGCTAACTTGCTTATCTCAGAAACTTAGGATCTACCGATAAATAACATCCCGATTTCAAATGGCATTTAAGGGTGCTAGCAAGCCGAAGCCGTGTGAATTCATGGAAGTTATTTATCGAGTGCTCCTTAAAAACCTTGTTGCTGATCAGCGTGAATCAGCCCCAGCCGTTCCATCTGTGTTCGATTGTCTTTTCCTTGCTCAAAATCAATAGAACACGGATTTAGCTGATCTAACAGATTTTCACAGATCAGCAAATGTTGAGCACAGTTTATTTTTTAGGGTACGCGATCAAGCTCAACCCTTGATTACGCCTAGCTTACTCTTACGTGTTAGTATAAAAATTTAGTCTGAATCAAGTAGCCATGATTCGGTAGCCCTTGAATCGCCAATCCGGCTACTTCAAGATTCTGCTTATCTGCGAGCGTCGGTGCAATCTGTGGATAAACCGAATTCTGATTTGTTACCTTACCTAACCTCCCAACTGTCCAGCGAACGGGCGTTGACGAATCGACCTCAATTCGCCATTCTGACGGTTTGACCGCCGCCGTTTGCCGCCGTTGAACCGCGGGCGGACGGCGGGCGTAGCACAAACACCCGCGTGCCGGTTGAGTCGCTGATCCAACGATTTCGGCGAATCGCGGGAACGACCGGCGACGCGGTTGACATTTTTCGCATTTGGGAAAGGCGTTCGCATGAACTCGGCCAGTTTGGAAACGACCAGGGCAATGGCGGCCTATCGCGATTATCAGCGGCAGCGGCAGATGACGATCGGCGATCTGCTGCTGGAAAACCGCATCATCTTTTTGCAGGGCGAGATCTTCGACGGCAACGCCAACGAACTCGTGATGAAGCTGCTCTATCTGCAGAGCGAAAACCGCAAAAAGGACATCCACTTTTACATCAATTCGCCCGGCGGCAGCGTCACCGCGACCCTGGCGATTTACGACACGATGCAGATTCTGACTTGCCCGGTGTCAACCTATTGCATCGGGATCGCGGCGAGCGGCGGTTCGGTGTTGCTGGCCGGAGGAACCAAAGGGAAACGCTTTGCCCTGCCGCATAGCAAGGTGATGATCCACCAGCCCTACGGCCAGGTCGGCGGGCAGGTGAGCGATATCGAGATTCAAGCCAACGAGATCATCCGCAATCGCGAGGAACTCAATCACATCTTAGCCCAACACACCGGCCAACCGATCGCGATGATCGCCAAGGCGACGGACCGCGACAAGTATTACACGGCGAGCGAAGCGAAGGAATTCGGCCTGGTGGACGACATTTTGACCAAACCGCCGGCGACCGGCGACGACAGCGACGACGACGAACGCTAACCGGTCCACCCGCTGGGTGCCACTGGTAGCTTGCTACCAGTGCATTGAGTCACAACAACTATCGCACTGGTAGACAAGCTACCAGTGCCACCCCTCAAACTGCTCCCCACAATTCACGCATTTTCCGCGAGCCTACTCATGCCCCTGATCCCGTTTGTCATCGAAAAAGACGGCCGCGAAGAGCGGGCGATGGATATTTTTAGCCGCCTGTTGAAGGACCGGATCGTGTTTCTCGGTTCGCAGGTCAACGACGAGGCGGCAAATATCATCGTCGCGCAATTGCTCTTTTTGCAATCCGACGATCCCCGCGCCGATATCCATCTCTACATCAACTCCCCCGGCGGGAGCGTCACGGCGGGATTGGCGATTTACGATACGATGCAGTTTGTGACCTGCGACGTGGCGACTTATTGCATCGGCCAATGCGCCAGCATGGGGGCGGTGCTGTTGGCGGCGGGGGCGGCCGGAAAGCGGCGTGCGCTGCCCAACTCGCGGATCATGATCCACCAGCCGCTGGCCGGCATGGAAGGGACCGCCGAAGAGATCATGATCCACGCCAAGGAATTCAAAAAAGTCAAAGAGAAACTCAACAAAATCTTGCTCAAGCACACCGGCCACCCGCTGGAAAAGATCGAGCAAGATACCGACCGCGACCGCTTCATGAGCGCCGAAGAGGCGATGGAGTATAAATTGGTCGATCAAGTGATCGAACACATGGGCCCGCCGGTGCCGAAGGGGATGACGGCTTAATTGGGGATTGGGGTATGGGGTATGGTCAGCGCGATGGTGCGCCGCTCACCGCGACGAATGCGATTTTCTACTGCTTTGTTCCGCGGTTAGTTGCGCTGCTTTCCACGCTCTTTCCGAGCGTGCCGCGCATTTGTACTTTGCGTACACAGCCAATTCACTGGCGGAACGCCAGTGGCACCAGGTAAATCATCTCGCCACATAGCGGTTTTCCCCAACTTCGCCTTTTCTCCCGCCGTCCGCCGGGCTATCTTGGCGGCAGGGGCAATTGACGGTGGCGACGCGGCTGAAGATGCCCGCGCGTTCCCCGTTGGCGACTTTTCATTGCGGAAACCATTATGCCGGCGCCGCGTTCGCTTAGCTTATTGATCGTCTTCGCGCTGACCACGTTTGTCAGCGCGTTTTTGCTGTTCTTTATCCAGCCCCTGATTTCCAAGATCATTCTCCCCTGGTTCGGCGGAGGGACTGGCGTCTGGGCGACCTGCATCGTCTTTTTCCAGGTCATGCTCTGCGGCGGCTATGCCTATGCCCACGCCACCCAACGCTGGCTCACCCCCAAGCAGCAAACGATCACGCATTTGGCGTTGCTTGCGGCGGGCGTGTTGATGTTGCCGATCATGCCGGCCGTCGCGTGGAAACCGGAAGACGGCAATTACCCGGCCGGCCGCATTCTGTTGTTGTTGTTGCGGCATGTCGGCGTGCCGTATCTGGGACTGGCGGCGACCGGGCCGCTGTTGCAGGCGTGGTACGCGCGCTGTTTTCCGGGGCATCGAACGTATCGGTTGTACGCGCTCTCGAACGTCGGCTCGTTGGCGTCGCTGTTGCTCTTTCCGTTTTGGTTCGAGCAAGTGATGGGGATGAGCCTGCTCTCGACGCTCTGGTCGTGGGGCTTTGCGGCGTTCGCGGTCTTGTGCGGCTATGTGAGCGTGATGCAGCTCTTTCGGTCACAAGCGGCGGCGACTCCCGTCGTTGAGACCCCGCCATACGCGCGCGGCGCGGTCGTCCCCGTGCAGCTCACGCCGGAACAACGGACCGCTCTGGCCGAAACCGCAAAACCCGATCCGACCTGGCGCGACTACGCGCTCTGGATCGCGCTGCCGGCGCTCGGTTCGATGATGCTGGTGGCGGGAACGAACCACCTCTGCCAGGACATCGCCTCGATTCCGCTGCTCTGGATCTTGCCGCTGAGCCTGTATCTGCTCTCGTTCATCATCTGCTTCGACGCCGAACGCTGGTATATCCGCCCGCTGTTCGCGATCATCGGCTTGTTTGGTCTCTATTTTTCGGCTGCGATGGTCTTCTTGGATTTCCATCCGGAATTGGGGAGCGGCCTGATCGCGCGGGCGGCAATGCCCGTGCTGCGGCCGGCCTATGAGCACTTTGAAGCGTTGAAACCGTTACCTCCCGCTGAACAAAATTGGTCAGCCTGGTTTGAAAACCAAACGCTCATTCGCACGCTGCCGATCAACTTTCGCGGCCAAGTCTTGGCGCATTTAGTCGGCCTCTTCGGATTGTTCATGGTTTGCCACGGTGAATTGACCCGTTACAAACCCGCGACCAAGCATCTGACCGCGTTCTTTTTAGCAATCGCCGTGGGGGGAGCGTTGGGAGGGACGTTTGTCAGTTTAGTCTCGCCGTTTGCGTTTGATCTCAACGTCGAGTGGATGTTGGGCCTCTGTATTTCGATCTTGCTCATTTGCGGGCTGCTGCTTGATTATCAAGAGGGTTACAAGTACCTGCCGCGCTATCTGTTCTTGGTCGTGCCGGCGATTTTGTTGGGCTTGATGGTGTTGTGGCAAAATTCGCAACTCCCCCAGTCCGTGGCCGAATTGACGGTTGGCAATCAGGTGGATCCCCTATATCCGCCGGGACTCAACGATAAAGATAAGGGCCTGAAGCAGCCAGATAGTACGCAACTCCTCTCTCCGATGGTCGCGCTGCCGCTGGCGGCCGGGTTGGTGGTGCTGTTGGGGAGCGGCGCGGCGGCACTCTACCGCGGCTTGCAAAAGCGCGAGGAGCTGCGTTTCTGGATCGTCAACGGAGCGATGCTGCTGGTGGTCTGTTTGGCGATCTCCGACGCGCTCAATTTTCTCCATGTATTTCAGGCCT
>Ga0163144_10022759_pt1 | contig 12405 bp, 7 predicted proteins | sample OliLak19BULKMAT1_FD_123175 | JGI IMG/M metagenome (GOLD analysis project Ga0163144, IMG submission 123175) | Freshwater microbial mat bacterial communities from Lake Vanda, McMurdo Dry Valleys, Antarctica - Oligotrophic Lake LV.19.BULKMAT1 | ecosystem: Environmental > Aquatic > Freshwater > Lake... | reverse complement strand
GCCGCATTTCCTGCCCATCCGACCAAGCTCCTCGACTGGAAGAAGGGTGATTTCCATTCGATGACACTCAGGCGCGACGGCGAGATACTGGTGCCCCTCGAGAGCCAGCGCGTTCCAGCCGTGTCCAACCAGGACGCCTATCGCAAGGACGGAAAGGCGCGCATCCCTAACAGTGGCGTGTATGTGTTCCACCCGGCCGATTTCGCGCCGGTCACGGCGCACTTCACCATGGAAGTGATCGACGCGGAGAAGCTGCGGCGGGTGAACTTCGTGCTTCCGCCCGCCATGCTGCAGGCCATCGCAAAAGAGCTGGGGCCTTGGCAGAAGTAGGCAGGACTCGGCTATTGCGCCGCCAACGCCTCGCTCGCCACCCGGGCGCACTGGGCCAACACTGCGGCCCCCACGAAGATGACCCCTTCAGCGGCATAGAAACGGGACGAGTGTGCGCCAATGATTTCGCCCCCTGGTTCGCGAGCCCCAAACCGGAGAAAGCAACCGGGTATTGTTTCCTGATAAAAGGCGAAGTCCTCGCCCCCCATGTTGGTGATGCCGAACGGCACAACCGCCTCAGCGCCGAGTACCGACGCCGCAGCCGCATGGGCCCACGCGGACTCGCGCTCGGGATTCACGATGGGAGGCGTTCCCTGTTCCACCGCGACTTTCGCCTGCACACCGTACGCCTCCGCTACCGACGTGACGATTCGTAGCACCTCCGCCGCGAGACGCTTCCGGGTGTGCGGATCCATGGCACGCAGCGTGCCGGTGAGCGTGGCCCGTTCGGGAATGACGTTGGACGCTACGCCGGCGTGAATACTCCCTACCGTGCAGACCGCAGGCGCGGCGGGGTCGAGTCGGCGAGCCACGATGGTTTGCAGGGCGGTAACCACGGCCGCCGCCGCGACAATCGGGTCGGCCGATTCATGTGGACGCGCGCCGTGCGCGCCGCGCCCCATCAGCTCGATAGTAAACGAGTCTGCCGACGCGGCCAGCGGACCCGCTTGGGCAATGACCTGCCCCAGGTCGAATCGCCGGTCGACATGTCCCCCGAAGATTGCCTTCACGCCATCCAACGCGCCACTGGCGAGTATGGCCGTCGCCCCCGCGCCGAGCTCCTCCGCCGGCTGTAAGACCACCAGCACGTCGCCGCGCGCCGGCTCCCGAATGAGTGACATGGCTGCACCCACGGCCCAGGCGGCATGCACGTCATGTCCGCAGGCATGCATGATGCCCGGCACCGCCGACGAGAAATCGAGTCCTGTTTCTTCCTGAATGGGGAGGGCGTCGATGTCGCCTCGCACCGCGACTGCCGGCGCGGTAGGATCGCGACCGGGCACGCGGGCTACCACGCCCGTGTTGGCCACCCGCCTGACCGTCAGACCTAACGACCCGAACACCTCGGCCAGGCGGTCCGAGGTCGCGTATTCCTTCCATGAAAGCTCGGGATGCCGGTGTAGCTGGCGACGAAGCATCACGAGTGTCGTGATGTCGCCGTCGGTGAATCGGGAGAGCGCAGATTCGGGCGCAACCACCGCGCCGCGAGGCGTGATTATCGCCATTGCATGCTTACCATGTAATCATCGTCGTTTGATCACTGCCATGTGAACACCGCCATGTAAATACCGCCATGCGCTGCCGCCCCGCTCAAGCCTATCGTCGGTTCGCTCCGCGTTCTGTCCCTACGCTCCAAACCGTTCCAGGCGCACGGTAAGATCATCGATCCGGTCGTGGTCGATGTCGATGCCGAGGCCTGGCTGATCCAGGGGAACTCTCACCATACCGTCGGTCGCCATGGTCCACTCGGGGGTGACGATATCGCGCGTCCAGTAACGTGCACTGGGACTCAGGTCGCCGGGCTTGAGGAAATTCGAGAGCGAGGCGAGGGCGACATTGTAGGCGCGGCCGATTCCACTCTCCAGCATTCCGCCGCACCAGACGGGGATTCCGGTGGACTCGCAGTAATCGTGGATGGCGAGGGACTGGGCAAACCCACCCACGCGTCCCGGCTTGATGTTGATGAGGCGCCCAGCGCCTAACGTGACCATATCCTGTGCCCGATCGAGAGAGGTAATCGATTCGTCGAGGCAGATGGGGGTCTTGAGACGCTTCTGCAGTTCGGCGTGACGGACGATGTCTTCCCAGGCTAGCGGCTGTTCGAACATCATGAGGTCGAGGTCGTCCATCGCCACCAGCGCGTCCGTGTCGTCGAGCGTGTACGCGTTGTTGGCGTCGGCCATCAGGGGCGCGTCGGGAAAGGCCTCGCGGACGGCGCGCACGTACTCCACGTCCTTGCCGGGCTTGATCTTGATCTTGATCTTCCGGTATCCCTCGGCGAGGGCAGCACCGGCCTTCTCGACCAGCGCGGCGGGCGACGCCTGGATGCCTAACGAAATTCCGACCGGGATATCCTTGCGGGTGCCACCGATGAGCCGGGCGAGCGGCAGGCCAAGGTGCAGCGACTCGACCCCCCACATGCCCATTTCCACGGCGGCCTTGGCCATCTGATGGCCGCGGAAGTCGCGCTCCAGCGCCGCGTGCACGTCGCCCGGCCGATCGAAGTGCTCGCCGAGGACGCGCGGAGCGATCCACTTCGAGATCGCCAGCCAGGCCGTGTCGATTGTTTCCGACGTGTAGTTCGGTGTGGCGTCGGCCACGCACTCGCTCCACGCCACAGCGCCACTGGCATCGCGGAGTTCGAGCAAGGCAATGCGCCGCTCGGTCATGGTGCCGGACGAGATCTGGAACGGTTCACGGAGCGGGAGCCGGATTTCACGAAGCGTGATGCTGGAAAGCTGAAGCATGCCGAAGAGGGGCGGTGGGTGAGCGAACGCAGGGTGGATCCGCGCATTCGTCAGGCGCGTAGCGTCACAACGTAGTACGGAAGTCTTCCGGGGGCGCCGCGCACAAAACGGGTGGCAGAAAAGCCGCGATTGTAGAGCGAGATCATCGCGTCACGCACCGTCAGGCGCCACCGCGTGGCGGCTAGGGGACCGGTGTTTTGTATGGCGCTCATCTCGTGTGGAATCTGCACGCGGAACGCGGGGGCGATGTCGGGGAGTGCGAGGACAGGGAGTCCGCCATCGTCCAGCGGATTGGCCATCGGGATTTCTTCGTCGCCGTCCTGCGGGGTGGCGATGGCGGTTTCGTGGCGCTCGGCATTCGACAGATTCCAGCCGATCACGAAGCGGTCGGTGGGCAGGGCGCCGTGCAACGTGCTCCCGGTGTTGTCGCCATACATGTTCTCGACGTATTCCACCGGAAACGCACCGAGTCGGTTGAAGTTGAAGTGTGCGTTGCGCGCCACCAGAGGATCGTAGGTCCACAGCATCAGGTCGACTCCCAGTTCGCGCACGCGTTCGCGCTGGTAGTGCTTGAGTTGATCGCCGATGTGATGACCGCGCGCCTCTTCGCGCACGGCCAGCATATCGGACCAGTGGGCGGGACGGCCGTCGCGTAACCCGGTGAGACCGAAGACGAAGCCGATCATTCGTCCATCAGCGTCGAAGGCGCCGGCCGTGACGCCGCCAATTTTTTGCGACACCCGCAGGATGGCCGCTGGAACGCGTTCGCTGAAGCCGCGTCCCCAGGTTTCGTCCTGTATCTCGCAACATTCGAGATACTCCTCAAGAGTGGCGAGGTCTCGAATCGTGATGGTGCGCAGCGAATCGGTCATTCGATAGATAGGAGGCCGTGATGCGCCGCTCTTGCGTGGCTCACTGGGCGCGGTGTAGATAGCAGTGTCGAAACAGAATTGTATACAAATTTCAGAGCAGAAAATGCGACCACTTCGACCCGCGCGCAAGGCCGTCGCGACGGTCAATCGACCCGTAGCTGTCAGCATTGCCGTCTTGCTTTCGCTCGCAACGGCGTGCTCGTCAGCCAAAAACGAGCCTGCCACATCGGGAAACGGGGGAGGCGGTGACGCCGATGCGTACGACGTGGTGATCGTCGGCGGGCGTGTCGTCGACGGGACAGGCAGCGCGTGGATATACGCCGACATCGGAATACGCGGTGATCGCATTGCCCGCATCACTCCTCCTGGCATGTTGGGCAACGCCAACGCGAAGCAACGCTTCGATGCCACGGGCCGTGTGGTGGCGCCCGGCTTTATCGACATCCAGGGGCAGTCGGTGGTGCAGTTCACGGTAGGCGATGGTCGCGTTGTCTCGAAAGTCACGCAGGGCGTCACCACCGAGATAATGGGCGAGGGCTCATCGCCCGCGCCGGTGAATGACCATATCGCGAACGCGATGGCGGGGATGCTCGACAACTCGATGGACACCGCGTCGCTGGCCGTTTTCCGCACTTTCACCGGATCACGCGGCTTCGACAAATGGCTGACCACCATGGAGAAACACGGAGCGTCGGTCAACATCGGATCATTCCTCGGCGCGGCGACGGTGCGGGTATATGCCAAGGGGTTCGCCCAGGGACCGCCTAACGCCGCCGAACTCGATACCATGCGCGCGGTCACTCGCGAGGCGATGCGCGATGGGGCCTTCGGGGTGGCCAGTGCCCTCATCTACCCGCCGGGCAACTTCGCCACGAGCGAAGAGCTGGTGGAAATCGCCAAGGCGATGTCGCCATCGGGGGGCGTCTATATCACCCACATGCGCTCCGAAGCAGACGGTTATCTGGAAGCGATCGACGAGGCCATGCGGATCGGGCGCGAAGGGCGCGTGCCGGTCGAGATCTACCACCTCAAAGCAGGTGGCGTGCGCAATTGGCCCAAGGCGGCGATGGCGGTGGCCAAAATCGACTCGGCGCGCCGTGCGGGACAGGATGTGGCGGCCAACATGTACCCGTACGTCGCGGGCGGCACCAGTCTCAGCGCCTGTACTCCCCCGTGGGCGAGCGAGGGCGACAGTCTGCTCGCGCGCCTGCGCGATCGGGCGCAACGTGCCAGGATCACGGCCGAGATGAAGGCGGCCAAGTGGAACTGGGAGAATCTGTGCTACCTCGCCACGCCCGGCCGCGTGATGGTCGTCGGCTTCAGCACACCCGATCTCAAGGCGAAGTACGACGCCAAACGGATCGACGAGATAGCCCGTGACATGAAAAAGGACTGGGCCGAGGCTGTGGTGGAACTGCTGCTGGCCGAGAACGGAAAGCTTGGGATGGTTGTCTTCATGATGAAGGAAGACAACGTCGAAATGCAGCTGCAGCAGCCGTGGATGAAGTTTGGCACCGACGCAGACGGATGGGATCCAGACTCGGTGAAGGGGGTGTTGCATCCGCGCACCTACGGCACGTTCCCGCGCATCCTGGGTTACTATGTGCGCGAGCGGAAGTTGCTGTCGCTGGAAGAGGCGATCCGGAAGATGACGTCGGCCACGGCCAATCGCCTGTCTATTCGCGATCGCGGCCAGTTGCGCGAAGGCTTCTTCGCCGACGTCGTTATCTTCGACCCGAATACGATCATCGATCGGGCTACGTTTGTTCAGCCCAACCAGCTGTCGTTAGGCGTGGAGCAGGTGTTGGTAAATGGAGTGCTCGTGCTGCACAATGGCAAACATACAGGCGCCAAGCCGGGACGCGTGGTACGCGGCCCTGGCTGGAGCGGATGGGAGGAGACGAGGTGACAACTGCGGTCAAGAGTGGTCCCGCCAAGCGAGGAGCGCGTCCCGAACTGGTGTATCGCAAGCTGCGTGAGCTGATTGTGCGGGGCCAACTCGCCCCTGGGACGCGCATCGTGGAAACCGACGTGGCGCAGCGACTTGGTGTGAGTCGCACGCCGGTGCGCGGCGCCTTGCAACGGCTGCAACAGGAAGGGTACATCGTTGACTCGCCGGCCTTGCAGCAGTCACGGCCCACGGTGGCCCCGCTCACGCGCGAGGATGCGCATGAACTCTTCTCCATCGTCGCAGAAATCGAAGGACTCGCTGCGCGCTTCGCGGCGCAGCGCTCCCCTGCCGAGCGCGAGAAGCTCGGCACCGAGCTGGCATCGATCAATGACCAATTCAAGAAAGCAGCCGACGCCAAGTCCCAAAATCACAACAAGATCTGGGAGCTCGACGAGAAATTTCACCGCTGTTTCGTCGAAGCAGGTGGAGGCACCCGACTCCTTGCGCTGCACGACGCGGTCAAGCCGCAAGCCGAACGGTACGAACGACTCTACGTCAGCCTGCTGGCGCGAGACCTTATCACCTCGTACGTGGAACACAACGCCATCGTGCGTGCGATCAAGAACGGCAGCGTGGACGCGGCGCAGGGGGCGGTACAGAACAACTGGCGCAACGCTGCCGAGCGGTTGGGCAGCGTGATCGACAATGTGGGGGAACGGGGGAAGTGGTAGATCTTGAGAAGACGAATACTTCAGAAGACGGATACTACAGAAGACGAGAAGACGAGATTTTTGGGACTTTGACTGTGGAGGGTATTTCCTATGACTTCTAGGCGAGCGTTTGTTGGGCGGTTGGGGGTGGCGGCGGTTGGAGCGCCATTCATCAATCTTGGGCGGTTTCGGATATTTGAGGGGAGTGCGGCCGAGTACTCGGCGCGGTGCATTGGACTGGTACAGTCCTCCATTGTCGTGGATATGCTGGGATTGCTTTCGTTAGGCGCCAACGGCGGCAAGTGGATGAAGAATCCCGACACCTTCACCCCGTCTGACTTCCAGCGATTCAAGGAGTCGGGGATCACCGTCTTTCACCCGGCGACGGGGACGGGCGGGCCCGACGTGTATGAGAACACCTTCTGGTTCCTGAGCGCCTTCAACGGCTTCATCGCCGGCCAGAGCGAATCCTTCATGCGCATAGACAGTGCCGACGATTTTTCGCGCGCCAAGCGGAGCGGAAAGATCGGGCTCATGCTCGGGGTGCAGAACTCGGAGCACTTTCGCACGCTCACGGATGTGGAGAGCTTCTACGCGTTAGGCCAGCGGGTGTCGCAGCTCACGTACAATGCGCGCAACATGTTCGGCAACGGATCCACCGAACGCCGCGACGACGGACTGAGCGACTTCGGCGTGCGGCTGGTCGCGAAGATGAATGAGGTCGGAATGACGATCGACGTATCGCACTGCGGTGACAAGACGTCGCTTGATGCCTTCGAGGCGTCCCAAAAGCCCGTGCTCATTACGCACTCCAACGCCCGCGCCCTCAACCCCGGGCACCCGCGATGCAAACCGGATGACGTCATTCGCGCATGCGGCACGTCGGGGGGCGTCATGGGAATCACCGGGGTGCGCAACTTCGTGAAGGGGAGTGAGCCGACCACGGTGGACAGCGTCATGGATCACGTGGACTACATCGCGAAATTGATCGGCATAGAGCACGTCGGCATCGGGAGCGACATAGATCTTGATGGATACGACGACATGCCGCCCGACCAGTACAAGCGCCTGAAGGAGAGCTACAAGGGGAGCTACGCCTTCCGCGAAAAGATCGACATCGAAGGACTGGACCATCCCAAGCGAATGTTCGATTTCACGGAAGGGCTCATCCGCCGGAAGTACAGTGACGCCGACATTACCGGAATTCTGGGCGGCAACTTTGTACGTGTGTTGGGGCAGGTGTGGCAACCGATGGGTGCTCGGCCCCACGCGGACAAACCATCGTAGTTGTCAGGTCAGGGTTTCTGCACCGGCTTGGGCACGGCCGGATACAAGCCGGCCTCCAACAAGCGCGCATAGAATGGCTTGAGCTTGGCCACCAGCGCGTTGACTTGATCGATCACGGCCGGAACTTCAGCTTTCACCTCGTTCCACTGTGCCACATCGCCCTCCGACACCGGCACGGTGGCACCGCCGATTCCGCCGAGCAAGCCGCCCAGCTTGAAGGTGATGACATTCCGAAACTCGGCCGAGGTGAACTCCGACGTGTCGCCTTCGTCACGGATATAGAATTTCTTCTTGAGTGGCTCGAGTTCCTTTGCGAGGCTGTCATGCGTGGCCCGGAGCGCGGCCGGTGCGGTGGTGCTGTCGGCAAGTGCGCGCTTGATCTGAGCGAACTGCGTATTGGCCGTTCGGGCGGCGCTGCTCGCTTCGCTCAGGCGTGCTTCGAGTCGCTGCCCTTCTCTCAGTAACTCGAAGCGGCGCGTCCGATCGGCATCCGTAATCGTCACCTCGCGGTCACCATGCACCGCGAAGCTGCGTGACGCAACCTCTTTCCCGTTGACGACGAGCGACGCGTTGAAGTTGCCGGGCAGGACCGACGGCCCCTGTGTTCCACGATTAGGCCCGCCACCGCCACCGCCGCCGCCGCCACCAAAGGGAGAGCTGCCTGCGGCGCTGTCGCCCTTTGGAGCCGGAATTGGCTCGATGCGAAAATCCCAACTGACCGTATTCATTCCGGCGGCGAGTCCTTCCTTGACGTCGTCGCCCTTGAGCTCTCGCACCTGGTTGCCGGCACCGTCCTTGATCACGATACGCACACTGTCTGCCTTGGTCTTGAGCCAATAGGCGAAGGGCGCGGCCAAGGGCGGATTGGGCCCGAGAAACTGCATATCGCCTTGGCTGGAGTAGTAACGGAAGGAACCGTACGACTGCTGGAACGCCTGCGGCATCGGGAAGAGATACACATCCGCCACCTGCGCGCGCGCGCCTTCCTGAAACGGTGTCAGGTCGTCGAGAATCCAGATACCCCGCCCGTGGGTGGCGAGGAGCATCGCGTTGTCACGCGGGTGGAGCGTGATCTCGTACACCGGCACCGTGGGTAGATTCGCCTTCACCCGGTTCCAACTCTTGCCTCGGTCGATCGATACATACAGCCCCGTCTCCGTGCCCAGGTAGAGCACGTCTCCGACCTTCTGGTCTTCGGTAATCGACCGCGCCACTTCGCCCGTGGGAAGATTGGCCACGATGGATTTCCATGTCGCCCCAAAGTCGGTGCTGGCGTAGACGTAGGTACCGTAGTCGCCCGTACGATGCGAGTCGAAGGTGACGTAGACTGCGCCTTCATCAAAGCGTGATGGTGCAACGCGCGACACATACGCCCACTTCGGAGCATTTGGTATTTTGGCGGTCACGTTGGCCCAGTTTGTGCCACCGTCGCGCGACACCTGGACCTGCCCGTCGTCCGACCCAGTGTAAATCAGGCCGGCCTTCAGGCGCGACTCGGCGATCGTAAACAGCGTGCTGTATTGCTCCACGCCGTCGTTCCGGGCAAGTTTGACGTCGGCCAGCTTGCTCCCCATCAGCTGCAACGTGTCGCGATCGACGCCGGTGGTGAGGTCGGCACTCACGGCGTTCCACGATTGCCCGCGGTCGGTTGACTTGAACAGCTTGTTGGCGCCGATGTAGACCGTGGCCGCATCGTGCGGTGAGATGATGAACGGCGTGTCCCAATTCCATCGGTAGGGTTTCTCGGCCGCCGGTGCCTCGGGGCGAATACTCTTCTGCTCGCCGGTGACCTTGTCCATCCGCGAGACGTAGCCTTCCTGCGAGGACGTGTAGATGATGCGCGCGTCGGTGGGGTCGATGAGGTTGACGAATCCATCGCCGCCGGGCAGCGACCACCAATCTGCATCACTGATGCCTTCGGTGTGACGCACTCGGCTGGGGCCGCACCACGAGTTGTTGTCCTGCAAGCCACCGCACACGTTGTAGGGAGTTTGCATGTCGTAGCTCACGTGATAGAACTGGGCGATGGGGAGATGCGGGAACCACTGCCACTTCCGTCCTTTGTCCCTCGTCACTGAGACACCACCATCGTTCCCGATGAGCATGTGGTTCGAATTGTTCGGATCGATCCACATGGCGTGGTGGTCCACGTGAATCCGCTCCGCGCCATCGAAGCGAAAGGTTTTCCCGCCGTCGTCCGAGACGCCTAACGGCGTTTCGGGGAGATAGACGCGCAGGTCATTCCTCGGGTCCACCCGGATGATTCCGAAGTACATCGGCCGACCATTGTGCGATCCCATCTTCCGCCAGCTGCTTCCGGCGTCGTCGGTGCGATAGACGCCCCCCTGCTTTTCGTGCTCCACGCGTGCGTAGACGATGTTCGGGTTGGTGCGATAGATGTCGAGCCCGATGCGACCCATGGAACCCTCGGGCAAACCCTTGGCGAGCCGAGTCCAGGTGCGACCCGCATCGGTGGTCTTCCAGATGCCACTGTTCGGGCCGCCCCCATTGAACCCGAAACTGGCCCGGCGACGCTGGTAGGTGGCTGCGTACAGCACTTTGTTGTTTCCCGGGTCCATGATGAGATCTGTGCCCCCGGCGTCCGCTCCCGGGTCGAGCAGCTTGTTCCATGTGAGCCCACCATCGGTGGTCTTGAAGATCCCTCGATCGCCCCCCGGACGCCACAGATCGCCTAACGCGGCCACGTAGACCACGTCGTGGTCCGTCGGGTCGATGACGATGCGGGCAATCTGCTTCGATGCACCGAGCCCCATCTTCTTCCAACTCCGGCCGCCATCTGCCGACTTGTAGACCCCGTCACCCCACGAACTGCTCTGACGATTGTTGTTTTCGCCCGTGCCCACCCAGACCAGGTTGGGATCGTCAGCGGGAATGGTGACGTCACCAATCGAGATCGCGCTGGCGGAATCGAAGACTGGGGTGAGGGTGATGCCGCCATTTTCCGTCTTCCAGAGTCCTCCAGTCGCCGTGGCTATGTAGAAGACGTTTGGATCCCGCTCAAGGACGGCGAAGTCGTCGACGCGGCCACTCGGGCCGGTGGGGCCAATATTGCGAAACTTGAGTTTGTCGAAGGGCCCTCCCTTCCACGTCGTATCGGCGACCGCTTGGGCGGGTGCCTGAGCACCGGAAGTGAAGGGAAGCAGGCACAACGCCGTCATTACGAGCAACGAGCGACTTCTGAACACGGGGCTCCTCCGGGCGTGACGCGAACAAGTGCGAGACACACAACCTATCCTCCACGACCGATTCCGCGCACGGAACTCGTGATGCTGACGCCCATCGACGTTCCAGTGCACGATCATCGCGTCGCGCGACTGACAAGAATTTCCGACGCATCACATTGCGCCGAGCATACGGAATTGTATACAATTCACGTGTGCGAACGACGGCGTAGGCGCATGACGGCGTAGGCGCACGACTGCATTCGACTGCGCACGCTCGCCGCTGCGTTCGACTTCGTTTCCGCGAGGACTTGCCGTGCTCCTGCCCTCAATCATCCGCCAAGCCGTCGGCGCGTCGGGACTTGCGCTCCTGGCGACCGCGCCCGCATGGGCGCAGCGACCGACCAAAGCCAGCCCCGATCCCGCCCGGGCACTCGAGGCGTACGTCACCAAGGCGCTGGCCGATTGGGGCCTCCCCGGAACCGCGATTGCCGTCGTGCGGAACGACTCGGTGATCTACACCCGCGGATTTGGCGTGCGAGAAGTGGGGAAGCCCGACGCGGTCACTCCCAACACGGTCTTCGCCGTTGGCTCAACCTCGAAGGCCTTCACCGCCACCGCACTCGGCATTCTGGTAGACGAGGGAAAGGTGGCATGGGACGACAAAGTCACCCGACATCTCTCAGGCTTTCAACTCTTCGACCCCTACGTCACACGTGAACTCGTTGTCCGCGATCTGCTGACGCACCGCAGCGGCCTGGCGCGCGGCGACCGGTTGTGGTCGGGCTCCCAATACGATCGCGCCGAGGTGCTGCGGCGCGTGCGGTATCTGGAGCCCAGTTGGAGTTTCCGATCCACGTCTGGCTACCAGAACATCATGTTCCTCGCGGCGGGGACCGTGGTGGAGAAGGCGAGCGGGGGGTCGTGGGATGAGTTCGTCACGCGGCGAATATTCCAGCCGTTAGGCATGCGCAACACCGTAACCAGTGTGACCCAGCTCGGCGCGCTGAGCGACGTCGCGAGCCCGCACGAGCGTCTGGATGGTGCGTATCGCCCGGTGCCATGGCTCAACATCGACAACATCGGGCCAGCAGGTTCCATCAACTCGAGCGCACATGACATGGCGCAGTGGGTGCGACTGCAGCTCGGCGGTGGAACCGTGGGCGGTCGCAGCTACCTGTCCGCCAAGTCGCTCAAGGAGACGCATACACCACAAATGATCCAGCGCATGTCCGATGACGACGAGAAGATGTGGCCCATGACGCATCTCCTTGCCTATGGACTCGGCTGGACCATTCGCGATTACTACGGCCGGAAGATGGTCGCCCACGGCGGTGCCATTCGCGGCATGCGGGCACACGTGGTCCTGATGCCCGAGGCAAACCTCGGCGTGGTAGCGCTGGTCAACGGCCCGCAGTCCAGGTTTCCCATCGCCATCGCCAACCGAGCGGTGGACCTGTACCTGGGCAATCCGGCACGCGATTGGAGCGCCCTCATGCTCTCCGCCGCACGCGTAGCCGAAGCGCGGGCCGGCGAGACCCAGCGCAAGACCGAAGGGGCGCGAACGCCGGGTACGTCGCCCACTCTCCCACTCGCTCGTTATGCAGGCGTCTACGCGGACAGCATGTATGGCGAAGTAAGGGTGCGGCAGGAGGGAGTTGGATT
>Ga0163144_10022757_pt1 | contig 12406 bp, 10 predicted proteins | sample OliLak19BULKMAT1_FD_123175 | JGI IMG/M metagenome (GOLD analysis project Ga0163144, IMG submission 123175) | Freshwater microbial mat bacterial communities from Lake Vanda, McMurdo Dry Valleys, Antarctica - Oligotrophic Lake LV.19.BULKMAT1 | ecosystem: Environmental > Aquatic > Freshwater >... | reverse complement strand
TGGAGGCTGCCTTGCGCGCCGACACCGGGCACAGGATCAAGGCGGTGCTGACCACGCATGTCGACACCGCAAGTTCGATCAAGACCGATATCCCGGCATTGCGGGCGGCGCTGGATGTGGCGGGGCATCCGGCCCTTCTGGCAGTGGATTGCATCGCCTCGCTTGGTTGTGACGAGTTCCGCATGGATGACTGGGGCGTCGATGTGATGGTCGCGGCCTGCCAGAAGGGGCTGATGACCCCGCCGGGCATGGCCTTTGTCTGGTTTTCCGAAGCCGCGCGGCAACGCTGTGCGGGCGCCGACCTTGTCACCCCGTATTGGGCCTGGGGTCCGCGCGCCGAGCCGGCCGAGTTCTGGCAGACCTGGAACGGGACTGCGCCCACAAGCCACCTATTTGGTCTGCGCGCAGCACTCGACATGATCGCCGAGGAGGGTTTGCCTCAGGTCTGGCAGCGCCACCGCGTCCTCGCCGGTGCGGTCTGGGCGGCGTTTGATGCCTGGGCGGTCGGCAATCCGGCCATCGGGATGAACGTGGCCGACCCTGCAAATCGCGGCTGGTCGGTGACCGCCGCACGGCTGGGCGCATCTGATGCCACCCGTCTGCGCCAATGGTGCGAGACGAAGGCCGGGGTGACGCTTGGGATCGGTCTTGGGATGGCCCCGTCAACCGACCCCGCCTATCATGGCTTTCTGCGCGTGGCGCATATGGGGCATGTGAATGCCCACATGACGCTGGGCGCGCTTGCGGTTATGGAGGCCGGGATGCGGGCCCTGGCCATCCCGCATGGACAAGGCGCGCTGTCGGCGGCGGCAAGCGTGGTGGCGGCGGGGGCTTAGCTGCCGTTGGCGGCCAGCCACTCCTGCATCCACTTGATCTCTGCCTCTTGTGCGGCGATCACCGCCTCGGCGAGTTTGCGGACCTCGGGGTCCTTGCCGTACTCCAGCACCACGCGCGCCATGTCGACCGCACCCTGATGATGCGGGATCATGCTGTTGATGAAGTCGACATCGGCATCTCCGGTATAGGCGATGGCCATATCCTGATGCATCTTGTCGTTCACCGCCATGTATGCGGTTGAAGCAGCACCCATGTCGCCGGTCATGTCATGGCCGGAATGGTCCATCGCGGTTTCCTCTGCAAGGGCGGGCAAGGCGAGGAACAGGGCAGCGGTGAGGGTGGTAAGGTGACGGGTCAGCATGGGATCAGCCTTTCTGTGGATGGGTCTTTGATAACCCCTGCGGCGCCAGGGAAAAGTCAGGTCTTTGTGAAGCCGTTCGGCGGGACCTTGCCGCAGAAAGCGGCACTGTGCGGGATTGCTACCAGATTGTGCGTGATCTCCATCCTGAAGGGCTTTCAGATGGCTCATCTTGGGTCTATGCTTTCGGTGGGACATTACGGGTGATTTAGGGTGGATGGCGCGTCAAGCCAGGGCAAACGTCCTGTCATCGGGATAATCGGCAACAGCTATCTGTTGCATGACCGCTACCCGGTGCATTCGGGCGGGACCATGAACTCTGCCGCCGTGTCTGACGTCGCGGGCTGCATGCCGCTGATCATCCCCTCCGACCCGCGCTATGTGGTGGTGGAGGAGCTTCTGGAGCTTTGCGATGGATTTCTTCTGACCGGCGGTCGGCCCAACGTGCATCCGAGCGAGTATGGTGAGGATGAGACCCCAGCGCATGGCTGTTTTGACCGCTGCCGTGACGCGATCACCTTGCCGCTTATCCGGGCCTGCGTGGAGCGGGGGCAGCCCTTCCTTGGCATCTGCCGCGGCTTTCAAGAGGTGAACGTTGCCCTCGGTGGCACGCTTTACCCCGAGATCCGCGATCTGCCGGGGCGGATGAACCACCGAATGCCGCCAGACGGCACGCTGGAGGAACAGTTCGCGCTGCGCCATCCAGTGCGCTTCACCGACGGCGGGCCGTTTCACCGCCTGATGGGCGCGCGTGAGGTGATGACGAATACCCTGCATGGCCAGGGCATCGCCCGCCCCGCCCCAAGCGTGGTGATCGACGGCGACGCGCCTGATGGCACGCCAGAGGCGATCTATGTCCGCGACGCGCCCGGATTCTGCCTGTCGGTCCAGTGGCATCCGGAATGGAATGCCGCGAATGATCCCGTTTCGCGTCCGTTGTTCCAGGCCTTTGGTGCGGCGGCGGCGGCCTGGGCGGAGGCCAAGTCAGGCCAGGTCGCCCGGACGCGCCAATCCGCCTAGGAGCACCCGGTCACAACGGCCGCAGCGCCAGCTTGGTTATCCGGTTCTCGCGCCGTTCCGTCACCTCGAACCTGAAACCGTGAAAGCTGAACACCTGGCCCTCGTTCGGGATCATCTGTGCTTCGTGGATGACCAGACCTGCGACCGTGTTCGCCTCGTCATCCGGAAGCCGCCAGTCGGTGGCGCGGTTGAGGTCGCGGATCGTCATGCCGCCTTCGATCAGATAGGCCCCATCCTCGGCCATGGTGAGGCCCGCCCCTTTCAGGACCACATCGAATTCGTCGGTGATGTCGCCGACGATTTCTTCCAGAATATCCTCCAGCGTGATCAGACCTTCGAGGGTGCCGTATTCGTCGACCACCAGGGCGAAATGGGTACGGCGGTTCAGAAACTCGCGCATCTGTTCGTCAAGCGTGGTGGTGTCGGGGATGAAATAGGGCTTCATCGCGATCTTCTCGACCTCGAGACCGTCGATCCCGCTGCCGGGTTCCTCGGTGCCGCGCCCGACCCGTGCCACCTCGCGCAGCAGGTCCTTGGCGTGGATGATGCCCAGAATGTTGTCGTCACTGCCCCGAAAGATTGGCAGACGGGTGTGCGATGAGGCGAGAACGCGGGCGATAATCTCACGCGGTAGCAGGTCGGCGTCGATCATCTCGATCTGGCGGCGGTGGCGCATGATTTCGTCAACTGTCCGGTGCGACAGGTCAAGCGCACCCAAAAGACGGTTGCGATCCTCCTTTTCCACCGCGCCGCCCGTATGGCCAAGGGCAATGGCACCGGCGATCTCTTCGCGCAGGGCCAGCATCTCCCCCCCCGGACTGGCGCGGACCCCGACCAGCCAAAGCAGCGCGCGCACGACGGTACGGACCAGGGTCACCACCGGCGTGAAGATCAGCACCAGAATACGCACAACCGGCGCCACGCGCACGGCCACAGGCTCGGGGTAGGTGATGGCGAGGGTCTTCGGCATCACTTCGCCAAAGATCAGGACCAGCGCGGTCATGATCAGCGTGGCAAAGGCGACGCCGCTGTCGCCGAACATCCGCGTCAAGAGCGCGGTCGCCAGCGATGCGGCAAGGATGTTGACGATGTTGTTGCCCAACAGGAGCGCGCCGATCATCCGCTCGCTGTCGTCGGTAACCTCCATAGCCGTTGCAGCACCCGCCGACCCCTTGTCCGCCTGCGCCTTGAGCTTGGAGCGGGAAGAGGCCGTCAGCGCCGTCTCAGACCCGGAAAAGAACGCCGAGAGAACCAATAGCGCCAGAATGGCCGCTACGGTCAGCCAGAAGGCGGTGTCGAGAGAGGCTGGGATCGTCTGGTCCATCGCGGCGGGGAATCCTTGCAGGTCAGCGTTTGCGGGCAAGCGGGTGATGCGTCAGGACAAGCGTCTTCAGATGCTCGTCAAGAACATGGGTATAGATCTCAGTTGTTGCGATGTCGGCATGGCCCAAAAGCGTCTGGATCACCCGAAGATCGGCCCCCCCGGCCAGCAGATGGGTGGCAAAGGCGTGGCGCAGGACATGCGGCGTGACATGGGCGGGCGACACACCCGCCAGAACCGCGATATCCTTGAGCAGAAGGTGCATATGCTGCCGGGTCAGATGTCCGGCACTGCCGTCGCCGGGGAAAAGATAGCGTGACGGCACCTGACCCGCAGCGCGTGCCTCGGCATCCGCCGCATCGCGGCAGGCGAGCCAGTCGGTCACCGCATCCCGCGCCGGGGCAGACAGCGGGACCATCCGTTCCTTCTGACCCTTGCCGCGCACCAGGATCATCCTCGGGTTGCCGCGCACCGCCGCGATGGGCAGGCTGACCAGTTCGGTCACGCGAAGGCCGGTGGCGTAAAGGAGTTCGATCAGGGCCAGATTGCGGGTGCGTTCTGCCGCAGTGCGGCCCTTGGCGCGTGCCGCTTCGATCAGGCGGACAAGGTCGTCGCGGCTCAGCGTCTTGGGCAGGCTTTTGCTCTTGCCCGGACCGGACAGGCGCAAGGCGGGATTGTCGGCGCGCCAGCCTTCCTCCACCGCAAAGCGGAACAGCTGGCGGATGGACGACAGCCGCCGTGCCCGCGTGGCCTTGGAGAGGCCTGCAGCGTCACAGGCGACCAGGTAATCTTCCACCGCCCCGCGCCCTATAGCCGCGAAACTCAGGTTGCGGGCGTCAAGCCAACTGGCGAAATGCAAAAGGTCGCGGCCATACGCAAGCTCGGTGTTGCGGGCGGCTCCGGCTTCGGCCCGGCGCGCGTCAAGGAAAGTTGAAATCCAGCGGCTGGTCTCGGCATCGGGCATCGGTCAGCCCCTGCGCTCCAGCAGCATCAGTTCAAGGGCGGTCCGGCGCGCCATGGCGTCAAGCCCCACCAGACGCAAGAGCGACAGGCCCTCCGTTACGCCCCGCAGATCGCCCTGCACACCGCGACCGATGTTGTCGATGGCAATCAGGATCGCCTCACCCTTGCGGTTGCTGTCGAACAGCGCTTGGGCTTCAGCCGATGGGGTCGGGTTAACGAAGGCTTGCGCCACCGCGCGTCCAAGACTGTCGGGCGGCACTAGGCCTGCAATTTCTCCGGTCGCCAGCCCGACGAGGAAAGCTTCGGTCGCGTCCTGCGGCTTATGCTGCCGGGCGGTCCTGTCGCTTTGCGGCGACAGAAGGCCGATGTGAAAGGCAATTTCAGCGGCAGCCCCGGTCAGGGGCACTTCGATCAGCGCCTTTCCGAAGAGGACCGCGAAAGGCACCTCCAACTCGACCTCCTGCATCAGCGGCCAGATCGCGGTCAGGGTTTGGCCGATCTTTTGCGGCTCGCCCGAGGCAAGCGCCGCCTCGAAATCCTGGAAGGCATCGACCCGGTCCCACACTCCGCCCGAAGCCGCAGCCTCCCGTTCGGTGTATAGTCCCAGAATGACGTTGGGCGGGATCGTTCCGGCGCGGGTCAGCCGTTCTGCCGCTTCGATCTGCGCTTTCCACCCGGCCCTTGGCCCGATTTCGGCATAGGAAAACGCCACCGGCAGACCATCGGTGCCAAGGGGTTCACCCACCGCCTCGTAGATCTTCCAGTCGAGCGGTGTGACAGGAATGGGCGCATTTGGCACCGGTTCGCCCTCGAACAGGTCGGGGTCGAGAAACCGGGCCAGCATCGTCGCCTGATCGGCTGAAACTTCGCCCAAGGCCTCGGCCGTATTCAGCGTCAGCGTCGCCGTGTCCCAGTCGCCCGACCGTGCCAGGCAGAAAATCTCAGCCGGGACGGTGGGGGCAAGATACGGATTTTCCGCCATTGCCGCACAGGCACGGTCTTCGTCGCCGGTCAAGAGCGCCACATCGAAAGCGCGGCGAAACATCTCGGGCGAGGTGGTGGCCCCGGCGGCCTGGATCAGCGCGGCCGCCTGTTCCAGCGCACCAAGCGCCAGAAGCTTGTCGATGCGGACCCGCAAAAGATCACCCCGGCCACCGGCATCGGCGGGGGCTGCAACCTCGGCCAACAGGATCGTCAGGAACAACTGGCGCAGGGCTGGCAAGTCACCGGCGTGGTTTGCCGTGAGCCGGGCTGCGATTTCCAGCGTCAACCCGCCACCCCAGAGGTCGCGCGGCAGGCCCGACACGCTTGAGGGGATCAGCCCGACTGCATCCGGTGCCGGACCGTCAAGCGCCGAGGTCGCGACCGGCTCTGGCAGGGCCCCCCCTTCGCCGGTCACGGGCGGTTCGTCGATGGTCACCACAGTTCCGCTCGCCGGGGTGGACACCGACTCGGACAGCCAGTCGATTGCCGACAACGGATCACCGCTCTCCTGCGCGGCAAGGGGCAGGGTTCCGGCAAGCCAGATCAGCAGGCTGGCCGTGCTACTCTGCATCCAGCACCACTGGCGTCGTGACTTCGGTCTGCATCGGCGAAAGGTCGCCAAGATAGGCATAGACAGCAAGGCCGATCACCGAGAAAAACATCAGAAAAACCATCGCTCTAAAGATGCGACCCATGCTTATGCCCTTCCTCGCGGCCTGTCAGGGTGGCTTGATCCGCCCCGGATTGTTGCCGTCCACCGGGGATTTTTCCGGCTAGACGGGATTGCGTCGCGAACCATATAGCATTCCTAGAAACTTCGCGCCATTCAGAGGGCAACAATTCCTGCGGCCACGGTCGTTTGCCGGGCCCGGTCAGGTAGGTAGATGGTGAAACTGCGAAAGACCGTCGTATTGGTCGGAATGATGGGTGCAGGCAAGTCTGCCGTCGGCACCGCATTGGCGCGGGCCCTTGAGGTCACGCTTGTCGACTCCGACGAAGAGATCGTCATCGCGGCCAACCGCAGCATCGCAGAGATCTTCGAGCGCGATGGCGAGGCCTTCTTCCGCACCCGCGAGTCCGAAGTGATTGCCCGGCTGTTGCAAGGCCCCCCCTGTATCCTGTCGACCGGCGGCGGGGCCTTTCTGGCAGAAACCAATCGCAGGATGATCCACAAGGCGGGTATCTCTGTCTGGCTGCGCGCTGATCTGGAGCTGTTGTGGCAGCGGGTGCGGCACAAGACGACGCGCCCGCTCCTCCGTGCGTCGAACCCGCGCGACACGCTGCGCGCGCTTTACGAGACGCGGCTTCCGATCTATGCCGAGGCCGATCTGGTCGTGGACAGTGCTGCTGATCTTTCGGTCGAGGATATGGCCGCGCGGGTGATCGTCGCCTTGCGGACGCGGCCCGACGTATTGGAGGATTAGGCCGGTGAACAAGGTTGCGGTGGAGCTTGGCGACCGGTCCTATGAGGTGCGCATCGGCCAAGGCCTGATTGCCCATGCCGGGGCCGAGATTGCCCCCCTTTTGCTACGGAAGCGGGTGGCGGTGGTGACCGACCAGACCGTGGCCGACATCCATCTTGCCACTTTGACCGATGCCCTGTCAGCCGAAGGCATCGCCCATGCCGCGCTGGTTCTGCCGCCGGGGGAGGCGACGAAGGACTGGCAGCACCTTGCCCGCGTGACCGAATGGCTTCTGGAGCAGAATGTTGAGCGGCGCGATCTGGTGCTCGCCTTTGGCGGCGGGGTGATCGGCGATCTGGTCGGCTTTGCCGCAGCGGTCCTGCGCCGTGGGGTGCGCTTTGTGCAGCTCCCGACGACGCTTCTGGCGCAGGTCGACAGTTCCGTCGGCGGCAAGACCGGGATCAACACCGCGCAGGGCAAGAACTTGGTCGGAGCGTTTCATCAACCTTCGCTCGTCCTCGCAGATATCGATGTGCTCGGCACCCTGCCCGACCGTGACCTTCTGTCGGGCTATGGTGAGGTCGTGAAATACGGCCTCCTTGGCGACGCGGCCTTCTTTGACTGGCTAGAGGCGAACGGTCCGGCCTTGCGTCGTGGCAACTCTGCGGCGCGTCTCACTGCGGTCACCCGGTCGGTCGAGATGAAGGCCGGGATCGTGTCCCGCGACGAAACCGAAGCGGGTGAGCGGGCGCTCCTGAACCTTGGCCACACCTTCTGCCATGCGCTGGAAAAGGCGACCGGCTTTTCCAACCGGCTTTTGCACGGCGAGGGTGTCGCTATCGGCTGCACCTTGGCGCTGGAGCTTTCGTCGCGGCTTGGCCTTTGCGCTCAGGAAGACCCAAGCCGCCTGCGGGCGCATCTGCGCGCGATGGGGATGAAGGTCGATCTTGCCGACATTCCGGGCGACCTGCCAGGGGCCGAGGGTCTGATCGCGCTGATGGGTCAGGACAAGAAAGTGGTCGACGGCCAGCTGCGGTTCATCCTGGTGAACGGCATCGGCAAGGCCTTCGTCGCCAAAGACGTGCCGGGCGACGCGGTTCGTAAGCTTATGCAAGACGCCTTGCAGAGCGGCGCTGACCTTGGCGTGTCATCTGGCATGGGTTCAAGGTCATTGACTAAGCCGCAGATATGGCTGCCAGCCGGAACACTTCCACTGGCTCCCGTATCCCCTTCAGCGTCAACTCGCCGCGCAGTTCGACCGGAAACTGGTCCTCCACCGCCGTACGTGCGCGCGGGCTAAGGAGGATTTCTCCGTCCTGCGCCTCATCTGCCAGCCGCGAGGCGAGGTTGATCGCGGTGCCCGAGGCGGTGTAGTCGAAGCGCCCGCCGGAACCCACCATCCCGACCGTGGCATAGCCCAGCGACACGCCGACCCCGAAGCCCAGCCGGTGACCCATCTTCTTCCAGCCCCGGCACAACTCGACCATCCGGTCTCGCATCGCCAGCGCCAGACGCACGGCATGGCCCGCCGGGTCGTCACACGGCAGCGGGTCGTTGAACAGCACCATGATGCCGTCGCCCATCCGGTGATCAACCCCGGCCCCATGGGCGTTGATCAGCTTGCCCATCTCCTCGTGATAGGTCTGCAGGACCTCGATCGTTTCCTCGGGCTCCGCCGTCTCGCAAAACGCGGTGAACCCCCGGATATCGCAAAACAGCACCCCCAAGAGCGCGCGGTGGCTGGACAGCATCCGCTCCGACCCCGAAGAGACCACGGCATCTGCCACCGCCGAAGGCAGGAACCGCTTCAACCGCCCCATTCGCTCGATTTCGCCCACTTGTTCATTCACCCGTTCGCCCAGTTCGGCGTTGAGCCGCTCCAGCGCCTTGAACTGTCGGACGTTCTCAATTGCGATGGCGGCTTGAGCCGCAAAGCTTTCGACCAACTGGATATCTGCATCACGGGGCGGGCGGTCGGGCGGCCACATGGGGTTGATACTGCCCCAGACTTCGCCACCGACGAAGATAGGAACACCGACCAGATACTTCAGTCCCCGGGCCCGGGCCCATTCGTGGTCAATGTAGCTTTCGTCTGTTGCATCGTCGATCCGGGCGACTGCCCGCGTGCGGGAAACCCGGCCGGTCATTGTGTTGTCGGCAAGCGGTTCTTCGGCAATTGGTTCTGCTGGCGTGAGTTCCGCCTCGGCGAGGGCTTCGCCGTAAAGGCCATGGCTGGCGCAGTAGTGGATTATGCCATTCTCGACGCGCCACAGCGTGCACACCGGCGCGCCACACAGGAGTGCCGCGCTCCGCGTGATCAAATCGAAAACCGGACGGTCGTCGTTCCGGTTCTGGCTGATGACCTCCAGAATGTCCCTCGTCGCCGCTTCACGCTCGAGTCTGGCTTGCAACTCGCGGAACTGGCGGACGTTTTCGATGGCAATGACGGCTTGCGCTGAAAAGGTTTCGACAAGGGCAATGTCGGCGGCAGAAAACTTGGCCACCTCGGCTCGCACCAGGGTGATGCAGCCGATCGCGACGCCTTTATCCATCAAGGGGATGGTCAGGAAGGTGCGATAGCCTTCTTCCTCAACCATGGCGACCATGCGGGGGTCACGCGCGCGGTAGTTTTCCGTTTCGGTCAGGTCCGGGATATGGTGCATCCGTCCTTCTCGGATTGTCGTGGGTATTATCCGTGGCGTGTCCAGCGGAAACTCGTCTCCGATCTTGAAGAATCTAAGGGGCTGACCCCAGCTCGCCGCAATGCGGTAGTGGGAGCGCGCTATGTTGGCCAGGTGCAAACGCGCGAGGCTTGGGTTGCAAAGCTTCGCCGCTTGTTCGAGGATGGATTCGAACACTGGCTGATCGTCATCGCGTGACCGGCTGATGACCTCAAGGACTTCCCGAGTCGCCGCGTCGCGCGTCAGCCGTGTCTGCAACGCGGCATTCGCAGCCTGGATGGCGCGGAACTGGCGGACGTTCTCGATGGCTATGACGGCTTGCGCGGCAAAAGTCTCTATCAAGGCGATCTGGTCGTTGGTGAAGGGTGCCACCTCCTTCTTCCACAGGAAGAAGCAGCCGATGCCGCCGTCCCGGCCGAGTAGCGGCACGAAAAGGTTTGTACGAAGGCCTTGCTGGTCCACCACCAAGCGGAACCGCTCGTGCCCGGCGCGATACTGGTCGGTCTCAGACATATCGGGCACAAGGATGGTGCGACCCTCAAGGATGGCGCGGGCGGCTATGGAATCCTCGGGGTCCATCGGCACCCGGCCTTCGCGATAGATGGCCACCGCCTCGGCGGACGACGCGCGATGCGCGACCATTCTCTGCGACACATCCCCTCTGCGACCCAGAACAAGCGAGGCGTAGGGCGTGCCGCAAAGGCGTGTGGCGCTGTCGAGGATCGCTTCGAAGGTCGGCTGTTCGTCGTCAGGAGACTCTGCGATGACACGCAGGATGTTTCTGGTCGCAGACTCACGCTCCAGTCGCGTCTGCAACTCGCGGAACTGGCGGACGTTTTCGATGGCGATGACGGCTTGGGCGGCGAAGGTTTCGACGAGGGCGATCTCATCGGCATGAAACGGATCAACGCTCAGGCGGAACAGGGCAATAACGCCAATTCCCTCATCGTTCGCTATTAGCGGGACAAAGAGGATGGTCCTGATACCTTCATCGTCCACGAAATGTCGGACAGGCACGCTGCCGTTCCGGTACAGGTCACTTTCGGCCATGTTCGCTAGGTGGATTACCTTCCGTTCAGAGATCGCTTGGGCCGCGTAGGACTTAGAGGGATCCATCGGAACGCCGCCCGCACGGTAAAGTTGAACCGAGCTGTCTTTCGTCCCATGCTGCGCCGCGATCACCTGATGGGTGTCGCCAATACGGGCAAGGATCAGGTCGCCCATCGGGGTGTTGCAAAGCCTACAGGCGTTCTCAAGGATCATGTCAAACACCGGACCTTCATCATCCCGCGAATGACCGATGACCTGCAGGATTTCCCGCGTCGCCGCCTCGCGCGCGCGCGCTGCTGCAAGTTCTGCGTTCATGAAGCCGTCAGAGTGCGATGCTGATTCAGCTGGCAAGGCCCTTGCTCCGGTAGCCGACACCGTCGATCCTAGGCGGAGAGGAAAGGTATGGCTAACGTTTTCGAAAGTTGAAGAAGCATAACGATTAACGGGGCCCGCTGTGCCGTGAGATCCGTACGAGCGATGAATTGCTGTTTCGGCGCTTCACATCGGCAGTCCCACATCGGCTAGCAGAGGCCACCGAACCGAACGGCGTCTCCGTCCGCAAAGCTGCCGCTCAAGCCAATGCCAACCTACCTTGCGGGGCACTTTTTGGGGCATTGCGGACCCAGTAGCGACGCCCGTCAGAACAGCAGCTTGTAGACGTTGCCGTTGGTGTCGGTCGCGGTCCCGGTGCCGCTGGCGGTGCCCGATCCGATGACGAAGGTCCCTTGCACCCGGGTGCCGTCGGTGCAGACGGCATAGATTTCGCCCGTGTTCACCCCGGCGACGGTCTCGGAATCGTTGCCGATCTCGCCTCCGGTCTTTCTCAAGGTCAGCGAGACGCCCCGTGACTTTGAAACCACGCGCGGAGTCAGTGAGCTCCACGTGCCATCGCAGCGCACCTTTTCGGGCATCCGGAACGTAAGCTCACCCGACGTGCCACGGGTGTTCTTTGCCGTCGCCTCGATCACCACGGTCGCGTCGGTGCGGGCGATTGGCCCCTCAAGCGGGTAAAGCTGCATCGGGCTTGAGCCGCCGCTGCTGACACAGGCGGATAGCGCGACGGCCGCTGCAACCCAAAGGGCGACGCGGCGGACAGGTGCGACGGCTGGAAGAGGTATGCTCACGCGATCGGTCTTTCGGATGCAGGTTCTGATTGCGGCAGACTGTGGCCAAGTCCCGAAGGATGGCTGGGGCGCCAGGATTCGAACCTGGGAATGTCGGTACCAAAAACCGATGCCTTACCACTTGGCGACGCCCCAACTGTCGGCGGTGTGTAGCGAAGGGGCCTTGGCCGTGCAAGGGCTGATCCGCGTATTTTCGCAGCTTGCCCTGACGTTGTGGATAGGTAGGCACGGCCATGGTCTGGGACGCGATCATCCTTGGTGCCGGGGCGGCCGGCATGATGGCGGCGATCGAGGCTGGGCGTCGCGGGCGGCGCGTGCTGGTGATCGACCATGCCAAGGCCCCCGGCGAGAAGATCCGCATCTCGGGCGGCGGGCGCTGCAATTTTACCAATACCGCCACCGCCCCGGACCGGTTCCTGTCGCAGAACCCACGCTTTGCGATGTCCGCCCTGCGCCGATTCACGCCCGAGGACTTCATTGCGCGGATCGATGCGGCCCGGATCGCCTGGCATGAGAAGGCGCTGGGTCAGCTTTTCTGCGACGGGCCTGCCACCCAGGTCGTGGCAATGCTGGTCCGCGACATGGAAAAGGCGGGTGTCACGCTTTGGCTTGGCTGTGCGCTGGGCGAGGTGTTGCAGGACAAGGCGGGCTTCTTGGTCGAGACC
>Ga0163144_10022756_pt1 | contig 12406 bp, 14 predicted proteins | sample OliLak19BULKMAT1_FD_123175 | JGI IMG/M metagenome (GOLD analysis project Ga0163144, IMG submission 123175) | Freshwater microbial mat bacterial communities from Lake Vanda, McMurdo Dry Valleys, Antarctica - Oligotrophic Lake LV.19.BULKMAT1 | ecosystem: Environmental > Aquatic > Freshwater >... | reverse complement strand
GAAGTCTTTACTGACCCTAACGTTTCTCGACCCTTGTCCGAACTGAGACAGACAAAGCATGTTGGGCCGAGGTCGCCCAATAGGCCCAGATCCAACCACCGTACTCGCCACCGGACCATTCGAAGATAGAAGGTGCGATCTTCGGTGCCTAGGAAGTCTCAGTCCACAGTTGGGAGCCTCGTCGGAATGAGCGAGTTAGCGGAGGCGTAGCGAGAGCGGTCGATTTCGCGAGAGTTTTGATTGCGGCGTAGGCGACGATGGATCTTGCCTTGAGCCTCGTAGGCTGAGTTGGATTGGCCAGCCGCTCGCCGAGACCAGGTTGTGTTTACGCAGTCGTTGACGGGCACAGTCGGACGTTCGAGGCCAAGGGCCCGCGTCCGGTGCAGCCCATTACTGCGTCTCAAGCGTCAGAAGCTTGGGGGCTAATTCGTAACCAGTTCGGAGCTGCGGACTTTCCACCGATGCGACCAACTCCGGTACGAGATTGCGTGCCGATCGCGTGAAATTCCAAATGGATGCCTGGTGAGGTCGAACACGATCGCGGCGAGAAGCATTCTCTAGCTATTGCCAATAGGACGATCAACGTATTCGGGTAAGCAGTAGTCTTTGGTCGTGCGGGGTCGGCCGGCTTAACATGTCGCCGTGCCCCCCCCCTGCGGAGTCCGTTCATGCCTGAACATTTTCGGCGAGTGTTCGAGAGCGAAGACCTAAAGTCCGCGCGAGCTAAATTTCTATCACGAGTTTTCGGTATCTTCTCAGAGGAAGTCGTGAAGGTGTGGGCGAGGAACTCTAATGCACCGTATGAAAATCTCGGGCGACCCACGCTACGACGAATCGACGATGGCACGAGGCATACAATTGATTTTACTCTGAAAGACCGACGGACGAAGGCGGTCTTCGTCGCCGAGATGAAATGCGAAATTCAGTATCAGAATTTCGCGTATTTCGTCCTTAAGCGGGACGACCAGCTTGAGCATCATGAGAAGCCGGCATTCAGGGCTTTCTTGGAAGCCGCTCGACGTCCGAGTGAATTACAACCGCAGAAATGGAAGGTCTTCGTCAAAAATCACGAAATCGCTGTTGAGGGCGCGATTCTTATCTGGGGAGCAGCAACGGAAGACGGCAAGGCTCAAGTCAAGCAACGCAGAGGGTTTCACGACGTGCTGACACTTGCCGAGATCTGCCGAGATTTGCGCAGTTGGAACTGTGAAGAATTCAAGGGCCTTCTCAGGGAGCATCAACGATGGTGCAACGAGATGTTCGATAGCCTGTTGGGTGTGGCCGATAAAAATGCCCACGCTTGAGCGACAGTCGGTCGAAATAGAAGAATGCGAGGAAGGAAGGTCATCCTTCGGGGTCGATACCTACTGCACTCTCTTGGGGAGTCGGCATGCGCCATTCGATTCTATCGATATCCACAACGCAAGGCGACATGCCATACGAGTGATCTTGTATGCTGGCGTCGAACGACCCGACTCAGGATCGGTTTATGCTTCTGACCCGTGTGGAGCGTGCATTCGTCCAGCGATTGGGAATGTCCGAAGAAGACGTCCTGGATGGTCGCCAACTTTCCCAAAAGGCAGCTCGCGATGCCGCGAGAGGCCAAGGAAAACTCTTGGTCATCGGCAGCGAGTGCGCGAAGGCTCGTCATCGGCTTCGCACGCCTTATGGCCATTGTGTTCAGTGTGACACGAGCAAACTCGCGTACGTGAAGCGGCACTCCATTTCAGCCTACGTCTACTTGGCCCGATCCAGTAGCGAGAGACTTTTCAAGATAGGTGTGACCGAAGCCGTCGAGCAAAGGGTGCGACAGCTGAACTTTGAACGATACGGTGGGGCCGCTGATTGGAAGGCCCTGCGGTCTGCCAGAGCAGAAAATGCTGGCAAGGTCGAGCATCACGCCCACAGTCTGTTGCGCTCTCATTCCGTTTCCGCCGGATACACAAAGAACGGTCGCACGCAGGAAGCCGGCGAACTCTTCAGGTGCGAACCCGATACGGCCTTTGAGGCGTTTGACGCAGCATTGGAGTGGGCTTCACCCCATCCCGTATCGAAGGCCGCGACAGGAAGATCACGATCGACAAAAGATGCTGCAGCCACCGAGCGAACGGAAATGGTCAGTCCTGCCGCGACGACGGTTATTGTTGAGTGCGGTAGTTGTTCTCAGCGTGTGCGCCTGCATCGGGATCGAAAAGGCAGCCCAAAGTGTCCCCGTTGTCATACTCCGTTGGGACCGTAACGTCTCCCCACTAACCTCGCTCGCAAATTTTCAGCGGAACGTCTTGCATAATCTGGCCGACCCGAAACATCAATTTTGGTGCGCGGACGACGGTGTTCCAATGACGCGCTACGGCCTGATTTAGAAGTTTGAGGAGACCTGGATCGCTGAGGAGTGGGTGAAGGTCGTGTCCCAGCATGACGGCTGTGATCGTATCAACATCTGCGAGCATCTCAGGCTTCACCCGCGCACGATTCCCGACAGTCTCGCCAAACTTGAATTTTGCCATGACGGCGTCGCGAATGACCGACGAATAGAACAGCAGCTCGGTAATCGTCCCGATCGGGATGTTGCTTTTGGCCTTCAATTCGAAGATCCACAAGTGGCGGTAATCGAGGCAAACCAGATCGATCGCTCCCTTACCACCGGGGAAAATCATTGAGGTGTTCGCTGCCACGGATGTCGAAAATAGACCGACCGGAAACTGCCGGTCCTTGATCCGTTCCTGAGAGAAGCCGTAGTGCCGGTCGAAGTCGGGGTCGTTTAGCAGCCGGTTTTCGAGCTCGTTTTCGGGAAGTGACTTGGTGGTTGGGTTTGACCTTTCTTTAGCGGCGGCACCGGCGGAATTCAGGTAGATGGCTTCGCCGCCCAATACCCTGCTGCCTGCAAACGGATCGGTTGGTCCGATGTTGAACCAATTGAAAAGGCTCTTAAAGCGCTCCACTCGATACAGAAATCGCTGGTAGTGCCGTTCGCTTTGCGCAGCGACGCTGGGATCAGAGTTCGGAACGGGCGGCTCCCATCGCAGTGTTACATCCGCTCCACACCAGTATTTGAGCGCTAAGCTCCACCCCTCGAACGCCGATCCGTTCTCCTGCATGTTTGCGACGATCGCACGCGGACGCATGTCGATGAATGCTTGATCACCTTCCCCTGTGATCCGAATGGTTTCATCGGAAGGCAGGCGAACGGGACGGTTTGTGCGCGCGGATCTCGCATAGGCCGCTCGTAGGCGGTGGTTCCAATCTTGCGACACGTCTCCTGGAGATCCTCGTCTAAAAACCGAGAATGGCACCGGTCGCTCGACCCCGTCCTCTCGGGGGACGGGTACCATCCACGGCAGTAGCGCAATAGAATCTTAGAAGCTAAGTGCTTAATTTGGCTCGGTAGAGGCCGCCGTGCGGTCCTGTCGGGGGCATATGACATCACCAGACGGTGTTAGCCAAAGGTTGGAAGTTGCTCAGCTTTCGAAGAGCTACCCAGGAGGGTCAGCAACGGCTGTGGAAGTCCTTCATCTGGCGGAGCAATATCGGAAGGCTGCTCGGCTGTTGTTACAGCTAGGACAGCGCGGCGATCCCTTATCGCGAGCTCCGTGTCGGTTGTCCGCTATCCACGCGATCGAGCTGTACCTAAATGCGTTGCTCCTTCACGCGGGTCACGAGCCGTCTCAAATACGCGGCATGCAGCACAATCTATCGGCGCGCACGGAACTGGCGATTGCCAGTGGGCTTCATTTGCGGAAGCGAACGGCAGCACACCTTTCCGCAATGGCAGGTAACAGAGAGTACCTTGTGACACGTTACGGTCCAGAGATGACTGCAACGATTTCGCAGATCAATCGGCTCACGGCGACGCTCGACGAGGTCGCGAACAAAGTGAACGCTAAGATGCAGCCGCAATAGGTTGAGAGATCGACGGCCCAATCGTGCTTGCCGGCAGCTTGCTCCTTGGTACGCCGTAAGCTTCAGAAGCTTGGGAGCGAGTTCGTAACCGGGTTGGGTGCTGCGGAGTTTCCACCGGCCCGACCAACTCCGGTACGAGATCGGGTGCCGGTCAACTGAAAATTCCATCGAGGATCACGACCGAACCACGTCTGCGATCTTTTCGTCGTCCGTTGCGGCGTGACCATCCGCGAGCGTTTTGCCTTTCTTGCGCTCCAAGCGAACAGATCAACAGCCGGATAACCGACGCAAAGGGTGACCATGGCCAAAATCTTCACTCGTCAGGAGTTCTACGAACTCGTTTGGTCCAAGCCGATGACGCATCTGGCGAAGGAATTCGCGTTGTCCGATGTGGCGCTACACAAGGTCTGCAGAAAGCATGGAATTCCTACTCCACCACTTGGCTGGTGGGCAAAGAAGGCAGCTGGAAAGAAGGTCGAGCAAGCAGCGCTGCCGGCGTCCGCAGGTCGTTTCATCGACAAGGTTGTGATTGCCAGCGCGGATCTTGGTCCGCAATCGGAAACCATTGCCCGCGCACGCGAGGAAGCTCGCGTCCTCGCTTCGGAAAGCCAGGGTGACTTGACTACCCCATCTCACCCTGTTGTCGAGCGGACGCTCGCAAAGCTTCGCAAGGGTAAGCCATCCGATGTTGGCATGGTCATTACGGACGCTCCTGGCTTGACAAAGTGCACGATCGCTCCGCAGTCGATCGAACGCTTGGCAGTCATTTTGCCGTCTGTTGTGAGAGCTATCTCGCTTCAAGGATTTCAGATCATCGCTGGCGAGAAGTCGGCCCATTTCAAATCAGAAGGCGAAACGATCGATTTCTCGATCTCAGAGGTTATTGGGCGAGAAGTGCATGTGTTGACCGAGTCAGAACGCGCGAAACAAGAGGCTTGGGAACGGAAGCGGGAGCGATCTGCCCGCAGCAATTCTTGGGATACTGGTTTGTTCGACAAGCCTCGATTTCCTGAGTGGGATTATCAGCCCAGTGGCCAGCTCTCATTCGAACTCGAGCAAGTTTATCTCTACAGAGGATCCGCACCGCGCCGGACCTTTCGCGATGGCAAGGTCCAACGGCTTGAAAATATGGCCAGCGATATTGCCGTGGGACTCGCAGTTCTCGCCGCTGCCAAGACCGAGGAGCGGCTTAGACGCGAGGCTCAGCAACGGGCTTACGAGGAGGAGCGTCGGCTGCGCGAGCTGGCTGCTCGGGCAAAACACATTGAAGACCGTCGGATCGCAGGACTTAGAGCCGTGCTTGTTGAAGTCGACGAACTGGATCGGGCACGCCGTCTCCTAGCGCTCCTCAAGGCCGAGATCGTCGGCGAACGGACGAAGCGGGTGTCCAACTTTTTGGCTTGGGCGGAAAGCGATGTGGAGATCCGTGGAGCGCGGCTAACGGCGAAAGGGATCGAAGATCGATTCGTGACCGATCGGCTGTTTGGGGAGGATGACGATCACGGGTTCAGCACGTCCAGATGGTAGTTGACCTGAGTGAACCGTGCCTACGAAGCTCTAAAGGTTTGGGGGCTAGTTCGTAACCGGTTGGAAGCCGCGGACTTTCCACCGGTCCGACCAACTCCGGTACGGGATCGGGTGCCGGTCAACTGAAATTCCGAGTGGATTATCCCGTGAGGTTGAACACGATCGCGCCATTGGCAGCATATCGGTTCACGAGAGGCATTCTCCAGCGTCGCCAAAGCGATACGAGGACGAGCAGAAGCGGCAGCTAACACGAAGCCGGGTGCGAAAGTTCGCGGAGCTCGCGCACGCGTGGAGGGACCGTCAGGTTGCTCGAGAGTTCTTGAACGCATTGAAGGGGACTATCGAGCCGGGTGTGAGGCTTGCCAGCAGCAGTGTCGATGATTGGGTCGCCTCGATGGAGCAGGCGCTCGCCGAGACCGATCCGATGGCGCGCGGTGCGGAGTTTGTGTTTGGGCAGGTCGCTGACGTGCACGGCTGGACGTATCGAGATTAGGGGTGGGAGGGGTCGCCATCCCCGTCACACGCGGCATTGTCTCAACCTGCAGCATCTCGGTCGCGCGTCGCCGCTGCGGCGGAAGATCTACGAAGCAATTTGTCGTAAGCGTGACCGCCAACACGCTGATCAGCAAGAGATTTCGAAAATTCGCTTAGGATTGAAACTCTTCTTCGTTTCGCTCTGAACTCTAGCCAATCGGTTAGTCTGGCGATATTGGGAATCGGCACAAGGCCTAGAAATTGAACCTCGAATGCATCACGTAAACGAGGCTGTTGTGCGGGATCCAGGTCCCGTTGAAGAACCGCACCTAGGTTCCTTACCGTCTGTCGAATTTCGTTCAACCCAGTAGAGTCTGCGGGAATCTGCCCGCCAGTTGCTGAGCGTAGATGTTTTCGAAGTTCCGCTGCTTTGGCTCGAGCGCGGACAGCCTCCTCGATAATGCCCTGCGGATCTCCATCCGCTCTTCGAACCAGCGCGTTCGCCAATGATGGTACGCCCAGCAACCCGGGCCGCAGCTTCTTCACCGAAGCTGCAAGCGCTTGATCAATCTCGTTCAACATTTCCATGAGAACGGAGCTGTGCTTCCGCATTATTCTTGCCCGCGCTACGGCCGGCGCATAGTCAGATTTGCTTAGTTGAGCAAGCTCCTCGTTTAGGTAGAAGCGGAAGTGAACAATTAGCTCTTGGGTTTTCCGCTCGGTCCACGGTCCGCTGCTGCGAACTAGCGTGCGTACCTCATGTAGGAGCGCGTCGGAGGAGGCCAGCATGTATTCAACCGCGCCTGAGCCCGACTGGTGCTTTAGAGCTGACGAGAGAATTTCCGATCGCTCGGCTGATGACGCGCCGTTGGTAATCAGCGAATGAACTCGGCCAATTCCGTCGTGGCCGACGATAAGTTCGGGCTGCGCAAAGTCGACGATGTCTTGGTTAGCAAGCGAAGCCGCAGAAACTGCGAATTGGAAGTCATCTGCCATGCGGGTGGCCGCGCTTGATGATGCCGCTGACACGCTTGATTCATCAAAGTTGCACTCTCGAATTATTGAGCGTTCTACTCCCCGGTCGAACAGCAAATTGCAGATTTCTGATGATCGTTCCCGGACACCCTCAACTTCGAATGAGCTGAAGTATATCACGTCAGCAAAAACTATTTGCGTCGCGAGCTGAAGCAGGTTGGCCGCATCCATCTCGCCTCGGCCTCGTCTGTCCAGGCATCGGCCCGCGGCATGCAAGCCGGTATTATCGATCCATAAGTCCATTGATCACACTTTTGCTGCGATTTAGATTCTTGTCCCACGTGAGCAACCTTATCACGTCCACATGGTCCGTTAGTCACAGGTGGTGCAATTGCACGGGTGGTTGACCTTCGCTTATGGAATGTTTGGTGGGTTATTCGATATCGATAGCCCGCGCATACTCTTGATGCTCAAGGCGTTCTGAAGATTGTTCGATGCCATGTACAGCAGATCCGTGAGCCGGTCGGGTTTGCTCTCGTATACCCGTCGCGAGATTGCAGCGAGATCGTGCGTCTGGTAGTTCTGAATGAATATTTCACGATAAAGATACACCGTTCTCCGTATCATCTCCGCTTCATCGACGACGCGATTTGACAGTCGTCTTTTGTCGTTGTGCACTCGATAGAGATAGTATGGTGAGCGGAGGCACGCAATTTTATTGGGTAGATGACGGCTGAATCTTGAATTGAGTAACGCAACGCCCGTGGACCAGTCGCGCCACTTTAGGATTGATGGCGCGTACAAGTTGGCGCCGAGTCCGTCCGAATGTCTGAAGACTATAGATGTGGGAACATGATGCTTACGAAGCACCATTTCTGTCGTGACTGGGTACGAGGAGCGGGTTAGGCCGCCAAAATCCTGAAACATCTGCCAGTAGGAATGCACGTACGCTGCCGAGGGATCGGACTCTAGGAGTGCAATCGCTTGATCAAAGTATGTCCCTACGGACAAGATATCGGGTGAACAATTGAGTTTGTCGTCGGCATCAAGGTTCACCACATACTTGTAACGGGCTTTCGAGAAGCCAAGCGCCCGTGCTGCCTGAACGCCGCGGTGTCGGTCCAATGCATAAATGCTGACCCTCGGCTGCTGCTCAATAAGATCATGGAGTTCGTCCCTTTGGGCGCGAGGACGATCGTCAACTAGGATAATTTCGTACGGTACAATAATGCATCTGGGATGCAATGGAAGCGATCGCCTCAGGCAGGAAATTTGTTTCAATGAACGGGATCACGATGCTGATTCCGATCATGGATCTTTCCGGTGACTGGCTCATGGAGGCTCCTGGCAACAAATTAGCTAGGCGGCAATCCGGCGAATTTCCTCTTGATATATCTGCTCGTTACCTTCGGCGGCATTCGCCAAGTCCCGGCCGCTAAGCGACACTGTTTGAACACGACGCAAGGACCAGATTATGGCCGCGAGCCCAAGAAGCATTACGCCGCCAATGCACACGAGTGAAACGATCGTTGCCATCGTGAGTCTCCCTATCGGTTGATTCCGATCCAGACTGCCAGCGATCCAAGAGCGATCAGAATGATTGTCCATCCAATGAATGGCAGAAGAACTTGCGTTATTAGACGCGCGCGAAGTTCACTACGCTCATGTGTTGCATTGACAAGGCCTTTCACTGCTTCGCTTCGGTCGCGGGAGCTAACTGAACGCAGTTTTTGTAAGCTGATCGTTTCAGCGCCGTTTCGCCCACCAATTGATGCGTTAACGTGAGACCTTTCCGTTAGGAACCAGACACCGAAGAACAGTGCCTGCATCGCAGACACAACAACGAAGGCAAGAATGAACACTGCCGCTGGGTCGGCGGTCGGCTCCACAAATCCAAACAGTTCGCTCCCCGCAACAATCATGACCGCCTGGAGTCCCAAGCAAATAACCATACCTAGATAAGCCAATTGCCTCATGTGTTGAGCCCTCCCTAGCTCTTTTGTCACTTGCAAACTGAATGTAACACGCAGTTTTCGCCGCAGCAATGCAAAAATTGCATACGAACGGCAAAAATCGTCATGGCTTGCCAGGGAGGGGCGAAATTGGAAGGCGCGCTTGCCGCGGCGCGGCTCTCTCGCTCGCACAGTTCAATACTCGGAACAGGACGCGCACGACCTACCCGCGGCCATCCAATCGATACAGCGTGCTAGAAGCGAGCAAAGCTCGCGTTATCCGGCGGGGTCCGCAGCCGTCGAGTTTACGGCCAGGTGAGCGAGGCTGCCGGTCCCGTAGGTGACGAGCGTCCATGCTTGGTCGTCAGATGGTCCACGGCTGCAAGTGCAGAGGTGTTTGGCACGCAACGATACGAATGTCCCCTTTGCGCCCAGCACTCGTTCGAGGTCAGAGGCGATGTCTCTGGCCATGAGTTCTTGAATCTGTAGCCTTCGAGCGTGAACGTCGGTAACCAATCGGATGAGTTTGCCAAGTCCGGTGATGATGTTTCCCGGTTGGTACGAAACGTCAGCTTTCCCGAAAAACGGTAGGAAATGATGTTCGCAAAAAGTGTAAAAGTTGATGTCCCTCATGGTGACGATGCCCGGATAGTTCTCCACGTGAACTACCTCGTTGAGTACATCCTCTGCCTTCTTCCCGTAACCCGAAAATAACTGCTCGTACGCGGCACGAATCCGATCTCGCGATGCGACCATCCGCTCGACTACGTGCGCGCCATTCTCGAACCCAAAAATGTATTCCAGGTCGGCTGAAATGTTTGGTTTATCTGGCTTCATAGCAGAATATCGTTTGGTCAATAAACAATGTGGGATCGGCCAAGCTCGCCGACAGTTTGTTCTCGGCGGCCTTAATTACGCCTTCTGACCGAGGGGCATCGAGAAGCATGGTAACGAACGCTTCCGCCATCGTCCGAAAATCGGGACTGCGAAAGGTCGCTCGAAAAGGATAGCGCTCTACTTCGGCAAAGGCTCCGGAAGGGAAAAGGGGCACAGGCAGTTCGGGGTTCGCTCCCGATGCATGCTCCTGCCCCCACCTAATCAGGTCGCCAAATAAGCCGGTGTTGTCATTTAGGACAACAATTACACTCTTCGGCGACAACTCCGCGACCTTCGCCTGCAGGGCTTCTACATCGTCATCCAGGTACTGCAGAACATGGCTCACAAGCAATGTTTGTGGCTTCGTTGATGCCTGAGGAACGAAGTCCAGGAAGTTGCCAACAATCCGCTTGTGCCTCGGGTTTCTGGGCGCGGGGACCTCAAACACGTCCAGTAGCACGGCCTCGAGATCAGGAAACGCTTTGTCCGCGATGTCGCCAAGGCCGGCTCCGACATCAAGAACAGTCGGTATCAGATGTCTGTGAAGTGGGCCAGCGAGGGCGGCTGAGATGAGCGCGTTTTCGTCGCAAGAGACGCGTTTGAAGTCCCGTAGGGCGGCGGTGAACGCACCCTCCGCGGCAGATGGAATTGTCTTACGCAGTTGAATTCCCATTGTGTTGAGTTCAAATACCAAACGGATTGAAGTTCGTTTGCCGGTCGTAAAAATCCTCACCTTCGGCGCGCTTCAAATAGCGCACGACGACCAGCGTAATTGGTAGCGCGATCACTTCCCAGCCGACCTTTACCGCCCAAGCGGAAATCGTGATGGCAATGAGTTCGTTCAACGCAAATACACCAGTGAAGGCGATTGCGACGAATACGACAGTGTCAACGAACTGGCCAAGAATTGTGGACACAACAAACCGCAATGCCATAAAGCGACCGTTCGTTGCCACCTTCATTCTCGCAACCACATATGAGTTCGTAAACTCGCCGCAAAGGAACGCACACATAGACGCGAACGTTATACGCGGCACGTGCGAAAGTACGGAGTCAAACGCTTCTTGGTTTGTCCAGAACCCAGCGGGGGGAAGTGCTCGTGCAATTTCATACGACGCGACCATGATCACGAGGGCGGCCAAAGCGCTCCAAATTACTCGACGAGAAACTGCGTATCCGTAGACCTCTGTAAAAATATCACCCGCGAGATATGCCAGCGGAAACAGAATTATTCCGGCAGGAAGTGCGAGGCCATAGAAATCGAACACCTTGGTATCAAGCGTGTTCGAGATCAGCAGTGTCGCCGTAAAAATCGCGGTTATTGGAATTAGAAATTTGTACTTCATCTAATTCATTCCCCTCAGTCAGGTGCGCTTCAAGTAAGAGATTTTTTCAGACTCACTCTGCGTAAGCGATTCATTGGCTTGTTTCGCGAGGTGTGCCTCCCGAAAGTCAGCGAGTGCGGCTACCCGAGGGAGTAGTTCAGTTTTTGACATCTGAAGGGCGAGCTGCGGCTCTCCGAACTCGTCATTTAAGATTAGGTAACCATCGAGCTGCGGCGCGCCTTCTTCATCCACTTGTTCCGCTGAGCCTGGGTTCGCTACGACGTAACTTGCAGCCATCAACGCAGATTGCTTTCGATCCAACGGCACCGCTAACAGCGCGGGGTCGTCGCTGCTCCGTCCACACTGCACCAGGGTTCTCCGTCTGTATTCATCGAACGCTTCGTCCGCTCGATTTCGAGGAATGAAGAATGTTACGCTGCCGTCTTTCTTCTTGATCACGCGTTGTACGGCTTCACGAAAGCGAGATTGATGGTTGTCAACAAACGTAGTCGCCACGATCCAAATCTCAGTGTGTTGTCCTTCCCATTGCGCGAGCGCTTCTAGCGTTTTGGGACTGCGCATGAGCGGCGCAATTGTGGGTGCGCCCAGACTATATTTTTCTTGTATGAGCAAGCCGATCAGCGCCTCATAAGGCAGCTCAAGTTCGGTCGAGATACCATGCAGTATGTCCCGCGCTGGATCAGTGATTTTTCCGCCTTCAAGACGTGCAATGAAGCTTTGAAGCTTGCCTGGACCCTGGCCCGGAGTTGAGTGTTTGGATGTTCGGCCCAAACCTAGGCCTTCGAGCCGCTGGCTCAATTCGGCTTGCGTCAGGCCTTTCGCTTTTCGTGCCCTTTCGATCGCTTGACCGAGCTTAGGCAAGCGAACGTGAGCTGAGGGGGAAGGGTCTGTCATAACGGCCGCTGGCTTTCCGCGAAAGAAGTAGCCTAGCCCTAGGCAATCTTCGGATCAATATGCAATAATTGCCTAGAAGCTGGCGTGCGATGGGGTTATTTTCATTCGCGGTTCAGGTGGCGCAAGTGGTTAAGGGGTGCATGCTCGCGCGCATGAAGACAATCGGCGTAGTTGCAATCAGGCTTTCGATTTAATCGATGCGTAGACGTTGCAAGTTGGCTGGGAAGTTTTTGTTCCAACTGGCCGAGTCTTGCGCATGACCGCTTTCGCTGCTGCCTCGAATGTCTCTTCGAAAATTGGCTAAGGAGTTTTCTTCTCGATCGCGCGATCCTTCCCCCGCGGTGGCCGGGAATGGTATCAACACCCGGCTTGGCCTTATGCGGGTGTAGCTCAATGGTAGAGCAGAAGCTTCCCAAGCTTACGACGAGGGTTCGATTCCCTTCACCCGCTCCAGCCTTCGCT
>Ga0163144_10022755_pt1 | contig 12407 bp, 9 predicted proteins | sample OliLak19BULKMAT1_FD_123175 | JGI IMG/M metagenome (GOLD analysis project Ga0163144, IMG submission 123175) | Freshwater microbial mat bacterial communities from Lake Vanda, McMurdo Dry Valleys, Antarctica - Oligotrophic Lake LV.19.BULKMAT1 | ecosystem: Environmental > Aquatic > Freshwater > Lake... | reverse complement strand
TGCATGATGCATGATGCATAAACAGCACCGCCGAAGACCCCTAATTCGAGGATCAAGACTCTACTTTCGCACGCTCTTTTTATGCATTATGTATTATGCACTAAAGTCTCAGCTATCCTGATCTCGTAACCGAGAACCCAAAAAACCTTTCGGAGAACTGCCTTGTTAAAGGACTTCAAAGAATTCGCCGTTAAAGGCAACGTGCTGGACATGGCCGTCGGCATTGTCATCGGCGCGTCCTTCGGAAAGATCGTCTCCTCGTTTGTGGCCGATATCCTGATGCCTCCCGTCGGCATGCTCGCCGGAAAGCTGGACTTCAGCAACCTCTTCATCAGCCTCAACAGAGTCCCCTACGAAACGTTGAAAGCCGCCAAAGACGCCGGCGCGCCGACGCTGAACTACGGTCTGTTTTTGAATCACATTCTCGATTTCACCATCGTCGCATTCGCCATTTTCATGCTCGTCCGCCAAGTCAACCGCTGGCGCACCCCCGCCCCCGTCGCCACCCCCGCCCACACCAAAGAGTGCCCCCACTGCCTCAGCGCCATCCATCCCAAAGCCACGCGCTGCCCCCACTGCACCTCCGCCGTCGCATAATTAATCCAGCTTGCACCGCCGTTCGTATTCCTGGTGCCACTGGCCGCAGCCAGCGTTCAACCCGGAACAGCGCTCGAAACCAGCGCCGGCGCTTCTACTCAAGATGAGTGGAAACCCTTGGGCGTCTTCGCCGTCTCGGTCGAGGCCGACAAATCGCCGACCCAGTACTTCCAGCTCGTGGTGAACAAGAACGGCGCGATCGGGGGCGTCTTCCGCAACGAAGCCACGTTGGATGAAACGCCCATTTACGGCTGCGTCGATGAAAAATCCCAACGCGCCGCCTGGCACGTGGGGGAAGATTCCAAAGTCGTTTATGAAACGGGGATCTATAACCTGACCCAGCCGGAAACGCCCGCACTGGTTCACTATGGCACGGAGCGAACGATGAAGCTGACACTGATTCGCGTGGAGGAGCCGCCGGTCACGCAATAGCTTCGCTCCCCGCATAAGCGCCCTGAGTCTATTGGGCGCTTTTTCATGAGCGGCTATTTGTTCAGCAGCAGACACACACCCGAAGCAATCGCCAGAACGCCAACCACCACCGACAGACCCGAAAAACTCAGTGAAAGCGCATACACCAGCCCCACGAGAATCAACCAAACCGCCAACAGAGTCATTCCAATTTTCATCAGCATCCCCTTTTTATTGATGCACAAGTGATTGCGCCGAAGTCTATCCGCTCCCATCCCAAAGTGAAGCCATCAATCACGACTTTACAAAAAGGAAACATTACGCCTTCTTCGATCCATCAACCAGGACAACTGACCGTGAGGATCGACAAAACAATTTCTTGCCGCTAACTGTCGCAAAAAACAGTCATACTACTTAGATTGTCCCTCACATTCGGGCGTTGTCGGGTATTCAGTAACAAGTAAAGTATCCGGGAGCTTCTTCTCGACCGGGCTCAGGAATAGGAATTCGCACTCGCCATGTCAACTCAGCCAGACTCTTCGGCATCGGCACCCGGCGGCCACTCGCAGCAGACCTCCGGTCGTTTCAAGGAAGTCGCCGGCTTTGAAATCATGGGCAAGCTCGGCCAGGGCGGCATGGGCGCCGTCTACAAGGCCCGTCAGAAATCGCTCGATCGCATCGTCGCTCTCAAGATTCTTCCACCCAGCATCGCCAAAGACGCCCTCTTCTGCGAACGTTTTCAGCGCGAAGCCCGCGCGTCGGCGAAACTCAATCATCAGCACATCGTTCAAGGCATCGACGTCGGCAAGGACGCCGCCAGCGGCCTGTGGTACTTCGCCATGGAATACGTGGACGGCCCGACGCTTAAAAAAGTGCTCGAAGAACAGAAACTCATTCCCGAAGAACGCGCCCTCGCCATCATCCGCCAGATCGCCCTGGCGCTCGAAGCCGTCAACGCCCACGGCATGGTTCACCGCGATATCAAGCCCGACAACATTCTGCTCACGCAGCGCGGAGAAGCCAAGCTCGCCGATCTGGGCCTCGTCAAGCAGCTCAATGAAGATGCCAGCCTCACCCAATCCGGCCAGGCCGTCGGCACTCCCTATTACATGGCGCCCGAACAGGTTCGCGGCGCCGCCGCCGAGATCGACATCCGCACCGACATCTACGCGCTCGGCGGCACGCTCTACCACCTCGTCACCGGCGCGCCTCCTTATAAGGGGCAGACCGGCGCGGTCATCATGGCCATGCACCTGACCGACCCGGTCCCCAACGCGCGCAAAGCCAATCCCGCCGTCAGCGAAGCCTGCAGCCGCCTCATCGAAAAAATGATGCAGAAAAAACGCGAACAGCGCGTGCAGACGCCCGCCGATCTGCTCAAGCATATCGATAAGGCCATCAAGGGCGAAGTCACCGCCGGGCCGCACGCTCCCGTGCGCCACGTCACCACCGGCCCGCGCCAGCCCGTCGGCGAACGCCGCACCGAGGACGAAGCCGAGGACGCGCCGAAGAAAAACCATTTTCTCCACGCCGCCGGTGGACTTGCCGCGCTCGTCGCGCTGGCCCTCGCCTTCACTGCGGGCAGCCAGCCGGACGTCGTCGCAAAACCCGCGCTGAAAGTAGCCCCCGCGCGGCCCAATCCCGAAATGAAAGCCGCGCCCAAGCCTCTGCCCGCACCCGAACCCCCGCTGGCGCAGGTCTCCGCGCCAGTGAAAACCGGCCCCACCCCCGACGAATTGTTCAAGCACGCGCACGATTACGAACTGAAGAACCCCGATGCCTACGCCGAAGCCACGCAGCAGTACCAGCTCGCCGCTCAGGCCGCCAAAGGCGCTCCCGCCGAGGCCGATATACAGGACAAAGTCGACGACGCTATCGCCGCCATCCGCAACCGTCAGACCGCCGCCGCCGATGCGTTCTGGAAAACCACCGGCGACAAAGCCCAGGCCGCCGTGGCCGAAAACAATTACGATCTGGCGCTGGCGCTCTATCAGAACCTGCCGCCCCACTTCGCGCCCGCGCTGAAAGAACGCGCCGATGAAAAAGCGCAGGCCGCACACAAGGAAGCGGAAGCCAAAGTCGGCGCCGTGGTCAAGCGCGTTGAAGAAAGTGTCGCCAACGTCGAACCGGCACAGGGGCTCAAAACGCTCGAAGAGATCGAGACTCTCACTTACGCGCCGACCGCCGCGCTGCTCGTCTCTCTGAAAAAACGCCTCACGGAAGACCTCGCCAACGAAGGCGAATTAAAGAAGAAAAAAGAACAGATGATCGCCGACAAGTCCCTCGTGGAGGTCCTTGTTAAATTCGATCAGGCGTTGCTCGAATCCAAAGATTTGAAAGCCGCGCAGGAAGTCGCCGCCGCCGCCGCCAAAGACGAAACGCTCGCCTCCGTCGAACCCATCACGAAAGCGCTCAACGACGTGGCCGCCGCATTCAATGAAAAAGAACGCTTCGAGCAGGAGTCGCTTTCAGGCCTCAAAGGCAGGCAGGTCGAACTCGAGTTGCTCACCAAAACGCTCAAGGGGAAAATCGCCAGAGTCCAGGACGGCGTGATCTCCCTCGAGATTTCATTCGGCGGCGGCGTCGCCGTGCAGCCCGTGAAAATCGCCGATCTCACCGAGGCGCAGCGCCTGAAACTGCTGCCGCCCTACTCGCCGCAAAGCGACGCCCAGCGCATCGCACTCGCGTACATGAAGCTGCGCAATAAGGACGGCCAGGGCGCGCTCGAACAGCTCGTGCTCTCGGAAGGCTACGCCCTCACCCCGCACTGCCGTAAAAAAATCGGCGAAATCCAGCAGGACAAAGACGCCGCTCTGGCCGAAGCCGCCGCGCCCGCCGCCTGGGGTGAGATCCAGCTTCGCGCCACCCCTCTGAAACTCACCGACGCCGACTCCCGAGCGCTCCAGGAAAAAATCGTCAAGTTTGAAACCAGCTTCAGCAAAACCCAGTTCGCCGCCACCGTGAAAGACAAGCTCGCCGCCGTGAAACAGAAAGTGCTTGCCGCAAGCGTCGGAGAAAACCTCATCGGCAATGGTGACTTCGAACGCGGCGTCGACGGCTGGGAAGCATTGGAAGGCGCAAAGATCGACGCTTTCGCTGATAAGCCTCACGGCGGAAAAGGCGTCGCGCACATGACGATCGCGCCCAATTCGCGCGGCATCGTCTACTTCCCGCTCACACTCGAACTCGAACAATCTTATAAATACATGGTCTGGGTCCGCATCATCAAACCGGGCAACGTGACGCACGCCAGCATCCAGCTTTTTGACGGCCGCGCGCGCGCCAATGAGCCGCAACAGGAACTGGTCACGCGCGGCGCCGAATGGGTGAAGACTGAACTCACTTTCACTCCGCAGCGCGCCAAAGTTCAGATGGAAGTCATCATGCGCAACAAAGGTGAAGCTCCCGTCATCATCGCCATCGACGACGTGGAAGTAACCAAGGTGAGCGCCACGCCCGCCCTGCCGCCCGCGCCCATCCCCGACGCCCTGAAATTGATGGGCCTGGTCTTCTGGGTCAGCCCCTCCGCCGACCCTGCCGGCACCACGCGCGACCTCGTTTCAAACGCGAAAGCGGCAGACACCGGAGCCGTTACGCCTGGCACCGATTCCGGTTTTAAAACCATGGGTTTCGCCAGCAGCTACACGTCGTTCCCGGCGTCGCCGGCCGTCAAAGCCATCAGCACGAGCGGCTCCGCATTCGTCTGGATCAAGCTGGAAAAACCCGTCGCCACTCCCGGCGGCGTGCTGATGCGCGGCGACCGCACGCACACCACCTTCTCCATGTTCGTCAACGCACAGAATAAATTCTTCATGCACTTCAACTACCCGGAGAATGTCTGGCCGGGCGTGGAGGGCAAAACCGCCTTCTACGCCAAAAAGCCGCTGCCCGTGAATCGCTGGGTGATGGCCGGCGCCACCTGGGATGGCAAGACCACCACGATCTACGTCAACGGCGAACGCGAAGGCGTTTACGCGTCCGCCGAGACGCCGATGAAGCGCGACATCCCCGAACAAATCGTGCTCGGCGCCGATCTCTGTGCAACGATTGAATATTTCAGCGGCCTCATGTCCGGCGCCGCCGTCTTCAACCGCGCGATCAGCGAGTTCGAAGTCAAAACCCTCTTCGTCTTCTCCGGCATGGTCGGAAAGTAGCGGGTTGAAGGTAAAAAGTTAAACGTTAAAGGTTGAGAGAACGTGCCGACACCCTGAACTTTTAACCTTTAACCTTCAAACCTTTAACTATCCGTACAACCCGGTGTATATCATGTAACGCATATGTTACTATCGCACAAAGGGGTTTTTCATGCACGTCACTCGCATCACATCGCTCGGAATTTTCATACTCTTTAGCATCCGGACGTTCGCCGGCGAGAGCGTCAAATGTCCCGCGAAAGCCGACGTCTGGGTCTCCTCCGCCATCGCCGAAGAAAAAGATGGCAACGGCGGAAAATCAGAACGCATGAAGCTTAAAATCTACCAGGAGTTCGGCATCCTCGATTTCGATGTCTCCGCTCTCATAGGAAAAACCATCCAGAGCGCCACGCTGCATGTCGCTCCCGCGGGCGGTGAAAAATACGCGCCCGAACGCGGCACCGATCTGCGCTGGTTCACGCTCTCCACCGTCAGCAGCCCCTGGGTCGAAGGCGAGGGCACCAGCTACACGCACGATGAAAAAGGCAAGGGCGCGACGTTCAACGAAGCCAGTTACAAAACGCGCCCGTGGGCCTTTCCCGGATCAAAAATCTGGGATGTCGCGCTCGGCAATGGAAAAACGCTGCGCTGCGACAGCGACGGCGGCGATCCCAAAAACGGCTGGTTCACCATCCCCGTCGATAAAAAATTGATCGAAGCGTTGCTCTGCGGAACCTCGCACGGCCTGCTCATCATGGATGGCTCCACCGGCGTCGATCGCAACTGCACCATCTTCACGCGCGAAAGCAAAAAAGCGCCGTACCTGACCGTGACCGTTTCCGGCGAAGACAAGACCGCGCCGCAGCCGCCCTCCAACATCAAGCTCGCCCCACTGCTCACCGATGCCTCGCCCACGCACGGCGCGGCCACGCTCTCCTTTACAGTGCCTGAGGACGCTTTCGCGTTCATCATCAAGCTCAATGGCGCCGAGCTTCCGCGCTGGCAGACCCCCTTCGCCGCCAAACCCGGAACCGTTCAAAGCACCGTTCTGGAATTCCTCCCCGCCGATACCGATTACAAAATCGAGATGGCTACAATAGACGCCGCCAGCAACCTCTCCGCGTTCGCCAGCGGCAGCGGAAAATCCAGCGCCCAAGCCGCCGTGCCCACGCTGCCCCAGATAGACGCGAACTGGCGGCAGGCGCCATCCGCCAGCACGAAAAACGACACGCTGAAAGTCTGGGCCTATCCCGAAAACAGCAAGCTCGATCCCCTCAGCGGCAAGATCATTCTCGAAGAAGGCCGCGAGAGCGCCGACGCGCTCAATAGCGTCTGGAGCGCCTCCGCCGGCACCGTGCGCGTCGCCGCCGCGCGCGGAGAGATCGCCGCCTTCCAGCTCGCGCTCGAGCCTCTCAAGGAAACCACCGGCGACATCAAGATCGAGATCGCGCTCGACGGCATTCAGACGCGTCTCTGGCGCGCGTGGTTCGTGAAAATCAAAGACACCTGGCAGGCCGAATACGCCATTCCGCTGAAGCCCGGCGACGCCCTGAACATCCCCGCCGCCGACAACAAAGTGAAAAGCCAGAAGGCCGCCGCCGTCGCCGTGGATCTCATCGTTCCCGAAAACGCGGCGCCCGGCGAAAAAAGCGGCACGATCACGATCTCCTCCGGCGGCTCGCAAATCAAGCTCGCGCTGAAACTCGTTATCTACGACACGCTCATTCCGAAAGAAATCAATTTCAACCCCGAGCTCAATGCGTACAACGGTCCCGGCGAAGCGGGCAGCGACTTCTTCTTTGATTCGTTCCGCATCGCGCATTACCACCGCTGCACGATCAACCGCGTGCCCTATTCGCAGAACGGCACCGTCCACAAAGACTGGGTCCCCGAGGTCAGCGCCGACGGCAAAGTCACCGACTGGTCGCGCTTCGATAAAAATCTCGGGCCGCTGCTCGACGGCACGGCGTTCAAAGACAACCCGCGCGCCGGCGTGCCCGTTCCGGTGCTCTACCTGCCCATGTTCGAAAACTGGCCGCTGAATTTTTTGAAGAACTACGATCCCGGCGTCGTGACCAAAGGAAAAGAATGGAAGGCGCCGCACGACATCAAGGCCAAGCCTATTGAAGACTCGTTTCCGCAGACATACAAAGACGCGTTCGTGAACAACTCCGCCGATTTCGCCACGCACGCCGCCGAGAAAAAGTGGTCGAAGACCAAGCTGCAATGCTTCCAGAACAACAAGCACCAGTACAGCTACGACGGCCCCGGCGGCACCGCGTGGATGATGGACGAACCCAACGAATACCTGGATTGGCGCGCCATTAATTTTTACAGCGCGCTCTTCCACGATGGCGTCAAAAAGAGCGGCGCTAAAGACGTCCAGTTCGTCTACCGCGCCGACGTCTCTCGCGCGATGTGGCAGGGCAGCGTCAGCGACGGCCTGATGGAAATGTCCATCGTCCCCGCCGGCGAAGCCTTCAACACACCCTACCTTCTGCGCGAACACAAACGCCGCATGCCCACCGAACTCGTCGCTTACGGCGGCGCCAACGAGAACAGCCGCCCCAATCTGGAATCGGCCGCCTGGTGCATCAAATGCTACGTTTACGAATGCGACGGCGCGCTGCCCTGGCAGGGCCTCGGCGGCGACGACGCCTTCGACAAAGGCGACAATCCCGACTACGGAAACGCCCTCATCGTGGACGCGCGAAAACGGTTCGGCATCAACGCCGTCGCCTCATTCCGCGTGCACGCTTTCCGCCAGGGCGCGCAGATCGCCGAACTGCTCCGCCTGCTGGAAAAGAAAAATGGCTGGGGCCGCCAGCACAGCGCCCTGCTCGTCGCGCAGCTCATCCCGCTCAACACCGAATTCAAACAGGCCTTCACCGACGACGCCGCCGCCGTCACCTTCAAAAACATGAACGGCGACGCCTTCGTGAAATTAAAAGAGGGCATCCTGAAACTGCTGGAAAAATAAACGCGTTCACCCCATCGGCGCGCCATCCCTCTCCCTCCGAGCGAGCGCAGCGAGTCCGGGGTGAGGGGTCGGCACCGACTACAGAGCATCACCGCGCCGTCGCCACTTTCAGCGCCACTTCACACCCCGTGATGAACGCCGCAATCTCCAGTTTCTCGCTCACCGTGTGAACCTTGCACTGCCCCGCGCCCAGCGTCACCGTCGGCAGCCCGTGCGCGTTCATCCCGTTCGCATCGAGGCCGCCGTTGGTCACGTGAAGTTCCGGCTTGAGCCCCATACTTTTTAAAATCCGCTGCGCTTCAACCACCGGCACCGCGTCTTCCTTCAACTTGAACGAGTCGTATCGCGGATCGGCATCGGAGCTCAGCCGATGCTGAAAAATCCGGAACTCTGTTTTAATTGGGACGGCAGCAGTCCGCATAAGGTCACCATTGGCGCGACCGGCGCTCGCTCTTTATGCATCATGTATCATGTATCATGCATCATTCATTCGCATTAAGTTTTTTTCTGCACCTGATTTTGGACAAATTGCCAATACGAGGTATGTTAAGGGTTCAAGAAATTTGTTCGTTCCGCACTGCTGCGGGGCGGGCTCAGGTCAACGGCATTCGACAAGGCATCCCCAACCCCTATGGCAGTCCCCAAAGCACGCGACGTCAAACTCACCGCAGGCCGTGAAAAGGTTGTTCTGGTTGCCGGCTATCGCCCCGGCGATCTCCTTCCGGGTGAAGAACCGCTTGAAGAACTCGAAGCGCTGGCCAAAACGGCCGGCGCGGTCGTCGTCGCCAAGGTCGTTCAGAACATCAAGGAAGTGACACCCGCCACCTTTATCGGCAAGGGCAAGGTTCAGGAAATCAAGGAACTAGCCAACGAACTCGGTGCCAAGTGCATTCTGTTCGATCACGACCTGTTGCCCGGCCAGGGAAAAAATCTCGATCAGGCCACCGGTCTGAAAGTAATGGACCGCACCGAATTGATTCTCGACATTTTCGCCAGCCGCGCCCGCACGCGCATGGCCATCGTGCAGGTCGGCATCGCCTTGTTTGAATACCGGCTGCCGCGATTGAAGCGACTTTGGACGCATCTGGAACGCCAGACGGGCGGCATCGGCGTGCGCGGCGGACCGGGCGAAAGCCAGATGGAAGTCGATCGCCGCAAGATCGAAAAACATCTCTACGATCTGCGCCACGAATTAAAGCTGATCGAGGGCCGCAAAGAACGCATGGTCCGCTCGCGCGGCCGCGACAATTTTCTCGTCTCGCTGGTTGGCTATACCAACGCCGGCAAGAGCACCCTCATGAAGGCGCTCACTGGCGAAGACGTTTACATCGAAGACAAGCTCTTCGCGACGCTCGATACCAAAACGTCCACGCTCAAACTCGGCGGCGGCGTGCAGGTCCTCGTGTCGGACACCGTCGGTTTCATCCGCCGCCTGCCGCACAATCTCGTCGGCAGTTTTCACGCCACGCTGGAAGAAGCGCGCACCGCCGACTTGCTGCTGCACGTCGTCGACGCCTCATCGCCCCTCGTGCGCGGCCAGATCGAAGCCGTGAATAAGGTGCTCAAAGAAATCGAAGCCAACACCATCGAAACGGTGATCGTGTTGAACAAAGTCGATGCCATCAAGGACGAAACAAATCTCGATTACAAAATGCTGCACGAAGACTATCCCGAAGGCATTCCCGTGTCGGCTCTCAGGAGCGAAGGACTCGAGCGGCTTAAGACTGAAATCCGCGAACGCGCCCGCCAGGACGCCAAGCAGTTGACAATTGAAGTCAGCGCCGGAGACGGCAAGACGCTCGCCTTTCTGGCCACGCATTTTTTCGAAGACTCGCGCGAAATCAAAGAAGACACCATCGTCCTCACCGGCCGCGCCACTCGCGCCGTTTTGGAGAAACTATTGACCACTCAAAACTCCGTACGCTTCCTGAAAGGCTGGCCGCCCCCCGCCACCACCGGCGTGTGGTAGCATTTCGTCGCGCAGGCTTCCAGCCTGCGAGTTGCTGTTTGCAAAGATAAACGCGCGCAATAAGGAAAACACGCGCAGGCAAGATGCCTGCGCGACGAAAACAAAACGGCGAGCGCTACATTGCGCCCGCCGTTTTTCTTTCGATTTCGTTCAGTTTAGAAATCACCCTTTGGCGGGGCAGGTGGCGTAACCGCTTTTGCGGCCGGCTTATCGTCATCGTCATTGTCGTCGTCATCATCGTCCGCGTCTTCAATCTCGATCACTTTGCCTTCGGCGCTGACTTTGACTTCCATTTTCTTGCCGTTGGCCGTGCCTTCAACGTCGTACGTCACCACTCCGTTCTTGGTCTCCTTCTCGGCCTTCTCCAGCACCAGCCCCTTCACCGCCGCTACAGCCGCCGCTTTCACGGCTTCCGGAACTTGGTCGAGCGGGATTGCCACTTCTGTTTTCTCCGCCGCACGGCACGTCGCCGGAGCCACATGGGCGGCCAACATCGCGGCCAGGCACATCACAACAAGTCGCTGCATACTAAACTCCTCCACGGATTATCACGGGTTATTTTTCGGTCCCGCCGGCACCCCCGGCGATGGGCGCTTGCAAGCAATTTAAAAGTCGGCTTTGGGTGGCGCGGGGGGCTTGATTGCCGCGCCTTTTTTATCAGCCTCGTCGTCTTCGTCCAATGTCACGGACAACACCTTGCCCGCCGAAGAAACGAGAATCTCAAACTTCTGTCCGTTGGCCGTGCCATCCACTTCATAGGTCACCGTGTTGTTTTCTGTGATTCGCTCCGCCTCGATCAACACCATTCCCTTTTTCGCCTTCAGCGCCGCATCACGCACCACGTCAGGCAATCGATCCAGCGCGATGGGCTCGTCCTTTTCTCCGGCCTCTCTCTTTCCAGCCACCGCGCGTCCCGCCGCGCCCGCTTTTGCCGGCGCCGGCACCTGCGCGTCCGCCGCCGCAACCGGTGGCTGAATTTTCTGTTCAGCAGGCGCGTCCCGGTTCACCGCCAGCTGTTTTTCAACTCCCGCCGCCGGCAGCACCGGAACAAAAGCGTTCGTTTTATACTGCCGGCTTAGCTTCGTTCTCGAATTGGATTCCAGCATAAACCAGGAGCCTGCGACGATAAAAAGGCTCGCCGCCGCACCGAGCGCCATTGCCGCCGGAAAACCCACTGTCGCCGAACTCGCTCCGGCACTCGCCAGTTTCGCTGAAAGCGGCGCCGCCTTCGCCGCCGCAATCTCCGCGCAGGGAGGACCGGACAGCACTGTATCGAGCGCCTCACAGAGCGACGCGGGAGCCGCAAGGACCGATCCTGATGCGAGCGGATTCAGCAACGTAACCAGGAGCAACAGCGACACTTTCATGCCGCGCTGATTCAATTTCTGGCGCAGTTCCGTCATGGCCGCCGCGAGGCGATCGCGCAGCGTTTCGCGCGGCACGTTCAGCACTTCGGCCGCATCGCTGACGCTCAAGCCTTCCTGATAGCACAGCACAACCAGCGCACGCGATTCTTCCGGCATTGCATTCAGTTCGCTCCAGACCTGCTGAAGCGCTTCCGCCTGTTCGGCGGCCAGTTGGGGAATCGAATGCGTGCGTTCGAGCGGAATCATGGCCTTCTCCAGGTTCGACCGGACGCGGTTGGCGCGCGCCATATCCAGCGCGCACTGCACCACCGCCCGGTAAACGGCAAGCTTGAACGTCTCGGGATTTTCAAATCCCTGCGTCCGGCTCATGAGTTTGATAAAAGAGTGCTGGACTGCATCTTCAGCATCGGCGCTGTGTCGAAGAATCCGCAACGCGGTGGCGTACGCGCGGTCGCGCTGCCACTTCAAAAGGTACCCGAGCGCCTCTGGATCGCGGTTCGCGCGCCAGCGTTCAAGCCGCCTGAGCACCTCATCACGGTTTCCGTCGTCGTGCATGCGTCCCCCTTAAAACTCACTCTACACGCGAGCGGGGGACGCCGGTTGGCGGAAAATTCTTTGAAATTTCTTTACGACCCCAGTGGAATGTGGCTGCAAAGGTGGCGCGGACATTCCTGTCTGCGGGAGGGTTGCGCGTGCCGCGATAAATCATTCCGATGAGACGCGCCTCCCCCGCAGACAGGAATGTCTGCCCCATCAACGTGGTCCGGGCGTCTCGCCCGGACAAACATAAATTCAGTGCTATTGGATTGTCTGGGCGAGACGCCCAGACGAGCAGGCTGGAAGCCTGCGGTAATCGTCGCGCAGGCTTCTAGCCTGCGTCTTGAGTAAAACATTTGATTCATCATTAATCAGGCCACTCGCGGGCAAGATGCCTGCGCTGGCGGCCGTGG
>Ga0163144_10022754_pt1 | contig 12407 bp, 14 predicted proteins | sample OliLak19BULKMAT1_FD_123175 | JGI IMG/M metagenome (GOLD analysis project Ga0163144, IMG submission 123175) | Freshwater microbial mat bacterial communities from Lake Vanda, McMurdo Dry Valleys, Antarctica - Oligotrophic Lake LV.19.BULKMAT1 | ecosystem: Environmental > Aquatic > Freshwater >... | reverse complement strand
CGCTGTCATGGTAAACCAGACCAAGGCGAACTCGATCGAGCCAGCCGATTCTGCCGGCTGCGTTCTTATCGATCATCGGATCGGCAATAACGTTAGGCCGTCGTATTTGTAACGACGCCGAGAACGCTAAGTTCCAATTCGTACCCGAAGCCTTCGAATCTGCTCTGCCGGGCGGAGATTGAAGGCTCCTCAACACAGCAGAAGTCTGTGCAGGTTCGAGTTGATTGGCGCGGGGGGTGTTTCCTTGTGCTCGGCGGTTGGCCGCCTAATGGTATAACGGCGAGATGACGTCAAGCTGACTTCCCGCCGCCACCTTTCTGGTCGGCCATTTGCGGCCCGTAACCCCTCGCAACCATTCCTGCCCTCCCAACAGTTAACCTTTCCCCCAGGATCGCGTGTGTTGGAAGTCTTTGGCCACCAGATTGCTCGGTAATGATTGCCGGAGCAGTATTTTTGTAGTTTTAACTGCATATTGCCAACCACAGGAGAACGGCGAACAGGAAGGCAACCGGCAACCGCAGATCCAGGAAGGTTTCGAGCAAGCGATAAGATACAAGGTGTAACAGGGTTTTTGCCGTTTCCCTTGTTCACGGTCTTGGTGGTGGCGTTAATTCGTCAAACAAGAACTTCCCGCAAGGGCCGACATCATTATTAAATTCTTCGTGAGAGAAACCTTCCTGGCTGCAGTCAGTTTTCGACGGGCCATCCCGTCAAATCTCAAATCTCCAACTGCTCCTAAGAACGGGCACCGGCGAAGTCACAGTTAGCCAGGGACCGCCGTTGACGGTTCACCGTAGCCGTCTCGAAAGATTGAGACCTAATACTTCAGCGATCTATGCGCCATACGCTCCCGTTTTGTACGAGAGCGAAGGACCGTCGGCAAGACGACGCTTTTGTCGCCACCGGAATAGTGATACCGGCCGCCATGACCGCCGTGCTTACTTCTGCCAGTTTCTCGCCGTGAGGTACCAAGCGGGGGGCGTCGTGAGCCACCCACTCTCCCGCGTAGGGCGCAATCGGCGATTCTTTGGCGAGCCACAGCAACTCTTCGTGCCTTCCGTTGACAGGCTCGGCGGACTCCCAAGTCAACGGTGCCGGATTCTCGGCAATGGTTAACGCCACACGCTAATGCTCAGCAAGCCTGAGCGGTTCCAGGGGGCGCAAAACCCCGTATTCAAAAACGGCCCAGAGCTTTCGCGACATACGATCATTGTGGCGGCATGGCCTGGCGAGGTGTAAAGATGGAAAGCGAGACGGTGCATCTGTAAATCAGAGATTGGCTGGGGCATACTCTTGCTCGGTTTCCTTAGGGATATGAGACGGGGTAGGGGTGGCATTCCAACGCCTTCGCACCTCGAACTGGGGGAAGAGGTCTTGCTGTAAGCCCAGGCCGTAGTCCTGTCGTAAAGCCCCTCAAATCCCATACCCACCGCATTGATGCACGCATCGAGCGGCGAAAGGCTACCTCATTCTGCGCGAAGGTCCCCGAACGGCCTCCGAATTGCTGCGGATGAGGCATGGCAACCAAATCGGCAAAAAAGGGCCTCTACGCGAATATCGCGGCTAAGAAGAAACGAATCTCCAAAGGTTCCGGCGAGAAGATGAAAGAGCCGGGAAGCCCAGGGGCACCGGAAGACGGTGCGTTCGAGAAAGCAGCGAAAACGGCGAAAAGGAAGGCCTAATTACACGTATATGGGTCAGGTGCCGCCACCCAATTTGCGGAATCGTAAAAACGCCAGTATTCGGACGGCGGAGATCCTCGATAACCGCACCAAGGACGACGCGACGGCCGCGAAGCGTCATTCCTAGCTCACTCTCGGCGGCCTCAAAGTCGGCCGAATCGACGAGACGAATAACGACCCTAGCGAGCGGAGTCTCGGCGAGGCCCGCTCTGCAGATTGATGGCGGCCCGAAGTTGGCCCCGACTCGCGGAGAGGCTTTCGTCCGAGATGGGTGCCACTCGCGGGAGATTGGTGATCGAAATGCTGGATGTAATGGCATGACACTCAAGCGGATCTCTGAACAGACGATTATGATTCTGGGGGCGAGCAGCGGGATCGGGCTGGCCACTGCGAGGGAGGCGGCCAAGCGAGGGGCTCGGCTCATTCTTTTTGCTCGGAGTGAAGAAGCGCTAGGAAGCCTCAAGACAGAGATGGAGGGCTCTGGCACCCAGGTGCTGACTGTAGTCGGCGACGTCTGCATTCTGGAAGACGTCGAGCGGGCGGCGAGGGAAGGACTAGAACGCTTCGGCACCATCGATACCTGGATCAACAATGCCGGGGTCTCGATCTTTGGCGAGCTGATGGAGAGACCTCTCGAAGATCACAGAGAGCTATTTGAAACGAATTACTGGGGAATTGTGCATGGATCTCAGGTCGGCGTGAAATGCCTGAAAGAGAACGGCGGCGCGCTGATCAATCTTGGGAGCGGACTTTCCGACCGGGCAATCCCCTTGCAGGGTGCGTACTCGGCCTCGAAGGCGGCGGTGAAGGGCTACACGGATGCTTTGCGGATGGAACTTGAGAAAGAGAAGGCGCCGATCTCGGTGACACTGATTCAGCCCTCGTCGATGAACACCAATTTTCCCCTCCACGCGAAGAATTACATGGCGAAAGAGCCCCGGCTGCCGGCACCGGTCTATGCGCCCCAGTTAGTGGCGGATGCGATCTTGGAGTGCGCCGCCAAACCCACGCGACAGGTGCTGGTAGGGGAGGGCGCGTGGGCTGTTTCGACAATGGGCCGCATGGCACCAGCCCTCACGGATTGGTGGATGGAACGTAACCTGTTTAGCCAACAAAAGCGGGCCGAGCCCGCCCGCCATAAGCGCGACAATCTCGCCGAACCCACCGAGGACCTGCGCGAGGAAGGCGACCATCCCGGGCCGGTTTTCCGCACTACGGCGACGGGACGCCCGGCCCCCCTACCGCTCTTGCTGGCGGGACTGGCGGTGGGTGCCGGCGTGGGATTGGCGTTTCTCTTTCGTCCGCAGCGCCACACTTAAACGTCAGCGTTTTTGAGAACTTTATGTCATCTACACTTGCGACCCCTTATAACAAACGGAACAACGTTGGCCCGCTTGAGCGCGCCGCCAGCATTTTCGCGGCAGGATTTCTAACGCAACGGTGCATGAAAACTAAGGGGATGGTGGGCGTAGCCCTGGCCCTGGGCGCGGGCGAATTGATGCGCCGGGGAGTGACGGGACATTGTTATGCGAGAGACTATGCGCGGGACTGGGCCATGCGTGAGGCGCCGACCGCCAGCCAACCCGTAATTGCGTACAAAGCGGGCGAAATTATTGAAGACGTGGTGACCGTGCGTCGGAACACGGAGGATCTCTATTCTTTCTGGCGAAAGCTTAGCAATCTACCGCAGTTCATGGTCCGCGTGGAAGCGGTGAAAGAGATCGACGGGGTGAGGTCGCATTGGATGGTGAGAGGTCCGGCCGGCTACCGGCTGGAATGGGATGCCGAGGTGTTTCGGGACGAGCCGAATGAGTTGATTGCATGGCGGACGGTGGGGAACGCCGACATCGTCAGCGTCGGATGCGTGACCTTTAAGCCCGTGGCGGGGAACCGGGGGACGGAGGTGCGGGTTAAACTTCAGTACAATCCGCCGGGCGGCAAGGCGGTTTCGACTCTGGCCAGGCTATTGGGAAACGCTCCGGCGTTTGAAGTGCGCCGCGATTTGATGCAGTTCCGTCAATTGATGGAATGTGGCGAAGTGATCTCGACCGACGGCCAGACGTCAGGTCGCGAGGTGAAAGCCTGATGCAAGCGGTTTGTTGGAATGGGAAACAGGATATTCGTGTGGAGCGGGTGCCGGATCCGACAATCCTGGCGGGACGGGACGCCATCATAAAAGTGACGCGGACGGCCATCTGCGGGTCGGATTTGCACCTTTATAACGGCCTGATTCCGACAATGCAGAGCGGCGACATCCTGGGCCACGAATTTATGGGAGAGATCGTGGAGTTGGGCGCGGACGTGAAGAATCTTCGCATCGGCCAGCGCGTGGTGATTCCGTTCACGATCTGTTGCGGAGGGTGTTTCTACTGCAACAAGGAGCTGTGGTCCTTCTGCGACAACAGCAATCCAAACGGGGCGTTGACGGAGAAGTTGTATGGCTTTGCAGGCGCGGGACTTTACGGTTACACGCACCTGATGGGCGGGTTTGCGGGTGGTCAGGCAGAGTATGTACGCGTTCCGTTTGCCGATACGTGCGCCTTCGCTGTCGAATCTGATTTAGAGGATGAAGAAGTGCTGTTTCTCTCGGATATTTTTCCGACGGGCTACATGGCCGCCGAACATTGCAACATTCAGCCGGGAGATGTCGTGGCGGTGTGGGGATGCGGGCCGGTGGGCTTGTTTGCGATTCGAAGCGCATACCTCCTCGGCGCGGAGCGCGTGATAGCGATCGACGGTATCGCCGATCGGCTGGAGATGGCGGAGAGTTTTGGCGGGGCCGAAACGATCGACTACATGAAAGAGGATGTGCTGCAGCAACTGAGCCTTAGAACCGGGGGACGCGGACCCGATGCTTGCATCGATGCGGTGGGCATGGAGGCGCATGGCATGGGATTCGAAGGGATTTATGACAGGACGAAGCAGGCGCTGATGCTGGAAACGGATCGGCCGAACGTTTTACGTCAGGCGATTCAGGCTTGCCGGAAAGGCGGCACGCTCTCGATACCGGGTGTGTATGGCGGGGTGGTGGACAAAATTCCGATGGGGTCCGCATTTGCCAAGGGGCTGACGTTCAAGATGGGTCAGACACATACCCCCCGATACATGTTCCCGTTGCTGCAGATGATTGAACAGGGAAAGATATTCCCATCCGATATCATTTCGCATCGCCTACCGCTGAGGGAAGCCGCCGAGGGCTACCGGCTTTTCAATGAGAAGCACGAGTGCAGAAAGGTCGTTCTGCTGCCGGGCGACTAGGCGGCGAGGGGGCGTGATGGACATGTGACCATATACGGTCCTTCCGACGGTCTAGAGTGAAGGTTTGGTTACGGAGCGGATGATTTAGAGGGTGTTTTAAATTCGACCGCCACTGGCCGAATTGGTCATTGACCTAGATGGCGGCGTGGCTCGCCGCTCTTTTAGCGGCTCCATGGCGAGCGTTAATTCCAGTTGGTTTGTGGCCTTAGAGTTGCAAGAAGTAAGAGAGTGTTTGAACTTTGGATCGGTGCTCGCCAGCTCCTACTGGATGCCGTCACTTGTGACAGATAACCCATCCCGTGGGCGAGTAAGCACCTGCCACAACTTGAGTGGAGCTTTATTATGGAAACCTTACAAGAACTATTGATAGCCGAAATACAAGATCTCTACAGCGCGGAGAAGCAGCTTGTGAAGGCGTTGCCGAAGATGGTTAAAGGCGCTAAGTCGCCGGAGCTAAAGAAAGCGATCAGCGCCCACCTGGAAGAGACGAAGAACCAAGTGGCCCGCTTGGAACAGGTATTCTCCGCAGTCGGCGCGAAAGCAAAGGCAAAACACTGCAAGGGCATGGAAGGCCTCTTAGCCGAAGGAGCGGAATGTCTCGCGGAGGAATCGGCGGGTTTACTGCGAGATCTTCAGTTGATCGGGGCCGCACAACGAGTGGAGCATTACGAAATAGCTGCCTATGGAACGGCGCGGATGATCGCCGAGCAGTTGAACAACCAAGAGGCGGCGGGCCTGCTTGACGACACGCTAAGCGAAGAGGAGGAAGCGGATTCCAAGTTGAGCGAGGTTGCCGCTACCCTTTACGCGATGCTTGAGGACGAGAAATCGGACCCGGAGCAGGAGTCAATGAGCCGCCCCGCCAAAAAATCAAGGCAAGCAGCGGCCAGATAGGTTAGCCCCCCCAAATTTGGCTGGGGTGTTATCAAAGAGAACGACTTAGTACATTACAGGAGAATAAGAAATGTCAGCAATTACTTCGAGTTTGAATGAACTGATTGAAACCCTAAAAGATGGACAAATGGGCTTCGGAGAAGCGCAAAAGGAGGCGACGGATCCGAACCTGAAGCTAGTGTTTAGCGAATACTCGGCACAGCGCGCCAGCTTTGTCAGGGAACTTGAGGGTTTCGTTTCCAAGGAAGGTGTGTTGCCCGAAGATTCGGGGAGTGTCGCCGGCTCTCTGCATAGAGGCTGGATTAATCTCAAGGCGACGGTTTCGTCCCGTGAAGATACGGCAATTCTGGAGGAATGCGAACGAGGCGAAGATTCGGCCGTTGCAACTTACAAGGATGCGATTAGTGCCGGAGAACTGGGGCAAGCGGAGTCCGTCGTGGCGGGCCAATTGACGAAAATACGGGCCGCGCATGACCGGATTAGGAGTCTTAGGGATTCGTTCGACGCTACCGAGAAATAGTTGAGGCGGACCCTTTCATTGCCGCAGATGCGGCAATGAAAGGGTCGAGCGTGTCCAGTGGTGCTGTTTGCACACGGGATCGTAATTCGGCTGACCGCGACGTGTGCGACTGAGCACTATAGGGTTGTCTAGGTGGGTACTCCTGGTTTGGCCAGGCGCGCCTGGAAGGATTTGGCTTTGGGATGGGCGATGATGTTTTTCAGTTCGCCGGGGTCCTTCTGGAGGTCGTAGAATTCGTCGGCACCCTTGAGCTCGGGGTAGTGGACGTATTTGTAGCGCTCGGAACGGAGGGCTCGCCAACTGGGCGTTTTTGGGAACTGGGCTTCGAGGAAGTACTCGCAAAAGAGTTCGGTGCGGACCTTGGCTTTGGGGTTCTTCAGGAGAGGACGAAGAGACTTTCCTTGGACCGAGGATGGAACGGGGGCTCCGGCGAGGTCGAGGAAGGTGGGGGCGATGTCGATGTTAGCGACCAGACCAGGGATTTTGGTGCCGGGCTTGACGAGCTTCGGGTAGCGCAGGAGAAGGGGGATGCGGATGGATTCGTCAAACGCCCAGCGTTTGTCGCCGAGGCCGTGCTCGCGCCAGAAGTAGCCGTTGTCGCTCGTGAAGACGAAGACGGTGTTGTCGAGTTGTTTCGTCTTTTCGAGAGCAGCGAGAACCTTCCCTACTCCTTCGTCGATGGCTACGATGCAGCGGAGCTGGTTCCGGATAAGTTCGTCCGGACTGCCGCCGCCGGGCTTGATGTCCTTCATGGCGGGCTTGTCTTTGAGGTCGTCGGAGGAGTTGGGGGCGATTTTTATGGGTTCGGTTTTGAAAAGGTCTTTGTGGCGCTCGGCGGGGGTGAAGGGGCCATGGATGGCTTTGTGGCCAATGTAGGCGCAGAAGGGCTGGGTGCGGGGTTTTTCGATGAACTCGGCGGCGTGATCGGAAAGGATATCGGTGATGTAGCCGGTGGGTTTGGACTCTTTTCCGTCGATGTTAAGGGGGGGATCGTTGTAGACGCCCTGACCGCGGAAGGAGACCCAGCGGTCGAAGCCGGGACGGGGAGAGGCATCGTTACCCATGTGCCACTTGCCGAAGAAGCCGGTTTCGTAGCCGCCGGCTTTTAGGAGTTTGGGAAAGGTTTCGAGCTTGAAGCTGATGGGCGCGCCGGCGGTGGTGTTGTCGATGACGCGGTGAGTTTGGACGTATTGGCCGGTGAGAAAGCTGCCTCGGCTGGGGGAGCAAAGAGGGGTGGTGACGAAGGCGTTCGTGAACTGGGCGCCTTCGCGGGCGATGCGGTCGATGTTTGGGGTTTTGAGGAAGGGGTGGCCGGCGTAGCTGAAGGAGTCCCAGCGCATGTCGTCGATGAGGATGAAGACGAAGTTGGGTTTGGAAGGGGCTTGGGCGAGGAGGGGGGCGGCGAGGAGGCCGAGGGCCTGGCGACGGGTGAGGGCGGGCATGGGCACTATCTTACATGTTGGGGGCGGGGGGCGGGGCCTCGAGAAACCTGAAATCAGCGATGGTCAGTTGCTCAGCTTCTTGAGAATTTGCCGAGAGAGATTCTCATTGATCTCGCTGTGCCGTGGGACGGGCTGGGCTATGCCCGGATTAGGTCCCTTCGTTTCACGACGAAAGGCTGAGCTCAGCAACGCGCGGGATGCCTGGTATGCCGCCGCTCGAGAGATCGAAGTAGAGATCTTTCAGGTGCTCCTGAAGATCCTCTTGAGTGTCACCCTGCCTCAGGTAGTCCGGGTATTCGTCAAAATATCCGAGCCAGTGGACGCCATCCTGCCAATAGACATATCGCGTGGTCGCCGTTTTTTGATTGTAGCGTCAGCGGATCGGCTAGGTTGGTGGATCCCGGAGGGGGTGATCAATAACCCAAGAGGGGTCTTAAGCGCTCGCGGACCTCGGAGACCAGGGCGACGGGGGCTTTGGATTCGAAAACGGCCTTGCGAGCTCGCCAGTCAAGGTTTTTCAGGTGATCGGAAAGGACGACTCCGGTGATGATGCCGCCGGGGGGAATCTCGACTTCGAAAGGATAACCTTTGACTTGCGTTGTGATTGGACAGGCCAAGGCCAGTTGCGCTTTGGCGTTATAGGCGCGGGGCGAGAGGATAAGTGCTGGGCGGCGGCCACCTTGTTCGTGCCCGGCTTGGGGCTCAAAGGTCAGCCATACCAAGTCGCCCGTATCGGGGATGTACGGCCGAATCACCATTGCTCGCGCCGGGAAGGCGGGCCCCAGTCCGTCTCGCCATGCCGATTTTGGGGCGTGATCTGATCCACGAGTTCAAGCAAAGAGTAGGCAGGCCGGGCGGCGCGGACAACGATTTCTCCATCCCTTACCGATACCTCCACAGTGTCGCCTTCTCCGATGCTGGCTTCGAGCGCTACCGCCTTGGGGATACGCAGGCCCAAGCTGTTTCCCCACTTGGCAATTTGGGTTGAAGTCTTCATGTATCTACAATGAATATACCAGAGGCGGGTCGACGGAGAACTTTGGGGGGCGGTGTAATCATTAAGCGGTGAAGAAACAAACGGTCGTCTCCTTTTTGCTCTTTTCCAGCGCTGTTGTCGCGGCTCCTCCACAGAAATCGGCGGACCTGTTTCAGGCGGAGAAGGTCTGGACGGTTCATTTGCAGTTCACGGCGGAACAATGGGCGGCGATTGAGCCGAAAGGCGGGGGGATGGGGTTTGGTATTCGAGGGCCGGGAGGACCTGAGGGTCCCGGGGGGCCGGGAGGGTTTGGGATGGGGAATTTATTGTCGCCGTCGTTTTTGAAGGGAGACACGAATGGCGACAAACAGATTTCAGCGGCAGAGTTTACAGCCCTCGGAGAGGCTTGGTTTGCGCAGTGGGATACGAAGAAAACGGGCGCTTTGGGGTCGGACGAGCTGAGAGCAGGGAGCGCGGGATTGTTCGAGGCCGGGGTAGGACAAATGATGCGGGGGCCCGGGCCGGGTGGGCCGGGTGGCTTGGTGGCACCGAAAGGGAAACGGAATGGCGTTTCCGGCATGATGGGGATCGACTTTCAGAACTTCCACGCTTCGCTTGATTTTGACGGGAAGATTTTCAAGACTTGGCGGTTCGGTACAAGGGCAATGGCACCTACATGCAATTTCGAGGGAAGGAGAAGAGGTCGTTCAAGGTGGATTTGAAGGAGTACGTGAAGGGGCAGAGCTTGGCAGGGGTAACGAAACTGAACCCGCATAGCGCGGTGACGGATGCGAGTTGGATGAACGAAGTGTTGTCTTACCGGGTGTACCGCGAGGCGGGGGTGGTGGCTCCGCGGTCGGCATTTGCGCGGGTTTATGTGAGCGTGCCGGGGAAGTATGAGAAGAAGTATTTTGGCTTGTATTCGTTGATTGAGGAGCTGGACGGGAACTTTGCGGAGGAAAACTACAAGACGAAAGATGGGCTGTTTTTGAAGCCGGCGACCGATAGGGTCGTGGCGGGGGAGTCGGTAGCACCGGAAGCAACGGGTTTCAGGCCGACCGGAGTCGGAGGCGGAGGCGGGTTTGGGGGAGCGCCGGTGAAGCCGATTAAAGGGTTTATGGGGCCGCGGGATGATGGGTCCGAGTTTGGATCGGCCGCTGATGGAGCAGTTTGACGGGGATCAGAGTGGGTCGTTGAGCCGGGAGGAGTTTCGGGCGGGGTTTGTGAAGTGGTTTGGGAGCTGGAATGTGGACAAGAATGGACAGTTGACGGAGACCCAAATCCGGGAGGGTTTGAATCGGGATTTGAATCCGATGCGGGGCGGACCGCCGGGGCCGCGGTAGGCGAGTAGAATCGTAGGAGAATATGTTTTTGCAATTTTCTTCCTTGACCTTGGTGGCTTTTTTATCGGTTGGGTTCGTTTGGGCGCAAAACGGACCGGAGACGGCGATTCGCGGGACTAAGGAGTTTAGTAAGCGCGTCGTGATTTCAGGGTTGGCGGGGCCTTGGGAGGTGACTTGGGGGCCGGACGGGAAGCTTTGGGTAACCGAGCGGACGGGGAAGCGGGTGACGCGGATTGATCCCGCTACCGGGGAAAAGACCGTCGCGATTACGATTGACGAAGTCTCCGCGCCCGGGGGGCAGGACGGTTTGCTGGGGATGGCGTTGCATCCGGAACTTTTGAAGGGCACCGGGAATGATTTTGTGTACGTCGCCTACACCTACGTGGACGAGGCGAAGGGTCCGGACCCGAGCGTGAAAGACCTGAAGAGCCGGTACCGGTTTCTTTACGCGAAGATTTTGCGGATGAAATATGACGCCGCGAAAGGGACGCTCAGCGATCCGGCAACTGTGATTTCCGGTTTGCCGGCGGGCAATGACCACGTGGCGGGACGGTTGAAGTTTGGCCCGGATAAGAAGCTGTACCTGACGCTGGGGGACCAGGGGAATAATCAGCTGGGGAATGTCTGCCTGGCGGTGGAGGCGCAGCGGTTGCCGACGCAGCAGGAGTTGGCGGCGAAGGATTTTGTTTCGTACGTGGGGAAGTCGCTGCGGATCAATTTGGACGGTTCGGTTCCGAAGGACAACCCGAAGTTGAACGGGGTGGTGAGCCACGTGTTTACGTATGGTCATCGGAATCCGCAGGGAATCGATTTTGGGCCGGACGGGACGCTGTATGAATCCGAGCAGGGGCCGAAGACGGATGACGAAGTGAACATCCTGAAGAAGGGTTCGAACTACGGGTGGCCGAATGTGGCGGGGTTCCGGGATGGGAAGGGATTTGAGTATGCCCGGTGGGCGGAGGCGAAGACGCCTTGCTCGCAGTTGCGATTCAGCGATTTGGCGATTCATCCGTCTGTACCGCGGGAGCCGGAATCGGCGTTCAAGAAGAAGATGCAGGATCCGCTGGCGACGCTGTTTACGGTGCCGACGGGGTTTGATTTCGCGGATCCGAAGTGCAAGGGAATCGACTTTATTTGCTGGCCGACGGTGGCGGTTTCGAGCGTCGAGCATTACCAATCGAAGGGGACGGGCGTGAAGGGTTGGGACCGGGTGTTGCTCGTGACGGCTTTGAAGCGGGGGTCGCTGTATGTGGTGCCGTTGAAGGCGGACGGGAAGTCGGCGGCGGGGTTTATTTCGCGGTTTTTCCAATCGGAGAATCGGTTTCGGGATACGGCGGTGAGCCCGGACGGAAAGACGATTTTTGTGGCGACTGATCCGGGTGGGTTGGCGGGGACGATGGTGGGGGGTACGACGACGAAGATGGAGAATCCGGGAGCGATTTTGGCGTTCACTTATGTGGGCGAGGGGACGGGGTTGGCGCCGGAGGAGACGCGGCCGGTGAGCGAGGTTAAGGAAGAGGGGCCGAAGGTGGTGGCGGGCGGGATTGCGCCGCAGTTTACGGCGGCGCAGAGCGCGGCGGGAAAGACGGCGTATAACTCGAACTGCGCGGTTTGTCATGGCAGTTCGATGACGAACGGGACTTTTGGGACGCCATTGGCGGGTGAGTATTTCAAGAGTAAGTGGTTTGGGCGGACGGTGGAGGCGTTTTATGATAAGGCGCGTAAGACGATGCCGCCGTCGGCTCCGGATTCTTTGCCGGGGGACACTTACGCCGACATTGTGGCTTACATTCTAGATCTGAATGGGTTCAAGGCGGGCGAGGGCAAGTTGGGAGCAGGGGGCGGGGATTTGGGTAAGATGACGATTCGGTAGGCGGTAACAGTTTGCGGACGGTAGTCCTCTCTCAATGAGGACTAATACATGTTTTCTTTGCTACGCGGTGCGGGGAAACCTCGAGTTTCCCGATATATTTTAGGATTTTATCGGAGTAGAGAGCACGGCGCGGAGGCGCTGGGAGAGGCGAGGTCGAGCGGCCTGCGTCGTTCGGGAGTCATTCACCGGGCGCTGGACGGGGGATTGCAGTATTCGCATTTGGGAACGGGACCGCGGGAGAGGGGGGCATTAGGGGCGGCGGTGGCGCTGTTGTTCGGCGTGGTGGGGCTGCTGTTGGGGGTGGTTGAGTGGTGGTTGGGGCTAGCGGCGGGGATGGGTTTTCTGGTGGGGTGGTATGGAACCCGGCGGCTGGGGCTGGGTTTGCAAAGCGGCGTTCTGCGGAGCTTTCGGGGGCTTGT
>Ga0163144_10022753_pt1 | contig 12407 bp, 5 predicted proteins | sample OliLak19BULKMAT1_FD_123175 | JGI IMG/M metagenome (GOLD analysis project Ga0163144, IMG submission 123175) | Freshwater microbial mat bacterial communities from Lake Vanda, McMurdo Dry Valleys, Antarctica - Oligotrophic Lake LV.19.BULKMAT1 | ecosystem: Environmental > Aquatic > Freshwater > Lake... | reverse complement strand
ATTGTCAGCGCCTTTATTTTTCAGCAGCAGCAGGATTTTTACAACCGAAGTATTGAGGATGCTATGGAGCGATCGCTTGAGATTTTCAGTGATGGTCGTGTCTACGAAATGGAAGATGACCAGGCTATCAAGGTTACAGAAACGCAAGGTCAGGTTGAAGCGCTCATTGATGTTTTGCAATTTACGTTAGCGGCAACTTTTACAGTTGCTCCTTCTGACAAACAGCCACCCGATGTAGCGGAGCGTAGAGGCTCACTTCATATAAACCAGGAAGGGTTTAAGCTGCTGACTACGTTTGAAGGCTGTGAGCTGACTGCCTATGATGATGGAGCAGGTGTGTGGACGATTGGCTATGGGCATACAAAAAGTGTTCGTAAAGGTATGACAATTACTCAGGCGCAGGCAGAAGAATTCTTTCGAGATGATTTGGAAAAGTTTGAATCATTTGTGGAAGATGCTGTCAACGTCTCAGTAAATGACAATCAATTTTCTGCCCTTGTTTGTTTCTGTTTCAACGTAGGCCCCTCTCAAAAAGGATTTGGCGGTTCAACGTTGCTAAGGCTTTTGAACCAGGGAGATTTTCAAGGAGCAGTGAATCAGTTCCCAATATGGAATAAGGTTAAGGGGAAACCTTGGCTAGGTCTTACCCGTAGACGCTTGGCTGAGCAAGCTTTGTTTCTGGGCAATGACTGGAAGCCCTTCCTCAATTATCAGGAAGATTCTGTTAGAACTTTGAAATTAACTGATCCATTGATGAAAGGAGAAGACGTTCGCGAGTTACAAGAGGCTTTAAAAAAAGCAGGATTTGATGTCAAAGTTGATAGTGTTTTTGGGGAAGACACCGCTAAGGCAGTGAAACAGTTTCAGAAGCAGAACGGTCTCACTGTAGATGGCAAAGCTGGTACTGGAACTCAAAAAGCATTGGGCATGTGATTATTTCACTCATTAAATAAAGTACAGAAGAGGTTGCTATGGTCAGCTCAAACGATGATGCACTAAATCAGGAAGATTACTCTGTTATTGAACCTTGCGAAGAGATTTATGAATTTGAGGAAAGTGCACCGAGAGCACCAGCCTTTAACGGTTTATTAAAGGATGCCCCACAAGGAAGTACTTCGGTAGTTAACGGATTGTCCCAGCAGTTGATCTATCAAATCAATCTCATCGTTCCAGATGCTTTAGTAAGTTTTGATGATCTTAATGTTGATTTGGGAGATGCGGCTTACCCTTTTGTGCCACCTGCAGGTAAAGAGGCATTGAGGAAAGCCATTAACGATCGCGGAAAAAAACTTGTTGTCAACTCAGCTTACCGAACTCTCGCTCAGCAGTTGTTGCTCTTCAACTGGAAGGGCAGTAACAGCAACCCTGTAGCTAAGCCAGGTCGAAGCAATCATCAGAGCGGTTTAGCTTTGGATATTCAAGATCGTCCTGGGTGGGAGCCTCACCTAAAACGTTATGGTTGGCATCCCCTGGCAGGTGATCCTCCTCATGTGGACTATAAGGGGACGGGTGCAAAAGATCTCCGCGAGGCAACCATATTAGCGTTTCAAGTGCTTTGGAATAAGAACAACCCTGGCGACAAGCTGAAAGAGGATGGTGGTTACGGGGATGAGACTGAGAAGCGGCTCAATCGATCGCCCGCCAAAGGTTTTGAGAAGGCTCCGTGGGACGAGCATCCCAGAACTTTACGTCTGAGCCGACCTCGCATGGAAGGTTCGGATGTCTTCAAACTTCAGGAGAAGCTCAAGGCAACAGGAATCGATGTTGGAATTGACGGTGAGTTTGGACCTGGGATGGATAAAGCCGTCAAGGAATTTCAGGCGAAGAAGACACTGACTGCCGATGGCATCGTTGGACCGAAGACACTTGAAGCGATGTAAAAAGCGCCTTGAAATCAACGCCCAACGCTCGAATTGCTGTATCCGCCTTGCTGAGACCAAGCCATTAGTGGGTCAGTAGGCTGGTTCAGCATTGATTTAGAGACAAATAAGTAACTGAAGATAGAATAACCCATGACAGCACAGCCCCCAACTATTCACGTCCTTCTCATCGGCATTGACTACTACAAACCCAACCAACTCTATAAGAGCCTTAAAGGAGCCGTACGAGACATTGATCTAGTTTACACATTCCTCACAGGAACAGAAACGCTGAAGATTCCGGCAGAGCGTATCCGCAGACTCGTCTCCCCCAATAAGGAAGACACTGCGCTGCTAGAAGCCAGATCGGCTCAAGAACAGGAGCCAACCTACGAAAATATCATCAGCGCATTCAATGAAATCACTGCCACAGCTCAACCGGGAGATCAGGTATACATTCACTATTCTGGTCATGGTGGACGGGCTACAAGCATTTATCCCTTTAAGCAGGAGCTGAATGACGAGGGTATTGTGCCGATGGATATTGGCGATACCGAAGAGGGGCGCTATCTGCGGGATGTGGAGATAACAACGCTCCTCAAGCGCATGACGGATAAAGGCTTGATTGTGACGATGATTTTGGACAGTTGTCATTCTGGCGGAGCTACCCGTGGGGATGCTGAGATCCGGAGTGCGGGGCAGACGGATACAGCGCAACGGTCATCAAAAAGTCTGGTGGCTGAACCTGAAGAATTGAAACAAAATTGGCTTGACCTCACACGCAACAGAGCCATTGGTGCTGCGGGGTTACCGGAGGCTAGAGAGTATGTTTTGCTTGCTGCCTGTCGTCCCAATGAATATGCCTACGAATATGCCGTGAATGGGGGGACGGAGCGTAATGGTGCCTTGACCTACTGGATGATTGATACACTCACTAGTGTTGCGACCAGTGGTCAACCGCTGACGTATAAGCTGTTGCACGATCGCGTCAATGCCCAAATTCAAAGCAAATTTCCCCAACAAATCCCAATGATTTTGGGTGAGAGCGATCGCCTTGTCTTTGGCAGCGATACCTGGTCTACGCCCTTTACGGTCGGTGTGATCAAGGTTATTTCAAACACTCAGATCACATTGAATGCTGGGCAAGCACAGGGATTAAGCAAGGGGACACGCTTCTCGATTTACCCGTTCAAAACCACTGACTTTACTGACAAGGCGAGTCAGGTTGCGATCGTTGAGCTGACGCGGGTCGATGCTTCTGAATCCACTGCAAAAGTCCTGAAGCTAGAGGAAGGAGGCATTGCCGTGAATGGCAAACTGGAGCCAGGTGCGCCAGCCATCATGGTGTCTGCCCCAGTTGATTTAATCCAACGGGTTCGGTTTACGGACGACAAAGTTGAAGGCGAGCAAGAGAATGACTTGCCGCTGAATTTGGTGGGTCGCCAGAAAGAGGCGCTCGACCAAGTGCGGCAGGCGTTGGCTGGCAATGGCTGGGTTATGGAGGAGAAAGAGGGAGAATCAGCCCTATATCAGGTCGCCATTGATCGAGAGGGGAACTACGAAATCTGCAAAAGCAGACCTATCGCCAATCTCAGGCCGTTGCTTTCGATCGATGATTCAACCGCTCCGAAGCGAGTGGTCGATCGGCTGGTTCATCTGGCGAAGTATCAAGCCGTTGAAAGCCTGGATAACTCCAGCTCAAAACTGGCTCAAGCACTTGAAGTGGAAATACTCATGGAGGATGAGAAGCCTTTCCCTAATCCTCAGAATCTAACGGTCAAGAGTGAGGATATTGTTTGTCTCCGTTTGTCTAATAAAGGTACTCAACCTTTGAAGATTGCTGTCCTGGATATTGAGCCAACTTGGGAAGTTTCACAGATCGCCGTTGGAGGCATGGAGGCACCTTTCTTTGCCCTTGACACAGGTGCAGTGGAAAATGTGTTGCTCCGATTGAAAGTCCCGGATGATGATGCCTACAAGCAATCGAAGGAGACGATTAAAGTCTTTGCAGTTCAACGAGGACTGGCTGATTTCCGGTGGTTAACGCTACCACCACTGGATGAACCATCAGAAACGAGAGGAACCAAACTTGATGAAGCATTAGAAGAGGTGGTTACACGATCGGCGACTAGAGGAGACGAGCCGGAGGGCATTAATCCGCTCAACAATCTCCTGGCGATGATTGGTGCTGATTTGGATAAGGTACCCAATGCGACGAGATCGGCTAGCGTTGTAGTTGATCCAAGACAGGAGTGGGTGACGAAGCAAATTCAAATTGTGGTGGAGCGGTAATTAACCAGTGGCGTTGTGGCATGACATGATAATTTTGTCAAAGTCTGAATCAGTCTTCAAGTTTTTCAGTCTTTGCTTCCTTGATCGATTCCGCAACGCTGATCGTAAAAATGAGCTTTGACAATTTTGTACAGCAGGGTGAACACCATGCCAAAACTCCTGATCCTCTCCTCTAATCCAAGACGAGATCTGAATCTTCAGCGAGAAATCTCAGATTTGACCACGGCGATACAGCGCTTAGGCACGTTTGAACTCAGGTTTGGGTTTGAGGTTCGCTCTCAGGAGTTACAGGAACTACTGGCGGAGCATAGTCCACAGATTGTTCACTTTTGTGGTCATGGAGCAGGAGAAAAAGGCTTAGTTTTCCAGGATGAGCATGGACGGGAACAGCTCGTTAGCACGGAGATACTGACTCGCATATTCAAGACTTTTTCAAACGAGATTAATTGTACGGTGTTGAATGCTTGCGACAGCGATCGTCAGGCAAAAGCGATCGTTGAGCATATCAATTATGTGATTGGAATGAGTCAGCCCATCCTCGATCAAGCCGCCCATCTCTTTTCGGTCGGTTTCTATAAAGGCTTAGCTGCCGGAAAATCGATCGAGCAAGCCTATGAGATGGGTTGTATTGCGATTCAAATCTGGAGCGAAACCAATTCCCAAGCGACGCAATCCCGGCAGTATCGCAAGTTTGAATACGCTGGGGAGGTGGCACAACCCGCACAACCTCAACTGGCAGAATATTTGAAACCCGTGTTGCTGAAAAAGAGTGAGCGATCCCCCTCGGTTCCTCAGGTTCCTTCTTTGTCTGTCCTTACTGAGTCGCCTCAAGGATTTGTAGAATACGTTCAACAAGAAATCGATCGCAAAGACTACAAAGATCAGGCGAGAGCAGCGTACGACAACTTTGGGCAGTTTTCGGCGGAGCATCCGGCGGAGCTAACGAAAGCGGAGTATGCCCAGCGCAAGATTGTGGTCGGCAAGGTGAAGTTGTTCTGGATTGAAGGATTTCTCAAGCCGTCGCTTCAGGGAAATACGGTGATTCAGCTTGACCTGACAGACCGTCCAGAGGCGATCGCCGATTTATCCCAGGGCATTGAGGCTTTGTCCGTGGAGTTAGATGACTCCTATGAGGAGTTACGAGACACACAGATTTATGAGGAAATCGGGCAGGGTCGGACGCTGCTGATCCTGGGCGATCCAGGAGGCGGAAAGACGATCGCCCTCTTGCAACTGGCACAGCGCCTGATCGAGAGCAGTGAGCAGAATTTGAGCTTACCCATGCCTATCGTATTTAATCTGTCGTCCTGGGCGAAGGATCGAAAATCGATCGTGGATTGGTTGATCGATGAACTGCGAGAAAACTATCAAGTGCCTAAGTTATTAAGCGAACCGTGGATCACTCAGCAGCAGCTCATTCTGTTACTGGATGGACTAGATGAAGTCAGTGAAGAGTATCGTAATGATTGCGTTCGAGCTTTGAACAACTTTATTGGGCTGTTTCCCCAAACTGAAGTGGCGGTTTGTAGCCGGGTGCAAGATTATGAAGCACTGACAGAACGCTTACAGATCAGCAGTGCCCTTTGTTTGCAACCCCTTTCACCAGAGCAGGTGTATCAGTTTTTAGACAGTGTGGGTGGTGCCCTGGCAGGCCTAAAGACGTTGTTAAAAGAAGATGTTGACCTGGAGCAGTTTGCTCAGACTCCGCTGATTTTGAACTTTATGAGTTCGGCGTATCAGGGGTGGTCTGTAGAGAAGTTGGTTGCTGAACTCCGCTCAGCCCCCGATCGTAATCAGCACTTATTTGACACCTATATTGATCGCCGACTAGAGCGAGGTGCTGTTTCAGACTATCCCAAGCATCAGGTGCTTCGTTGGTTGAGTTGCTTAGCAGGTCGGATGGTACAGGAAAAGCAAACGGTCTTTTTGATGGAAAAGATGCAATCAACCTGGTTACAGGATCTAAGCGAGGAAAGCGCATATATGATTGAAGTTCTTATATTTTCTGGACTTAGTGTTGCTTTAAGTGTTGGTTTAAGTTTTGGGATATTTTTGAAGCGGACTTTTGAGGCAATTAGTGTTCAGTTAACTAGTCTTTCGACAATTACTTCACTAACTAAATTGAGTGCTGAACAAAGATATGGAATGAGTGCTGAGAGGATGACTAATTATGTTGAGAGGGTGACTGATTATATGAATAGTATGTCGAGTAAAGGACTGAACCAAGGGCTATTTATGGGGCTATGCTTTGGATTGATCAGTGGCTCTATTACTCTGTTGTCCAGAAAAATCTCTCCCTTTGAGAGGCTCAATTGGTCGTGGCAAAGAGCTAAGTCTAGAGCTGTGCTCAAATTGTCTATTGGTATTGCTCTAGGGCTATATGGGGCATTGATCATGGGAATAGCTGCTGAGCGGAACCAGCTAGTGATGGCACATATTGATACTAACTTCAATAGTATAAGCAGCGTACTGTTTGGCACGCTGAATATAATGAAAATAATGTGTTCCCAAATGATTAGCAGACTGAGTATTGCTAATCTACTTAATGGGATATTTTTTGGGCTACTTGGCGGGATATTTTTTGGGCTGCTTAGCGGGTTGGGTAGCTCGGAAATAGCACAGCGAACAGTTCCAAATCAGGGAATTCGCAGTTCTCTAAGAAATTGCCTCATCATCCTCATCATCTTTGGGTTAATTGGAGGGCTAATTGGGAGATCGATTTCGGGTTTGGTTTTGGGTTTGGTTTTGGGTTTGGTTTTGGGGCTGAGATTTGGTGGAATTGCGTGTATTCAACACTTCGCCCTGCGCCAGATACTTTGCCAAAAAGGGCGAATTCCCTGGAATTATGCAAAATTTCTTGACTTCGTTTCAGACCGTCTCTTGATGAAAAAAGTCGGAGGAGGATATGTCTTCTTCCACCGCATGTTGCTAGAACATTTTGCTCGGATGAACCCTAGCTAGAGCCAACCCAAAGGCTCACAATATTAAAGTTGAAATATTAAGGAGAATCATGACAAACAAAGCCCCCATGAAAGATCTGGTGGTCATCCTTCCCGGCATTCTGGGAAGTGTGTTGCAGAAGGATGGCAAAGACCTCTGGGCAGTCTCCGGGCAGGCTGTTTGGCAAATACTCACCCAGTCTGGCGAAGCCATTCGCAACCTGAAGTTAGAGCAAGATGATCCCGAAGCTGAAAATCTGGGTGATGGCGTTCGCGCTACGACTCTGATTCAGGATACCCATCTAATCCCAGGATTTTGGAAGATTGATGGCTATACCAAAACTGCGCGGCTAATTATCGATAACTTTGATGTCACTCCCGGCCATATCTACAACGACGCGGATGACAAAGCCGCCAACTTCTACCAGTTTCCCTACGACTGGCGAAGAGACAATCGCGCCAATGCCCGCATCCTGAAAAAGCTGATTGATAAACGGCTCAAATGCTGGCGCGAAAGCAGTGGAGCCGCCGATGCCAAAGTGATTTTGATGGCACACAGCATGGGTGGTTTGGTGTCTCGCTACTATCTGGAAGTGCTGGAAGGCTGGCAGGATAGTCGAGCTTTGTTCACCTTTGGTACGCCCTATCGTGGTTCACTCAAGCCGGTTAACTTTCTGGCGAATGGCTACAAACAGCTTTTCCTGGACTTGACCGACGTGATGCGATCGCTCACCTCCATCTACCAGCTCTTGCCCATCTACAAAGCCATCAACGTTAACGGTGACTATCACCGCATTGCTGAGCTGGACAATCTGCCCAACATTGACAAACTCAAAGCACAGGATGCCTTAGCCTTCCATCGAGAGATTGAAGCGGCGGTGGAGCGGCATCGCCAGGATGAACAATACCGCACGTCTTTTACCGTTGTGCCGATTTCGGGTGTCCACCAACCCACCTTACAGTCGGCAACCTTGATCGATGGCAAACTGACCGCGAGTGAAGCTCTACCAGGGGTGCTGAAAAATCGTGCTGATCTCGGCGATGGGGATGGCACCGTTCCCAAAATTTCTTCAATTCCACTGGAGCGATCGCAAAATCTCGATAACTTCTTCATTGCCGAACAGCACGGCGGGTTGCAAAATCAGCCGCAGGTGCTGGACAGCCTGCTCAATACCCTGCGGCTTAGCCAATACTCCCTATCAGAGGTGCGGGCACCGCAAACCGCGATCGGTCTGAGCCTGGATGATCTCTACCTGGACAGCGAACCGATCGCCATGCGCGCTCGACTCATTGGACTGCCGAATGCCGCCGCCAAGCTCAAGGCAGAGATTCAAGCTGTTGCGGGCGGTTCGCTCCTCAGTCTCGATTTTGTTGAGCAAGAGAACGAATGGCTCTTGGCAATGGATACCCTACCGTCTGGACTGTATCGGGTAACGGTGAAAACTGAAGCCGACGGCGAACAAACGCCATCACCCGTGCATGATTTGTTTGAAGTGGTGCGGCAATAAAGGCTTGTTGAAAGCGTCTGTACGGAGAAGATGCCGATGATAGGTGAAGAGGCGGGAGGCGAGCAATACCGTGAGGTTGTGGCACTGGTGCAGCAAGCCAGCGTTGCAGTGGCAAACCGTAATCCGCAAGTAGCCTTGCAAGCTTACACCCGTACGCTAAACATCGCTCAGCAGATGGGGCGATCGCGCCTCATTGCTGCGCTCCTAAATCGCATGGGTCAAGTCTTACAGATTCAGGGCAAAATTCAGGATGCCGTGATTGCCTATGAATCTGGCTTGCGAGCGCTGGAAACCGATGCAGAGTTGCATCTAGAACAGGTCACTCAACAACTGAGTCAGGTGTCTAAAGGCTATGCGATCAATACGCCTGAACCTCTACCAGATCTCTACTACGCTCAAGTCGCAGAGTCAATAGAGTCCGATGAAACCGATCCGACTCTGGTGGTCAAACTTTGGTTGAATGTGGGCAATGCGTATTTGCAGCAGCCCCAAGAGCACCCTGCCTTGAATGCCTATCAGCACGCGCTACAACGTCCTGAAATCCAGGGAAGCCCACTGCTGCAAGCGTATGTTCTTGCCAACCTTGGCGAAATTGATCGCCGTCAAGATAGAACAGACGATGCCGCCGTCAAATTAAAGCAAGCCCTCCAGCTTTTTGATCAACAGCCTGACCCATTAGAAAAACGACGCGCACTGGCGCTTTTTGCCAGCATTGCCCGCGATCGCCATCAAATTGATCACGCCATTGACCTCTATCAACAGGCGATCGCCCTTTACCAGCAGGCAAATGATCAATCAGGGATGGGCAAAACCTATGCCGTCTTAGCCAGCCTTTATCTCAAGCAAGAACGTTACTCTGAGGCGGAACCAATGTTTCAACAGGCATTGGCGATCGCTAACACCGGGCAAGATCAGGACACCCTATGGCTTGTTTACTGGGGATTAGGCTGCTGTCAGACTCAGGATGGGGATAGAAAGGGGGCGATCGCCTCGTTTGAACAAAGCTTGCAGTGGATTGATTTGCGTCAGCAAGATCTCCGCACTGATGAAGGGAAAGTGGCCTTTCTGGAGAATATCCAGGAAGTATTTGAGAAACTGCTGACGGTGCATCTGGAGCTAGCACAGGCAGGTGAACAGGATTATCAATCTGCATTAGAGGTGGCAGAGAGGGCACGGGGACAGGCGTTGCATGATTTGATGGAGGGGCGATCGCGCTGGCGTCCTCAGTTGATCGATCCTCAAGCCGTGGCTGAAGCAGAATCAACTGCAATTGATGTTCCACCCACCGTTGGGACAGATTCAGATTTTGCCAATAGCCCTTTTCCCGACAGCATGATAGTGCAGGCAGCAGCGGGCATTGACTCCAATCGCTTCAATCCTATCGACTCGCTTCAGGAAACGGATGAACCCCTACAACGGATGCATGCCTTACCCCCATTAACGCGATTAGTCTTTTACTCCCTCAGCGATCGCACTGCTGTTTTTGTGGCGACACCCGATGGACGAGTCAGGGGACATGTGGTTCCTATTGGGGATGCGGCGATCGTAGAGCAGGTGACACAACTGCGGCGAACCCTTCACGTCGATGAGGTGAATCGCGGGGTTGATTTGCGTAAAGCAATGGTCGTCGATCAGGTTGAGCTAGTAGATCTTGCCCCGATCAAACTGGAGATATTATTGCAAAGCCTGTACGCCACCTTTGTGGCTCCGGTTGCTGATGCCCTACCAACCGATGGCTCCACGCTTGTGATTGAACCCCATTGCTCGCTGTGGCTGGTTCCCTTTGCGGCACTGCAACTTGAGGATGGGAGCTGGATGGGCGATCGCTGGTCGCTGATCTATGCGCCCTCGGCTCAAACTTTGGAAGAGATCCGTCAGGAGCCGTACTATGCCCCCATGGCTAGCGCGAAACTTTTGGCAGTGGGAAATCCCATCATGCCAACCGTAACCTTACCGGATGGCAGTCAGGTTACGCTGTCATCCCTACCGGGTGCCGAAGCAGAGGTGGAGGCGATCGCCCAGCTATTTCCCGAAACTCAGCGATCGCTGTTGATTCAAACTGAAGCCACCGAAGCGGCTGTGAAACAACTGGCGTTAAGTCATAACATTGTCCATCTGGCAACGCATGGGCTAGCGTTTGGTAGTGATCCGTTAGCGTCTCTGGTCGCCCTTTCACCGACTGAGCAAGAGAATGGATTGCTGACAGCACGAGAAGTGATTCAATCTGCCTCGCTTCCGGCAGATCTGGTAGTGTTGAGCGCCTGCCAAACCGGACTGGGACGGATTACTGGAGAAGGCATGTTAGGGCTGAGTCGCGCCTTTTTGGTAGCTGGGGCGCGATCGCTCCTCGTTAGTCAGTGGAGTGTAAGCGACAGTGCCACAAAGGAACTGATGGTTGCTTTTTACAAGCACTATCTGGAGCACGGCAAAAAGGCGATCGCTCTTCAGCAGGCAATGCAACAGGTGCGCTTCCAGAATGGATCGCTTCGCGAATCGCAGCCAGATTACAGCCATCCTCGCTATTGGGCACCGTTCGTGCTGGTGGGTGCTGAAGCTTAACGCTCCTGATTTAAGCGTGACAGGTAAAAAATCTAAGAACGCTCAACAGAAGAAATATACTGGACTGACATCCCCGACTAATCCATCCCATGCAGAAGAAAATCCTGGTTCTGGTATCTAATCCCAAGGGCACGTCTAACCTGAATCTTCTGCCTGAAATTCGGGATTTGCAGGAAGCCTTGCAGCGATCGCAGCATCGAGATCGCTTCACAGTGGAATGGCGGATAGCCAAGCACCAAGCTGATCTGCGCCGCTACATCCTGGATGTCAAACCCAGTATCATCCACTTCTGTGGGCATGGTACCGAGCAAGGCTTGGTGTTAGAAGATGACACGGGTACGGCTAAGGTCGTCCCGAATGAAGTCTTGACGGATTTGCTGCGGACTTTTGCCGATCGCATTGAGTGTGTTTTGCTGAATGCCTGTGATTCGGAAAACCTGGCTGACGACCTCGTACAGCATCTCAATTATGTGATTGGCATGAACCAGGAGGTGCGGGATGATGCGGCGATCGCGTTTGCTGAGGGATTTTATGACACACTTGGAGCAGGGGAATCTTACGAACGGGCGTTTGAGGTGGGCAAGAACGCGGTATTGGGGAAAGCGACCTCGCGTCATGCGCCAAGCCGTAAAGTTGAGGTCTTTGGTGAGGATGGCAGCCCTCTCAAAGCTCAAAATCGGGAGCATTTGATTCCCGTTCTAAAAATCAACCCCAATCCAACCCCAATGAAACCGCTGTGGCTGAGTCCAGAGGTGGAGCAGCAGGCGGTTCGGGAGTTGTTGGGGGCGATCGAGGCTAATTTCAACACCATTCGGCTGTTTCATGCGGATGAGCCGATTGTTCTCAAGGATCAGTATATTCCCGTGCAGGTAACGCTGGAGCGGCGATATCAACGTACGGTGGAAACGGTGGGAGGCTATGCCGAATCGGAGGCAGAACTCAAGCGGATCTATGCGCTGAAGGGGAGTAGCGAGGAGGAAATTAAGCGGCAGCAGGTTGATTGGGAGGAGGCTAGACGCAAGGAGTTACGGATTGTTGTACTTGCCGATCCGGGAATGGGCAAGTCAACGCTGCTGCGAAGGGAAGTGGGAACAACGATTCAAGAGGCTTACCAGGCGCTAGAAAATGGCAAGCCGCTGAAGGACATCACCTTTCCCTTATTGATTCGGTTCTCAACACTGGCGGATGAAATTGCGGCAATACCTGCTGAGGAAGCGATTCTCAAAATTATTCAAGATCGGCATTCTAAT
>Ga0163144_10022752_pt1 | contig 12408 bp, 13 predicted proteins | sample OliLak19BULKMAT1_FD_123175 | JGI IMG/M metagenome (GOLD analysis project Ga0163144, IMG submission 123175) | Freshwater microbial mat bacterial communities from Lake Vanda, McMurdo Dry Valleys, Antarctica - Oligotrophic Lake LV.19.BULKMAT1 | ecosystem: Environmental > Aquatic > Freshwater >... | reverse complement strand
GACAAAAGTGACATCGCAAAGTGGGGTACTTGATACCGCACAGTTTTTTGCTGTTGAGGATCCCACACAGAACACTCAGTCCCGCACACTAACCTCACCAGTTTCCCACATCTCAAATACTCAGCAAATAAAAGACAATTCTCGTGTCTTTTATCCTACCCCCGACCATCTTCAAAGTCATGAAGAGTTTGAAATCGAAAATCGTATGAAGCTCCGCGAATTTAGCCCTGTTGCCGTAAAGAAAAATAAGCGCCAGAGTGCAATCATCAGCCTCCTTAAGAGAAAGAAAGAAATCATGATTAAGGATGTAGTAGGTATAATCTTGGATTGTAGTGAAAAGACTATTCAGCGCGAGCTCCTCGCCCTTGTCGACGAAGGGATGCTCGTAAAGGAAGGGGAGCGAAGGTGGACGAAATATAGCCTAGCTAAGGGATAGTTTTAAGTTTTAAGTTATGAGTTTTAAGGATAGGGCTAGATGCTTAGGCTTCCGCTTTGCTTCAAACTTAAAACCTCTTTCTTCTTAAATCTGTGCCCATTTGGTTGACCAAAAGGCCAAAATAGGCTATCGTAGTAGGGCTCTGATATGGGTCAGAAATGACCATATCTAATGAGTTATCCACACGGTTTTTGCAGAATACTTTTTGGGGGCTTATAATAACCCTAGTGCACATCGCGACTTTGTCGCTTTGTGTAATAAAAGTATTTCTGACCCGTCTCCGTACGTGGAAGGCAATACCGATCTTTGAAAACTTCATATGGATTTTACTTACTGCACTCTTTTTTCGGATACGAAAGGCTAACGGTTGCAATTCAGACCACCATCACAAACTCCCTTCTCGTTCCAAGTCGATTTGCTCTCTATATATAGTAGAGGGCAAATTGGAACGGGGAGTTTAGAGTTAGAAAGCGTTTTTGTTTATAAACAATTATTAGTTTTACTACCGCTCTCTGGGCAACCAGAGCGCATCACCATACGTCCTGCAGAACCATTAGCAATAATTCCTGCAGACATGTGTTAAAAATTCGAATTCAAATATGAAAAGATTATTTACAGGTATGATCGCTATCGCGCTCGTTGCTGTAGTTCTCGCTCCAGTTTCTGCAGGTGCAGCAACTATGGCTGAGCTCCAGGCTATGATCGCATCATTACAAGCACAGCTCTCAGCAATGAGTGGAGACTCAATGTCAGATTCACAAGCACTCGCAAAGTTCAACACTGACCTCACCATGGGTAGTAAGAACAGCGATGTTTCTGCTCTCCAGGCATTCCTCATCAGTAAGGGATACGCTATCCCTGCTGGAGCAACTGGATACTTCGGTGGACAGACACGCTCAGCTGTTATGGCTTGGCAGTCTGCAGCTGGAATCACTCCAGCTGTTGGATACTTTGGTCCTAAGTCACGCGCTGCAGTAAATGCAATGTCAATGACTCCTGGAGCAACTCCAACAACTCCTGGTACAACTCCAACAACTCCTGGCACAACCATGAACAACAATGGAGTTGAAGGTATCATCACTGTTGACCTTAACCCAACACCGGGTTCAGGACTCACCATTTACGAAGGAGGATCAAAGCAGAACTTCATTGGTATCCGCGTAAAGGCTCAGCAGTCAGATCTTAGGGTTGAGCGTATAAAGCTTGACCTCGGAATAGACTCAAACATCTACACAAAGGTATTCAACACCGTGTACTTGCTTGATGGTTCAAGAGTTCTTGCATCTATGCCTTTGAACACTTCAACAGTAACTCGTGAGACAGGAACACCAGATCGCTTCACTGTTACACTTACAGGTATTAACCTCGTTGTTCCTAAGGACACAACAAAGGCTATTACTGTAGCGTTCGATGTGAACTCAACAGTACGTCTCGCTGATCTAGGTTCAAAGACAGTTATTGTCCCTGCACAAGGTGTTCGCGCAATCGACGGTGCTGGTATCGACCAATATGGTCCTACTTTACAGTTCAGTCTTTCACAGACAATAGCAACATCACTTATTGACTCAGCACAGCTCCAGGTTTCTACAAACTCAAACACAGTGAAGGCTGCTGAGGTTGTAGCGGCTGACGGAAGTGCAAACAACGAGAAGGATAAGGTCGCTCTCTTGTCTGTAGACCTCTACGCACAAAAGGATAACGCGCTTATCCGCACTTGGTCAGTAGGTGTTTCAAAGACTGGTACTGGTGCTGCTGTTCCTACAACTGCATGGCTCATGGATGGTTCAACACCAGTCTCATCAGCTGCAATTTCAAACGGAACTGCAACATTCTCAAACCTTTCTTTGTCAATTCCTAAGGATTCAACAAAGACTTACACCATCGCAGCTGACATTCGATCTGCAAATGGTACAGCAGCAATAATTACTGCTACAACCACTGCATCTCAAATCTCAGGCGAGAACTCACTTGGTTCAACTATCGCTGCTGGTTCAAACCTCACAGGTTCAGCAACTGGGCAGTCACAGGTGGTTCGAAATGTAGGTCCAGTCTTCACATTGACTTCAAAGTCAATCACTAAGGGTACGACTTCACAATCAAACAATACTTCAACTTCAACAGCTTCAGCTACATTCACTTTGAACGTACAAGCAGTTGGTGGTGATATCTTGTTTGGTGCTGCTGGTTCATCAACGCCGATGTTCAACAATGCGTCATTTGCAACATTCCTTAACGGAACTGCAACAGTTTTGCTTGTTTCATCATCAACCGCGTACGATGTTCCATCTTCTGGTGTTGTAACATCAAACCTGAGCTTCACATTGCAAAGAAACAACTCAGTATCTATCCCAGTTACATTCCTATTTGAAGGAAAATTGGCTTCAGGTGCTAACGTAAGTACTGGTACTTACGGAGTTGGTCTCCAGTCAATCAACTGGGTGTCTTCTAACGGAGCAGGTTCATCAACCTTTATGGTTGGTAACACTGATTGGAGGACTTCAACAGTCACCCTTCCGTAGTTGATTCTCGCAATTCTTTGATGGAATTTGGTTAATGCCCCAAGTCGAACTTTAGTTCGATGAAAGACAAAGACTAGGCTCTTGAAAGAGATAGCAAACAAAAAACCGGCCTCGTAAGAGGCCGGTTTTTTGTTGCCATTATTTTCTAGTGATATTCCCAGATTACGATTTTTGGTTTTCGTCTCTCATATTCCGATATTTGTAATTCAAAACGTTATCCGTGTTTCGAGTTTCCTATTTCGTCATCCGTATTTCGAATTTCGCCATCCACTTGTCTATCCGATTTCCTTCTTTTCTCCTTTAAACTGCATTCATTTGGGGTTCGTAATCTTATTTACTAAAAACTGACAACGTAAAACTTAAAACTAACAATTGAACACTGCATTCATTTAAGGTTTGTGTCCGTATCTCCTCCAAACTAAAAGCTTAAAAATGAAAACTGCATTCATCTAGGGTTCGTAACCGTATCAACATAAAGCTTGACCCCCCCTTGTGGATAACCTCATACGTCAGACCCCAATCTCACGGTACTATAGGATGGTAATGAAAAAGTATTTTGATTCTACGTTTTATAGCTTCCTTTTTGGGTTTATCGGGATTTTGTGTGTTAGCTTTGTTTTGCTCTATGCATCTCAAAAATGGGGCAAGCATCTCGAGCGAGGAGAAAGGAGTGACGACGCCCAAGTGTCCGTACAGCAGAAGAGTTGATAAAAAATCTCACACGGTATCGTGTGAGATTTTTTGTACAGCATGTATCAGTCAAACAACGTATTGCATGAAATTAATCAATAAAAAACTTTTATGAAAAAACACATTGTGTACTTTCTCGTATTGTTTTTCGGAGGTTCGTTGCTCACGTATGGATACTTTGCAAATTTCCTGTTCAACACAGATTCAGTCTCGGTGGGGCTCGACTCAATGCAGAGTACCAGTACTCCGGTGAAAATTTCTTTTGATGGTTTTTTGGGTGTGAATGGCGTCACAGATGGTCTCGCCCCTTACAAAATATATCGCTCTACACCGTGCGATCAGTATGACGTTGATTACAATTGCATTTCCGGTCCACCAGACTTATGCCCGTATATTTTTCTGACACCTCAAATTCAAAGTATTGAAAAAGTGGCACTCCCATTTAACCCTTTTGACTCACAGAGTGTTGCGCGTGGAGAGTTTGATGTTCCTCATACCCTAACTGACGATTGGAATATCGGAGTACAATCGCCATGCTTTGCCGGAGAGTGCCCTACAAATTATGACGTCAGCAAGTATGGCTATCCACTCGCACAAAACCTCAAAGGTCAGGTCTTTCAGTGTGACGTGGTTAGTACATCTGGGGAGATACCCCAGCTCATACGATCGATCGGCACTAAAAGCGCACTAGCTGCAACAGCGTCTCCTTCGGTGCGAGTGTCTGCGGTGTTCACGGGTACCGTGATGAGTCAGCCCTGGCGTGTTGCTCGAGTGTCGTCTTTATTCCAGGTCTTCAGGCGAGTAGGCTTTACAAGCAATCATTTCTTCGTGAAGACCAGCTATGGGAACCGAATACCAACGGTGATGTGAGAGATCTTTATCTCGATACCCTCGGGAAAAGTCTAAATGGAAGCGTGTATACAAAGGAGGTCATAAGTGAAGTAAACATAACGGGAGAAAATATTTATAAGAGCTTCATTAGTGATATGGACTCACTCGCATCTGCCGGCACGATAAAAGCGTGGAAACCTCTGCCGTATGATTGGCGTCTCTCACTATCAGATATTGTAGATAATGGGGCACTCCAAAAAGATGGGACAATACAAAATATGATAGCGGAGATTGAGAAGCTCGTGGTAAGCTCACAGACAGGCAAGGTGTCTATCGTCACTCATAGTAAAGGGGGACTGGTAGCGAAGTACCTCGTAAAATCGCTCGAAGCGCAGGGGAAAGCGGGCATTATTGATAAGCTCATTATGGTAGCGGCGCCTCAGCTCGGAACGCCAAAATCGATACCGGATATGCTTCATGGGACACAGTTCGGAAAAGGTTTCGTGATGAGTCAAAAAACTTCACGCGGACTATCGCTAAATATGCCAGGCGCGTATCAGCTCCTTCCTACTCGGGAGTACTTTAATAAGGTTGCGACTCCTGTCATCCAGCTTGATCAATCGCTCGTTGGCTACAACAACTTTATCAATTCCTTTGGGAATCAGATTGCTGATTATCCGACTTTGAAGAGGTTTCTTCTTGATACCACTGATAATAGGACAAGTGACCCGGACAGCACAGTGGATGACATTTTAACTTTGAGTCCAAACCTCATGCGAAATGCTGATACACTCCACAGCTCGATTGACTCATATGTGTTCCCGGGAAATATCGGGGTAAGCAGTATTGTCGGTTGGGGCTTAGATACTATTGCGGGTGTAACCTATTATGCTAAAGATATATACACATGTTTAATTAATATTTGCAGTATAAAACAAAAATTAGCATTTAAACCAGTAAAAGTCTTAGAAGGAGATGAAACTGTGGTATCAAAAAGTGCTGTTGCCAGTATGCCGTATTATATAAATTTAAGTGCTCACAATAAAGCTACAAATTCACAAGTTAACCATAGTAATATCTTATTTGCCACCACAACGAGAGGTATAGTAATTAATCTCATAAAAGATATTTCCGTTAACTCTCCGTACGTAAGCAACGTGGAGCCTGTGCCAGATGCTAACGACACAAGAACTCGCATCTCAGTGCACTCTCCGGTCGCCATACATGTATATGATAGTGCGGGGCGCCATACCGGGCTTATTGCTAATAAAAATCCGACCTCCGACCTCCGTCTCTATGAAGCGAAAATTCCAAACAGCTACTACGAGGAATATGGCGATGATAAGTACGTAGGATTTAGCAATACGTTACCTGTCACTGTAAAGATCCAAGGTACTGGCACGGGAACGTTCACCCTCAATGTCGAGGAAGTGAAAGCGGGGGTCGTAATAAAAAAGACTTCGTACGCGGAGATTCCTGTGATACCAAATACCAAGGCAGAGATTGTCGTCAGTGCCACAAGCACCACTGCACTTTTAGTAGACCATAATGGTGATGGAATAAATGACTTCACTCTTTCTCCAGGTGAGACATTTAATGCAACCAGCTATTTAGAATCCCTAAGGAGTATTGTTCGGAGCTTTAAGCTGAGACCCCGGGAAGAGTCCGCAATCATGGCAAGAATTGGTGGTACAATTAGAATGATAAAAGTTGGGATGATAAAAAATCCTGAACAGAGAATCGCTACGTATCTCGGAGGGCTCGGGTATGATGCAAGTGGTGCGCAATCTACCGTAGGCCTCACTCCCGCCACCGTAACGAGTCTGCTTGTATATGTATCAGGGGTTCAATTTAAAAAGTTATAAAATAAGTATGAATCAGCCGAAAATATTAAATTTAATATTTGTGTTCGATAAAATCCTAGTTTTACCGGTTTTATTCTCAATATATTTTGATCCTTCATACGTTTTATATGGGACTTTATTATTATTAATTCCACTTAACTTTATTTATTTGATCCTTTTTTCATTTCAAAGAAATGAAATGAAGAAACAAAATTTTGCAAAATTTTCAATCAATTTACTAATACTTTTCCTCGAAATATCTTTTGTTATATATGTTTTTAGACAAGCGGGACATGATATTGCAAATAGTATAATGTAAATAAAATTAATTCTTGATATTTATAAAATTTTTACTACTGAATAGTGTTACTGCTTTTGTTTGACAACAATTGGGATGATAAAAAACCCAGAACAGAGAATCGCTACATATCTCGGGGGGCTCGGATATGATGCTAGGGGGGCGCAATCTACCGTAGGACTCACTCCCGCCACTGTAACGAGTCTGCTCGTATATGTATCAGGGGTTCAATTTAAAAAGTTATAAAATAAGTATGAATCATCGAAAAATTTTAAGCGTTGCACTGGTTAGTCTTCTAAGCTTAAAGCTTACAGGTTACGTCATACTTCATCCAAGTTTGATTGGAATGTGTGACCCGGCTGACTCTTCATGTGGATATCAAAACTTCTATACAATAGGAATGCCACTTTATCGTGGTCTCGATTTCTTTATATACGTCTTGGTATTAATGTTCTTTTTTTCAAAAAAAGTATTTAGAGTTTGGTGTAAGTTAGTCAGTTTCTATGCACCATTATCTTTGTTGATCATAGTAACGACAGAGTCTCAGTGCAGCGAAATTTTGTGCCTCGACAGAGTTAGTATGGCCAAATTCCTTGGAAAAATACTTCTTTACTCGACAATCGTATTGAACCTAATAACTCTCATGTTTTATTGGTGGAAAAATCGGAAAGGAAAGATGGTTTGACAGTTTGAAAGTTTTTGCGCAAGATTGAATGAGAGCTGTACGTTGCCAAAAACCATAAGGGAGGGGGTATGTCGAAAAGATCTGCAAAAAAGGCACCAATGAAAAAAGGGGAAAGTATTCCGGAAGCTTTCTCTGTGTATCTAAGTGATATCGGGAGCATACCTCCCATAGCCCGAGATGAAGAACCAGCGCTTATCCTACTCGCTCAAGCTGGAGATGAAAATGCCTTTAGGAGCATTATCAACTCCAATTTGAAGTTCGTTGTCTCAATTGCGAAAAAGTATCAAAGTCGGGGGCTTGACCTAGATGAGTTGGTTGCCGAAGGCAACCTCGGACTTTTTGAAGCAATTAAAAAATTCGATCCATCTCGGGGTGTGAAATTTATCTCCTATGCAGTGTGGGGGATTAAAAAACAAATACTCGACGCAATTCGTAAAGTTCCTACAGTGTCGCGGCCCCGAGAAGTGATTCTCCTTGGTTTCAGAATAGGTAATATGAGAGAATCTCACTATGTAGATCATGGAAAATACCCAAGTGATGCGCAGATCGCTGAGCGGTTTGAAGTGACTGTTGCAGAGGTGCGCTTTGTAATGACAGGCAGCACCGTGAGCTTGGATACTCCGAGATCTTCAACAAAGGGGGAGAGAGGCCATAATCTACACAGCTTCATCAGTCAAGACAGCGAGGACTGGGATGGAGAGATTGACCGAAGTTTGCAGGTCCGCCTCGTAGTCGATTTTGTTCTGTCGTTAGAAGGTGAATCAGAACGAAACAAGAAGATATTTCTAGAGCGACATGGCCTCGGTGAGTCAGGCGAAGCGGAGTCGTTTGAGAAACTTGGTCAGTATCACAGTGTAAGTCGAGAGTGCGCACGGCAGGTAGCAGATAGAATAATGAATATGCTCTGCTCCAATTTTCGTGGTGTGGAGACTCAAAGATCCGTCTTTAAGTAATTCAAAATGTGTATTGGGCACCGCGTCTGCCACTAAGGCAGACGCGGTTTTTGTTTGTTGACACCTCTATAATATCGTGTAATCTATACCCCATAGGCCAAAGACAGTAGGCAAAAAAGAAGTCAGTATCTAGAGTCTAGTAGCTAAGAATCCATCAGTAACTAGCAAAAAGAAACTCACAACTTTCAATAAGCTCCTACCGAGGTGAGAAGTGTATACAGGGAGATTCGCAGAAAAAAGCGAGAAAACCTGTACTCTTTCCAACTACTTTGCAACGCCTTTGAAAGGTCGTTTTATTATCAAAAAGTTTACAGGTTGTGCCTGATTACTGTTTGTAATTTCAACTTACAGGCTTGTGTGAAGCACAACTTCTCAACTTACAAACTTACATATGGCTATATCAAAAGATAAGAAAATCGAAATTGTAGCAAATCTCAAAAGGGGGATTGTAAACTCTAAGTCACTCGTCTTTGTAAACTTCCACGGCCTGAACGTTGCGGGGGTAAATGAAATGCGACGCGGACTTCGAAGTAACGGGGTTTCTTACGTTGTAGCAAAGAAGACACTCATCAAGAGAGCGCTTGCGGATTCAGGAATCGAAGGTGAAGTGCCAGAACTTCATGGCGAGCTCGCACTCGCATGGGGGGACGACCTCGTCGCTCCAGCACGTGAAGTGTACAGCTTCCAAAAGAAAAACCCTGAGGCACTAAAAATTCTCGGAGGAATGTTTGAAGGCAGAATGATGAACCAGGTAGATATGATGGAGATAGCAACTATTCCAACACTTCCAGTGCTTCACGGAAAGTTTGTCAATATCATCAATTCTCCAATTCAACGCTTTGTTATTGGGCTTAGTAAAATAGCTGAGAAGAAAGGGTAAGGGAAGTGACGAGAAACGGATAACGAAAAATTTAAAATTTAATCAGTTAACAAAATTACAAGTATGTCAGAAGAAACAAACGTAGAAGTTCCTGCGAAGTTTAAATCTATCGTAGAAGAAATTGAAAAGATGTCTGTGCTCGATCTTAACGAACTCGTAAAGCTTTTCGAAGCAAAGTTTGGTGTTTCAGCTACTGCAGTTGCAGCAGCTGGCCCAGCTGTGGGTCCTACTGAAGAAGCAAAGGATACTGTAAACTTCGAGCTTACTGATAGTGGTGCTACCAAGATTGCAATCATCAAGATTGTTAAGGAAGTAATGGCACTAGGACTTAAGGAAGCAAAGGATCTCGTAGATGCAGCTCCAACTATTCTTAAAACAGATATGAAGAAGGAGGAAGCGGAAACTCTCAAGAAGTCTATTGAAGAAGCTGGAGGCAAAGTAACTTTAAAATAATTTCATTATTTTAAAGTTACTTTGAGCCGGAACACACCAATGTAATCATTGGTCTGAACTCAGCAGAGTTCAGAAGTGAGGCGGGGTCGCGAGCTGTTTTGCTCGACTGGAGCAAAGCAGACTTGTGACAGGTAACACTTAAATAGGCGAAGCTTATTTTAGGTTACCTTTCGGGCGCAGTGATGTTTTTTGATTACACAAAACCACAAGCCGTGTGAGTAGCGAATACTTAGAGCTTCTTAAAACCTTTGACAGTTTTCATGAGCTTTGCGAAATAAAAACAGAAAAGGTGTACAGAATATCTAGGAATCAGAAAATTTTGTGAGCAACGGCAAAGAAAATATTTGTGACAAGGTAGCTTTTAAGTAACTCTCAATTTCTTTCACAAAAACAAAACCACCCTAGGGTGGTTTTGTTTTGCAAAGAAAAGCTGCCGTCGATGCTTTGCATCTACGGCAGCTGCTCATCTTCTCGTCACTTTTCAATGATTACCCGAAATGCGTCCCGAATAATTTTCGCTACTTCCTGAGCGAGTTCCCAAATAGTAAAGCGGTGACTCGCTTCTACCAACGTGACTTTCAACTTGGCGGTAGTTGCGTATTTCCACCACCAAAGCCAGACCCTCCCGTATAAATGAATACGGTTCGACGATGTGACAATCTCAACGTGACTTCCGCTAATCTCACTGTTGATAAGTCCCTCAATAATATTTGCTGCAGCCTTAATTTCAGCATGTGTGCCCCACGCACAGGGTTCTACGATGAACCTCGTGTTTATAAAATGCGGCTCCATGTAAATATGCATCTGCTTCGCCAAGCTTTGGTAAGGCCAAGATAGGGGAAACTTCGGATATTTTTTTGTGTAACCAGCTGTGAGTACGACAATACACTGTCGTTCAGGTATGCTTTTTTCTACGCACCATTCACGAAGCGCCTTACACCGCGTCATCGTCCCTGCTCCAGTATTGTTCTGGATGCGGTCATAGGCTAGAGGGACCAAAAAATACGTTTTCTTGTCGGACACAAGCCCTCCAGGTCTGTGGTTTGGTGTTCAGTTTCTGCATCTAAAATACCCCAGAATGTAGTCTAAGTCAAGGGTTTTATCTCCAGCACAGGAAGTGCTAGAATAGCTTTACACAGCAATACAGAACAATATGGAAACCCTAACGAAACTATTCGGAAACGCCACCAAGGTAAAAGTGATAAAGCAGTTTGTCTTCAACAAAGAAACTCCTTTTGATATTCAAATTATTGCGCTTCGTACCAAAGATACAGCGACCAAGGTCCGTGCTGAGGTATCTCTTCTTGAGAAAATGGATCTCATAAAACGAAAAGTATTTTTCAAGACTGTTCATCGCAAGAGTGGAGGGAAGAGTGTTTCTCTGCGGGTAAAAAGTAATGGATGGATGTTGAACGAAAATTTTGAATTTCTCATGCAACTCCAGACTTTTCTTGTAAGTTTGAATCATTTGAGCCCAAAGTACATTGTCCGAAAGCTCAATCGCGGGGGAGTGATGAAGCTCATTATTATTTCAGGAATATTTATTCAAAATCCAGAAAGTAGAATCGACCTTTTAGTGGTTGGTGACCATCTCAAAAAAGGAGTGATTGATTCTGCAATTAAAACTATCGAATCAGAAATTGGGAGCGAAATCAGGTACGCCGTCTTTGAAACCGCAGACTTCCAATATCGCTTCGGCCTCTACGATAAGCTCGTACGCGACATCCTCGATTTCCCTCACGACAAGGTTCTCAATAAACTGGGGATTATTTAATCACCATAAATATTGAGGAGGAGTCCTCAATCTAAAAAATATCAAGGGGTCCCCTTGATATTTTTGTTTCCAACAGCGAGCGAACAAGGCTTTCTGAAAATATTGCACAGGCCGACGTGCCGAGCATCGTAAATTGCTACCAAGCAATTACACAAATTTTCCTAAAACCGTGCGAGTGGGCCTTTATCCACACACAACCTTGCCCCTCCTCAAACCATTCCGGCCGGGTGGTATACTCTATGGCAGAGTACTTTTGGGTTTTAGGAGCAATTATTATTTTAGCGGATGGGGGAAACCCTATCCATTCTCTGCATATGCAGAAACACGATTTATGCTTATCAATACATGGAGTAGTGCGCTTCAGAGTTCATTCGCTGGTTTGTGGTTAGGTTTCATCAATTACGTTCCAAATATTATTATCGCAACCATCATCTTCATACTTGGATGGGTTGTCGGTACAATCGTAGGGCGCGCTATCTCTCAGCTTTTCCGATCAGCTCGCGTTGACGAGGCTCTGCGAAAGACTGGTGCAGATGAGATGATGAGAAAGGGAGGTCTTAACCTAAACACCGGTGCTTTTGTGGGGGGGCTCGTGAAGTGGTTTATCGTCCTTGTATTCCTCGTTGCATCATTTGATGTGCTCGGACTAGCTGAAGTAAATCAATTCCTCCAAGGCGTGGTATTGCAGTATCTTCCAAAAGTTATTGTTGCGGTGCTCGTACTACTCGTAGCGGGTGTCCTTGGCGATGTGACACAAAAGACTGTTATTGCATCAACTCGTGCAGCAGGTGTTCGCTCAGCCGGAATGCTCGGAGCGATTGCTCGTTGGTCAATCTGGATTTTCGCTTTCCTTATTGCGCTTTCACAGCTCGGTATTGCAGCGCCATTCTTCCAGACACTCTTCACTGGATTTATCATAGCACTCTCACTCGGTGTCGGACTCGCGTTTGGTCTTGGTGGTCAAGAAGCTGCTGCAGATGTGATCAGAAAGATGCGCAGTGAAATGGGAGACAGATAGTCAAAATGAAAATCGAAATACGAAATT
>Ga0163144_10022751_pt1 | contig 12408 bp, 11 predicted proteins | sample OliLak19BULKMAT1_FD_123175 | JGI IMG/M metagenome (GOLD analysis project Ga0163144, IMG submission 123175) | Freshwater microbial mat bacterial communities from Lake Vanda, McMurdo Dry Valleys, Antarctica - Oligotrophic Lake LV.19.BULKMAT1 | ecosystem: Environmental > Aquatic > Freshwater >... | reverse complement strand
GGATTTTCGCGCTCGATCAGGGAGCGCGGGGTGAAGTCTTTGGTGGAGTTTGGGGCGGGCCAAGGCCGCGTTGATCGCGGGGTGGGCCGTCGGTATTGAAGATGCCATCGATTCGGGGTGCAGGCGCGAATCGGCCGTGAAAACACGGACAATTGGCGGGTTTGTTGGTTGGGGGGCTTGGCTGAGTGATCTGATAACCGGTGGGTGGGAAGCTGGGCAGGGGACTTTTTGCCGCGGTGGGGGGGGGCGGTGGCGTGGGCGGGGTTGTGACAACATTGGCGGGCGATGGCTCGTACAGTGGAGTATGCGATTTCTCTGGGCGTTTTTTATTGTGCTGATCGCGGCGGGGACGTTCTTTATGGTGCGTCCGACGCCGGCGCCGAGTTCGCCCAAAGCACGCGACGCGGCGGGCGAGGGCGAGACGGCGCGCGCTGGCGCAGCGACGAAGACGACAGCCGCCGCGACGGGAACGCCGGTGGATCAGGGGAGCGCGACGACGGACAACCTGGGTCCGGCGGTGAAGCCGGTTGGAGCGGCCGCGACCGACGCGGAGGTGGATTCGAAGCCGACGGATGGTGATGCGGAGAAGCCGAAGGAGACGGCGTCGGCGGTCAAGGAGACTGAAGAGCGTGAAGCGGGCAAACCGGAGATGCCGGTGGTGCCGACGGAGGTTGAAACCACCGATCCGCTGGCGCAGTTGGCGGCGGATGCGATTAAGCAAGCAGGCCCGCGCGGTGGCGACGCGAAGGCGTCGGGGGGCACTGGCGCGTCGGGGGCGGATGCGGGTGAAGCGTTTGAACTGACGAATCATGCGGACTTCCCGCTCGACAAGGTCATTCCTGCGAGGGCGACGAAGCGGGCGGACGGGGCGATTGTGGTGGATGGGCGGTTTGTGGTGACGGGTGAGGGCACGAAGGCGAGCCCGTACAAAGTGCCGTGGGATTTGCTGGTGTCGGCGCAGGAGGTGTATAAGCCGCGGAGCGGGCTGAAGAAGATGCCTCAGCGGGTGACATTCCTGCACGACAAGTATGTCAAGATCGTGGGGTTTGTGGCGTTTCCGATCACGAGCACGAACCCGAAGGAACTGCTGGCGATGCTGAATCAGTGGGATGGGTGCTGCATTGGGTACCCGCCAACGGTGTTTGATGCGATTGAGGTGGCCTTGGCGGGCACGCCGACGAATACGCAGCGGATGTCGGTGCACGGGGCTCTGGACGGGCGATTCCGCGTAGACCCGTATGACGAGGACGGGTGGATCGTGGGGTTGTACATCATGCGCGAGGGCGTGCTGTCGCCGGATTGAGCGGGCGGCGTATTACGGCGAGTTTGTGGCGGGCGCGGCGGGGGTCGCCGATGGCGCGAGGGCGGCGGGGGTGATGGCGAAGGCCCAGATTTCATTGGGCACATCGAGCTTGAAGTCATTGTCGACGGTGACGATGAGGAGTTTGCGGCCATCGGGCAGATCAGGCCCGAACGCGAGGCCTTCGATTTTTTCGGGCATGCCGGTGCCGGCGAGGGTGAAGGCGGGGTCGAGGAAGTCGATGAGTTCGGTCTTGGTGACGGGCTTGATGGTGGGGGGAAGATCAAACTGCGGGAGGGCGGGGATGGCGGAGATGTCGGTGGCGGCGGCGGTGTCGATGAGGTAGAGGCTGCGGTGGTCGGCCTTGTGGCCGGATTTGCCGTCGCGCTCAAGGACGAGGAAGCGAGTTTGGTCGAGGGCGAGGATTTCGCTGACACCGTCGGCGGGGCCTTTGAGTTGGTAGACGAACTCGGTGGATTTGCCGGAGGCGGTATCGAACGAGAGGGCGCGGATGTTGATGCCGATGCGGCGGCCCTTGGCGTCGACGCCGCCGTCTTGAATGAGCGGGCTTTGCAGGAGGGCGACGAGGCGATTGCCGCTGGGGGTGAGGGCGAGGCCCTCGAAGCCACGATTGCTCTGGCGGCCGGAGGTGTTGGCTGCTTGCTCTTCCTGGGGCGTTGGTTTGGGGGCGGCGCAGCGGAAGCGAGCCGGGACGAGCATGCGGCGGACGCGCTGACCGGAGGCATTGAACTGATCGATGAAGGGGCCGTATTCATCGCTGACCAGGAACGTGCCATCGGCCATGATGCGGACGCCTTCGGGATCGAATCGGAGCGATTCGGCTGGATGATCGGCATCGATCATGTTGGCGGTACCCAGGAGGTTGGCACCTTTTTCGTTCGTAAGCAGGATGGCTTTGCCGATGGTCCAGCGGACGGGGTCGGTCTCGCCGGGGTGGACGGTGATGGTGAGTTCGTGGAGGCGGCTTTTGAAGGAGGCGATGCCGTCGCCGGCGCCGCGGTCGCAGGCGACGACGTAGGTGTCGCCGGGGCCGCGATGGTCGATGGCGGAGCCCCAGCCGCCGAAACGATTCTGGGGGACGGCGGGGGCGCTGAGGCCGCGGAGGCCGGAGCGGTCGGTCATGCCGCCGTCGATGAGGGCTTTGCCGAGGAACTCGACGGGGGGAACGGCGGAGAATGTGGTGGCGAGGAGAGCGAAGGTGAGGAGGGCGGGCATTGGAGAACGATACCCGTGGAAGTGTGAAGAGGACGCGAAGGTTGTGTGAAGGGGGGCGGTCGCTAGAGGGGAGCGGGCGCGCGGGTCAGTACTGGGCGGGGGAGGTGGGGGAGGTGGGGGATGCCGAGGCGGCGGCGCGTTCTTCGCGGCGGCGCTGCTTGTGGATGAGCCGGAGATTGCGGGCGTAAATCACAACGCCGGGGGCTTGGCCGAGGACGCCGATGACATCTTGTCGCCAAGCGAAGTAGGTAAAGAGCATGATGCCGCCGAAGAAACTGAACCACCAGAAGGAGGGCGGGATGATGGCCTTTTTTTCTTTCTCGGCGACGAGCCACTGGACGAACATGCGGCCGAAGAAGAGGAGCTGTCCGGTGAGGCCGATGAAGACCCAGAAGAAGCCGCCCCAAGTGGTGACCTTGGCGATGCCGAAGAGCATGTTTCCGCTGGAGGCGACGGCGGTGCGGAAGGGCTTTTCGCCCATGACTTTGGTGAAGTCGGCCTCGGTGAGGACGGCACTGGCGGTGCCGTCGCGATAGAGGATGCGGTAGGTGGTGGTGTTGGCGGCGGGATCGGGGGCGGCTTCGAGATCGGCCTTGAGGGAACCGAGTGTGAAGGGGAGTGTCTCGGCGTCGGGGCGAAGGTCATGCCGAAAGGCAGGCGCATAGACCACCCACACGCCGAGGAAGAGCAGCGAGATCATCGCCGCGAGGGGCTCCCACTTGAACTTCAAAGCGCCGTCTCCGGGATGGTCTTCTGGCTGAGGTAGTCGGCACCGCCGGGAACGACAGGGGCCATGCCAGCGTTTGAGGCGGTGGAGACGGGTTTGGTCTCAAGACCGTTGGAGGTGGAGGCGGCGACGCCGGAGGCCTGATTGGTGACGGTGACTTCGGCGCTGGAGACGGGGCGGCGGCGTTTGGCCATCCAGCGGACGGCGAAGCAGTCGATGAGGCCGGGGATGGCGCGCTGGGTGATGCCGAAACCGTACTTGGTTTCACCGGCGGTTCGCGGGCGGTGGTTCACCTTCATCTCGACGACCTTGTAGCCGAGTTTGACGGCGGTGATGGGGATGAAGCGGTGCATGCCGCGGAACTCGAGGGGGAGTGCGACGGCGATCTCGCGTTTGAAGACGCGGAGGGAGCAGCCGGTATCTCGGACGACGTCGGCGAGGATGAGGGAGCGGAAGAAGCGGCCGACCCAAGAGGAGGCGCGGCGGACGAAGTTATCCTGGCGGGCGTGAGAGCGATCGCCCTGGACCATGTCGGCGTTGCGGCTGTGCAGGAGGGCGAGCATGGCGGGGAGGTCGGCGGGATCGTTTTGCAGGTCGGCATCGAGGGTGGCGACGAGGCGGCCGCGGGCGGCGCGGAAGCCGGCGTGGAAAGCGGCGGATTGGCCGTTGCCTTTGCCGGGGGGCGTTTTGCGCATGGAGATGACGCGGAGCCAAGGGCGCTCGGGCATGAGGGCGGTGAGTTTGGAACGGGTGGCATCGGTGGAGCCGTCGTCAACTACGATGAACTCAAAGGGGACGGTGGGGCCAGCTGGCGCGCCGATGCCGAGAGCTTTGCCGACTTGATCGACGAGCGGGCGTATGTTGTCCTGCTCGTTGTGGGCGGGGGCAACCACGGAGAGTTCGATGGCATGTGTCAGGTTGGTGGGCTGAGCGGGCACGGTGAATAGTAGGGAGAACCGTGGGGCGCGGGGCGGGGGAGAAGCAGGGCACGGGGCGTGTCCATGGGTGCAGAGCTACCCCCGCGACGGCGGGCAGGCGTGGCAACCGTCGTGCGCCCCGCGCTGAGGGCAAAGGCGGGAAGCGGTGAGAGAAGGCTCGCCTCACCTCGCCACGGCGAGTCTTCGACACGGCGGGTAAACTGGGCGGGTTGGCGAGAGTGAGTGCGGAGTCGGCCGCGAGTCGCCACCCGTCCCCCCGACGCTTGCGCGAACGGGCTCGTAGGCGGAAGGGAGATGTCCGAGGGGCACCGCTTGGGGTGCACGGTTGGTGCGGGAGGCAGGGAAGGACGGATCTCAGAGGCCAGATAGGTCAAATAGGTCAGATAGGTCAGATCAGTAAGATCAGGCAATTTTGAGAGAAGGAGGGGTGGGAGGTGAGTGTGGCGGGAGGGGGGCTGCCGTGAAACGAACAGCGGCGGTTCAAGCGGCGTAGCGAATAGTCGATAACTATACTAGGAACTCATGCGGCATCCTTTGATTCGTATCTTGGCAGCATTGTTGATCGGCCTGTGGTCGCCGATGTGCTGTTGCCGGGCCGGGAACATGTTTGGTGAGTTCGCTGAGACGGCTGGCATGAACGCGGAAGCGGATGAAGGACGCTGCGGCGAAGGGTGCTGCGGACGTTCAACGGACGAGCGCGTCGAGACGGGCCATGGGAAGGAAGAGCCAGCGCAGCACACGCATGTGCCGGGGGAGAGTTGCCCGAGTTGTCCGAGCTGTGCGGGGCCGATTGGTGGGGCGGGGCTTGCGGAGGTGACGCGATATGCACTGGACGAGGCGATTGGCGGGATGAGTGGTGCGATCGCGGCGGTGACGTTTTGGTGGTCAGAACATGCGGGACGGAGCGATGAATTAGGGCTGGAGTGGCCGGGCGAAAGGCCGCGGCTGAAGCGGGCGAACCGAGAGGCGCTGCGCTGGCATTGCGCGCTGATGGTGTAGATCCAGGAAGGACGGTCCGCGACGCGGACCGCTTAATGACCTCGCGGGTTGTGTGCCTGCGGGGGGCGGTGCATTTCCGCTCATTCCTTTGACTTTCTGGGGATCTATGACTTCTCAATTTTCAGATCTTCGGGCGCTGACGGGCGCGCGGGGTGACGTTTTGGATAATGCGGGGTTGTCGGATGGTGCGGTTGCGCGCCCGAGCTCGCGCTGGCGGACACGGATTCTGGTGCCGGCGGCGGTGATATTGTCAACGGGCGGGGTGCTGGCGTATGCGGCGCGGGATATTTTTCAAGCACGGACGCCGGTGTGGGTCGCGGCGGTGGTGCCGAAGAACAACGGGAGCATGGCTGCGGCGGATATTGACCATTCGGGGCATGGGGACGGATCCAAAGGTGGGGACGGGTCGGCTGCGAAAGCCGGGGCGGTGCTGGTGCAGGCACCGGGGTGGGTTGAGCCATCGCCGTATGCGATTACGGTGCCGGCGCTGGCGGAGGGGGTGGTGCGCGAGGTGCTGGTGCTGGAGGGCGAGCGCGTGCAGGCCGGGCAGGTAGTGGCGCGGCTTGTTGATGAGGACAGTCGGCTGCAACTGCGGTCGGCGCAGGCGGCGCTAGCGCAAAGGCAGGCGGATATCGAGCGGGCGCGGGCGGCGCTGGCGACGACTGAGGCACAGATTCGGGTTGAACAGGCGGCGGTGACGGAGCTGGCCGATGAGATCGCGCGGAAGCGGGATCTGGTGGCGATTGGAGGCGTGAGCGCGGGTGAGTTCCGGCGGATGGAGATTCGGCTGGGCGCGCTGGAAGGGCGGGCGATTGCGGCGGAACGTGCGACGGATGAGGCACGATCGGTGGTGGCGCAGATGGAGGCGGGCGTGGTGGCGGCACGGGTGCCGGTGGATGAAGCGGAGCTTCGGCTGGCGCGGATGGAGATTCGGGCGCCGGCGGAGGGCGTTGTGATGGTGCGGCTGGTAGAGCCGGGATCGCGGATCAGTATGTCGTCAACGAGCGGTGACGCGGGGGCGATGTCGGGCACGGTGCTGCGGATCTATGACCCGGCCCGGCTGCAGGTGCGAGTGGACGTGCCGCTGGCGGATGCGGCGAAGGTGGGCATTGGCACGCCGTGCACGATTACGAGCGAGGCGCTGCCGGAGGCGGTCTTTCAGGGGCGAATCATTGGTGCGGTTCACGAGGCGAACATTCAGCGCAACACGGTGCAGTTTAAGGTGTTGGTTGAGAATCCATCGGCGGTACTTAAGCCGGAGATGCTGGCGCGGGTCAAGCTTCATGTTGCGGGCATGGAGCGCGGGGCGGGCGCGGGTGCGGCGGCTTTGGAGGGGAACGAGAGCGGGATCAAGTTGCTGGTGGCGAGCGCTGCGCTGACGAAAACTGTGAACGATGCTGCGACGGCCTGGGTGGTGGAGATGGATGGGAGCAGGGCGATAGCGCGGCGGCGGGATGTGCGGTGGGTCGAGGCGAGTGATGAGGGGTACGCCGTTGTGGTGTCGGGACTGCGGCTCACGGATCGGGTGATTCTTGAGCCGCCGGCGACGATGCGTGACGGGGCGAGGGTGACGGTGGTGGGCGAACGGGCGCCGCATGGCGCGGCAGCGAAGTGAGTTGGTGTTTGGGAGTTCACTATGCTTTCAAATTCATTGGAAACAACGATGTCCAGCCGAAACGGGTCAACGAGGGCACCGCTTATCGAGTGCCGGCGACTGACCAAGTCGTACAAGAAAGGCGACAACACGATTACGCCGCTGCAGGAGCTTGATCTGGATGTGGCGCGGGGTGATTTTCTGGCATTGATGGGTCCGTCGGGGAGCGGGAAGACGACGCTGCTCAATTTGATTGCGGGCATCGATCGGCCGACGGGGGGGCAACTGGTGATTGGCGGGGTCGATATTGCGAGTCTTTCGCGGAGCAAGCTTGCGGATTGGCGGAGCCGGCACGTTGGGTATATTTTCCAGCTCTACAACCTGGTGCCGGTGCTCACGGCGTATGAGAATGTGGAGTTGCCGCTGCTGCTGCGCTCATACTCGGGCAGGGAGCGGCATGAGAAAGTGCAGACGGCGTTGCGGCTGGTGGGGATCGCTGACCGGCACGATCACTATCCGCGTCAGCTTTCGGGCGGGCAGGAGCAGCGCGTGGCGATCGCGCGGGCGATTGTCACGGATCCGACGATACTGGTGGGGGATGAGCCCACGGGCGATCTTGATGAAGAGTCGGCGCGGGCGATCATGGAGCTGATGACGCGGCTTTGCGACGAGCTGGGCAAGACGCTGCTCATCGTGACGCACGATGCGAAGAGCGCTGGGTACGCGCGGCGGACACTTTACCTTGAGAAGGGGCGTCTGGTTGAGGCGTCGGAGGTTGGGGCCCGCCGGGTTGCGGCGGCTCAGGGATAAACCAGAAGGGAATGGAGGTCTACAAATATGCTGGCACCAAGGCTCATACCGCTCATTTTGAAGCAGCTTACACGACACCGGGTGCGAACAGCGCTGACGGTGGCGGGGGTGGGAGTTGCGATGTTCCTGTTTGTCACGGTGCAGGCGCTTCAGGAGGGTGTGACGCGGGCGACGGAGGCGGCGGCGGGGGACACCACCCTGGTGGTGTATCGCGAGAACCGGTTTTGTCCGGCGACCAGCCGCCTTCCGCAGTATTACGTTGAGCGGATCGAGAATATTCCCGGGGTCGCGTCGGCGGTGCCGGTCAAGATTGTTGTGAACAACTGCCGGGCGTCGCTCGATGTGATCACGTATCGCGGGGTGCGGGGCGATGACATTGCGGGGACGGGGGGATGGTCGAGCAAGTGGACGCTTGTGGCGGGATCGGTTGCGGAGTGGCAGAAGCGATCGGATTCTGCGCTGGTGGGTGAGACGCTGGCGGCGCGGCGGGGCTTTAAGGTGGGGCAGTCGTTTGATTCGTCGGGCGTGACTGTGGTGGTGGCGGGGATCATCCGCTCGGACCAGCCGCAGGACCAGAATGTGGCGTATGTGCACCTGGACTTTTTGCAGCAGTCTGCGGGCAAAGGGGGCGGGCTGGGGACGGTGACGCAGTTTACAGTTCGGGTGAATGATCCGGCGAAGATGGAGGCGGTTGCGGCGGCGATTGACGAGCAGTTTCGGGCCGAGGCGGACCCGACGACGACGCGGCCGGAGAAGGCGTTCGTGGCGCAGGCGGGCGCGGATATTGTGGAGATTGTGAGGTTCACGAGGTGGCTGGGCTGGGGATGTCTGGGGGCGGTGCTGGCGCTGGTTGCCAACGCGATTGTGCTGAGCGTGCAGGATCGCATCAAGGAGCATGCGGTTTTGCAGACGCTGGGGTTCCGATCCGGGCTGATTGCGAGGATGATCGTGAGCGAGGGGATGATCATCGGGCTGATGGGAGGGGCGTTGGGCACGGGGGCGGCACTGGGAATTGTGCACTTTGGTCACTTCAGTCTTTCGCAGGAAGGTCTGTCGGTGACGGTCGCGGCATCGTGGGGTGTGCTGGCTTTGGGGCTTGCGATTTCAGCGAGCGTGGGTGTGGTGGCGGGGCTGGTGCCGGCGATTCGGGCGGGGCGGCGCGAGATCGCGGCGTGTTTGCGGGCGGTATGAATGGAGACCAAGATGAGACGACTTCCGTTTGAATACGCGGTTCGCAATCTTGGTCGGTCGCCGGCGCGGCTGGTGTTATCGATCGGTGGATCGGCGCTGGTCGTGCTGCTCATTTTGGTGGCGGGCGGATTTGTGGCGGGGATGAGCCGCGCGCTGCGTGCGACCGGTGGGGAGCACAATGTGCTTATTCTGGGGGCGGGAAGTGAGGAGAGCGTTGAGCGTTCAGAGATTGAAGCGTCGACGCCGGGGGTTCTGGCGGCGAGCGTGCCGGGGATTCGGACGCGGGCGGGGGTGGCGTATGTGTCGCCGGAGGTTCACGTGATGCTGCCGGTGGGCGTTGGGGTCACGGAGACGGGCGGGAACAGGCGGCAGGTGATGATGCGGGGCGTGACGCCGACGGCGGCGCTGGTGCACGCGTCGGTGACGCTTACGGAGGGGCGCTGGCCGACGGCGGGGAGCGATGAGATGATGGTGGGGCGGATGGTGAGCACGGTGATGGGCGTGAGCGCCGGGGCGGTTGCGGTGGGTGAAAAGATCAGTTTCGACAAGCGGATGTGGACGGTGGTCGGCACGTTTAGTGCGCCTGGCACGGTTGTGGAGGCGGAGGTGTGGCTGCCGCTTACTGATCTTAAAGCCGCGACGAAGCGGGAGACGGATTCCTGCGTGGTGTTCACGCTTGAGCCCTATGACGAGGCGACGGGTGAGGGGGCGGAGTTTGCCGATATCGCGGCGTTCACAAAGACGCGGCCGGACCTTGAGCTTGTCGCGATGACGGAACGCGAGTATTACGGGAAGCTGGCGTTGTTCTTCGGGCCGATCAAGCTGGTGGCGTGGGTGACGGCGGGGCTGATTGCGATTGGGGGCCTTTTCGGGGGGTTGAACACGATGTATGCGGCGTTTGCATCGCGGATTCGGGAGTTGGGCACGCTGCAGGCGCTGGGGTACCGGCGGGCGGCGATTGTGTGGTCGATGATTCAGGAGGCGACGCTGGCGACGGCGGCGGGCGGGCTTTTGGCGTGCGCGGTCGGCGTGCTGCTGCTTGATGGCCTTGCGGTTCGGTTTTCGATGGGCGCGTTCGGGCTTGCGATTGACGAGCGCGTGGTGGGGATCGGGTTGATGAGCGGGCTGGCACTTGGGGTCATCGGGGCGCTTCCGCCGGCGGTGAAGTGTTTGAGTCCGACGATTCCGTTGGCGCTGAAGGCGGTATGAACGTGCATTGCTTACGGGTCGCTCAGTCTCGCATCGGGCGGGCGGAAGCGATGTAGAAGGTTTGTTTTATAAGGAGTTTTCCATGAAGGCGATGAAGATGAAGAACGGTGGGACGGCGCTGGTGTTGCGCTCTTGCGTGGCGGCGGTGTGCATGTTGGCGGCGGGAACAACGATGTGGCTGCCGCGGGCGGCGACGGCTCAGGGCACGGGTGGAGGGGCGGTGGTTAAGTCGGCGGAGGACGTCAAGGGGATGCTGACCCCAGCGCTGCCGGCCAATGCGAAAGAGATTGCGGCGGTGATGACGACGGCGAAGGTGGGCGAGGTGATCACGATTCGTGGGAACATCGTGATGGCCACCGACGCGTTTGGGGAGAAGGTTGCGACATTCACCCTGGGTGATGAATCGGCGCGGACCGGCGAACGCCCGGCGCTCGACAAGTTGCCCGCGAGTGATGCGGGCATTGCGGCGGCGGCGCGGGCCACGGTGCAGATCGCCGATGCGAGCGGGGTGGCGATGGGGTTTGGCCTGAGTGGCCAGCAGGGCCTGAAGGCGGGAGCCGAGGTCTTCGTGACGGGCAAGGTCGTGGCGGCGAACGGCGCGAGCGCGCTGGTGGTGAATGCCACGTCGCTGCATGTGGCACGGTCTGCAATGCCGATGGGATTTTTCACTGAGAAGCCGGCGGCGAGCGCCCGGGATGTTTCGGAGGCACGCGCATCGGGCGGACTGAAAGCGGGCGATGAGGTGGTGTTGCGGGGCCGGATCGGTGGAAGCAAGGAGCCGTTTGTGGCGGGGCGCGCTGTGTTCACGCTCATGGGGCGCGGCCTTAAGGCGTGCAACGAGATCTCGGGCGACAAGTGCTTAAAGCCGTGGGACTATTGCTGCGACACAAAGGAAGAGATTCTCGCGAACTCGGTGACGGTGCAGGTCGTGGACGAGAAGGGCCAGCCGCTGCGCACGGACACGAAGGGGCGGCGGGGGTTGAAGGAGCTGTCGGAGGTGGTGGTGGTTGGCAAAGTCTTGGTGGCGGACGGCAAGGCGGTGGTGATCAACGCCAAATCGATGCACGTGGCTCAGTGAGCGGGGTTGGGCGGACTGCGGCGAGGCAAGCGTGGTTCGCGAGCGGTCGCATTTGATCAAGTCGGTGCACGTTCGCGGCCGTTGGGGTGCGGACGTGCAGTTGCGGCTGCGCGCTGGGGGACGGAAGGCGTGGATGCAGGCGAGGAGGGATGTTGAGTGGTCGTGCGGGAGGCGGGTGAGCGGCCTGGGGAGCGGGGGCGGAGGCGCGGTGCGTTAGCGTTCGGGGGGTTGGGTGGGGGAGGCGGGGGTGAGGCCTTCGCCGAAGGGAGGGGCGTCGGTGAGGCGGATGGACTTGATGATGGGGGGGTTGACGGGGCGGTCGTCGGGGGGTTGGGTTTCGGTGGCGCCGATGGCGAGGACGACGTCGCCGCCGCGGATGACCTGGGCGAAGGAGGCGTAGGCGCCGTCGAGTGCGGCGGTGGCTTTGCGGGAGAGGGAGATGAAGAACTGAGAGCCGGCGGAATCGGGCTGGCTGAGGCGGGCCATGGAGACGACGCCGAAGTCGTGTTTGAGGGGGCTTTTTTCGAGGGGGATGCAGTAGCCGGGGCCGCCGATGCCGGTGCCGAGGGCGTCGCCGGTTTGGATCATGAAGCCGTCGGTAGTGACTTTGACTGGGGGAGGGGCGGCGGGGTTGGGGGGGGTGGGTGGCTCTTGTGGTTGGTCGTCGTCGGGGGTGAGGAGGAGGGGCGTGGCGGAGCCGATGACGCGGTGGAAGATGGAGCCGTCGTAGAAGCCGCCGCGGACGAGTTCGCGGAAGTTCCAGACGGTGTTGGGGGCGGCATCGGGGCGAAGGGCGAGTTCGATTTCGCCGAGGGAGGTGTCGAGGATGGCGGTTTGGTCGCGGTAGACGCGGAGGCCGGCGAAGTAAGCGGGGCCGGCGGGGGTGAAGTTGATGGAGAGGCCGCGGGGATCGGCGGCGATGGCGCGCTGGGGGGTGAGGAGGGGTTGGAGGACGAGGGGTGAGCCGATGCGGGCGTGGGGTTGGTCGGGCTGGTCGCGTTGGTCGGGGGGGGCGGGTGAGGGAGTGACGGAGAGCTGGGCGTAGAGGACGGTGGGTTTTTCGCGCGACCAGAGGATGGGGAGGAGGGTGGCGAGATCGAGTTTGCCGGGGGTGATTTTGACTGTGGCGATGGGCTGGGTGGAGTTGCGCTCGTAGAGGGCGATTTCGGCCTCGCCGGTGAGGCCGGCGGGGAGAGAGGCTTCGATCTCGACGGGCTTGCCTTTGGCGGAGTAGGTTTTGGTGGGGGTGAGTTGGGCGGTGGCGGCGGCGGAGAAGGCGAAGGCGGTGAGGAGGGCGGCGAGGAAGCGGGTGGGGACGGGGGCGGG
>Ga0163144_10022748_pt1 | contig 12408 bp, 5 predicted proteins | sample OliLak19BULKMAT1_FD_123175 | JGI IMG/M metagenome (GOLD analysis project Ga0163144, IMG submission 123175) | Freshwater microbial mat bacterial communities from Lake Vanda, McMurdo Dry Valleys, Antarctica - Oligotrophic Lake LV.19.BULKMAT1 | ecosystem: Environmental > Aquatic > Freshwater > Lake... | reverse complement strand
TCACCACGGTGGCCGCCTCTCGGACATCGCCAATATTGGCCGCCACCTCTACGCGATCGCCATCACGGGTGACCGCGGGTTCGTGGGCCGATGCAAAAGCCGTGGCGCGACGCGCCGCCTGCCGCGCGCGTCGCGTGACGATCTCCGCCTCCTCGGCGGCCGTGGGCGCCACGCGCAGGGTGCCGCGATCGCCATCGATGACCACACGCGTTCCCTCGGGAACATCAAGGGCACGAACATCAATGCCGGCCACGGCGGGGAGTCCGAGCCCACGGGCAAGAATGGCCACGTGCGAGGTGGAGCTGCCCATCGTAGTGCAGAGTCCGCGCACCTTTGTGCGATCGAGCCCCGCCGTGTCGCTCGGCGTGAGGTCCTCGGCGATCACGATGGCGTCGTCGGGAAGCGCACGCGGACCCTCATCGCGCCCATCAAGCAGATGCAGCAGCCGGCGCCCGACGTCGCGCAGGTCCGTGGCGCGTGCGGCGAGGAGTGGATCCTTCAGTGCACGCAGTCGGTCGGCTTGTAGAGTAAAAGCTTGTTTCCACGCCCAGGCAGCAGTCCACCCGGCGCGCATTTCTTCAGCGGCGAGATCGAGTATCTCCGGGTCCTCTAAGAGCTCCTGATGCGCGGCGAAGATTGCCGCGCGCTCGCCATGTCCTTCATCGGTGAGACGTGAGCGGAGCGCCTCGAGCTGCAGATGCGCGGCGGCAATGGCGGCGTCGAATGCACGGCGTTCTGTGTTGGGGTCGTTCGCTCGCGCCTTGGCGACGGCATCGTCGTAGCGGAGGTGCACGACTTGCCCGAGCGCGACGCCCGGAGATGCCGCGACGCCGACGAGTGTCCCGTCGGTGAGGGGGAGCGAGCGCGTGGCCGGCACGGTCGCGCTGGTCGCGCTGGTCCCGCCGGTGCGCGCGGCTGCGCGCTCTGCGCTCCCCGCCGCCTGCTCCAGCAAGGCCGTCAACGCCGCGATCGCGGCATCGGCGTCTTCGCCGCGCGCGGCGATCGTCACCGAGTCACCCCCTCCGACTTCGAGGGCCATGATCGACACGACGCTCCGCAGGTTCGCCTCGCGTGCGCCCTTCTCGAGGCGTAAGTCGGCGCCAAAGCGCTTGGCCGCTGCCGCGAGCGTTGCCGCGGGACGCGCGTGGAGCCCAGTCGGATCCGCGACGCGAATCGCACGCGAACGCACCACGAGCCCACGACTGCTGTCTTCATGGCCGCCTTCGCTACGCTGCGCCGTGTTCGGTGCGAGCCGCACTCGAAGCATCACCGTGCGCCCAGCCTCCATCACGCCCTGCGCCACCTCTAGCGACGCCACGCTCGCCATGTTGGCAATGACGATCGGCGTCACGAGGCTCACGGCCCGTTGCGCTACAAGATCGGTGTCAAAACGCAGAAGGGGCTGTCCCGCCTTCACGACATCTCCCGCCGTTACGAGCGGCGTGAGCCCGGCACCGTCCAACTTCACAGTATCGAGGCCCACGTGAACCATGAGTTCGATCCCACGGACCTCAAGCGTGATGGCATGCTTGGCCCGATGCACCTGCAGGACACGCGCGTCGCACGGTGCCAGCACCGTATCGCTGATGGGGTCCACTGCGACTCCATCGCCCACGAGTCGCTGACGGAACGCTTCATCTGCCACATCGTCCAGCGCCACGAGCACGCCGGAGAGCGGCGCGAGGAGCTCCAGCACATCCTGCGAAAGTATCGTCACGCGGACATCGCTCAGCGCGCCGGGCGGATACGAATCGCCTGTCCGCCTGCACGCATCATCGCAATGCGCAGCACCTCGCCGCGCGTTACAGGCAGCTGTGTGATGGTGAGCGCCGTCGGATTGGTCATCCAGTCGGTTGCCGGTGCATCGCGATAGATCTCCGCCACGTACCCACGCCCCGCCGTCAGGAAGTCGAGCGGCACGGTGATCTCGCGGGCCTCTTCGTCGGTGATGGCGCCGATGAACCACTCATCCTTCCCCTTCGCCTTGCGCGCCACGACCACGTCATCGCCAATGCGCCCGTGCAACACACGCGTGGTGTCCCAGTCGGTGGGCACATCGCGGATGAATTGGAAGGCCGGCTGCCCCTCGTAGTTCTCAATGAGATCCGCCGCCATTTGCACCGGCGAGTAGAGCACGACGTACAGGGCGAGCTGACGCGCCAGGGTCGAGCGCGGCCGTGAATCCTGCGGAGTGCGCGGCACATTGCTGCCACTGCGCGTGATGGTGAGGTTGAAGATCCCCGGGGTGAAATCCATCGGCCCCGACAGCATCCGTGTGAAGAACAGAATGGTCTCGTGCTCGGGAGGGTTGCCCCCCTCCCCGCCCCAGGCGTTGAACTCCATCCCGCGTGCTCCCTCGCGCGAGAGCATGTTCGGCCAGGTCCGACGCTCACCAGTGTCCTTGATCGGCTCGTGCATCACGACGCTGATCCCGTGGCGCGCCGCCGTCTCGATCACTCTCCGGTGATGGCGCACCATGTACTGCCCTTGGTGGGCGTGTCCACCTGGATTCGTCGTATCTCCCACGTACCCGGTCTTGATAGCGCGCACACCCAGCCGCTGATACAACGCGAACGCCGAGTCGAGCTGCCGCTCGTAGTTCTCGACGAAGCTCCCTGTCTCGTTATGCACGATCAGCGCCACGTTCTTCTGACGCGCGTAGGCGGCGATGCCCGGCAGGTCATAGTCCGGGTACGCCGTCGTGAAGTTGAAACCGTCGCCCTGCTTCATCCAATCCACGTCCCAGCCGAGGTTCCATCCCTCGACGAGCGTGCCGCCAAGCCCGTTGGCCGCGGCGAAGTCGATGTACGCACGCGTGTTCGCCGTCGTCGCGCCATGCAACCGACCGCTGCCCCAGGTCATCGTGTTGACGTGCATTCCCCACCAGATGCCGTTGTACTTCATCGGCGTGATCCACCGCGTGTCGGCGATCCGGCTCGGCGGGTTCAACCGCAACGTCAGTGTGCTGGGGGCCAGCTGCTCCGCCGCATCGGCCAGTTGCAGCGTGCGCCAGGGCGAACGGAAGGGAGTGCGACCTTTTACGGCGGCGCCATCGCGCCACTTCGCGAGCGACGCGGTGAGCGTCCGCGATTCACTGCGCCCCTGCAGATACATGCCGGCATAGTCGGTGAGATCGGCTTCGTGGATTACCGCCTGCAGTCCAGCTGAGCTCTGGAGCGTCAGCGGAGTGTGCACAAGGCGCAACTTGCTCACCGGCCCCGATGACCAGAGCATCTCCTGCCGGTCGGGCGATGATACGTCCGCGGGAATCCACCAGGCCTTCATGTCCTCGCTCATGGAGAACTCCGTGAGCTCCTCCAGAATTTCGAACTCACCGAGGTTCGGCTGCTGCGGGAGTTCGTAGCGAAAGCCGAGTCCGTCGTCGAAGACGCGCACAGCGATCCAGAGTTCACGACGCAGCCCGTCGCGTTCCGCCACCTTCACCCGCAGTTCACGATGATGATCACGGACGCGGGCGACCTCGCCCCACGGCAGCGTGAAGGATTCATCCTGCTCACGACGCGCCTGCTCAACGAGCTGCACGCCGGCGCCGAGCTCCGGCGCGTTGCGGAAGGTGAAGCCGAGTCGCGAGGGAGAGACCACTGGTCGTTCGTCACGCGTGGCAGACCACACAAGTCGGCCGTTATTCGCTGCGACCGTGACCACCGTACGGCCATCGGGCGACGCGACCGTCAGAGACTGCGGAACCTGCGGAACCTGCCGTCGCTGCGGAGCCTGCGGCCTCTCTGGAGCCTGCGGTCCCTGCCGCGTGGCGCCAATGAGCGCGAGGATGCCGAGCGCGGCAACCACGCGAGTGATTCGCCTCACAGCTGGTCTCCCTGCAGCAGGACAACGGCGCGACGTGCGCCAACGGTGACTTCCGAACGACCGTCCGTAGCCACGACATGCGAAGTGCCTACGCAGGCGCTGGCGACTTCGCCGCCCGAGAGCAGGTCGCAGTAGGTGCCGGCCGCGAGGCCGGTCTGGATCGTCACGGTAATCGGCGCGGTCGCGTTATTGATGATCACGAAACCCATATTCCCGCGCGAGAAGGCCACGGCGTGACTGCCGTTGTCCCAATTGTTCGTGCGAGCGGTGCTAATCACTGCCTTGCGGAAGCGCATCATCTGCGCGAGCCAAGGGTCGCGATGCTCGCAAAGCCAGACGCCGACCGGTGCAGTCGCGAGGTCCGTCGTGCAGGTCTGTCCAGCGGGGGTCCCTGTATTCGGCGGCGGGCCCGCGTCGCGTCCGGCGCCTGACGTCGCATTGAAGGAGTAGCCCGACATGATCATCGGATACCCGTACGGCTCAGCGAGCATGAAGACATTGGCGATGCGGGCCATGTCGCCATCACTCCATCGCAACCCGCCAGTGCGCTGCGTGTCGTGATTCTGGATGAACGACATGCCCTTGTCCGTGGGGATCAGTCCCCAGATGCCCGGCGAGAAGCTCGCCAGTTCGGCGACTTTCTGTCCGCCGACGCCCTGGAACTTGTCGCCGATGCCGCGGAACTTGAACTCCGAGACGTCAGAGCCGCTGCCGCCCTGAAAGCCGACGCCGTAGTACTGCGTCGCTCGCACGCCACTGCCCCCCATGTCGATGATCTCGAGGAAGATGTACGGCTTCGCGTCACCCGACGCCTCGGCCGCTCGATTGAGCTTCGTGACGATGCTGTCGAGCTGCACCGGCTGGATATGCTTGGCCGCGTCAATGCGAAAGCCACGGACGCCGAGGTCGACGAGTTCGGCGAGGTAAGCGACGATCTTTTGCTGAACGGAGGCACTGCCCGTGGCGAGATCCGAGAGACCGACGAGCTCGCAGTCCTGCACCTGTGCCGGGTTGTCCCAATCGTTGATGCCACAAGCCGAGTGAAAGTCCCCGCTGTTGTAGAGCCCGGGATACGCGTACTTGGTGTACACGGTGCCGTTGCTTCCGGTGCCGCTGCCGGCGGTCATGTGATTGATGACCGCATCGACATAGATGTCGACGTTGACCGCGGCGCACCGGGAGACCATGTCGACGAACTGCGTACGCGTCCCCGACCGATTCTGGGCGAGCGAGTAGCTCACGGGCTGATAGCGAGTCCACCACGGGCCGCCGGTAATATGCTCCTGCGGCGGCGAGACGAGCGCTGCCTTATAGCCCATCGGTCCGAGACGCAGTTCGCACTCGCGCGCGACGTCGGCCCATCCCCACTCAAAGAGCTGAACGGCCACATCACCCGCGGCAGCGCGCCCGGTCGCGGTGTAGTTGGACGGGAGCGTCGGGCGGACCGTCGGCGCGGTGGGATTGGTCGGATTGGGGTTCGTCCCGGTTCCGACACCGGTGGAATCGCCGCTGCAGGCGATGCTACTCGCCGTGAGGGCGAGTCCGAGCAGAAGAACGGATATACGCACGGGACCTCAGGGACTGCTAAGGGGAAAAAGCATACGCCCGGCCCGAGAGACCTCCTCGGACCGGGCGTACGACACCTACATCGATCAGTACCCGGTGTTCTGGGTCAGCTTCTTGTTGGCAATCAGCTCGCTCGCGGGGAGCGGGTAGAGATCGCGGAAGGCTGCGGTCGACGTACCGGCCGCCGGACCACCCTTGAACGTCCAGACCCGCGTTGCGCCGGTGAAGAGCCCGTAGCGAATCATGTCCTGACGGCGGTGTCCTTCCATGTACAGTTCACGTCCACGCTCGGCGAGAATGAAGTCGAGCGTCATGTCGGCGGCCACGATGTTGCCCGTGGCGTTGCCGTAGGCGCGCTGGCGCAGCGCATTGATGTAGCCGACGGCTGTTGCCTCGACGCCACCACCGCCGCGACGCTGCAGCTCGGCGTACATCAGGTACACGTCACCGAGACGCCACATCGGAACGTCCGTATCCGTGAACTCCAGATCCTGGCCGTTGACACCACCGATGGTCCGGTTGGTGTACTTGGGCGCGGCAGTGCCTTCCTGGAAGTCGGACATGTTGGTGATGTTCACCGTGTTCATGTTCGCCCAGAAGGAAGCACGACCGTCCGGGGCGCCCGCCCCGATCCCGCCAGTGAACAGCGCACGCGTCTCGGGACGCATCCGGAGGCCCCACCAGCCGCCGTTGACGCCGAAGTTGGCCGCGTTCAGCGGGCCACCGACATTGGCGTGAATGAGAAAGGTCGTGCCGCCGTAGTTGCGCATCCGGAGCCCGTCCTGCGGGATCGCGAAGATCATCTCAGGCGAGTTGTGGTTGTCCGGCGTGAACATACGGCGGTAGCTCGGGTCGATCGAGTACGCGCCGCTGGAAATGATGGTCTGCACTTCGGCCATCGCTTCGGTGTAGCGGGTCGTCGCCGTGTACACGCCCGCGTTCATGTAGACCTTGGCGAGGAGCATCGCGACCGAGCCTTGGTCGACGCGGCCGTATTCGGCGGCTCCAACAGCCGGCAATTCGTTGCGGAGCGCATTGAGCTCGCTGACGATGAAGGCGTAGACCTGCGCCCGCGTTGCCTGATCCGGCGGCGAGGACACCGTGGTGTTCTCATCCACGATCGGAATGCTGCCGAACATGTCCATGCCATGGTACATGCTGAGCGCGCGCAGGAAGCGCGCCTCGGCGCGGTACGTGGCGATCTCCGTACGCACGGGACCCGGCACGTTGCGGGCGTCCAGCTTCGCATTCGACGTCTCGCGCAGCAGTACGTTCGCCATCGCGACCTGGAAGTAGACGCGATAGTACATCGCATTCAGGAACGGGTTCGACGAAGACCAGAGCTGCGTGTTGAGTTCGCTCAGCGCCTGGTCACCCCAGGCGATCACGGCGTCATCGGTCGGCAGCGTCTGCATCTGCCAATAGAGGCGCCAGTACTGCGAGAAGCCTTCGTCGAGCCCGGAGATGTCGGGCGAGCCGCCGGGTCCCTGCTGGCCGGAGACCGCGAGCCCCGCGTAGACCTTCGCGAGCAGGGAGCGATAGGCCGAGACCTCGGAGAAGACGGTCTCGGAGTTGATGGTGGACTTCGGAGCCACCGTTGGGTCGGTGCACGCCACGCCCGCAACGAGCGCGACGGCGGTGACCAGAGTTGAACGAATGAAGCGATTCATGGTCGTGTGGGGTTAGAAGGCGAGGTTCGCGCCGAACGTGTACGTGCGCGAGAGCGGGAACAGATTATTGTCGATGCCGTTCACGCCCGCGAGCGGGTCGGCACCGGAGTACTTGCTGGTGGTGAAGACGTTCTGAATCGTGCCGAACAACCGAACCGACCGTGCACCCATAAGGTTCCGGAAGGTGTACGCCGCCGAGATGTTATCGAGGCGGAAGAACGATGCGTCCTCGACATACATGTCGGAGAAGTACTGCGGGTTCTGGAACGGCGTCTCGAGGATCGACGCATGACGGTTGGCCGGGTTGGGGCCAAGCAGTCCGTTCAGGTGTCCAAGGTTGGACGCCACGTTGTTATACACGGAGTTGCCCAGATAGGCGCGCGCCGTCGCCGAGAAGTCCCACTTGCCGTAGCCGAGATTCGACGTGTGGCCGATGATCATCCTCGGCGCCGGATTCCTGTAGGCGCGGAGATCGTCCTGGTTGATGATGTTGTCGCCGTTCCGGTCCACGTACAGCGCTGTGTCCGCGCCCGTCACGACGAACTTGCCGTCGGTGCCCTTGCGGTGCTCGTAGACGTAGAAGCTGTTGATCGGCGAACCCGGCTGCAACACCTGGACGCGGCTGCCAACGCCGCCAGCAATGCCACCGGTGAGAATGCGGTCCGACGCATCTGAGGAAATCGAGGTGATCTCGTTGCGGTTCGAGGAGATCGCGAACTGCGCCTCATAGCGCAAGCCACCGCCCGCGCCGTCCAGAATCACGGCGGAGACACCCAGCTCGATGCCGGTGTTGTTCATCGAGCCGATGTTCGTCGTCACGAAGTTGCCAACCGCCGTGCCGGCCGCCACCGGGACCGAGAAGATCAGGTCACGCGTGTCCTTGCTGTACATGTCGAGCGTGCCGGTGATCCGGTCGTTCAGGAAACCGAAGTCGATGCCGAAGTTCAGCGAGCTCGTCTCTTCCCACTTGATGTTCGGGTCGACCGCGCTCGGGCGGAGCGTCGAGACGAACTGGTTCCCGAACTGGTAGGTCGCCTGCGCGCCCGAGGGCGTGTAGGTCGGCACGTACAGATAGTTGCCGAACGACTGGCTGCCATTCACGCCCCACGAGAGGCGAACCTTGAGCTCGGAGAGGTTCAGGCGGTCCCCGAACCAAGGCTCCTCATTCACGCGCCACGCCACGGCGAGCGACGGGAAGACACCCCACTGATTCTCGGGCCCGAAGCGCGACGAGCCGTCGCGACGAAGGCTGGCCATCACGAGGTAGCGATCGCGAATCGACCAGTTCGCGCGGCCGAAGAACGAGATCAGTTTCGAATCTTCGACGAACAGGTTGTTCTGCGCCTCGCCCGCGAGCGGGATCCCGTTGGCGCCAAGCAGGTCGGTCGAGAGGTCCTCCGCCCAATACGAGGCGTAATCGCCGGTCTGCTCTTCGTACGTGTACCCACCCGTCAGGTCGATCGTGGACTCCATGAAGCCGAGCTCGCGGTTGTAGTTGCCGAAGAGCTCGAGCACGGTGTTCAACTGACGCGGCATGTTGCGGTCGATGCGGCCGTTACGGCCGCTTTCGATGTCCTGCTGGGCCGTCGACGGCGAGAAAAAGGTGCGCGTCGACGTGGAGTAGTCGTAGCCGGTCCGCATGGTGCCGGAGAGCCCTTCCACGAAATCACTGAAGAACCACTTCGCTTCCACGTTGCCGAGGCTTCGGAAGGTCGTGCCCTCGTCCGAGAGCTGATTCAGGTCGGCGATCGGGTTGTTCGCACCGAGCGGGTTGAGCCACTGGAAGTACGTGCCACCAGTGATCGGCGCCTGCGTCGGATCCATGCTGACGGCGTTGCCCAGCACGCCACCCGGGGTATAGATGTCGTGATTGCGCGTGCCCTTGAAGTTCGCGCGTAGTTCAAGGCGGTCGTTCAGGAGCACGTCCGAGTAGGTCGCCGAGCCAGAGATGCGCTGGGCGTTCGTGCCCTGCAGAATGCCATCCTGATTCAGGAGGCCGAACGAGAGCCGGTAGCGCATGTCGTCACGCACGCCCGACACTGCGAGATTGTGCTCCGCACCGCCCGCCGAACGCAGGACCTGGTCGTACCAGTCCGTGTTCGCCGAGCCCAGCAGGCCGACGTTCGACGGCACATTCGCCGTCACGATGTTGCGGAACTGCTGCGCATTCAGAAGGTCGGGGCGCGCCGCAACCGTTGAGGACGAGAACGAGGTGCCATACGAAAAAGCCGGCTCTGTCGAAGAGCCGGACCGCGTCGTGATCATCACCACACCATTCGCGCCGCGGGATCCGTAGATCGCGGTGGCCGACGCGTCCTTCAGGACGGTGATCTCCTTGATGTCGGCCGGATTCAGGAAGTTGAGCGGATTGCGTCCCGACGAGAGACCGCCACCGACATTGAGCGGCACGCCGTCAATCACGAAGAGCGGTTCATTAGAGGCGTTCACCGAGGTGCCGCCGCGGATACGCAGCGAGATGCCGCCGCCCGGCTCGTTGTTGTCCACGACCTGCACACCCGGCACCTTCGCCTGGATGAGCTGCTCGGGGCTCACGATGCGACCCGGGTTGAAGTCCTCAACCGTCACGGCCTTCACCGAACCCGTCAGGTCGCGCACGTCCTGCGTGCCGTAGCCCGTCACCGTCACACCCGCGACCTGGAAGGCACGCGCCGTGAGCGAAAAGTCGAGGGTCTTCGTTTCGGTGCCCGAGATGGTGATGCTCGAAGAGTCGGCGGAGAACCCGATGCGCTTCGCGCGCACCTGATACGTCCCAGGCTCCACCTGAACGGTGTAGCGTCCGTCCTCACGAGTGGAGACCACACGACGGAAGGAGGCGCTCACCACCTCAACTTCAGCAGCAACGATCGGTGCGTCGCCAGTGCCGGATCGGACGATGCCCGTGATTCGGGCCGATTGTGCGAGCGCCGGTTCGCTCACACAGAGAAACGCGACCAGCGTTAGAACGCCGAACCGCCGCATGGAACAACTCCGAGATATATGAAGGGACTACGAGACCCCGTCATGAAAAGGCAGTCGGCTTGAACTCGCTCAACGACCAAATCAGGCGGGAGGGGGACTTCGAAGGTCCCTGATTATCCGGCATGGTTTGGAGTCTGTCAAGAACAAGTTACAATCTGGTATTAGGACTTTTGGTCCATGTCCAGCATTGCTTTAGCTCACGTTGTGTAAGGCCCACTGGACAGCGGGACCGTCGTTCGGACGCTTCGCCGCCCCACCATGGGCAGGACGTTACGAAGAACCGTTGCGGGGCGACCCACGCTGGCTAGGATTCCCTGACAGTCCAGGTCCCCCTCCGCACTCCGGTCCCGCCCACATGACGCGCGCCCACCGTCTCCTCGCCGCCCTCTCCCTTCTCTCCATTCTCTCCCTCGCCGCCTGCGCCGGAACGGAAGACGCCCCCGCCTCGGCGCCGGCCCCCATCGCCGTGCAGCCCGACTGGGCCCGAGATGCCGTCATATATGAAGTGAACGTCCGGCAGTTCACCCCCGAAGGCACCTTCCGCGCCCTCCTCCCCCACCTCACCCGTCTCGACGACCTGGGCGTGGACATCCTGTGGCTGATGCCGGTGCAGCCGATTGGAGTCGAACGCCGCAAGGGAGGACTGGGCAGCTATTACTCCATCGCCGACTACCGGGCGACGAACCCGGAGTTCGGGACCCAGGACGACCTCAAGGCGGTGATCGACTCCGCCCACGCCCTCGGCATGAAGGTCATTCTCGACTGGGTCGCCAATCACACCGCGCACGACCATACCTGGGTCTCCGCGCACCCCGACTGGTACGTGCGCAAGGCCGACGGCACGATCTCCCTGCCCATCGACCGAGATGGCAAGGAGACCGACTGGACCGATGTCGCCGAACTCGACTTCTCAAAGCCCGCGATGCGTGCCGCGATGATCGCCGACCTGCAATGGTGGCTCACCGACATGCAGGTGGATGGGTTCCGCTGCGACGTGGCCTGGGGCGTCCCCCTCGACTTCTGGCTCGAGTCCCGCGCGGCCCTCCTCACGGTCCGCCCCGACCTCTTCCTCCTCGCCGAGGAGGAGGGCCCCGCCATGCACTCCGCATTCAATGCCTCCTATGGCTGGACCTTGCATCACCAACTGAACCGGATCGCCCAGGGGAAGGAGCCCGTCAGCTCACTCGACGCCTACCTCGCGAAGGGAGCCGCCGAGTACCCAGCGAATGCCTACCGGATGTACTTCACCAGCAATCACGACGAGAACAGCTGGCAGGGGACCGAGTTCGAGCGCATGGGCGAGAACCACTTGGCGTCCTTCGTGCTCTCCTCGACGCTCGTGAACTCCTTCCCGCTCCTCTACACGGGCCAAGAAGCACGCCTCAACAAGCGGCTCCGCTTCTTTGAGAAGGACACCGTCTCCTTTGCGGACACGACGCTCGTGCCGTTCTATCGCGCGATCTTCGCGGCCAAGGCCAATACACCGGCGCTGTGGAACGGCGCCGATGGTGGCCCGCAGGTCAAGCTCGTCGGCGATGGGGGTGCCGATCTCTACGCCTTCACCCGTAGCACGGGGGAAAGCCACGTGGTGGTCGCCGTCAATATGGGGGCAACGGCGACGACGTATGCTTACCGCGATTTCGCGGCGCCGGGCACCTATCGCGACATCTTCACGGGGCGGAGCGTCGAGCTCGGCGCCACCGGCTCGCTGGCGCTCCCACCGCACGGATACACCATTATGGTGCGCTGAACGAGCGAATCAGTTACCTATCAGCCATGAGATTCACCTGGAGCCTCAGCCTGTGAGAATCATCGGCGGAAAGTACGCCGGTCGTGACCTCACCTCGCCGGCCGACTTTCGCGTTCGGCCGACGGCAGAGCACGTGCGTGCGGGAGTCCTCGACGCGCTCGCGCCCGACTTGCCGGACATCAGCATGCTCGATCTTTTCGCCGGTACCGGAGCCCTCGGCCTTGAGGCGCTCTCGCGCGGAGCAAAGCGTTGCGATTTCGTGGAGACCCGCCCGGCCAGCCTGCATGCGCTCAAGGCGAACATCGTCACGGTGCGCATGAAGGAACGGTCGCGCGTGTTCAAGCGCGACGCGGTGCCCTTTGCCGCGGCGCTCAGCGAAGGGGCGTACGACTTGGCGTTCGTCGATCCGCCCTACGGCTCCAAGATGCTCGACCACGTGATCAAGTCGTGGCAGGAGAAGAAATTCTCGCGCATCCTCGTCTGTGAGCACGAGCGCCACCACTCGTTGCCCAATGGCGCCAAGCGCCTCGACTTCGGCGAGACGGTGGTCTCGATCTACCGGTTGCCGGGCGGCAGGCCGGGCGACAAGTCGCTCGCCGGTGTGGCCGCGGCGGC
>Ga0163144_10022746_pt1 | contig 12409 bp, 11 predicted proteins | sample OliLak19BULKMAT1_FD_123175 | JGI IMG/M metagenome (GOLD analysis project Ga0163144, IMG submission 123175) | Freshwater microbial mat bacterial communities from Lake Vanda, McMurdo Dry Valleys, Antarctica - Oligotrophic Lake LV.19.BULKMAT1 | ecosystem: Environmental > Aquatic > Freshwater >... | reverse complement strand
GCAGTTCGTCCCGGAGCAGGGCCAGCGCGGCCGTGGAGGTACCGATGGCACCCGCGAGTTGCCGCAGCACGCGGCGACGGCGCCAGCGCGCCACCAAGCTCAGCGGGACGGCAATAGGGCTCGCCGCCTGCAGCACCACGGGGATGCGCAGGCTCTTCGCGGCGGCGAGCACCGTGGCCGCCACCGGACTCCACGGTTCGCGCTCCACATGCACGAGATCGGGCCGCACGTCGCGCAGCAGCTGACGCACCGTGCCGGCATGCCACGTGGCGCCGACCTCGTCCTCGATTGACGAGACCGCCACGGGCACGATACGGACACCGCCATCGGTGCCGGCACTGGTCCGCCGCTCGTCACCGGCGTCGTCCAGCCACCGCTCCGGCACGGCAGAGACTAGGTCGACGCCGGTCGCCGCAACGGCGCGAAGGATGGTGCGCCGATCGGGGTCGGCTGCACGGGCACTCAGATGAACAACTCGCATGACCGCAAAGAAAAGCGCAGACACGCCGCGTTGACAGGGCTCCGCATCCGTACCTTCCTTTGCGCATCGACGGCTGGTCCGCTCACGCTCGGGAGTCTGCTGCATGCGCATTCTGCACCTCGCCAAGTATTACTGGCCCCGCGCCGGCGGCATGGAGCGCGTGGTCCAGTCATTGGCGGAAGGGTCGGCCGCACTCGGGCACGACGTGCAGGTGGTGGCGGTGCAGCCCCTCGGCCGCCCGGGACCGCGTCGAGGCCAGTCGAGCGTCACGCGGGTCTTCAGCTTCGGGCAGCTCGGCGCCCAGGAGATTGCCCCGGGCTACATCACCGGTGTCTGGCAGAAGGCGGACATCATTCACGTCCACCATCCCCATCCGCTCGCCGATGTCGCCTACATGCTGCGCCCCGGCTCCGCACCAGTGGTCGTGACGCACCACAGCGATGCCTGGCGCACGCTGTACCATCCGCTGTCGCGCCTGGTGCTGCGTCGCGCATCGAGCATCGTGCTGCCCAGCCAGACGCATCTGGCGCTCTCGCGGGAACTGCGCGGCTTCGAGCAGAAAACCGAGATCATCCCGTTCGGCATCGACGAGTCGCGCTGGCTCGATGTGCCGCCGCCGACGTCGGACGGCATGCCGCGCGCGCTCTTCATCGGGCGGCTCGTGGGGTGGAAAGGCGTGGATATTCTCTTGCGCGCATTGGAGCGGGTGCCCGACCTGCGGCTCGATGTGATCGGTACCGGGCCGGAGGCCGCGCGTTTGCGGACACTCGCGCAGGCGCTGGCGGTCGCGGATCGCGTGCGCTGGTTCGGTGAATATCCCAATGAGGACGTGCCGCGCCGCATGGCCGAGTGCAACTTCCTGGTCCTGCCGTCGACCACGGCGCAGGAGCTCTTCGGCCTCGTGGTGCTCGAGGCGATGGCAGCCGGCCGACCCGTGATCACCACCGCCGTGCCGACCGCGATACGCGAAGTGAACGTGCCGGGCGAGACCGGCCTCGAAGTGCCGATGCGCGATGTCGGAGCACTCGCCGAGGCGATGCGGACGCTGGCCGCCGATCCGCTGCTCTGCGCACGCATGGGCGGGGTAGGGCGTGAGCGCATGCGGCAGCAATTTGGGCAGGCCTTGATGGTGGATCGGCATCTGATGCTGTACGACCGCGTGCGCGGCACTGTGAGCGACGATCGCGTGCCGCTGCCTTGAGGCGAGTTGCCCGCCGTGGCCTGCGGACGCAATTTGTCGTCGTGATACTGCGGTGTGATCTTGTCGGGCCGGTAGCTCAATGGTTAGAGCAACGAACTCATAATTCGGAGTGTGAGGGTTCAAGTCCCTCCCGGCCCATGCCTGCGCCATGTCGGCGCGTACCTCCGGTTCTCCTGTCGAGACGTGCATGACCGAAGTCGTTCCGGTGGCACTCGAGCCCGTGCTGCTGCCGAAAGTCTGGGGTGGTGACCGCCTCGCCGCCGCCGGGCTGCCCGTTCCATCCGGTGCACGCATCGGCGAGGCGTGGATGGTCGCCGACATGGCACGCACCGCACCGACCGGCGCGGGCGGGCAGGCGATCATCAGTCGTGTCGCTTCCGGGCCGCTCGCCGGCACATCACTCACCGAACTCTCCAGCCTCTGGGCGCGCGACCTCTTCGGTGGCTCGACGTCCCCGTCAGCGCCGATGCCGGTGCTCGTGAAGCTGCTCGATGCACGGGAGCATCTCTCCATGCAAGTGCATCCGAGCCCGGCTTACGCCGCGGCCCATCCTGCGGCGCACCTGAAGACGGAATGCTGGTACGTCCTCGCGGCCGACCCCGGCGCCGTGCTCTACCTCGGCACCCACCCGGGCGTGACGCTCGATCAGTTGCGCGCGGCTGCCACGGACGGCACCATCGCCGAGCGGCTGGTGCGGGTCGCGGCGGTACCCGGTACCGCCTACCTGCTGCCCAGCGGACTGATTCACGCACTTGGCGCGGGCGTCGTGGTGGCGGAGATCCAGACGCCGAGTGACACCACCTTTCGCCTGTACGACTGGACCGACGAATACGGCCGAGCCCCGCGTGCGCTCCACCTCGATCTCGCGCTGGCCGCCTGCGATCTCTCGGCCGACGTCGTGGCGCGGGCCCGCGGTGCTGCGGAGCGGCGCGCGGTCGTGGCGGACACGCCGTACTTCGTCGTGGAAGAATTGCTGCTGGCCCCCGGCGAGTCCGTTTCGCTGGCTGCTTCCGACGCACGGCCGTGTGTGGTGCTGGTGCTCGACGGGGCCGCCGAAGTGCGCGCCCCGGACGAACGCTGGGCGGCGGTGGCCTGCCATCCTGCGGCCGCCGTGCTGGTGCCTGCCGTCCTCGTCGGCGCCGCGCAGCTTGTCGCCACGACGTCGGCGGCGCGCGCGCTGGTGGTGCATGTTCTTGGCGGATGCCACGGCCAGCCGGCCTGATGGCAGAATGCTTGCCAGTCCGTCCTCCGTACGATACTTTGGTGGGCTTGGAAAGTTCGGGCGATTAGCTCAGCTGGTTAGAGCGCGCGCCTCACATGCGCGAGGTCGGGGGTTCGAGCCCCTCATCGCCCACTCGATGCAGAGCGCTCCGCCGTGTGCGGGGCGCTTTGTCGTTTCAGCCACGGGGGCGCAACGCGTAGGTGGAAATGCGTCGCCCCAGCACCCGCCGACCGCTATCTTGCCGGAGATGACTCCTCTGATCCTGCAACGCACGCGCGGCCCGCTGGTGGAATCGGCCCACGAGGTTCACCTCGCTTTCGCGGACCTGTCCGGGGCCGGCGAATCGTGGGGCGACGTCGATGTACCCGTGTTCTGGCGCAGCGCGGCCAAGCCGCTTCAGGCCATCAGTGCCGTCCGGCTTGGCGTGATGGAGCAGGCGCAACTCCCCGAGGAGGCACTGGCGCTGGCTTGTGCGTCCCATTCGAGCGAGCCACGCCACCGTGCGGTCGCCGGTGCGATGCTCGCGGCGCTCGGCCTCGACGAGCGCGCGCTGGCGTGTGGCGCGCACCCGCCGCTCGGGGCCGAAATGGCCGCACGGGTGCGGCTTGGCATGGATGTGCCGAGCCCGGTCTGGAGCAATTGCTCCGGCAAGCATTTGCTGATGCTCGCCATGGCGCAGACGCAGGGATGGAGCGTCGACGGCTACGCCCGTGAGGGACACCCGGTGCAGGAGCGGATCCTGCAGGATGTCGCCGACCTGTGCGGGGTGCCCGTGGAGAGTATTCCGCTGGGGCTCGATGGCTGCAACGCGGTCTGCACCGCTGTGCCCCTGCGCGCCATGGCCCGGGCGTGGGCAACGCTCATGGCCGGCGCCGACCCCAGCGCCGCGCGCGTGCGCTCGGCGATGCTGGAGCATCCGCTGCTCGTGGCTGGCACGGGGCGCCTCTGCACGACGCTGATGGAAGCCGCAGCAGGGCGCTTGGTGGTGAAGGTCGGGGCCGAAGGCGTCTACTGCGCCGGGCTCGTGCAGGAAGGACTCGGCATCGCGCTGAAGGTGCGAGATGGGTCGATGCTGCACGCCGGCGTGGCGTTGTTGGGCGTACTTCGTGCAATGGACGACGTCCACGGACTTGGCCTGCGCGACGCGCTGGAGCATGCCGAGGTGCGGAGCCACGGGCCGGGCACGATCCGGAATACCCGCGGCGAGATCACCGGAGAACAGCGCCTCGCCGTGGAAGCGCAGGAATTCGCCACAGTGCTGCGCGCTACCGATCACGCACCCGCGGGCGCCGGGGAGTAACGTATGGCCAAGCATGATCTGCTCGATCCGCAGACCCGCGATCTGGTGCGCCTCGCTGCCGCCGTGGCGCAGGGCTACGAGCCCGATATCCGTGAACGCATCGGTGCAGTCCGGGCGTCGTCCGTGCCCACGTCGTGGGTCGAGGAACTGCTGCTGCAGTCGGTCCTGATGGTCGGGTATCCGCGCGCCCTCACGGCGTTCGGACTCTGGCGAAAGCTGGGCGGGGTGCCCGCTCCCAAGACCGACGCAGGCACCGAGTACGAGCAGTGGGAGGCGTGGCAGGCGCAGGGCGAAGCCACGTGCAGCATCGTCTACGGTGACAACTACTCCAAGCTGCGGGACAATGTCCGCAGCCTGCACCCGGCGATGGATGCCTGGATGGTGGTGGAGGGCTATGGCCGCACGCTGTCGCGGCCGGGGCTCGATCTGATGCGCCGCGAGTTGTGCACCGTGGCGCAGACCGCAGTACTCGAGACGTCGCGGCAGCTGCACTCGCATCTGCGGGGGTCGCTCCATGCCGGAGCGAGCTTCGAGCAGATCGAGGCGGTGCTGTCGATCGTCAATCCGCTTCTCTCGTTCGATGAGTGGAAGCGCGTCAAGGAACTCTGGAAGACCGTCCGCGACGGTTGGACGGGCGCGTAAGTGTTCATCGATAGAGCCGTAGTCACCGTCACTGCTGGCACCGGCGGGTCCGGGTCGAGCAGCTTTGCCCGCTTCAAGTACAAGCCGAAGGCGGGCCCGGACGGCGGAGATGGCGGCCGTGGCGGAAGCATCTACGTCGAAGCGGACGCCAACCTCGCCACGCTGCTCGACTACCGCTACCGCGCCCATTGGAAGGCCGACCGCGGTGAGCATGGCAAGGGCAAGACGATGACGGGCGCCTCACGCGATGACATCACGTTGCCGGTGCCGCCAGGCACGATCATACGGGACCTCGGCACGGGAACCGTCGTCGGCGAGGTCATCCGCCCCGGCGACCGGCTCCTCGTGGCCAAGGGTGGCCGCGGTGGCCGCGGGAATGCCCGCTTCGCCACGCCGACCCATCGGGCGCCGCGCGAGTGGGAGCCGGGCGAGGAAGGGCAGGAGCGCGAACTCGAACTCGAACTCCGGATGATCGCCGACGTCGGCTTGGTGGGCGAGCCGAATGCCGGCAAGAGCACGCTGCTCAGTGTGATGTCGGCGGCACGGCCCAAGATCGCGGACTACCCGTTCACCACGCTCGAACCGAACCTCGGTGTCGTGGGCCTCGGGCCCTCGCGCTCCTTCGTCATGGCGGACATTCCGGGCATCATCGAGGGCGCGCATCAGGGCAAGGGCCTCGGCCTGCAGTTCCTGCGGCATGTCGAGCGGACACGCCTGCTGCTCTTCTTGGTGCCTCTCGACGCGCCCGATCCGCAGGCCGTCTTCGATCAGTTGCGTGCTGAAATCGCCGCCTACAGCGCCACGCTGGCGCGCAAGCCCTTTGCGCTGCTCCTCTCGAAGCGCGATCTCCTGCCCGAGGACGCATCCGTGCCATCGATCGAGGCGCCAGACGCCATGGCGGTGCTGGTGGCCTCCAGTGCCGCCGGAAGCGGGCTCGACGACCTCAAGCAGTTCCTCTGGGAACATGTCGACGCCACGCGCAAGGACGAGCTGGCGGCGGCCGTCGGTGACGACGTGCACGAACTCTTCCGCGGGAGCGATGCTTCCGGCACGGTCGAGCAGGTCGAGGACGGCGGGGCGTGGGATGCGCCACTGCCGGGTGATCGCCGCACCGCCATCGTCCCGGCCGAGGAGCACGAGAGCATCGAATCGACGGACGAGGATGGACGCGCCGCCGATGACGAGGACGACGAGGAAGGGGAGAGCCCGGTCTTCGAGTTCATTGATGACGACGGCAACGACCCCTTCGCCGATGATGATGATGCCGATGATGAAGCCGACGAGGACGAGGACGAGGATGAGGATGAAAATGAAGATGACGACACCCCAGCGTCACCCGGATCTGACAAGTGATCACGAGCGCGCGGCCTATCTTGCCCTGGCATTGGTGCCGGGAATCGGCCCCGCGCGGCTGACGGCACTCAAGCAGGCCTGTAACACCTGGAGCGGCGCCCTTTCGGCGCCGTTCGCTTTTTTATGTACCATCCCGGGGATCTCCCGCGCCGCCGCCACCGCCATCACCGGTACGTCCCGTGAGGCCGGCGATCGTGTCTTCGCCGACATCTCCCGCCGTGGCGCTGTGGTCCTGCTGCCCGGTGATGCGGCATTCCCGCCACGGCTGCAGCACGTTGATCCTCCGCCGGCGGCACTCTTTGCACAGGGCAACCTCGAACTGCTGCTGCGCCCGGCCGTCGCCATCGTCGGCAGTCGCGAGCATTCGCCCGATGGCGCGCATGCGGCCCGCGCCGCCGCGCTCGCCGCGGCGAAATTCGGTTGCACAGTGGTGAGCGGCATGGCGCGCGGGCTCGATGCCATCGCGCACGCTGCCGCGCTCGATGCCGGCGTCGGCACGATCGGGGTACTCGGCAACGGGCTCGGCGTGGTGTATCCGGCCGCGAATCGGATGCTGTATGACCGCGTGATCCGAGATGGCCTGCTCCTGACCGAACTGCCGCCGGGCGAGCGTCCGAACGCCGGCAGCTTTCCGCGGCGCAATCGATTGGTGGCGGGCCTCGCCGATGTCACCGTGGTCGCGGAGGCCGGTCATGAATCGGGCGCGTTGATCACGGCGCGCCTCGCCAACGATCTCGGACGAGCGATCCTCGCTGCACCAGGCGCCATCGCCAATCCGTGCTGCGCGGGGTCGAATGCCTTGCTGCGAGATAGCGGCGCGGCGCCGTTTCTCGATGCCGGCGACATTGCCGGCGCGCTGGGAGACCTGTTGGCCGCCGTGGCCTGCGCCGATGCCGCGAAGGAGTCGTGGCGCACCGATCGGCAGTGCAAAGGCGCGGCACGCACCGAGGCCGAGCGCAGCCTGCCTGAGCGCTCGCGTGAGGTGCTGGCGCTCTGCACCGGCGTGCCGGCTCCGCTCGAAAGTCTGCTCGCAGCCACCGGGCTCTCGTTGGCCCGCTTGCTGGCCGAACTCGGCTCGCTCGAGGCAGCGGGCCTCGTCACCGAGAAGGGTGCCCAGCGCTGGGTGCGGTGCTGAGGCGGGTGCATTGCCGATGTTCGCGCGTGCCGGCACCTTCCGATCGTGCATCTCTACATCCATGTCCCGTTCTGTGCCCGCCGCTGCAGCTACTGCGATTTCTCCATCGCCATCCGTCGCGTGGTGCCGTCCGACGCCTTCGTCGATGCCGTGCTCGTGGACTGGAACCAGCAGCTGCAGACGGAGCCGCTGACTCGGGCCACGACGCTCGATACACTCTACTTCGGCGGCGGCACGCCATCGCATGTTGCACCCTCGGCCATTCATCGCCTCATCGAGGCCGTGCAGACGGATCGTCCGCTCGTAGAAGGCGCCGAGGTCACGCTCGAGGCGAATCCGGACGACGTGACACCCGAGGCCGCGCGCACCTGGCGTGCCGCGGGCATCAATCGCATCTCGCTCGGTGTGCAGTCGTTCGATCCGGCCGTGCTGCAGTGGATGCACCGCGTGCATGCGGCCGACGCCCCCGCGCGCGCCATCGATGATCTGCGTGAAGCAGGCTTCGAGGATATCTCCGTCGACTTGATCTTCGCGCTACCGGCCGGCCTCCTGCGCGACTGGTCTCGCGACCTCGATCTGGCGCTCGCGCTGCGCCCCACACACCTCAGTCTGTACGGCCTGACCGTCGAGAACGGCACGCCCCTCGGCCGTTGGACCGCCCGCGGCGAGGCGATTGTCGCGCCCGACGAGTCGTACGCGGAGGAGTATCTCGCGGCGCATGCGGCATTCGCGGCTGCGGGCTTCGAGCACTATGAGGTCTCCAATGCGGCGCTGCCGGGGCACAGAGCCCGTCACAACTCCGCCTATTGGTCCCGGCGCCCCTTTGTGGGGCTCGGGCCCTCGGCGCATTCGGGGGCGGGCGACCGGCGCTGGTGGAATGTCCGGGAGTGGGCCGCCTACGAGCGGATGGCCGGGCGAGGGGAGCCGCTGATCGCCGGGAGCGAGCAGCTTGACGGCGAGGCGCTCCGTCTGGAATCGCTCTACCTCGGCCTGCGCACCGTTGACGGCCTCGAGGCCGATCTCCTCCCTGCGGAGACCCGCCGCCGCTGGTGCGACCTCGCCTGGGCCACCGAGACCGCTGGCCGGCTTCGGCTGACGGCCGAGGGATGGCTCAGACTCGACGCGCTGGTCGCCGCGGTCGCGTGACGAGCGGCGCTGTGCAACGGCGTGGCGTGGAAGGTGCCTCTCATGTCGAGCAGTCGCGGAGAGTCTGCCGCGGGGGCGGATGCTGGGGTGCCGAGTCTGCCGCCCCGGCATTGCTATGCCATTGTGACAACCAGAGCCACTGGCGATCTTGTCGCCCGGAACTATGAGCCATCCAGACGAACTCTCCGAACGCGAACTTCGAGTCCTCGAAGCCGTCGTCCAATCGTACATCGACACCGCGGAACCAGCGGGCAGTCAGACGATTGCGCGGCAGTCCACGCTTGGCGTATCCCCCGCCACCATCCGCAGCACGATGAGTGAGCTGGAAGAGAAAGGCTACCTCTTCCACCCGCACACGAGCGCCGGCCGGATTCCGACCGATCGCGGCTACCGGGTGATCGTCGACTCGCTGAAGGCCGCGCCGATCTCGGTAGAGGCGCATCGCGCGCTCACCACGGAGCTGGACGGAACACGGGCAGCGACGGAAGAGCTGCTTCGGCGCGCAGCACAGGTGCTCGGTGTGCTGACGCAGGAACTCGGTGTCGCCGTCATGCCGGCGCTCGATCGGGTGATCCTCGAGCGACTCGAGCTCGTACCCGTCGCCGCCGATCGGCTGCTGCTCGTTTTCAACCTGCGCAGCGGCATGGTCCGCACGATCTTCGTGCATGTGCGCGTCGTGCTCTCGGAAACCGTCGTCCAGGAAGTGGCGCGGGTGCTCAACGAGCGGCTCGGGGGCCTGACCCTTCTGGAGATCCGCGGTTCACTAGGACTGCGGCTCCGTGATGCCGGCAGCGTGGCCGCCAGCCGCGAGCTGCTGAACATCTTCATCGCGCAGGGCGACGGGCTCTTCGACCTCGACGCCGACGACGAGCGCGCCGTGATGCTCGGCAGTGCCAGCGTGCTCGCCGAGCAGCCCGAGTTCGCGTCCAACGAGAAGATGCGCGAACTGCTGCTCATCACCGAGCGCCGGGATCTGCTGAAGCGTGCCCTCGAGTCGCGCCGCGACTCCGGCATGACGATCAGCATCGGTGCGGAGAATGATGATGCGCGTCTGGCGGGCTTCACGCTCGTCACGTCGTCGTATCAGGCCGGCGAACTGCGCGGGGTGATCGGCGTGATGGGCCCGACCCGCATGCCCTATGACAAGGTGGTCGGACTCGTGTCGCACACGAGCCGACTGGTGGAAGGATTGCTGGCGTGAGCGATTACTACGCGCTGCTCGGCGTCGAGAAGTCGGCGAGCGACGACGAGATCAAGAAGGCGTACCGCAAGGCCGCGATGCAGTACCACCCGGACCGCAACTCCGCACCGGATGCGGAAGCGAAGTTCAAGGAGATCGCGGAGGCCTACGCGGTGCTCGGCGATGCCACCAAGCGGGCGCATTTCGATCGCTACGGCAGTGCAGGGCCAAGCGGCGGTTTCGGCGGCGGCAACTACCAGCATGTGGACCTCTCCGAAGCGCTGAACATCTTCATGCGCGACTTCGGCGGTTTCGGCGGCTTCGAGTCCGTCTTCGGCGGCGACGGCCGGCAACGCGGCGACGCACGACGCGGTCAGGACGTGAAGGTGACCGTCAAGCTGACGCTCCAGGACGTGGCAGCCGGCGTCAAGAAGACCGTCAAGATGCGGGCGCTCGAGCGCTGCGATACGTGTGCGGGCTCCGGTGCGAAGCATGGCTCCAAGCCGGTGTCGTGCACGGCATGCGGCGGCACCGGCGAGGTGCGCCGCGCCGCTCGCAGCATGTTCGGGCAGTTCGTCAGTGTCTCGCCCTGCTCGACCTGCGAAGGCGAGGGATCTGTCGTCAAGGATCCGTGCGCCGATTGCCGCGGTGAGGGGCGCGTGCGCAAGGAACGCCTGGAGACGGTGGAGATTCCCGCCGGTGTGTCCTCGGCGCATTACCTGACGCTCCGCGGCAAAGGTGCGTCGGGCCCACGCGGCGGTGCGGCGGGCGATCTGCTGGTGCTGATCGAAGTGCAGGAAGATCCGCGCTTCGAGCGACAGGGCGAGCATCTCATTCACGATCTGCCCGTCTCATTTGCGCAGGCCGCGCTTGGTGCGGACATCGTGGTGCCCACGCCCTTCGGTGATGAGAAGGTCACCGTGGCGCCGGGCACGCAGACGGGAACGGTGCTGCGTCTGCGCGGCAAGGGGCTCCCGATCCTGGGCGGCCGCGGGATGGGCGACCTGCACATTCGCTTGCATGTGTGGACCCCGGAGCGCCTGAGTGATGAGCAGGCGAAGCTCTTCCGGGAACTCCGTCGCATCGAGGGCGAGGCGCCGGCCCCGTCGCAGTCGTTCTGGGACAAGCTCAAGGATGCCCTCGGCGCATGACGTGGATTGCATTGGACATCACGACGTCGGATGAGCGGCGCAGCGCGCTGGCCGAGTGGCTCGTGGCGCGCACCGGGCAGGCGATCGAGGAGCGACCCGACGGTACGCTCGTCTCCTTCGCGGAAGACGAAGCCGCAGCCGGGCTCCTCACCGTTGAGATTATGGCCGAGGGCGGCGAGGGTACCTCCGTCGGCACGCGTCGGCTCGACACCGTGGACTGGACGCTGCGCTGGCGCGAAGGTCTCGAATCGCATCGCTTTGGACGGCTGCTGGTGACGCCGAGCTGGATTGCGCCGGAGGAACGCCCCGGCGACGTGACACTCGTGCTCGATCCGGAGAATGCCTTCGGTTCGGGAGCGCATGGCTCCACGCGTGCCGTGCTCGCCCTGCTGGAGCGGCACGTGAAGGGCGGAGAACGCGTGCTCGACCTCGGCGCCGGTAGCGGCATCCTGGCGATTGCGGCGCGGATGCTCGGTGCCGCGCGTGCGGTCGGCGTCGAAACCGATCCGGATGCGATTGCCGTGGCGGACAACAATGCGGCGCGCAATCACGTCACCACGGGCATCAGCTTCATGGAGGGCGACGCGGGTGCGCTCGCTCCACTTCTCGGCCCGGCCGACATCATCTGCTCCAACATTCTGCGCTCGGTGAACACGCTGATCATCCCGGCGATCGCCGACGCGCTCGCGCCGCAGGGCATCTGCTTCTTCAGCGGCATGGAGTTGGCCGAGGAGACGCCGTTCCGCGCCACGCTCGCCGACGCGGGTTGGGTGGTGCTCGATGTGCAGACCGACGCCGGCTGGTGGTCGTGCGCCGCACGACCGGCATGAGCCGGTTCACGACGGCCTAGATGGTCACCGTGCTGCTCGACGAGGCGCAGTCGCCGGCCGTCGGGGCACTGGTGGAGGTGCCCGAGGACGAACAACATCACCTGCGCGTGCGCCGGACGGCGGCAGATGGTCGTGAGGTGCGTTGGACCAACGGGGTGGGGCTGCGTGGTATGGCCCTCCTGGTGGCACAGGGCAAACGAACGGATCTCGAGATCACGCTCGTGGCAGCGGTGGCGCAACCGATTCCGTTGCTCCTGCTGGTTGCGGCGGGTGATCGTGAGCGCTGGGCATGGATGGTCGAGAAGGCCACCGAGCTTGGCGTCACCGACCTGTGGCCCTTGGAGACCGAGCGGAGTCGGCATGTCGGATCGCGCCTGCGTGAGACGCATCTGCCGAAGCTCCAGGCGAGAGCGCGCGAGGCGTGCAAGCAGTGCGGCAATGCCTGGGCGCCGCGGGTGCATGCAATTGCGGACATCGAGACCGCTGCGGCACACGTGCCTGTCGGCGCCTCCCGATGGCTCGCTGATGCGGAGGGCGCCAGTGCGGCAGGGCTCGGTGCCGTCGGCGCCGTCGCGGTCGCCGTGGGGCCTGAGGGAGGCTTCACCCACGACGAGCGCTCACGCCTTGAAGCGGCGGGCTTCGCGCTGTTACGGCTTGGGCCCCACATCCTGCGATTCGAAACGGCTGCCGTAGCTGCGGCGGCATTGCTGATCGCCCATCGTCCGGAGTCGTCCGCATGAACTGCATCTTCTGTCGCATCGTCGCGGG
>Ga0163144_10022744_pt1 | contig 12409 bp, 8 predicted proteins | sample OliLak19BULKMAT1_FD_123175 | JGI IMG/M metagenome (GOLD analysis project Ga0163144, IMG submission 123175) | Freshwater microbial mat bacterial communities from Lake Vanda, McMurdo Dry Valleys, Antarctica - Oligotrophic Lake LV.19.BULKMAT1 | ecosystem: Environmental > Aquatic > Freshwater > Lake... | reverse complement strand
CCCCAGGACATGGAGCAGATGGCTCCCGCCGACATTCCAGAAGTCCAAGCCATGCTCGATCCCGAACCCGTCACGGTCGCTGGCCTTGGCGCGGATCCCGGTCAGCCGATCGATTGGCGTGCGATTTCCGTGCTCGCTGGATTCAGCCTGGGCGCCTGGTGGCTGCTCTCCAACCGTCCGTCATCCCGTTCCCGCCGGTGATCCCATGAGCCTCGACGATACAACTCCCATTCCCCCACGTCGCAGTCCCACCATGGACCTCGCCACCACGCTGCACGAGTTGTCGTGTGAACTCGCCGCCCTGCGGCAGGAGATGCGCGGCTTCCGCGAATCCGTGCGCGAGGTCCGCACCCAGGTCGACGAACTGCGCAAGCAGTCGAGCGAGAAGAACGAACAGGTCGTCATTCTGCGCACGCAGTTCCGCGTGCTGTGGGCGGTCGCTGCGACGGCTGGCGCATCGGGCCTGGGAGCGCTGGTTCTAGAAATCATGCGTTTGACCAAAGGAGCCGTGCCATGATCCGTTTCGCACTCTGCATGATCATTGGGACCATGCTCACCGGATGCGGCCTGTCGGCGCGTCAGGCCCAGAACCTGTCAGACGGTCTCGCCGGCATCAAGGCGGTACAGCCGCGTGTCGCGGATGATCCCGTTGCCACGGCGGTCCTGGCCGGCGCGCACGATCACGTCGAAGCGGTGACCGAGGGCGAGGCGTTACCTCCCCCCATGCGCAACCCGGCTGCCATTGTCGCCGATCCGAGCGGCTACGCGGCCGACGCCAATCAGGCGGCGCAGAATGCGCGGGCCATCATCCCGTGGTGGGGGTGGCTTGCCGGTGCGAGTACCGCGGTGCTCGGGGTGCTGCGGTTCCTCCCAGGTGTTGGCGGTGCCGTTGCCGACACCGCGTGGCGCCTCTTGGCCCCGACTCAGTCCAAGGTGGCCGATGCCCAGCGCGATACCCATGCCGCTGGCTTCCGCGAGTTGGTCCAACTCATCGACGGCCTGCGCGGGGAGCACACCATTGCCATGCTCAAGGCAGATATTGCCGAAAAAACAGCCTTTTCAGTACGCGATGCCATGCGAAATCTAAAGGACTATCCCGCGCGTGCGATAGTGCCCGGTGCAAGCCCAGGTTGTATGGTGACGGCATCCTGAACTGCCTCCGCAGTCGCTGCATGGCCCGCGCTGGACGCCGCTGGTCCCTCCCTAAGATGCCCCCACCTAGTTGAGCCTTAGCCTTATGACACGTAGAGGATGGCATGCCCGCGCTCAATCCATGTTCCGTGCTGGTTGATGTTGCTCGGCATGTCCAATGAAAGAAGCCGTGGCCCGCATCAAGATCAACAAGATGCTCGAAGCCGCTGGCTGGCGCTTCTTCGCCGACGCCAATGGCCCGGCCACCATCCAGCTCGAACCGAAGGTCATCCTCACGTCGCAGGATCTCGACGCGCTCGGCGAGAACTTCGAGAAAACCAAACGCGGTTTCATCGATTTCCTGCTGCTCAATGAAAAGGGTTTCCCCTTCATCGTCTTGGAAGCCAAAGCGGAGAAGATCAACCCGCTCTCCGCCAAGGAACAAGCGCGCGAGTACGCAGAATCACAGAAGTGCCGCTTCGTCATCCTCTCGAACGGCAATCAGCATTACTTCTGGGATCTCAAACGCGGAAACCCGGAGGCCGTCACGGCGTTCCCGTCGCCGGGTTCGATCATGGGATTCCAGAAGAGCACGCCCGACCCCAAATTGCTCGTCAATGAAATCGTCGACGACGATTACGTCGCCCTGACGCAGCGCCCAGGGTACGCCAACGAAGCCGCCTGGAAGAACGAGGACGAGCGTAGCCACTTTATCCAAACCAATGGCCTACGCTTTCTCAGGCACTACCAGAAAAACGCCATCCACGCGATTCAGAAGGCCGTCAAACAAGGCCGCAACCGCTTCCTGCTCGAAATGGCGACCGGCACCGGCAAGACCCTGACCGCTGCGGCGATCATCAAGTTATTCCTGCGCACTGGAAACGCCCGTCGCGTGCTGTTCCTGGTTGATCGCCTCGAACTCGAAGACCAGGCACTGAAGGCCTTCAAGAAGACCCTCGTCAACGACTACAAGAGCGTCATCTATAAAGAGAACCGCGACGATTGGCGCCATGCCGAAATCGTGGTCACCACCGTCCAATCGCTATTGTTCAACAACAAGTACCGCGACCAGTTCTCCCCGCCCGACTTTGATCTAGTGATTTCAGACGAGGCACACCGTTCCATCGGTGGGAATGCTCGCGCGGTCTTCGACTACTTCATCGGCTACAAACTCGGCCTGACAGCGACGCCGCGCGACTACCTGAAGAACTTCAACAAGGACAAGCCTCCCAGCGATGATCCGCGCGAAATCGAACGCCGGCTCTTGCTGGACACCTACCGTAGCTTTGGGTGCGACGATGGCCAACCAACCTTCATCTACTCGCTGCTCGATGGGGTGAGGGAACGTTTTCTCATTAACCCCACCGTTGTCGATGCGCGCAGTGACGTCACGACCAAACTCTTGTCCGACAAAGGCTTCGTTGTCGACTATAAAGATGAGGAAGGCGACGATGTCACCGCGACCTATAAACAGCGTGAATTTGAAAGAAAGTTCTTCTCCACTGCCACGAATCTGATCTTTTGTAAGACTTTCCTCGAAAACGCGCTGCGAGATCCAATCAGCGGTGAGATCGGCAAGTCCATTGTCTTCGCTGTGAGTCAAGGCCATGCCGCTCGATTAACTAAGATCCTCAACGACATGGCCGACAAGATGTTTCCTGAGAAATACCAGTCGGACTTTGCTGTGCAGGTCACTTCGCATGTGACCAATGCACAGCAGTACACCATCAACTTTACCAACAATAAACTGCTGGGCGACGCGAACTTCATCTCCACGTATCGCACCAGCAAAGCCCGCGTCTGCGTCACGGTGGGCATGATGACCACGGGGTACGATTGCCCCGACATTCTGAACCTCGGGCTCTTTCGTCCGATCTTCTCGCCGACGGATTTCATCCAGATCAAAGGCCGCGGAACCCGCAGACACGACTTCCGCGAACAACTATTCGACGACAGCATCAAAGACGGTCTTACGATGCCGCTGAAATCGGCGTTCAAACTCTTTGATTTCTTCGCCAACTGCGAGTTCTTCGAGGAGAAGTTCAACTACAACGAGGTCCTCAAACTGCCCAAGCTCAAGGGCGAGCGGGATGGCGAGGATACCGGTGGCGGCCCAGGAACGACCAAGGGGACCTATGAACACCTCGGCGCTGACGTGATGTCGTCGGTCAAAGAGGCCACGGTCGGGTTTGAGGGCATGAAGATCGATCGCATGTTCTTCCAGAAGTTCGAGAGCTCCATCCGCTCGAATAAATTCATCGAGGAGGGCGTCGATTCCGGCCAATGGGATCGCGTCATCGACTACGTGAACCGGGAATATCTCAGCAAGCCCGAAGAGAGCTACTCCCTGGAAAAACTCCGTAAGGCCGCCGATGTCGACCGTCGCATCACGCTGCGCGAGATCCTGGAGAAGATCTTCGGCCTGATCCCGAAGTTCAAATCCAAGGATGAACTGCTGGAAGAGGAATTCGCCAAGTTCGTGGCCGATTACAAACCAGAAGAAGCCGAAGCCATCCCCGCGATCAAAACCTACTTCAAGGCCTACGTCACCAATGAGGGTGTCCGCCACATCATCGATACCAATGACCTTGCCGATCTGGCGACCAATCCCGTCTTCTCGACGGCTGACTTCAAAGCCGTTCCCATCAAATATCGCGCGCTGATTCCGACCTACATCAAGGACTACGTGCCCTTGAATAAATTCGCTGCCTAGAAAGACCCATGCTCGACACCGATACCAAACGCCGCATCGACACCGCCCGCGACATCCTCGTCGGCAAAGTCCCCGATCCGAAATCCCAGGTCGAACAGATCACCATCGCCCTCATCTACAAGTTCATGGACGACATGGATGCCGAAGCCGAAAGCCTCGGTGGGAAACGGAAGTTTTTCACCGGCGAGTACGCGCGTTTCGGCTGGGCACAGCTCATGCGCCCGAGTCTGGGCGGCCACGACATGCTCGCCTTATACAGTGAAGGCATTTCGACGATGCCGCAGAACAACGGTATTCCGCCCCTGTTCCGCGACATCTTCAAGAATGCCTACCTGCCCTACCGTGATCCCGAGACGCTCAAAGCTTTCCTCAAAATCATCGACGAGTTCAGCTACGACCACAGCGAGCGCCTCGGCGACGCCTTCGAGTATCTGCTCAGCGTCCTCGGCTCCCAAGGCGACGCCGGTCAGTTTCGCACCCCGCGCCATATCATTGATTTCATGGTCGAGGTTCTCGCGCCGCAGAAGCATGAGACGGTCCTCGACCCGGCCTGCGGCACCGCTGGCTTCCTCATCTCCGCCTACAAGCACATCCTCCGCGCCAACACCGACGCCAAGGGCAACAGCACGCTCACCCCTGACGAACGCGGGCGGCTGGCCCAGAACTTCAAGGGCTACGATATCTCGCCCGACATGGTGCGCCTCTCGCTGGTGAACCTCTACCTCCACGGCTTCACCGACCCGCACATCTACGAATACGACACCCTCACTTCCGACGATCGTTGGAACGAGTTCGCCGATGTCATCCTCGCCAACCCGCCTTTCATGTCGCCGAAGGGCGGCATCAAGCCGCACAAACGCTTCTCCATCCAAGCCAAGCGCAGCGAAGTCCTCTTCGTAGACTACATGGCCGAGCACCTCACGCCCAGCGGACGCGCCGGCATCATCGTCCCCGAGGGCATCATCTTCCAGAGCCAGGATGCCTACACCGCGCTGCGGAAGATGCTCGTCGAGACCAGCTTGGTCGCCGTCATTTCGCTTCCTGCCGGTTGCTTCAATCCGTACTCCGGCGTGAAGACCAGTATTCTCATCCTCGACAAATCGCTCGCCAAGCAGGCGCCGACCATCGCCTTTTTCAAAGTGGAGAACGACGGCTTCGGCCTCGGCGCCCAGCGCCGCGCCACCCTGAAAAACGACCTCCCGCACGTGCAGGCCGAACTCGCCGCCTACCTCCAAGCGTTGCGCAGCGGCTCATCCGATCCGTCCGCTCCGCCTGAACCGTCGAATCCGCCGAAGCATTCCCTCCCCCTCACCACCGTCCTCATCGTCCCCAAAGAAAAGATCGCCGCGAATGGCGACTACAACCTGAGCGGCGAGCGGTATGGCGAGCAGACCCGCTTACTCCAATCGAAGTGGCCAACCGTGCCTCTTGGAGAAATCTGTACGTTCATGACTGGCGGGACACCAACCTCGACCATAGCTGAGTATTACGAAAAAGGGACCGTGCCTTGGTTGGTGTCAGGCGACATTCATGGCTTTGAGATTTGGGACTGCGAGAAACGCATCACCCAGAAAGCAGTGGATAATTCCAACGCCCGAGTTCTTCCAAAGAACAGCGTCTTGATCGCTCTCAACGGACAGGGGAAAACGCGAGGGACGGTTGCATTACTCCGAATGGAAGGAGCCACCTGCAATCAATCACTCGTTGCCATCACCCCCACACAACCACCCCGAGCTGCCGCAGAGTTCATCTTCTGGGTGCTTCGCTCCATGTATGCCGACATCCGCTCTTTAACGGGAGACAATGAGCGGAGCGGCTTGAACATGCCAATCTTGAGAAGCATCCAAATCCCCCTGCCGCCGCTGGAGGTGCAGAAGGAGATCGTGGCAGAGATCGAGGGCTACCAGAAAGTCATCAACGGCGCCCGCGCCGTCATCGACCACTACCGCCCCCACATCCCCATCCACCCCGACTGGCCGTTGGTGGAGATTGGAGCAATCAGCACCATCGTCCGGGGAAGCTCGCCACGCCCACAAGGCGACCCTCAATATTTCGGTGGACCTGTGCCTCGCCTCATGGTAGCCGACATCACGCGTGATGGGATGTATGCGACTCCCCAAATTGATTCACTCACGGAATTGGGCGCCACCAAGAGCCGTCCGATGAAAAAGGGTGAGGTCATTATCACCGTCAGCGGCAATCCCGGATTACCGACGATTCTCGCGACGGATGCTTGCATTCATGACGGATTTGTCGGCCTTCGTGATCTCAACAAAGACGTGCTTCCCGAATATCTGTATTTCGCCTTGCTTGCCCTTCACTCGCAACATGGCTCACTGTCGATAGGTGCGGTTTTCAAAAATCTCACGACCGACCAAATCCGAGAGTTCAAGATCGCGCTCCCACCGCTGTCCACCCAGCAGGCGATCGTGACAGAGATCGAAGCCGAGCAGACTCTCGTGGCCGCGAACCGGGGACTGATCACCCGCTTCGAGCACAAGATCCAAGCCACCCTCGCCCGCATCTGGGGCGAAGAATCTTCTTCAGCGACATCCGCATCATGAATCTCCAAGAGGCATACTATGAACAGCGCTTCGAGATTGCTTTCCTAAAAGCAAAGGGAGATGCGTTCCAGACGTTCTTTGAACAACTCATGGCGCTCGCCCATAAAGCAGATTTCATGTCCTGCCGTCCATGGGGCAGCCAAGGGGATCGCAAGAACGACGGATTTCTTAAGTCTGCGCGCCAATTATTTCAAGTGTATGCACCTAACGATATGGATGCAGCCAAGGCGACCAAGAAGATCACTGAGGATTTTATCGACGCCAAGGCATTTTGGGGCGTCCACTTTGTGAAATGGACTTTTGTTCATAACGCCAGCGATGGTTTGCCTCCCCATGTTCAGAAAGTGCTCCTTGAATTTGAAAAGACGAATACAGGCGTAAGACTTGATCCATGGTGCCTTGAGGAGCTCAGGGTTATCTTCCGCGGACTCTCGATAGAAGATAAACAATCATGGTTTGGAGCTGTCCCCACAGAGGAAACAAAAGCCAAGATCGGATTCGATGACCTTCGGCTTGTTCTGGAAACGCTATCGGGACGGTCTGTACCGCCGCTCTCTGAGGTCAAGGCCGTCCCCATGGGCAAGATCCAAGCCAACGCTCTATCAGAAAGCGTTGCCACTCTGCTCAAACAAGGGATGATCAAAACACCGTTGGTTGAAGATTTCTTCGCAAAGTGGCACGATGAGACCCTGGGGGAACGCCTAGCGGAATCATTCAAGGCCAAGTACCTTGGCTTGCGTGAACAAAACGTCCCGAACACTATCTTCTCCGAACTTCAGTCTTGGACCGGCGGAAGCCAGCGAGGCACACCAGAACATGAAATGGCGGTTCTTGCAATCATTGCTTATTACTTTGAGCGTTGCGAAATCTTTGAAGCGCCAAGGAGCGCCGTGCTGTGATCCTGCCGTCTAAACACCTACCGCAAGATCGGGCATTGCTCACAATTGGGGCAAAGGTCCTCGCGAATTTGCCGCAGCCCAAAACCATTTCAGCGGTATGGCAAGATATAGCCGAATCCCAGAAGGATCAGGAATCGTCGTTGCGATATGATGGGTTTGTCCTCGCTCTCGACTTGCTTTTTTCCATGGGTGCGATTGACCTTCGCGACGGACTCTTAAGCAGGATGAAGCCATGATATACCGGATTATCAGCAGTTTATCTTCATTCAAGGAGATCACATTTCGCCCCGGTCTCAACGTCTTAATCGCCCAGAAAGAGGCAGGGGCTAGTGACAAACAGACCCGCAATCGCGCAGGAAAAACGAGCCTGATTGAGACAGTGCACTTTTTGACAGGTTCTGATGCAGGAACTGAGTCTATTTTTCGCACCCAGGCGCTCATGGGAAATACTTTTGGCTTTGAGCTCGATCTCGGCAGCGAAAAGACTCTCGTTTCTCGTTCTGGTAGCCAGAAATCAAAGATTCATGTGACTAATGTCACTTCGGCCAAGAAACATGTCGTCCCTAATTCCGAATGGATAGAGATGCTTGGCGATACGATGTTCGGGCTACGCAATCTTTCAGTAACAGAAGGGCGAGCTCCGTCGTTCCGTTCTCTATTTGCATATTTTGTCCGTCGCCAACTCAGCAATGCATTTACAACGCCAGAAAAACAGGCAGCGATGCAGCAGGCTGGCGACTATCAAGTAGCCCTCATGTTCCTACTTGGCCTTGATTGGAAAATTGCGAGCGATTGGCAAAAAGTTCGCGACCGCGAGAAGACGCTGGCCGAACTCAAGAAAGCGGCGGAAGCCGGAGCATTCGGAAGCTTCATCGGGAAGTCAGCGGATCTACGCACCGAGGTAACGGTGGCGGAAGCCCGGCTGAATGAACTCAAGTCACAAGTGGCCACCTTTAAGGTCTTGCCGCAGTACCGTGAGCTCGAAATTGAAGTAGATCAGATAACGAGGGGTATCAACAAGATATCCAATGCCAATGTCATTGATAAAGCATCCGTTCGAGATCTCGAACGCGCCATGCAATCTGAGGCCCCACCGCAACTTGCCGATCTAGAAAGTGTCTATAGCGAGGCTGGCGTGGCGTTACCTGGACTGGCCCTCAAACGCTATGAAGATGTCCTGAGCTTTCATGCATCGGTTGTCCGCAATCGCCGTGACTACCTCACATCTGAGTTGGAAGCCGCGAGATTGCGAATTGCAGATAGAGAAACCGAGAAACGACAGCTCGATGAACGGCGAGCCGTCGTAATGAGCATCCTACAAAGCCATGGAGCTCTAGACCAATTTTCAAAGCTACAAGGCGAGTCAGGTCGGCTAGAGGCGGCAGTGGAATCACTTCGCCAGCGCTTTGAAGCCGCAGAGCAGCTAGAGGGAACGAAGAACGAGCTAGAGATTGAACGCAACCGCCTAACACTGCGTTTGAGGCGTGATTTCGCCGAACAAAAAACGCGGCTATCGGACGCCATTCTCGCATTCGAGGAAACCTCTAAGCGGCTCTACGAGTCCGCAGGCAGCATGACCATCGAAGAGACGTCGAATGGCCCAGTCTTTAAATTCCCTATGCAGGGATCTAGAAGCAAAGGAATAAAGAATATTCAAATCTTTTGCTTCGACATGATGCTCATGCGCCTATGCGCCAAGCGTGGCATAGGTCCGGGTTTCCTCGTGCACGACAGCCATATATTTGACGGAGTTGACGGACGCCAAGTTGTGAGCGCCCTGAAAGTTGGGGCGGAAACGGCCGCCGAACTTGGGTTCCAATACATCGTCACCATGAACGAGGACGACGCGTTCAAGGAGAAGATCGATGGATTCGACCTTCAGAAACACGTCCTCCCGATTGTCTTAACAGATGCCAAGGAAGACGGTGGCCTATTCGGGATCAGGTTTTAGATGGACTTGTCGTCATGAAAATCTACTACGTTGGTGACAAGAAACCTGGCTCATTCTCTGCCCTTAAGGGCGAAGATACTTACATAGCGCTTCACTATGACAACTGGGATGACTACACATACAAAACTCAGTTTCCGACATCGTGTTTCGTCAAGGGGAAGTCCTACGATTTAGGGATAATTCGCATTTTATTTGAAGGGCAGAAAACATCATGGCATTACCTTGATACGCGAGTTAACGACGGATGGGACCGCCACTTCCCAATCCCCGACTTAAAGTACATATCAGTCCCAGGCGAATTAGAGTTTTATAGTCTTTTGATATCCGCCGTAGGCATAGACGAAGCGCTTGAAGTGGCAAAAATGCTTCACGATGCCAGCGTGTTTACCAGAATCTTACAGGATGAAGGGGCCCTAGCGCTGACTAAGACCAATGCCTTCAGCGCCTCCCTTCAGCGAGAAAGCGGCTCCAAACGGGCCTTCCTTGACGGATGGAAAGTTTTTAAGAATGAATCGGTCACCATTTCTGACTTTTCCTTTTCGACAAGGCTGCGCGAAAGCGTTGTCTTCACGACACAATTTCGATTCAGCCATGAGATACTCCCATCAAACATCAATGTTCTCATAGGTCCTAATGGGGTTGGGAAGTCACAAACACTTCTCCAGCTAATTAAAAATAGCCTCACGCAAGACCCAGAAACAAAAACATCTAATCACTTAGATAAAAACATTAATTTTAGCCAGATAATATGCTCTTCATTCAGTCCGTTTGACGATTTCCCCGTCGATACGAAGGGGATATCTGATAATATATCTGGTGGCGTGTATAAATATTTTGGCTTTAGAAAGCGCAATGAAGACGGGTCCATCATTGAGAACGACGTCTATAAGCCAAGGAGTGATTCGGCATATTCCGTAATTGCCATGCTCGTTGACGATCATCGCTTCTCTGCAATTGAAGACTGGTCGCTGAAGGTCCAAACGGCCATAAAATTATTACGCGGTGGAATACCTTTTGATAAATTAGCCATTAAAGTGAGGGAATCATCGTATTTCGAGTCCCTCACTAGGGAGCGGTCGGATTTATGCCGTCATTCCCCCAAGGGGGGAAACTTTATCGTAATTGATGAAGGCGAAGAATATGATTTAGAGCAGCTTTCTTCTACTGTTGTTCCAGGTTCTGGCGTTACTTTCTTTAAAGGCGATCAAGTCCTTGAACTGAGCTCTGGACAGCGCCTATTTACCTATTTGGTGACCTCGATCCTGGGCGCCATTAAGCGGAACTCGCTGGTCTTACTTGACGAACCAGAACTTTTTTTGCACCCCACTCTGGAGGTAGAACTGATTGGAATGCTTAATGCCCTGCTTTCCGCTTACGCCTCGAAGGCCATCATTGCCACTCATTCGCTCTCGGTGGTCAGAGAGGTCCCCGCGCGTTGTGTGCACGTTTTATCGAGAGAGAAAGACGGCGTTTCTGCGACAACACCACCCTTTGAGACCCTAGGCGGTGATATGCAGCGAATATCTTCGTATGTCTTTGGCGACAAGTCTGTTTCTAAGCCTTTTGAGGCTTGGCTGAAGATATCACTGGAAAAGCTCGGGTCTGGAGACGCGTTGATTGAAAAGCTGGGGAATGACATCAACGAAGAATTGATCATCCAAATTCGTGCGATGGAGCGTGGTCAGTGGTTGTAGCCCTAAGTCCTCCATCGGTCAATTCTATTCAGCTGACAAATGATATCGTCCGTGAAAGAACCCACGAGCCCAACAAGACGGCATTTAGGAGTTTTTGCGCGGAATGGAAACAAAGAAACCATGAGTACTTGACGGTTTTTGGAGACCCCGAGCAGATAAATCCGAGTTCACCGGCTGCGATTAGCCTCCGGGATGCGCTTGTTAATTTATATAATACTGCTTTTGAAGGGAGCGCTCACGCGATCGAATTAGCAAAGCTGAGGGATCATGATTTGTGTATTTGCCCGGCCTGCGGCGAAATCGGTCGCCCTAAGACACTAGATCACTACTTACCTAAAGGCTCGTTTCCTGAATTTGCATTATTCCCACCAAATCTCTTCCCAATGTGCGGAGATTGTCAAATTAAAAAGGGATCGAGGGTTTTGAATGCAGAAAGCCGTCGTTTATATATACATCCGTATTTTATGAGATTCTCCGGGGCTGCGCTGTTGTCCCTTAAAATATTCCCCCCGTACGAGGCCCCATCTGACTTCCGCCTGTCGGCCCATCCCAGCCTTACTGCTGCCGAACAAGAACAGGTATCGCGACACTTAGGCGGCCTGGATATTCACGCAAGATTTTCGGTGTACTTCAGATCGGCCTATAAACGACTTCACAAGAACGTTAGAAACGCCCGCGATACCGATCAGAATGTGCAAAGTCTGTTGAATGTGTTCCGTTACAACACTTCTCTGACGTCCGTTAATTGCTGGGACTACCTACTGTACGACGAAGCTCTCGGCAATGAGCCGCTTTGTGATTATTTAACATCGGGACGCCTGCCCGAATATTCCTGAGTTGGATTATTCCGCGATGGGCGTTTTCGACCAGGCGCAATAAATTTATTTTTTGGTCATACGATGAGATCGTCCTCGATGGCCAGTGGAGTGAGCGTGGTAGACACGCCGCTGGTCGGCGCATCCTCTATACCGTTCATTTCCCTGCGAAGTCGTTGCAGATAGGATGTGAGCCAGTCCCCAACACCTGGTTGGCTCAACCACTCACCCAACGTCGGGTCCACCTGGACGGCGGGCATCACCTCACGCTGCATTGAGACCACGTCACCTACACGGATCGCCTGGCTCAGGGCAGGCGGAAGACCGGCGACCACCTGATGTAGAGCGGTGTCATCTTCGCCCTGACCGCCTCGATGAACGGCGCGCACCTGTCGTAGGCTCTCACCAACGGGATCGGGCTGCCTGGCTGGTGCTGCCGGCGCGGCAGCGATTGCTGGCCGGGATCGTTGCGCGGAAATGGCTGGCCGTCTTTCCACCATCGTCACCGAAGAACCCGGCAACGGGACAGTGGGCGAGGCGCTGGGATTACCGCTGCGAAGCGCGGCAACGATGCTGGCCGTGGCCGACAGCACCGAACCGATGCCGGCCCAACCGTCACCACCATCACGATGTGACGCGACT
>Ga0163144_10022743_pt1 | contig 12409 bp, 11 predicted proteins | sample OliLak19BULKMAT1_FD_123175 | JGI IMG/M metagenome (GOLD analysis project Ga0163144, IMG submission 123175) | Freshwater microbial mat bacterial communities from Lake Vanda, McMurdo Dry Valleys, Antarctica - Oligotrophic Lake LV.19.BULKMAT1 | ecosystem: Environmental > Aquatic > Freshwater >... | reverse complement strand
CTGTGTGCCATCAAGAAAGCCGGAGAGAAATTTCATCACGTCCAGGGCGCTCTCCGGCGGCTGATCGCCGCTCATCAGAGCACGATCCAGCGAATCATCGCGGCTGAGGAGCGTGGGCTTGGAGCGATTTTCAGCCAGAGAGGTGATGACATGCGCCAGCGTTTTGAGATCCGTCGCCAGAACCTGCCGCACATCCGGCGCGAGTTCATCTGAGCGTGACATCAAAAACGTCTTGAGCATAGCGGAATCGACAGCCACCGACGATTTATCATCCGGGTCAAAGCCATCGGCCAGCGCTTGCAGCACGCGGCAGGCGGTATTGACCTCACGGGCAAATTCTTCCAGGCTGCGCTGGCCGATGACGCGGCGCACGGCCAGAGCGGTCTGCAAAATGCCGCGCACCTCATCCTCAAGGCCGGGGATGCGTTTGCTATCCAGGATTTTTTCCAGCTTTTGCAGTTGGGCTGCCGACTGCTGACGGGCATAGGTGCGCCACCAGCCGAGCAAAATCGTGCGGGCCATCGGACTCCAGGCCGTCAGTTTGCGGAGTTTCACCAACCCTTCGATCAGGCCGGCTTCCGTCGGCATCTCCTCATAATCGTGCAGCATCCGCTTGAGCGCGACTTTCATCATCGTCTCAGAGCGGCTTTCCGTCGCCATCTCAAGCAGGCGCATCATCCAGGACGCCTCCACCGGAATCTCGGCATGTTGATACAGCAGGCGGGCGAAGGGATCGGCCAGCCCTTCCGCGTGCGGCAGAACGGTACTCTGGATCAGATCGCCATACATCTCGGCGACCTGGGCATAGCTCAGGATGCCATCGCTGATGAGAGTATTGCCCAGGGCGGTAATTTCTTCGACGGTGCGCCCGCTTTGTTCCAAGGCGGCGGTCAGGGCTGCGAGAAGCTCCTCGGTGAGGGGTGTGGGCAGCATTCGCCGCAGCCATTCGTCCTGGGTTTTATCAGCCAGGATGAAGGCCAGAAGCTTCGACAGCGCCCCCTCTTGCAGCGCGGCAGAGTGCTGAATCAGCCGTGCGATCAAGGTGGCGGGATGATACTCCGTCACAATCGAAAAGCTGCTGCGTGTCAGATAGTAATCCCACAGCATCCGCATACTATTGGGTGTAAGACTGTGAGCGTCGGTCTCAAGAGCGCGAGCCACTGCCAGCAAAAACAGCTCCCGCGATAGCGTCGACAGCGCGTCAAGGGCGGTGCTGTCCTGCATTCGCAGCGCAGCCAGATACAGCGGCGGCAGCGCCTGCATGAGCACATCATCATTCAGCAGAATCGGTACGGCCTCCACATCGCGCTTGACAGCCAGTGCCAGCAGATCGACAGCGAGATTATCACAGTCGCCCAAACGCGAACGAGCGGCGAGGATACCTTCATGCAGCACATCGCCCAGGCAGTAGCGGTTGGGTTCACGCGCAATCAGGCGCAACCAATTGACGAGCGTGCTGGCATCGCCATCTTCAATCGCAATTTCCAATGAGCGCACGGCTGCCATTTTCAGGCGTCCCAACCAGTGCTCATCTATATGCTGATTGAGATGCTGACGCACGAAGGCATAGACAGCATCCGGTTCACTTTCCAGCGCATGATCGAGCATCGGTTCAAGCGCGGCATCGAGTTCGGGATCGTCTTCCATCGCCTGCGCGACGAACTCGCCCGCCGCCTCATGGCGTTCATCCAGGGCGATTTGCAGCAGACGTTCATAATAATGTGCTCGCGCCTCACCCTGTGGCACAGCATCCCGAATGGCGGCGGCCAATAGGGTTTCAGCCGAGGCCGGCTGCATTGAGCCTGCCATCTGGGGCGACAGAAGCGCCACCAGTGCGGCGGTCTCTGTTTTGGGGTGAGCGGGGGAAAGATTGGGCATGGTATCTAGAGCCTTTGTGAATGCTGTGATGTTTTGGGTGCTGCGCCAGAGTTCTTTCAGGTACGCCGTATACAGTGTATCTGGCACATCGTCAAACCCCTTGCCCCCCTGCCACAGCCAGCGCGTTGTCGCATTGGCCTCGGCAAATAAAATACTGGGGCCACCCAGAGGCACTATCGGGCTGTAGGTCGTGAATGTGAGGCTGGCCCGCTGAACAGGCGGCAAAAGCAGCATCAACGCCTGGATCAAGAGCAGGCGCTCACCTGTGTTCGGGGCAAAGCCGCGTATTTGCAAATGGCGGGTATGCAGCGCGGCGCTCAACAGCGACACCAGCGTCTCCATTGTGACGCCGGGCAGCGCAAGCGTCTGTTCCAGCACATCTTCGGTGCTCAGGAGCCGCGCCCAATGGGATGTTTTGACCGTGAGGGTCGCCGCCGTCCGCTGAAAGACATGCTCCGCTGTCAGGTTTGCCAGTTCTGCCAGATTCTTGCTCAGGCTGGCCCAGGCTTTATAGGGAATATAGAAAGCCCCGAACCAGGGCGCATTGGCCGCCTGTAATGCAGCGGCCCAGACCAATCCCGGTGCAGGCGTGGGGCCAGGGTAGGCCAGCAGCGCATACGACTGCGATTGGGCTTCCAGACGTTTCGGCAGCGGCGCAAGAGGCATCGATTCAAGGAGTCGAATCGAAGACGAATCAAGAGCACCCGTTGCGACCAGCGGTGAGTTGGCTGCGGAGTCGCTGGAGGGTTGACCGTATAGGACGTAATCGAGGTGATAGTCCACCGATGTGTCGCTCGACATGATTCACGTATAGCATTCGATTGTGTCAGATTTATAGAGGGTTTGCAAGCAGGGTCTCTTACGAATCGAGTCGGCGCAGGTGTTGGATAAAATCGACACTTTGCACCCGCGACTCCAGGGTATAGCGGATGTAGTTCAGCATGAGACGTTCAACATCGCCATGCAGCCCCTCATTGATCTGCAAATTCGCCACCTGTTTATAGGTGCTGCGCTGCAAATGGCGCAGCAGCTTGAGCGTGCTGAGAGACAGCGGCACGCTGCTGGCCCCCTGGTACGCGGCATCAGGTGAGACGACGCCGCCTTCGCCGTAGCTGAAGAATTGATCGATGGGCAAAATCAGCTCATGTGTGACGACGCATTCATGCAGTTCAGGCCGAAAGCCTACATGATCGAGCAGTTGCAGTTCATAGTGGCGGACGACGCGCCGTAAATCAGCATCATCGCACAGACGCGCCAGCGTTGCATCCAGCAGCTTGAACAGCGGTTCGCTGTCCACCTCACCGCTGTAGGTAAAGCGATCCATGAGTTCAACCACATAATTGGCATACGCCCCACGAGTCAAATCTTCATGCAGCCCCAGATACGGCTGGACGAGTTCGGCCTGCGTCAGGATATCGATATCACGCCCTTTGGAGATCAGCACATCGGCGCGTGTGAACAACTCGACATGACCAGAGCGCGTGCTGGTCGGGCGGCGTGCGCCTTTGGCGATGGCCTCCACCTTGCCATGAAATGGCGTCAGGAGCGTCACAAGGCGGTCTGCCTCTCCCATATCGCGGCGTTTGAGAATGATAGCGGGTGTGCGGTAAGTACGTGGCCGAGGCATGAGTCTTTTGGCTTCCGTTTGGAATTCTATTATAACACATCTCAATATTACGGGCATGGGTCGTGCTATACTGGATGTATCAATGTTGTATCAGAAGTTCTTCCAAATCAGGGGTTTAGAATGAATTTATCGATTGAAACTCTCCCTCACGTCACAGTCATTCAGCTTGATGGTCGTTTTGACGCCTACGAAGCCCCGCAAATCTCGGCCTGGGTGGATGAACATATCAATCCGACCCAATGCCAGATCGTGGTGGATTTGAGCCAAGTGTCCTTCATCGACTCAACGGCGCTGGCAACGCTGGTCAAAGGCATGAAGCGCTGCCGCCAGCATGGAGGCGATTTGTACATCTGCGGTCTGGTCAAGACAGTACGGATTATCTTTGAACTGACCCGTCTGGATAAAGCCTTCCGCATCTTTGAGACGCGGAGCGAGGCGGTCAATGGATTCTAGCGTTGCGGAACAGTCTTCTCTCTTGCCACTCATCCTGGCCCGCGAGGTCGATCTTAAAATGCGGGCCGAAGCGTGGCATCGCATGGGCACACAGACCTTTGGCCTCTACATGGCGGATACGCCGCTCATGGAATGGGTGTGGCAGCCCTCCAAAAAAGAGCGCGCTAAAAAGGCCGTGCTCTATGAGGCTGTCGTGCTGCTGGATGGCATCGAGCAGTTCGTCCTGCGCATCTGCGGCCCGACTAGGAAAATATCGCAGATGCTTGTGAACGATGAGGCGGCTCTGATTGGATGCCTGCTGCATCTTGAGAGCAAGAATCGCATGAAGACCGCCCACATCATGGAGATGCAGGATCGTTTGATGCATCTCTATGATCTGGTACGGGCCTCACGCTCCATGCATCAGACGACCAGCGATGTCATTACCGAGATGACCCGTGCCGCGCTTGCTGTACTGGACGCCGAAGGCACGTTTTTGTATCTCAAGCTGGCCCGTCCCGTCAGCGCCTGTCATCAATTTGGCCCGCTCAGTGAAGCCGACAGTCAAGATTATCTCAAGCAGGTTCAAGCGCTCGATCAGCCGCACCGTGTCCCCTTCGTCAGCCCTCGCGCTGCGGGCCAGGAGATTTTGCTGCTGCCTGTGCGCGTATCGGGCGCGGTTCAGGGCGTGCTGGGCTTCATCGACCAGGCCAACCGCTTTACGCCGCTGTCTAAAAAACTGGCTGAGATTGTGGCAGAGCAGGCCGGAGCACGCCTTGAACATATGATGCTCTACGACAGCACGCTTCAACAGCAGCGTCTGAGCACTGAGATGGAACTGGCCCGTCAGGTGCAGATGCATCTTCTGCCGCAAAAACAGCCGACAGTCCCCGGCCTGGATATTTGCGGCATGACGTTCCCGGCGCTGCAAGTGGGCGGCGATTTTTACGATTTCATCGTCAATGCCCAGACCTTTACCTTCATCGTGGGCGATGTGTCGGGCAAGGGCCTATCGGCGGCGATGATGATGGCGATGACACGGGCGATCCTTCGCAGCACCGCCAGCTTTGCCTTCGCCATCATGACGCCCGAAGACATCCTGACGCAGACCAACGAGGATGTGTATGACGATTACAACCGCGTGACGACCTTCACAACGGCCTTCGTCGGGCAGTACGAGATTGATCCGCTGCGGGATCGCCTGACGATTGCTAATGCGGGCCATTCGCCCGTGATTTACTGCCCTGCCAATCAGCCCGCCCGCCTGCTGGAGGCCGATGCGCCGCCGTTGGGCGTCCTGGAAACGATCAGTGCCGCCAACCATCTCATCGCGCTCAAGCCCGGCGATGTCCTGATCGTCGCCACTGACGGCTTCTCCGAGGCGGAAAACAGCGCCGATGAAATCTTCGGCTATGATCGCCTGCTAGAGTTGGCCGATCAAACCCGTCACCTCTCGGCGTGGGAGATCGTCAAAGCCTTTTCCGAGGTAGCGATCACGTTTGAGGGGGATCGCCCGCAGCACGATGATCGCACCATCGTTGTGATTAAGCGGCTCAGTCCGCCAGATGAGGATGCACATGGCACAGCCTGACATCATCCGTATGGAACTCCCGGCGCATCTGAAATATTTGAGCACCCTGGCCGCCTGTGTGCAGAATGTCGTCCAGCAAACCGCTAAAGATGAGGACATGCTGTATCAGATCAATCTGGCGGTGGGCGAACTCTATTCCAATATCATCATCCACGCCTGCAAGAGTGACCCGGAACGACGCATCACGATCATCCTGTATGCCTTCCCCAAGCAGTTCATTGTGGAGTTCTATGATACCGGGCTGGCATTTAATTTTCCGCCTGTCATCCCGCCCGTCATCGACCCACCGCAGGAGCACGGCATGGGCCTGTTCCTGATTCATCACCTGATGGATGAGGTGAGCTACAAGCCGCATGATGAATACAATCTGTGGCGGCTCATCAAGAAGTTGGGGTAGATAGGGCGTCATGCACGCACTCCTTGTGAGCACAAATGATCATACAGGCAGGTTGCATCAACTTATCTTGAGCCGATGTCTCTTTGATGTGACTTGGGTCTATGAGGTCGATTATGGGGTCTATAAAGCGACCCACAGCACGTTTAATCTTGTTGTGATGGAATGGAATCTGTGGCCTGAGCATCAGCGCGTTGTTGAGCTTGCAGAGGCGTTAACAATTTATGATCCGACTCTTCCCGTGCTTCTGATCATTTGTCGGATGCGAAACGAGATGCCCTATGAGATGTTCGCTCATATCTCCTTCACGGCCGTGCTTGAGTCTCCCCACTTTGCAAAGAGACTCGATATCCTTCGCTCCTATGCACGGGAGTAGAAAAACGCGAATATAAGGATGGCAACCTCGTCGCAAGTCTCTCTCCCGACGCCCAATAAGACCTATTGGCCTCTTTGCAGACCTGCGCTTTTGCCGTATGGTGAAACCATTATTGAGAGTCACTCAGGGGGAATTATGAAAACCATTGGCCGCGTCGTGCGCGTACAGTCGCAGCGTGAACCGCTCAAAATTGGCAAAATTGAGGGCGAGGAAGATTACCGCACTTATCGCACCGAACCCATCCTGACGATGGCCCGCCTGCAACTGACGCCCGATGGTGTCATTGGCGTCAAAGAGTCGGGCGAGACGATGACCGATGCCCACAATCTCCATCATCCCCAGACGCGCTACACCGGCAACAATTTTATCTCGTTCGGCTTCACCCATCATTACGCAATAATGCAGGAGCGCTTTGGCCCGCACATCGAGGAGGGCATGGCCGGGGAGAATATCATTATCGAGGCCGACGATCAGAGCGGCGTGTTTGTGCCTTCCTCGCAAATTGGCATTCAGAGCGCGGCCACAGGTGAGATTTTGTTTCTGGACGCGGTGATTCCTGCGCCGCCGTGTGCGCCGTTCACCTATTTTTGCGCTCAGGCCCGTCTTAAAGGCAAAGACATGAAAGAGGCGCTGCAATTCCTCGACAAGGGCGTGCGCGGCTATTATGCGCGTGTGCCGCAGGGTTTTTCGGGCGTGGTCGCAGCAGGCGATGTCATCGTCAGCGTGGAATAACACCCCTCCCTGGCCCTCCCCACTCCGCAAGGAGGGGCTTTTTCCCTCTCTACGGAGTGGGGAGGGCCAGGGAGGGGTCTACGAAGCGGGGAGGGGTTGGGGTGGGGTAAAATCAGCGTTATGGATATTTGCGGCTGATCAAACGCGCATACGGGATCGTCTCGCGCACATGCTGGAGGCCGCAAATCCAGGCGACGGTGCGCTCCAGGCCCTGCCCAAATCCGGCGTGCGGCACAGTGCCATACTTCCGCAGATCGAGATACCAACTGTAGTTCTCAACGGGCAGCTTTTGCGCCTTGAGGCGTTCCAGCAGCAGATCATAATCAGAGATGCGTTCGCTGCCGCCGATGATCTCGCCGTAGCCCTCCGGGGCCAGCAGATCGACGCTGCGACACACCTCCGGGCGTCCCGCCACAGGCTGCATGTAAAACGCTTTAATCTGCGTCGGGTAGTGATACACGAACACGGGCCGATCAAACATCTGCGTCAGGGCGGTCTCGTGCGGGCTGCCAAAATCATCGCCCCACTCAATCGCCAGCAGCGTCTTTTGCTCAGGATCATCCGTCTCAGCGGCCAATTTGTGCAGGCGCTGAACGGCCTCATCGTAGCTGATGCGCGGGAAGGGCGACGTGATCGCCTCCAGCTTGCTCACATCGCGCTCAATCAACTGCAATTCCGGGCGATTCTTATCCAGCACCTGCTGCACGACATACGTGACAAGCCCCTCTTCCAGATCCATCAATTCTTCCAGCGTGCAGTAGGCCAGTTCCGGTTCCAACATCCAGAATTCGATGAGATGACGGCGCGTCTTGCTCTTCTCAGCGCGGAAGGTGGGGCCGAAGCAGTAGACTTTGCCAAACGCTGCCATATTCGCCTCGTTGTAAAGCTGGCCCGTCTGCGCGAGAAAAGCGGGTTCGCCAAAGTAATCGAGTTCAAACAGGGTCGTGGTTTCTTCGCCTGCTGCCGGCGTGATGATGGGCGTGTCCATCAGCAAAAAGCCGTGATCATCCATGTAATCACGCATCGCCTTGACGATGGTCGCACGAATCCGCAGGATAGCCCATTGGCGGTTGCTGCGGAGCCAGAGATGGCGGTTGTCCATCAAAAACTCGACGCCGTGCTCTTTCGGGGTGATGGGATAGTCTTGTGCCATTTGCACAAGTGACAACGTTTTCAATCCGATCTCGAAGCCGCCAGGGATGCCAGGGGCGCGGCTGTCGGCGCGGACAGTCCCGGTGATGGTGATCGAGGATTCCTGCGTCAGTTTGCCCGCGATCTCGAACTCATCTTCGGCCATCTCCTTCTTGAAGGCCACGCACTGCACCTGTCCTGTGCCATCGCGCAGACGAATGAATTGCAGCTTGCCTTTGTCGGTACGGTCATACACCCACCCGCGCACCGTGACCTCCTGGCCGACATAATCCGCGATGTGCCTTAATTCTATTTGAGGCATGATGCTCATCCTGTATTTTATATTCGTTAAGAGAGGAGGCCATTATAGCATGACCGGGAGAATGAGCGAGACCATTACATTCGTTATATTCGTAAATCAATTTATATGATCTTAATAGAGTTAAGCATCCGTCGTACATGTTTTACACAACGTTCATAAAAAATTTAGTTTTCTAGCCTGATTTTGACCGCATAATAGGCATATAGACCAAGCAGTTTCACGATAAGACATCTCTGTCTTGTCTGACCTGCACAAAAACCAAAACTCAACGTTAGCGCATTTTCGGCTTACGTTGAGCCTGCCATCAGGCGCATACTCAATACAAATCATCCGTAAGATAGATAATTCTGAGGGATTGATCATGATCGAAAAGTATTTGAGTGTTCAGCAGATTTGGTTTACGGAGCAACCGCGTCACTGGTCGCCCATCTCTGAGCAGTACACAGGAGCCGACAGCCTGATTACGGCCTTTCGCAATGGCTGGCGCGTTCGTCCGACGGTGTACCGCCAGGATGTTATTCATGGGGGATCGCGCCGCACGTCAATCTATACCTTTGCCCTGCAACTTGGAACAGACGTTCGTCATATGGCGGTTGTCAGCACACCGTTCATCATTCGCTTCCTGGCCGAGCAGCCGTTCATGGTGTTGCAGGTGGAAGATGGTGAAGTGGTGAATGAGGCCGAGGAGCCAGTTCTCACCGGAATGGCCGTCTAAAGAATAGGCCGTACAGGTGCTTGAGGCCCCCTGTGAAAGTTGCTATACTCGAAGACAGAACAGGATGCCCATCATCCTTGATGGCTCTTGTTTTTAATGTCCGTTCGAAGGAGGCTGTGCGATGTCGATTCAAGGCGCAATGAATTATCACATTCAGTATCCCGACATGATCAATCAGCACTGGCACATGCGCTCTGGCACATATGCGGGTGGCGATCATCTGCTGACAGCCCTGACAGAGGGTTGGGAGATCGAGAAGTGCGTTCAGATCAATCATGTGTATGCGGGCAACCGCGCTGTGACGATCTATGAATTCACGCTGAACTGCAAAGGGGATGCGATGGTCATGCCCGTCATCACAAACCCATATGTCGAACGTCTGCTGGCGACGGCGGATATTCCAGTGATGCAGGCGCAGGACAACCCCGCTGCCGCCTCCGATCAGAAGGCGCGGCAAAACGGCGCAGCGTAACTCGTGCGCGGTACGAACTAGACTTTCTTTCCATGACTCAAAAATAGTGGGCGGCGTCAGCCGCCTTTTTTATTGACGTGGCGTTGTTAGATAGTGACAACGTTGGCAAAGCATCTCTCGCGGGCCTTGTCAGATTCTTCTAGCTGTTCGGCAAAATCACCTGTGTCAGATCAAACGCCGGGCCTTTGACACACAGCGGCTGCGGTGCATCGCCCTTGACGCGCAGCAGGCAGGCATGGCACGCGCCAATCCCACACGGCATGATCGGCTGGAAGATGCCAAACAGATAATTCTCCGGGATATCGAGGCGCTTTTCGCGGATGAGGGCGAAGACCTGCCCGAAACGGTACAGCTCATCATCCTGCCCCACCACCACGAAGACCTGATCAGCCCAACCCAGCGTCATCACCTGCCCTTCCCAGCTCATCTTGTCATCGCCGCGTACCACTTCGATCTCAGGCGGCAGATGGGTCGTCTCATACGAGCGGGCCTCGCCAAGCAGCACCAGGGTAGCGCTGATTTTATTCTTGAGCAGCAGCGGCAGCATGATCGTGAGCGGCGTGGGGGCCGCGTCATAGGCGACCAGCAGCACATTCCGCAGCGATTTGCGAAATTTGTAATTCTCGCCCACAGGCCCCAGGATGCTCAAAAATTGGCCGGGTTCATAGCGCTGTGTCATCGGGCGCTCGATGAGCAGGGTGTTATTGGCCGTGAAGCCGACGGGCCACCAGTGCTCGCGCAAATACGGGTCCCAATGTTCAATCTCCGGGTTGCGATCCACCTGGCGCACCAGCAGCGATTGGCCGGGCTTGATGCGCTGGAGCGACTCATCAACAGCGGCCAGTTCCAGATGTTGATAGTCAGAATTGATCTGGCGCACGCGCTCGATATAGGCGGAGGTTTCTTTCATGTGGCTTTACCTTGAGAGAATCGTATTAAAATGAGATGTAGAGGCGCTGGACTGCCGATTCGCGTCCGATAGAGGAAAGGATAGCGTTATGCTCCCTCAGTCGCAAGACGACGCCCTTGAGATGGTGCGTTACCTTCTTGGTTTCTTCAACCTGAGCGATCTGCCTGTGACGGTCAGGGCGCACACACAAAATTGGGTCTTTGACACGGTGATGCCCGATGGACAAAAGGCCATCATCCGTGTGAAATCGCATCCTTCTTATGCCCACGCCCCTGGTACACCGCTGATACGACGGGCCGAAAATGTTGTGATGTCGGAAGATGCGTGGAATATCATTCCAGTTGACACCGTACTATCATCAACCTGTGAGTATTATGCTTTAAGAACGTTGACCCACAACTCGCTTCTAACTGTTCCGCATCCTCTTAAGATTCTCAACTATGGCGCGTCTGAGTTGGTCATCTTCGCCTATGTGCCGGGCGAAAATCGCACGCTGGACATGCTTACACCACGCGATGCTGCCCTCGCCGGGGCCTTCCTTGCCCAACTCCACACCAAATCACGGCGGCTTATCTTCCGCGGCCCCACCGATCCTTCTCTCAATGCGGAGGGCTTACTCGGCCCCACATCGCGCTATGCCAGCCCCGACGAAGCGCACCTGCTCTCTGACGCGGATCGCAATATCTTAGCCACCCTCAAGCAGCGCGTGGCCGATATCGAAACGCTCATCGGCCCGCAGGATGAGCATACGCTCCTGTTGCATGGCGATTTTTTGCTGCAAAATATTGTCTTTGACGGCGATACGGTGGGAGCACTGGATTTTGAAATGTGCGGCTGGGGGACAGATTTGTATGATATGGCGACCTTCCTCTGGCAGATCAAGCCCTCGCCGCGCTATGACACGCTGGCGGATGCCTTCTGGCGCGGCTACACCATCTGGCGCGAACTACCGCCGCGTGACTGGCTGGAAATTTTCATCGCAGCGCGGCAGGGCGCGAGTGTGCGCTGGTTGATCCAGAATCGCCACCTGCCCGCCTATGCCGAGCGTTATGAATCGCTCATCCGTCAGCGCCTGGATGAAATCGCGGGCTTTCTCGAGACGGGCATGTTGAAAAGAGATTAACCCCACCCCAACCCCTCCTTGCGTAGCGGGGAGGGGTTGGGGTGGGGTTGCAGAGGGGTTGAAGATTATGAAAGCAGCGCCTGGAACACCGTATCGTAGATGCGCCAGACCAGGCGTTTGGCGGGCGCGGCCCAGGTGCGCTCCGGCAGCAGCGGCGGCATTTTGCTGGCCGTCGGCTCATCGAAGGCATTGTTCCAGCCATCGCCCGTCCACACAATATCGGCCCCTGGAATCCCAAGTTTGGCCGCTTCACCCTGCGGCTCATAGCCATTGTTCGTCCAGGTGTTGTCATGAATGTAGTTGTTCTCCGGCAGCGGCCCCAGATCAAATTTGGTATCACGCGGATAGATGCTGTACAGGCTGGTCAGGATCAGGCCCGCTGTCGAATTGCCCTGGATCGTGTTATGGAACACCTCAGTATTGTCGGCGGTCATGATCATGATGCCTGTGCCGGAGGGGACTTTGCTGACGGTGGAGCCAACATAACCAAAATTGTCGTGATTGTTGTTCTCAATCAGATTGTCATACACCCGCGTGCCATAACCGACTTTTGAGGGATTATTAGGCAGCAGAAAGACCAGGATGCCGCCCGTATTGTCATAGGCATGATTGTTGTAGACCTCGGCATAGGTGCTGTTCTCGATCTCAATGCCTGTGACATTGCCATGCACCACATTATCGCGCACCGTGATCGGGCCGCGACTCT
>Ga0163144_10022742_pt1 | contig 12409 bp, 9 predicted proteins | sample OliLak19BULKMAT1_FD_123175 | JGI IMG/M metagenome (GOLD analysis project Ga0163144, IMG submission 123175) | Freshwater microbial mat bacterial communities from Lake Vanda, McMurdo Dry Valleys, Antarctica - Oligotrophic Lake LV.19.BULKMAT1 | ecosystem: Environmental > Aquatic > Freshwater > Lake... | reverse complement strand
CCCGGCGGTCTCGTCTCAGCGATGGAGCCGGTCCTCGCCGACCGCGGCGGCGTCTGGATCGGTTGGGATGGCGGCACCGGCCCGCCGCCGCGGCCAGCAAAAGTTGGCACGATGGACCTTCGCGCTGTGGGTCTTTCCCGCTCGGAGGTCGAGGAATACTACGAGGGTTTCTGCAACACCACGATCTGGCCGCTGTACCACGACGCCATCGTCAACCCCGAGTTTCATCGCAACTGGTGGGATCCCTACATTGCGGTCAACAAGCGGTTCGCCCTCGCCGCGGCGAAAGCCTACCGCAAGGGCGGGCTTATCTGGGTGCATGATTATCAGTTGCAACTGGTCCCCAGAATGATCCGGGAGCGAAAGCCCAAAGCCCGCATCGGGTTCTTTCTGCACATCCCGTTTCCCCCGGATGAACTCTTCGCGTGGCTCCCCTGGCGGAGCGCGATCCTGCGCGGCCTCTTGGGGGCCGACGTCGTTTGTTTCCAGACCCAGGCCAGCGCTGAAAACTTTGTCCGCGTCGCAAAGAGGTATGGCGGCGCTCAGGGGAATGAGCGTGACCTTACCGTCGATGGGCGCGACGTCCGCGTTATGGCCTGTCCGATTTCGATCGCCACCCGCGACTTTGAACAAACGGCCGCGTTGCCCGCGGTGCAGCGTCGGGCTGCCGAAATTCGCCGATTGCTTACGGGGCGGACCATCCTTCTGGGCGTTGACCGTCTCGATTACACCAAAGGCATACCGCTCCGCCTCTTGGCATTTGAGGAACTGCTCAAGGAAAAGAAACTCTCCGTCGGGCAGGTCGTGATGATTCAGGTCGCCGTGCCCAGCCGCGAGGCCGTTCCGGGATACGAAGAGACGCGGCGGGAAGTCGAGCAAACCGTGGGTCGCATCAACGGAGAGTACAGCCAGCCCGGCAGAATTGCCGTGCATTACTTCCGGCGCTCGGTTCCCCGTGAGGAACTTGTGGCGTATTACCTCGCCGCGAGCGTGATGCTGGTCACGCCCCTTCGCGACGGCATGAACCTCGTGGCGAAGGAATACGTGGCGTGCCGAACGGACAACACGGGCGTACTCGTGCTCAGCGAGTTCGCCGGCGCGGCCCGCGAACTTCGCAGGGCGCTCCTTGTCAATCCCCGCGACCTCGAGACCGTCAAGAAGACCATCGTCCAGGCCGTCAACATGGGCGAGGAAGAGCAGCGCATGCGCATGGCGATGCTGAGATCGAACGTGCGCCGGCACGATGTTCACGATTGGTCCCGGGATTTTTTGGAGGCCATGTCAGACTAAGGCCGCTTCACCATGCCCCATTCCCGGCTCACCATCCTCGCGAAATCGCCGCTTTTGCTTGTCGGCTGCGACTATGACGGCACCATCTCTGAACTGGCCCCGACGCCGCCGCAGGCCCGGGCGAATCCCCGCTGCATGGCCGCGCTCGCCCGGCTGGCGCAGTTGCCGCGCACGCGCGTCGCCGTCATTTCCGGCAGACCGCTCTCGTGGCTGCGCGATGCGATGCGGTCGGTCCCGGGCGCGCTCCTCTTCGGCAGTCACGGGGCGGAGGATGGTTCTACCCTCGCTCCCCTGTCTCCCCAACTTGGCTCGCAATCGCCGCTGGTTGCCCTCACGCGAATCGCATCGGCGCTGGACGCCGTCGCCGCGGTGTGGCCCGGTTGTCTGGTTGAACGCAAGCCCTTCGGCGTCGCCCTTCACTATCGCAACGCCGATCCGACCGCCGCCGACCGGATCATCGAGGCCGCGACGCGGGCGATCACCGAGCAGCACGGCGCGGAGGTTCGTTTGGGAATCCTCGTTGTCGAAGCGTGCATTTCCACGCGCAACAAAGGCGACGCCGTGGCACGCGCCAGGTACCTCGCCGGCGCCGCGAACACTGTCTTCTTTGGCGATGACGACACCGATGAGGATGCCTTCGCCGCCCTGAGCGACCATGACCTCTCGATCAAGGTGGGGGAGCGAGAAACACGCGCCGCGGCCTCGCTGGGAAACATCGAGAATGTCGCGCAAGCGCTCGAATCCCTCGCCGACCAGCGGGCGTTGTGGCTCGCCGAACGCGCCACCGTCCCGATCGCGTCGCATTCCCTGCTCTCGGATCAGCGCACCGTCGCGCTACTCAACCCGCAGGCGCGCCTCGTGTGGCTCTGCCTGCCCCGCGCCGACTCGCCTCCGATGTTCGCCGAGATTCTCGGCGGACCGCAGGCCGGGTTCTTTTCGATTGCAGCCGCCGATGCAAGCCCCGCTCTCTCGCAGGAGTACATCGGCGACTCGCTTCTCCTGCGCACGAAGTTTCCGACCTTTTCCGTGACAGACTACCTCGATTGCTCCGGCGGCCGCGCTTATCAGCGCGCCGGCCGAAGCGACCTGGTCCGCGTCGTCGAGGGCCGCGGCGTGGCTCACGTCGTTTTCGCACCCCGCCCGGACTTTGGGCGCGGCCACGCCGCGTTCACAATCCACGAGAACGGCGTCGAGGTCATGTCCGGCGATGAGCCTTGCGTGCTGCACGCGCCGCGCCTCACCTGGACCCTGATCCCCGATGGCGCAAGCCAAAGCGCACAGGCGGTTATCGACTTGGATGCCCTCGGCGGTGCTGTCACCCTTGAACTTCGATACGGCGCGGCAAACCTGCGTCCCAGCGTGGTTCCAGAACCCCAACGCCGCGCCCAGACCCAGCGCCACTGGTCGGGATGGGCGGGCGCGCTGCGGGCCGCAGGTGAGTTCCGTCCCTCACTGGTGCGAAGCGCTCTCACCATCAAAGCCCTCTGCAACGGGCCTTCGGGGGCCATCCTCGCCGCGGCGACCACCAGCCTCCCCGAGCAGCCCGGCGGCGTTCGCAACTGGGATTACAGATTCTGCTGGCCGCGCGACGCCACGATGGCCGCAACCGCCCTCATGCGCCTTGGCAACACCGGCCACGCCATGAAACTCACGGAATGGCTTATCGGCATCGTCGACCGCCTGGATTCGCCCGAGCGCCTCCGCCCGATCTACACCGTCCTGGGTGCAGACCTCGGTTCCGAAGCCGAGATCGGCGGGCTCTGCGGCTACGCCGATAGCCGCCCCGTCCGCGTCGGCAACGCCGCGGCGCAGCAGGTTCAGTTGGATGTATTCGGCCCCATCACCGACATGGTCGCGGGCATGATCGAACGAGGCGCAGCGGTCTCCCCGGATGCGTGGCGACTTGTCCGAGCGATGGTTCGCGCTGTCGAAGCCAGATGGGAAGAGCCGGACCACGGCATCTGGGAGATCCGCGGCCCCCGCCGCCACCACGTTCACTCCAAAGTCATGTGCTGGCACGCGGTAGATCGCGCTCTAGTCGTTCACGACGCGGTGCTGGGCAGCGAAAACACCGAATGGCGAGCGCTGCGAGATCGCATCGGCGCGGACGTTCTTGCCAAAGGATGGAACGAACAAGCCCGTGCCTTCACCGGCGCTTACGAGTGCCCCGACCTGGATGCCGCGGCCCTTACCATCGGGCTTACCGGCCTGCTTCCTCGCTCGGACCCCCGATGGGCCGCGACCGTCGATGCGATCGACAAGCACCTGCGCGAGGGCGCGACCGTCTACCGCTACCGGGGCGACGATGGCCTTCCCGGCGGCGAAGGCGGCTTCGTCGTTTGCGCCTGCTGGCTGGTGGAAGCGATGTTGACGCTCGGCCGGCGCGATGAGGCCCGCCGACTCTTCGATGCCATTCTCGGCCAAGCCGGTCCGACCGGGCTTATGGCCGAGCAATGGGACCCCGGCCTTGGTATTGCCTTGGGCAACTTTCCACAGGCTTACTCCCACCTGGGACTGATTAACGCGGCGCTCGCGCTCAACGAACCCCGAGCGTAAGCCAGCGGGGGTCCGGTGGGCAGGCAGTCATCGCGCCTATCGAAACTTCTCAGGATGCTTTCCGATGTATCGCTCGACCGCGGCAAACACTCCATCGCCGATTTTCTCGTACGCGTTGCACGCCGCGTCAAGCACGGCTTCGCGATTGGGAGGCAGCGCGATGTACACTCTTTGCGCATCCGCAGGGGTAGTAATGCGCGCTGCACCAAAGACAATCTTTGCCGCGACCGCCAAGGCCCGGGCCGCCCGATCCAGACCGATGAGCATGAGGCCGCGATGGGCCGCGCTCCACTCGTCTCCCATATTGTGAAAGTACAGGCTCAGGCCGTCGCCGTTGACGTGTTCGGCGAGTTCGTACGCGGCGATGACCGCCGCGGCGTCGGGGGAAACGCGGAGTTTGCCCGAGTGCTTGCGGCTGAGGAGCGTGCGCGGTTCGGGAATGTCGCGGCAGACCCGCACGGCGATCGTCACATATTCCGCGAGCGTGCGATCGTCCTTCGCCAATGCGCGGAGCGATTTGGCTTCGCGCACGCCGCGGACTGGGTCAGCCAACGCGCCAAGCACAAGCGATTGGCCGACGAACTTCGAACCGTAAAGACTCCCAAGGCGCTCATCGCGCCAGAACTCGAGCACGCTCCACGCGGCCGAAGCGTCCACCGCCCGTCCGACGGCCTTGGGTCGTTCTTCCACCACTTCCAGCAGCGCGTGCAGCACGCCGCGGAGAGCGGGGTTTTGGGGAAAAAGCACTTTGTCGCCCGCGAGCAGTGCCATCGCGCCCCGCCGATCCGCCTGCAACAGGTACTTCGAAATGTCGTAAAAGGCCTTGAACTGGGGGTGCGACATTCCATCGGGTTTGCCCGCGAGTTGCTTCTCGCCTGTCATGTAAGGCGTGAGTGCCTTGGTTATGGCTTTCAAGAACCCCGGCTGCGCGTGGCGGTGGAACCATGAAAGGTACGCCCCTTCGGCGATAGCCTCGACCATGCGGGCATTTGGCTTCGAGGTTGCACCGGATACGAGTTTCGTCAGCAGCGGCAGGTGTTGCCGCCGTCCCATCCACGCCAGGTGGTTCGCGGCCTCGCTTGCGATCAGCAGGTCGGGATCGCGGACCCACATTGTCAATCGTTCAGCGAATGCCGCGGAGCGCATGTGCGTCAGATCGCGCCATGCGTAGGTCTGGGCCAGTGAGCGTTCACGCAGGAAATCCCGAACGATGATGAACCTGCGCGTGAACTCCAGGAGCCGTTGCTCGCACAGACGTCCATCCGCGGTCTTCGCGGCGGCCGGCGGGCGGACCCCGTGCTTCAGCAACGATGGGTAGCATCGGCATTCGCTGATGATTCGCTCGCGGAACGCATCGCGGGCGTTTTCGGTGCGGAGTGCCCGCACCGCGCTGGCGAACGCGGCGGGCGAGGTGGAAAGACTTAAGGGTTGTGGGGGTTGTGGTTTGGAGATGATCGACCTATTTCTTGAGTATCGGTCGCTACGATCATTCATAGACTTCGCTTTGATCGCCGATGACCAGCACATGTACCTTTTTTGATCGATCATCGATCCGGTAGATCACACGCCAATCTCCGATCCTGTAACGCAGGCGGCCAACGAACTCGCCCGTAAGCGGTTTGATGTTGTTGCGCCGACGCGGCTCATTCTCCAACTGGGAGAAACAACGCGCCAGTTTTCGGGCGAGTGGTCGTTGTGCCGCTCCATAGAAGTCCCCCGCGTCGGGCGACAAGACGACCTCAAACATCGGAGCGGACCTTGCGTGAGTTAACACCCTTACCCGATGCAATCGCCTTCTCGGCGACCGCCAGCCGCCGCGTCATGGACGGTCGATTGAGAAACTCAACAAAGTCTGACAGGGATTCCAGCCGCCTGGGCGAAAAACGATCAATCGCCTTCTTGATTTTACGACGAAGCTCAACGGTGGTCATAGTCGCGTATGATGCGCGATTCGCCTAATGGCGGAAAGACTGCGATTACCTTCCCTCCTCACCAACCGGAGCGGCGCCGACTCCGCTCCTATTTGCCATTTGCCATTTGCGGGTTGCCATTTGGCGCCCCTCCCCCCTCCTCCATGCTCCCCCCTCTCAACATCCAACATAACGTCCCCATCCCCACCTGGTTCAAAGTCGGCGGCATCGCCAAACAACTCGCCCGCCCCACCAACGTCGGCGAAGTCCGCCGCTGCCTCGAACTCGACCCCAACATGCGCATCCTGGGCGATGGCGCGAACCTCCTCGTCGATGATGATGGCATTCAGGAACTGGTCGTCTCCCTCGCCGACATGAACGAGCAGCGCTGGAACCAGTCCGCCAGCACCCTCACCGTCGGCGCGGGCGTGAACCTGCCCAAACTCATAACGCAAACCATCCGCGATGGCCGCGGCGGGCTACAAGTCCTCGGAGGCATCCCCGCCAGCATCGGCGGCGCGATCGTGATGAACGCCGGCGGCACCTACGGCCAGATCGCTGATGTCATCAAGCGAGTCTTCGCCATCGACCGCACCGGCAAAGCCGTCACGCTCGAACGCCGCGAAATTGATTTCTCCTACCGTCACAGCGGCCTCTCGCACCTCATCATCATCGGCGCTGAACTCAACCTCTTCAAAGGCGACGCGCCCGCCCTTCGCAACATCCTCAAAGAGGTCATGGCCTACAAGAAAAACAGCCAGCCGATGGCCGACAACTCCGCCGGCTGCTGCTTCAAGAACCCCACGCTCGAAGAAGAAGTCCCCGACATCGGCGCCAAGGGCGCACGCATCTCCGCCGGCAAACTCATCGACCGCGCCGGCTGCAAGGGCCTCCGCATCCGCTCCGCGAGCGTCAGCCCCGTCCACTGCAACTTCCTCACCGCCCACACCGGCGGCAAGGCCCGCGATGTCATCGAACTGATGGAAGAAGTGGAGCGAAGGGTGTTTGATAAGTTCGGGGTTAAACTTGTCCGCGAGGTGGTGGTGTGGAGCAATCGGATTGAGGCCGCGGCGAAGGTGCCCGAGCAGGTCGCGCACGTCTGAGCGGCGCAAAAACTAGTCATACGCAAATGCCGCAGTGATGCCTCACTCCGTCTCCCCCCGACCCCGCTTCCGCTCCCCCCGCACCTTCTTCTCCTTCAACCGCCGCTCAATCGCCCCGCGCGAAGGCTTGGTCTTGCGCCGAATCTTGGGCATCACCTCCGCCCGCTTCACCAACTCCGCGAGTTTCTCAACACACTCCTCGCGATTGCGCGCCTGCGACCTGTGCTCATCGCTCGGAATCAAAATCTCGCCATCGCCGGTCATATACATCGAAGCCATCGTCGCCAGCCGCGTCCGCTGATTGGGCGAAAGCGGAATATCCAACAGCCGCACCCGCAACTGGCACTTGGTCGCCTTCTTATTGACATTCTGGCCCCCCGGCCCCGATGAACTCGCGTACGCGAACTCGAACATCCCTTCGGGCACCACCACCCGCGGCGAAAGCCGCAGCCCCGCGGGAAAACTCGCATCATCAGGAGGAGGGGGCGGAGGAGGAGGGTGTGAAGCCATGCCAACAACAGTACGAGCCTTCCAACGCTCTCTGTTCCAGTTTGTCAATTGCGATTTGCCGTTTGGTATTTCCTACCCTTCCCCATGCTCTCCGCCCAGCAACGCCAAACCCACCTCCAATATCTCAAGGAACTCACCGCCCTCCCATCCGCATCGGGGCACGAGGAACGCGTCATCGCGTGGGTCCAGGCCTGGCTCGCCAAACACCCTCACCTGACCTGCACCCGCGACCGTGCGGGCAATATGCACATCGCCGCCGCGAAAGAGCCGCCCACCAACGCCCGCCCCATCTACTTCACCGCCCACATGGACCATCCGGCCTTCGTCGTCGAGCGGATCGTCGCCCCCGAAGTCGTCGAACTCTCCTTCCGCGGCGGCGTGATGGACGATTACTTTCCCAACGCCGACATCCTCATCCACGACCAGCACGGCCACGCCCACAAGGCCCAACTCTTCGGCGATCCAAAGCCCGGCGAAAAGCCCAGCCCGTTCAAGCACTACATGGCCGAGTTGTCGCTTGTGCATCCGCATCCACCGTTACCCGCTGACAAAATCGCCGTGGGAGATGTCGCGGTCTGGGATGTCGGCCACTCCGAGATCATCGAAGGCAATCTCCACGGCCTCGCTTGCGATGATCTTGCGGCCCTCGCCGCGGCGGTCGCGGCGTATGAGTGCCTTCCGTTCGATGAACTCTCGCATCCGGTGCGCCTCCTGTTGACCCGCGCTGAGGAGATCGGCTTCATCGGAGCCATCGGCGCGTGCCGTGAAACCACCATGCCCAAGGATGCCCGCGTAATCGCGCTTGAGAACAGCCGCAGTTTCGCCGACAGCCCCATCGGCGGCGGCCCCATCGTCCGCGTCGGCGACCGCATGAGCATCTTCCATCCCGGCCTCACCGATGCCATCGCCAAGCGAGCAGAGGACATCGCCGGCGGCCCCGCCACCGTTGCCTCTTCTCAAAAATACACTCAAGCAACGAAATGGAAATGGCAGCGCAAACTCATGGCCGGCGGTGCTTGCGAAGCATCGGTGTTCTGCACCTGGGGATACGAAGCAACGTGCGTCTGTCTGCCCCTGGGCAACTACCACAACATGGCCAATCTCGAGCAGGTGCAGGCGGGCGAGTTCAACGGCACGCCGCGGGTGGCACGGGAGTTCATCAGCGTCGGCGATTTTGAGGGGCTTGTCGATCTGCTCATCGCGTGCGGGCTTTCGCTTCCCGCGGCGGGCGCGCCCATTGCGCGGTTTGAGAAGTTGTGGAGCGAGCGGTCGTGGGTTTTGTGAATCAGAGCGTGCCGACACCGGACGCAAGCCCGGTGCCAACGCTTGCAAAGTGCCGCAAGTAGTTCACCACCATCTTCGCCATCGCATCGGCTTCGACATTCACACCCTGACCCACGCGCCACTCTCTCAGTGTTGTTTTGTCAAGGGTCGTCGGGATGAGGGCAACCTCGATCCAGCCCTCCTTGGGGCGGGCCGCCGCGAGCGTGAGTGAAACGCCATCGAGGCACACGCTGCCCTTGGGGGCCATGTACTGCATCAACTCTACCGCCGGCCGGAGCCGCACGCGCCATTCACCTTCGGTCGTGATGTTTTCAATCGTCGCGACACCATCGACATGCCCCTGCACGATGTGCCCCCCCAGCAGCGTCGAAGCCGTCGCCGCCCGCTCAAGATTGACCCGTCCTCCGGGCGTGAACGTTCTAAGCGTCGTCTTCGACAGCGTCTCGGGGATCACATCGAACTTCATCACGCCATCGCCCCCTTCCCCCGTCTCCCCCACCGCTTCCACTGCGGTCAGGCAACACCCACTGACGCAAACCGAATCTCCCGCCGCGGGCCGATAGCCCCACTTCTCCAGAGGCGCGCGCACACACAGCCGCACGCCTGATGGGCGCGGCGTTACCGACTCCACGAACCCCATTACTTCAATGATGCCTGTAAACATGCGCTGCTCCTGTAGGATCCGTCACGTCGGCACGTGTTTCGCCATACCTCGAAACATGCCACCCGGTGCTTTTGGGTTGTCGAGTGTTCATCTTCGTGATCCACCCTTCACCACAACCCAAGGCTCCACCGCAATATCCCTCAGCAACCCCTTCAACGCCCGATGCTCGCGAAGACCGCCCCCTGAAATAATCGCTCGCATCAAAGCGACTCCCATCCGCAAACCCCCACTTGGCCCACAACTCCAACTCCTTCGCCATCGCGCTGTTTGTCACCCTGTTGCTCACCGCGCCACCCGGTCGAAACCCCCGCCCCGGATCAAGATCGCTCCGCCCGCAGAGCGTATCGCCCGATGCGCCCCGCTTGCCGTTCGTCGCGTGCGTTGTATCCCCTAGGAATGACTGGGCCAACATCACATCGACCTTCCCGCGATTCGCTTCAAGCACCTGCTTCCACCGTTCCAGTCGCGCTGAAGTCGCCCCCGGCGTTTGTCCCGGGCACTCCGCGACAATCCGCGGATCCTCGGGCACATTCGCACCAAAGTAAAACCCATCAAACGTCCGCGACACCACCACATTCAACAGCCCCATCTCCACTTTCGCAATCTCATTGGTCTTCCCATCACCAATCAGCCACGCATTGGCATACCCGCCGTTGTTCCCCTCTTTCAAAATCCCGATCAGCGAATCGAGGCTATCCCCGTACTGCATCGCCCTTCGCATCCGTACAAACTCGGGCACGCCGTTCTCGTCATACCCCTTGAACCCGCTGATGGTGGTCTCGCACAGCATCATCTCCGCATCATTAATCGCAAAGTCCGTCCCGCTGTGAATAAACCCCGGCATCCCATCCATCACGAACGCCCGTCCATGCTCGGGTGTCACGCAGAACATCACGTTAAACCGCTGCCCCGTCAAATACCCCCACCAAAAGTTCTGCCCCATCACGATCCCGTGATCCGCCGTCGCGCTCCCCGTCGCCACAAACGCCGAGCACGCTTGCGGCGCCCCGCTCGCCTGCAACACCCCGCTCACCCGCTCCTTATACACCGGCCACCAATACCCCGGCAACTCAATCGATGCGTTCAGCATCAGGATGTCCTTCCAGTCATAGTCATACCCGGCATCCTGAACGCCCCGCGCGATTCCTTCAATCTCCTCCTGATACTCCCGCGGCACCCGCGGCCAACTCACCCGCTCCGCCGCGGCCCGGAAAAACTCCCACCGCGTCTCTACGGGCTGCTCCTGCTTCATCTCGAACTTAACAACCCGGATCGCATCATCAATATCCGCGGCCAGCGCCAACCCATGCTGATACCCGATCTCCCGCGGCGTACCCGCCAGCCGAATCACAATCCATCCATCGTGCCGCTCCACCGGCACCGATGCCACCGCGACCGCCGCCCGCGAACGTCCCCCACCACCACTGTGCTGAGTCTGACACCCAACCAGACCCGAAAACATTACCGTGAAAACAATCAGGGCCGCGGCCCAAACACACGTTCGCATGGCCCAAAGGTAAGCATGTATACCCCCGCTATCCCGAAAATGAGAATCCGCACTCCCACCCCTTCCCGATGCGATTGACCGCCCGTATACTGCCCGTTCACGATTCAGGGGGTCGGGCAAACTGAGCGATGCCGGTGGGTCGGCTCGTATGCAGTTCCCGTTCCGGTGTTCACAGTTTTGGAGTATCCGCCGCCATGGAAAAGATGTTCTACACGCTTGATGAGGCCGCCGCGAAACTCGGCAAAAGCCCCGATGAAGTCCGCGACATGGCCAAGAGCGGCCAACTTCAGGAGTTCCGCGACCGCGACAAACTCATGTTCAAGCGCGAGCAGATCGACCTGATCAGCGGCGGCGGCGATGATATGGACATCATCCCCCTGGCCGACAGCGGCGAACTCGAACCCATTTCGCTCGCCTCCTCCGGTAGCGTTGCCGGAATCAAAGATGAAAAAGAATCCACCGGCATCAGCATCTTTGAGGCCGAGAACACCGACGATTCCGACCCCTCCGCCGTCACCCGCGTCTCGAGCGGCCCCATCGGCCTGGTTGATCCCGGCGATGATGCCCGCGGCAAGAGCGCCTCCGGCTCCGGCGGCCTGCTCGACCTCACCCGCGAAGGCGATGACACTTCCCTGGGCGCGAACCTCCTCGAAGATGTCTACGGCTCCGACACCGTCGCCCAGCAAACCGCGATCGAACCCGCCACAGGCGGCGACCTCTTCGAGAGCCCCAGCGGCGAAGCCGTCGATCCCGGCACCGGCGCTCCCGTCGGCGCAGTCCTGATGATGCCCGAAGCCTACGACGGCGCAGGCTCGGGCCTGGTCGGCGGCTTGGCCATCGGCATGATTGTTTCCATCGGCATCGCCGCCTTCACCGTCATCATGGGCCTGACCAGCACCACCGGCGGCGGCATGGTCGCGGTGATCGGGGACAAGTTCATGATCCTGATCGGCGTGATGGCGGGGGTGACGCTGTTGGCGGCGGTCATTGGATGGGTTTTGGGCAAGCGGACCTGAGCCAACGACCGGGTGACCGGGTGACAGGGTGACAGGGTTGACGGGGTTGACGGGGTGGCGTGCTTCGTGCTCTGGCGAGGCAGGTGCCGTGGTCTCACTCCCGAAACCCTAAAAAGTTGCCGCAGCGAACGGGCGATTTACCGCTCGGGCTCTCGTATTATCCCAGCCCACATCGGTCGCCGGTATCCGGCCGCTGCGTTACGGAGTGCTCGAATGCCCGCAGGCGAATCGCTTGACAAAATGATCTCGACCCACGCCGCGGAGTTCGCCCTGCGCGTTCGCGCTGTCGCCGCCATGGCCGGCTCCGAGATGGATGTCCAGATCGCAGCCGCCTCGCAACTGCTCTTCCTCGAAAAGGCCGCCGGGATCACCTTCGGAGGCAAGCACAACTGCACTATCGCCGAAGGCCGCCCTGATTCCGTCTACAACCGTGTCATCGTCGAGTACAAGAACCCGGCAAACCCCGCGGATCGAATCGGCGATACCCTTGAATCCCCCGGCACCAAAAAGGTTGTCGAGCAAATTAAAGTTCGCTTCCGCGCGCTCCAGACTGAACTCGGGCACCCCAT
>Ga0163144_10022741_pt1 | contig 12410 bp, 12 predicted proteins | sample OliLak19BULKMAT1_FD_123175 | JGI IMG/M metagenome (GOLD analysis project Ga0163144, IMG submission 123175) | Freshwater microbial mat bacterial communities from Lake Vanda, McMurdo Dry Valleys, Antarctica - Oligotrophic Lake LV.19.BULKMAT1 | ecosystem: Environmental > Aquatic > Freshwater >... | reverse complement strand
TCGTTCTCGTCAAAGAACGCCTTGGCCAACCAGAAGTGCGCGCGCGCCTGACTCGAGGGTTCACTGTAGTCGCGCGCCATGCGCTCCAGCAGTGCGCGCGACGCGGCGGGACGCCCGCGCAACTGTTCGAGCTGCGCCAGGCGAAGCAGCGCATCTTCGGCGCGCGGCGACATGGGGACTTCGAGCAGCAAACGGCGCCAATCGCGTTCAGCCTCAGTACCGGATTCCGACAACAATCCGCGCCAGTAGAGCAGCTCACCCAGCGCCGGTGTACCAACCGGCGTGCGCTGCACCAGGGAGTCGAGTACCAGGCGCCCGGCGCGCCCGTTCCCGGCCTCCACCAACGCCCGCGCGCGGCCAATGGCCTGATCGAGATTCACGATGTCCTGCGCGCGTGCGGGTGTCGCCGCGCTGACGGTCAGCAGTACCGCGATCGCCAGGCGCAGGCGCCAAGCGTGAGGAATCAGTGTGCGCAACGTCTTCATGACATTCGGTAAGTGTTGATGCATCGCGGACCGCCCGCTCATGCGGCCCGTCCACGCGCCGACTTGGCCAGCGCGAGCACCAGCGTGAGCATGATCTGTTCTTCGTTCGACACCTTCGTGTCTTTCAGCGCAATATCAGCGTCGAGCAACAACCGCACTGCGTGACGCAATTCGTCGGCGCTCCAGTGCTCCACGGCGCGGGTCCAGGCACCCGTTGCTTCGCCCCACGGACGCCCCACCATGCCGCCCACTTGCTTGAGATAGCTCATGTATTCCCGCGCCAGCTGTCCCGACGACCATCCGCTGTCGCGCTTGGCGCGCCCCCAGGCGATCGCCAGCATCTGCGTGCCGAGCATCATGACGATCGCCACGGCCGTGACCTTGGGCTGCGACAGCACAAACGGCGTGAGCGAGAGCGCGCGCGACGAGTTGCGCATGGCAAGCGCGTCGAGCAGGTCGACGACGGTTTCGCCGCGCTTGACACCCACCACCGCGCTCACGGCCGCATCATCCACGATGACCACCGGGGCGTCGAGCGTGATGTGAGTGGGTGTGAGACCGGCCGCCCCGCGCGCATAGCTCGCGCATTTATCGAGCTCCGAGGCGAGCTGCTGCAGATCGTTGCCCACCGACTGCTGCAGCAACGCCGCCGCTTCCGTCGTGACCGTCACCGCGAGCGTGGTGGTGGCATGATGCGCAATCCACTTGCGCACGCGTTCCGGCGTGAGCGGATCAAACACACAGGCCGTCGCCTGCGTGGCGAGCCCCGCGTCAGCGGCTTGACCCGCCGGCGCCACGAACACCGCCAGTGTGTCGGACGCCGGGCGCGCGAGGTAGCGATCGAGCTCGGCACGCACCGCCTTTTTCAGCAGATGCACGTCGCGCACCACCACCGCGCGGCGCTCCGCGAGCATCGGGGGCGTGCCAAGCAGACTGCCGAGTGTTTCCGCGTCGAGTTCAGCGCCGTATCGGATTTCGCAGTTGAAGTCACGCGTGGACGCATCGATCGCCGCGTCAAGCAGGGACTGCAGCGACGCATCCTTGAGAAAGTCGTCGTCGCCGTGCAGGTAATACACAGGCGCGAAGCGCCGCGCGTCGATGGCCGCGCGCAGCGTCTTGTATCCATCGGCAGACGGGGGCGCAGCCACGCGTGCGGTAGTCGCGCCGCGGGCGCGCGAAGGGGAGCGCGACGACATCCCTGTAAACTAACGGCCCTCGCGAGCGATGGTCGCGAGGGCCGGGTGATGTATCAGGCGGCGGTGTGCGCCGGCGCGTCAGCGCTCGAACGACGCAGCCTCGAACAGGCCGGCGGCCGACAGAAAATGCGCGGGCGCATCTTCGACAAGCACGGCCATGGACCACATCGGATTGCCCGTGGCCATCGCTTTCACCAACTCCGCCGACACCATGGGCGGGAGGGTTGGGGGGAGGGCTGGCGCCGAGGCCAGCACGGGCGGCATCTCAAGTTCCGTGGCGCCAACGGTGTTGCTACGAAGGGCCACCGATCCGACCACGGTGACCCCAGCTGCCATTGCCAACCACATGCGCGAACCCCGCCATACTTGTAGTCCTCGCCGCTGTGACGGTTCGTCGAGGAATCCTGCAAGACACGAGTCGTCGTCGTCAAGCGCGCCGAATGGCGCCTGCTTGCATTGCGCCAGCCGCTCCGCGAGGCGCGCGCTGAAGGCGTCGGATGGCGCGATTGACGGAAGATTGCGCACAAGCATCAGCGACCGTCGCACCAGGGTATCGTGCGACGCACAAGTGTCGCAGTGCATGAGGTGCAGCTGCGCGTGCGACATCACGTCACCCGACAGCGTGTCGTCGAGGTACGCGAGATGATGTTGGCGAAAGGTGCGGCAGTCCATCGAGCTACAATCCTTGCACGCGGGAAAACCCGCGGGGCACGTAAAGGGTCTGTCTCTCGATACCCATGCTTTACGGATCAGTTCCTCAAAAGGCCATTCCCCGTACGGATATCCCCCCCATTCTACTTGAGAGAGGTCCCGAACGCACGAAACCGGCATCCCGAACATCTGTTCGGAATGCCGGCTCGAGTGCCCAACGGCTCCAACGGCTTACTGCACCAGCGGCTCGATGATCTCGGCGAACGCCGTACGCGCGCGATTCAGGCGCGATTTCACGGTGCCCAGGTTCACGCCGGTGATGTCGGCGATCTCCTCGTACGACTTGCCCTCGAGCTCACGCAGCACGAACACCTCGCGGTGGTGCGGCGGCAGCTCCGCGACCGTGCGCTCGACCATCTCTCGGAGATGCCGCTTCCGGAACAGATCATCGGGCTTGTACTGCGTGTCCTCAAACTGCAGCGGTCGGTCTTCGTCTTCGAACTTGGCCCGGATGGCCTGAAAGAGCACGAGCGGATTGCGCGAACGGTTGCGCAGCTCGTTTTTGGCCAGATTCGAGGCAATGGTGTAGATCCATGTGGAGAACTTCTTGGACCGGTCGAAGCGACCGATGTGCCGGTACACACGAATGAACACCTCCTGCACGAGGTCCTCGGCGCGATCGCGATCGCCGATTGTGCGGTACACGAAGTTCAGCAGGCGACCCTGATATCGATCAACGAGCTCCTGAAAGGCACGCTCTTCACCACCCAGGAAGGCGCCCACGACACCCGAGTCATCAAGCGCGCGTAGCTGTTCGCGGACGCTCACCTGTTCGAGTGGTGCTTTCTGACGGGCGATTACAGCCATGGTGGTTCTCCTGTTCGAGTGTCGCCGCGCCTCGGGGCACAGCGCGGAACTCGTGAGCGCGAGCGATGTCCGTGAAAGACATAGCCCGCCGACTTGCTACCGGTTCCGTTGTTGGAACTCTTACAGTGCACGCCCCGTGCCGCGTTTGCAGCGACAAACGTCACAACGGCAACACATTGTTGTATATAGACTTAAGTAGTACTCGGTCATTGTGACCGACGTGTCGTTATGCCACGGTGTCCTGAAATGAGGTCTCAAGAATAGGACACGCTGACGTTCGGGCGGGGTTGCTGTCTCCTATGGCAGCGCGAGCGCTACCCTCGAAGTGCACCGCCTCAACCCAACCGGAAACCAGCCGTATACAGCAGCGCCAACGCCGTCTTGGCGTCCTGGATCTCCCCCTGCTCAATCATGGCGAGCGCGCGGGAGAGCTTCGTCGGCACCAGCTCCAGAAACTCGTCGGCTTCGCGTTGATGCGCACCGGCTTCGAGTCCGGTGGCCAGAAACAGATGGATCTTCTCGTCGGTAAAGCCGGGCGTCGTGAACATCGTGAAGAGCGAGGTCAACGCAGCCGCCCGATAACCCGTCTCCTCCAGCAGCTCCCGACCGGCACACTCGGCGGGCGTCTCGCCAGGATCGAGACGGCCGGCCGGAATCTCATACAGATATTGTTCGGCCGCGTATCGGTACTGGCGAATGAGCACCAGCTCTGGGTCGGGGTCGTCGGGGGAGCCGAGCAGGGGGACCACGGCGCTCGCGCCCGGATGACGGATCATCTCGAGCGTGCCGATGGAACCGTCGGGAAAGCGCACCTCGTCGACGTCGAGCGAAATCACGCGGCCGGAGTACATCCGGGTGGACGAGACCTGTCCGACGTCCTTGCCCGGGTCCCGGGTCACGTGAGCGCGCCCTGCTTGGGCGGCTTTTTCGCCGACTTCTTGGTCGACTTTTTCGCAGCTTTCTCGGCGCCTTTCTTCAGCGCTTTCTTCGCGGCTGACTTTTTGCGCGGCTTGCGTGGCTTGGGCACATCATTGCCCGCCAACCACTCGCGCGCCGTCTTGCGCAGGTACACGGGCACCCGGAGAATCGTCCCGCGACACTTCGCACTGCCGCAGCGGCAGGCGTAGTAGCGCACGTCGTCGGGTTCGTACGCGTCGTCCCATTCGAACCGGTAGTCGTACACCAGTTCCGTTTCCGGCGCGATCGGCGCGATGGACCGGATCCAGATGCGATCGTTGTCGATGACGGTTTCGCAGTTCGGATCACACGAGTGATTGAAAAACCGTGCGTCATTGCCGCCGCGGCGCGCGTCGAGCACCGTCGTGTCATTCAGCACAAACAAGAACGTGTGATGCCGTCCGTTCGCATCGTCGTAGCGTCGATCGGCTTCCTCCGGCGTGATCGGCTCACCCACGTACTCAATGAGCTTCTTGCCTTTGCGGATCTGACTGATGGCGAAGATACCGCGTCCCTGAATCCGCGAGCGCCGCACTCCGAACGGGCGCGGCGTTTCAGCGGTGGACTTCTTGGCGGCGGCAGCACGAGACGTCGTGACGACAGACTTGGACGAGGGCGACACAGGGGCGTGGTGGAGGGACGTCGGTCGTCGACGGACTCTGCGTCCGTCGGCGCGTGTACCCGATCGCGGTCGCAATTGGGATGCGGGAAGTATGGCCGTTGCTCACGCGTGAGGCGAGGTCCGCGCGAGGATGAACTTGGTGTCACGTCCGTCATCCTGCGCCTCGGCTCCGCCAATGTGGTTGACGTCAAGGCGCGGCTCGCTGATAACCCGGCGCGCACACCGGAGACACGCGTGCCGTTTGGCCGCACACGAGAGATTATCTTTTTTCGACCCCCCAACCCCACGCCGAATGACCGACTCCCGACGCGATTTTCTGCGCACCAGCGCCATACTCGGCGCCGCGCTGGCGCTACGTCCCACGGAAGCGGCCGCGCTTGGACCTGCACCGCAGAGCGCCGTGACACACACCAGCACGCCGCGCCCGGGCTCCGCGAAAAAACTGCTCATTCTCGGCGGCACCGGATTCATCGGGCCGAATACGGTCAAATATGCGCTCGCCCGAGGGCACGAGGTCACGATCCTCACGCGTGGTCGCAGCGCGACCAAGGTGGACGGGGTCGAACACATCATTGCCGACCGGGAAGGGGACCTCGGCATGCTCTCCGCACGAAAGTGGGATGCTGTGCTCGACAACAACGCCCGCGATTATCGCTGGGTCCAGCGCAGCACCAAGGCACTCAGGAACTCCACCGATCACTATCTCTTCGTCTCCTCCATTTCGGCGTATGCCACACCCGCCATGAGCTACGCCTCGGCTGGCGATGTGCGCATGCAGCCCGTGGGTGAGGGGTACGAGCGCTTCACCCCACCGGCGACCTGGAAAGACGGCGACGAAGCCCCGTACGGTCTCACGAAGGCGATCTCCGAAAACATTGTGCACGCGGCCTTTCCGGGGCGTGCCACCGTGGTGCGTCCTGGGCTCATTGTTGGGCCCACCGATCCCACCGACCGCTGGACGTACTGGCCGGTGCGCGTCGACGAAGGAGGCGAGGTCCTTGCCCCCGGCAATCCGAACCATTCGTCGCAGGTGATTGATCAGCGTGACCTGACAGAATGGAGTGTCCGTCTGGCCGAATCGGGAACGCTGGGGGACTTCAACGCCACCGGACCAGCCACTCGGCTCACGTTTGCCGAGATGCTGGCCGGATGTCGTGCGGTCACGTCGTCACCCGTGCGCTTCACGTGGGTGTCGGAGGAGTTCCTCGCCGCGCAGAAGGCGGCGATCTGGAGCGAGGTCCCCGCGTGGGCCCCCGGCGACCCACTCATGTTTGTGGACGTCTCGCGCGCCGTCGCGGCCGGCCTCACGTATCGGCCGCTTGCCGACACCGCGCGCGATACCATCGAGTGGGACAAGGCACGACCACCCGCCGAGCGGGCCAAACGGGCCGCCGGGATGTCGCGGGAACGTGAGAAGCAGTTGCTCACCCTCTGGCAGCAGCGGGGCGGCTAACGAACGCCACGCTCGTGAACCGTACGCTCTTGTGAGGCGGAGTAATCAGAGTTATTCACCGCGCACCCCGATTGGATTTTCTCCCCCCCTGCCGGAGCCACGATGTCGAACTGCAGCACCATACAGGCCGGCTACGCCGCGTTGCGAACAACGATCCGTCAGTGCTGTTCGGCGCCATGTCGCCCGACATTCGTTGGCACGAGGCCGAGGGCAATCCGTTGTCCGACCACAATCCGTATATTGGTGCGCAAGCGATCGGTGAAGGGGTATTCGGACGCTTGCTCGCCGCCATCGACAACTTCTCCGCCGTGCCCGATCGCTACGTGGACGGGGGTGACGACGTGATCGTGCTCGGCCGGTACGGCGGCACCATGAAGCACAACGGCGCGACGTTGGACTCGCCGTTCTGTCATGCGTACCAGTTCGAGGGCGACCGTATCGTGTCGTTCCAGCAGTACACGGACACTGAGCAGTGGGCGCGGTTGATGCCGTAGCTGGCAGGCGGCGCTTGCGGTTGCTGGACAATCGCACCCGACGCACCGAGATTCGGACATGCACATGCATCGTCGTCACTTTGCCACCACGTTGCTCGGCGCAGGCGCGGCGCTTGTAATGCCGCGCCCGCTCCTGGCGCTGTCGCGTCATCTGTCAGCGACGCGCGGGCTCACATCCGCCGCGCCCATCATCAACGGCGTTCGGCTGAACGCACGTCTCGCCGAGCTCGCGACGATCGGTGCGCGCACTGACGGCGGTGTCGATCGTGTTGCGTACTCCGAGCATGACGTTGCCGCACGCGCGTGGATCGAACCGTTGCTGCAACAGGCCGGACTTACCGTGCGACGCGATACGGCCGGCAACATCATCGCGCGACGCGAAGGCACTGATGCCACACTGCGGCCACTCGTGATCGGCTCGCACATCGACTCGGTGCCGGCCGGCGGGCGTTACGACGGCACGGTTGGTGTGCTCGCGTCCATTGAAGTGGCTGACGCACTGCGCGTCGCGCGCACACCGCTGCGACATCCGCTGGAAGTGGTGATCTGGATGAACGAAGAAGGTGGACTCATGGGCAGTCGCATCGTCGCCGGAGATTTCCGCGACGAGGATCTCAATGCACGGGCGGTCGCCGGCGTGACACATCGCGAGGGCATCACGCGTCTGGGCGGCGATGCTTCGCGACTGGAAACAGCGCGGTGGCAGCCCGGACGCATCGCCGCGTATGTCGAATTGCACATCGAACAAGGTGGCTCGCTCGACCGCGACGCACTGGACATCGGCGTGGTGGAAGGCATAGTCGGGATTTACGCCTGGGATGTCACCATCACGGGGCAGCAGAATCACTCCGGCGCCACCGCCATGGTCGACCGGAAAGACGCGCTGCTTGCGGCGTCGCGTTATGTCGCGGCGGTTGATCGCATTGTGCGCGCGGAAGGGCAGGCGGTGGGCACCGTCGGCCGACTGGCGGTGGCTCCCGGTGCACGCAATGTGATTCCCGGTCGAGTGGATGCATCGCTTGAGTTGCGTTCGCTTGATGAAACGCGCATCGGTCGTTTGTTCGCTGCGATTCAGCGCGAGTGCACGCAGATTGCCGAGGCCAACGGCACCGCGTTCGAATTCACACTCGCGCAATCGCGCGGGCCGTCCCTCTGCGTGCCGGCGATTCGCGATGTGGTGCGCACGCAGGCGCGCGCGCTCGGGCGCAGCACGAACGATGTACCAAGCGGCGCCGGACACGACGCGCAAAGCATGGCGTACATCGGCCCCATGGGCATGCTGTTTGTGCCGAGCGTGGGAGGCATCAGTCACTCGCCCTGGGAGTTCACGCAGCCCGCGCAGGTGACGGTGGGTGCGGAGGTGCTGTTGCAGACGGTGATGGCGCTGGACGCAAATCCACCCGCGGCATCGTAAGGCTGCACGGCGCCTCACGCGACGCGATCAAACGTGCCCAACTTGATGGACGATACCAGCATTGGACCTTGCACCACGAGGTAGCGCACTAACTCGATCGAGTTGCGCCCTTTTGGCCGACGTCGATGGACTGCGCGTCGAGCTTCGTGATGAGGTGACGGAGCGCGTGGACTTCGTGCACGAGCATACCAACGACTTCGTCGGTCGAGAGGCATGCGGGATGACTCCGCGCGCGACTGCGCGAGCTCAGCGTTGACAGATGGTCGTTGCTGAGACTAGGTCTACGTTCTTTGAAGGCAACGTGCGCGAATCCTCGGGCGCTCGAACACTCGGGTTAAGCGAAGTTCCGGTGCGCGGCGTACGCATTCGCTGCGGCTCGGGACTCTTCGAGTTCCACGTCGCCGACGACATGCACCTGCTCGTGGAGATCGACAAGGCCATCTGGACGCTCGATCGCTCGCCAGGCGCTTTGGCCGACAGCGCGATTACCGGCGATCCCCTTACCGACACGCAAGAGTATCCCACTCGCTTCTCCGTGCAACGGGCCACCGTGACGAAGTCGCTGCGCTACATGCTGCAATCCACGCCGTCGCTCTGGCGCGTGTCCGTCATTGCGTATGATGAGGGGATCACGTTGACCGGGCTGCTGCGAGGGCCATAAAACAGCAGACTCATGGTGAGCTGTTCTTAGCCGTGTCGTCGGAGTAGATGGTCATGGTTTGATCATCGTAGCAATAGCTGCCGCGCCCTGATGTCTGCGCCTTCACGATGTGTTCGCCGATAAAGCGCAGCGTGTTGGCCCGCTGCTCGAGCGGGAGCTTTGTTTCGGCTTCCCAGTGTTGTCGTGAGGGGAGGCCGATGATCGCCAGTGCGCTGCTGCCGGCAAACTCCCACCACATGTTGAAACTGGTGTGTTCGTTCTCAAAGCGGACCGTGCCGCCTCGGCCTTCGGAAACAATCTGCACCCGCATCATTCCTCCAGTCCTCGTGCATCAACGCCGTCCGAAACACAGGCCTGTTCGCATCGCGAGTTGGGCGATAGCAGGACGCGTCGGGCCGCCACGGGGCGCCTCGCCGACCAGATGAAGCCGGTGTTGACAAGCCCTCCGCCGAACACCGAGGCCCGGGCGCTCTGGCTGAACGTGTACGCGAGCCGGTTCTACTGCCGCGTTACGGCACCGCCGGCACAGGCTCCCGGTTCCACACAAACCGTTTGAGAAACACGCCCATGCGATCAAACGTGTCGATCCAGTTCGCGTGCAGCATGGACTCATGCAAATCATCCGGCACCACCATGAGCTCGTGATACACCTTGCGCGCGCGCAGTAACTGCACGAGTCCCACGGTCTGCGCAAAATCCACGTTCCGGTCATCGTCGCCGTGCACGAGAAACACAGGGCTCTTCCATCCGTCGATCGCACCCACGGCCGATGACTTGAAAGCAAGGCTGGTGGAGTCGAACACGTTGTCATATTGGTGCACGCCGGCCATGTCGACGCCGGCCACAAAGATGTCGCTATGGCGGGCCAGCGCTTGCGACGCCAGCAATCCACCGTACGACAGTCCCCAGATCCCAACGCGCGTGGAGTCTACGTCGGCGCGCTGCTGCAAATAGCGGGCTCCCGCGACCACATCGAGATACTCACTGTTGCCAAGGGCGCGCGCGGCGGGCGCATCACGAAAACTCTTGCCGTAGCCAACCCCACGACGGTAGTTCACCGACAGCACGACGTAGCCCTGATCGGCCAGCCACTGGTTGGCGGCGTACGACCAGTGGTAGAACTGCATGTAGTGATAGGCGGGCAGCATCTGCCGGCGCGGTCCACCGTGCACAAACACAATGGCCGGACGTTTTTCACCCGGCTTGAGATCACGCGGCAGAAACAACTGGTTGCTGATTTCCAGTCCGTCTTCCGCTCGTGTGTTCACGATCTCCGGCACCACGTGCTTTGATGCGGGGAACTCCGCACGAAGCGTGGGGAAGATGATGCGCGGCGGACCACCCGTCACGGGCACGAGCGCTACAGACGCTGGTGTACGCGCACCAAACGCGAGCACCGCCACCTGTTTGCCACTGGCGAGCGGCTGCGGGTGCGTCTCCACGCCGTCACCCGTGGACAGTTGCACCGGTGTCCCACCGCTACTTGGTACCGACCAGATGTGACGACGCTCGATATCGCCCGCATTGGTGGTGTAGAACATGGTGCGCCCACCGTCACGCGACCACGCCACCGACGTGGCGTCTTCGATCAGGCCGTCGGTGGTGGTGAGTCGAACGGGTTCGCCGCCGGTGGCACGGACGGAGTACCACCGTTCATACTCGTCTTCGGGCACGTTGACGGGAAACGCGATATGCGCACCGGCCCACGTCATATTCGCGAGAGTGGTGTACACCCGATCGTCAATCGCGTTGTGCCACACTTCCTTCGCCGGAATCTGTGCGGCCACCATTGGTGACGCGATATTTTTTGCGCCGCCAATGTCCGCCACCATCAAGGCCAGTCGATAGCCACCGGGCAGTTGCGATGTGAAGAAGCCCGGCGCTCGTACCAGGTTCGTTTGGCCTGCAGTCACGGACGTCGTCGCGGGCGCGCCGGCACCACCACCACACCCAGTTGCAGGGTTGCCCAGCCCCGGTGGTGTACGTTGCTGCAATCCGAACGGCGTGCCGGGTCGGCGGGAGAACGCGAGGTAGCGACTGTCCGGAGACCACACGGGTGTACCGTCACAATCGACGCCCGGTGCGACGTACTGCACGCTTCGCGTAGCGACGTCGTACACCACGACATACGCGTGATGTTCGCGCTGGCTCACAAACGCAATGCGCCGTCCGTCAGGCGACCAACGCGGCGATTCATTGCGCCCCCACACGTTGATGAGCGGTACCGCACCGGTATCCATCGGCGTGACATTGGCCGTTCGCGTGACCCGCGCGCGATAGATCTGGCCGTCGCGTGTAAAGACCACCCACCGCCCATCGGGAGACAACGCCGGCGACCCACCCGCCGCCACACGCCACGCGGCGCCGCCACTGGTGCGTACCGCCCAAATGGCCCGCTCGGCACCGCGCGGATCGTGATTAGGGTTGGCAATCCAACCCCAGCGGTTGGGCGCCGAGCCACGCACGAAGACCACGATACTCCCGTCGTCGGAGATCTCGACATCGGTGAGGTCGGTGCCATCATCGCGCGTGAAGTTGGTCAAACGCCGCGCCGTAAAATTCGGTGCAGCCGCGCTGTACACATTGCGCAGACCACGATCGTACACCATGAACGCCACGCGGTCGACCTTGCGTGCCGACACGAGTGACAGCGGCGACGCCGGTGACATCCACGGCGCGATGCCGGGCACGGTCGCGCCCGATTGCGCAGTGCCTGTGGTCGGCATCGTGACCGCGACACACAGGCCGAGCAGTGCCGCCAGGCTGCGCGCGGAGGTTGTGAAACGATGGAGAACGCGGGGAGGAATCATTGTGCGCGCAGGGTGGGCGTGATTCGGGAACCGGCGAGTTCAACAGCGCACGACGCTCGGTAGTGACCGTCGCTCAGGCCTTGGGCGGGGCGTCCATGCCTCGCCACAGATTCGACGTGGTGAGTTCCGTGCGCCCACACTGTTTGAGATAGCAGAACAGCTGTGTGCGATACGCCGAGTAGTGCGCGAGTACGCTGCTCACCAGATGCGCACCGCGCGTCGCCGGTGGGCCGAACAGCTGAATCACGCCACGCATTTCTTCATCTGTCATGCTGCCCACGTGCTCGGCGTACCACTCGGTTTGTGCGGCGAGCAGCCGGTCCAGCCCGGCGAGATCGGTAGCGGCGGCCTCTGCCTGCGCCGCGCCCCAGGCGGCGCGATCGAACGCGCCCGACTTGATGGACGACACAAGTGCCGGGCCTTGCACCACGAGGTAGCGCACCAGCTCCATGGTGCTGCGCTGCTGATCCGTTGGGCGGTAGTCGGCTGACTCCGCGTCGATTTTCGTGATGAGGTGACGCAACACGTTGACTTCGTGCGCGAGCATGCCAACAAGTTCGTCGGTGGAGAGGACCATGAACTGGGTCGGAGGAAGGGTGGGTGCCAAAGAAACGGTTTCGCGCGCGCGCGTAGTCATCCAATATGCGCTGGGGCGGCCCCCAAGACAGCAGGTCGCCGCGCGCTGTATTGCGTGCAACGACCTGTGTCACTGCACCTGCCCAACGCGTGCCCGCTCAGGGACTCCGATCGAGACAGATCCCGGCGCCAGCGTTCGGGTTGTTGGTCTCCACAAACGGAAT
>Ga0163144_10022740_pt1 | contig 12410 bp, 9 predicted proteins | sample OliLak19BULKMAT1_FD_123175 | JGI IMG/M metagenome (GOLD analysis project Ga0163144, IMG submission 123175) | Freshwater microbial mat bacterial communities from Lake Vanda, McMurdo Dry Valleys, Antarctica - Oligotrophic Lake LV.19.BULKMAT1 | ecosystem: Environmental > Aquatic > Freshwater > Lake... | reverse complement strand
CCGCGTTATGACAAAAGTTCGCCGAATCATCTCGGCAATTTCAACACCGCCACACCCGAGGGCGCGCTACACTTCCGCGCGTGCATGGAATTCCTCTGCGACCGCTACAATCAGCCCGGCCACCCCAACGGACGCGCCGTGAATTTCATTCTCGGCAACGAGGTGAACTCGCACTGGTTCTGGGCCAACATGGGCCGCGTGACGATGGAGGAATTTGCCGACGATTACCTCCGCACCGCGCGCCTCGCCTCGACCGCGCTGAAGAAGATCTCCAGCAGCGTCCGCCTCTACCTCAGCCTCGAACATCACTGGAGCATCCGTTACCCCGGCGGCGACGAACAGCAGGCGTTTGCCGCGCGCCCGTTCCTCGATTACTTCATCCGACGCGCGAAAGAGCAGGGGAACTTCGAGTGGCACCTGGCTTTCCATCCGTATCCCGAGAATCTTTTCGAGCCGCGCACCTGGCGCGACAAGTCCGCCACCACCAACGACAGTACGCCTCGCATCACCTTCAAGAACCTCGAAGTACTTATGCGCTACCTGCGCCAGCCGGAGTTGCTCTTCGAAGGGAAGCCCAGACGCGTCATTCTCTCCGAGCAGGGCTTTCACACGCCCGACCGGCCCGATGGCGAAATCCTCCAGGCCGCCGGTTACGCCTACGCTTGGCGCAAGGTCGCGGCGCTCGACGGCATTGACTCTTTCATCCTCCATCGCCACGTCGATCACGCCCAGGAAGGCGGATTGAAACTCGGCCTCTGGACGCGCAATCCACAAGGCACCCACGCCGCCGATCCGCTCGCGAAGAAAAAGATCTACGAAGTCTTCCGCGCCGCCGACACGCCGCAATGGGAGGAAGCCTTTCGTTTCGCGCTCCCCGTCATTGGTATCACCAACTGGAACGATCTCCGGTAGGGAACGGCAGCCATCTATCTTCGGCTCGCGCGTGGAATGGCCGGACTACGCCATGATCTCCCGCACCACGCGCCCATGCACATCCGTGAGCCGGAAGTCGCGCCCGGCGTAACGGTAGGTGAGCTTCTCGTGGTTGAGTCCGAGCAGATGCAGAATGGTCGCGTGGAAGTCATGCACGTGAACGGGATTCTCGGCCACTTTCATTCCCAATTCGTCGCTCGCGCCATAGACCGTGCCGCCCTGCACGCCGCCGCCGGCCATGAGCATGGAGAACGCCGTGTGATGGTGATCGCGTCCGGCCTTCTGCTTGCCGTCCTTTCCATCCCGGTTCTCGGCGTAGGGCGTGCGCCCGAACTCGCCGCCCCAAATCACCAGCGTGTCGTCGAGCAACCCGCGCTGCTTCAAATCGGTGATGAGCGCCGCCGTCGCCTGGTCGCTGTCGAGGCAGAGTTTCTTGTGACCGGCGTCGTGATCGGTGTGGGTGTCCCACGGCTGATTGCTGCCGTTGTTCGTGTAGTAAATCGTCACGAAGCGCACGCCATCCTCGACGAGCCGCCGGGCCAGCAGACAGGAGTTGGCGAAGGCTGACTTGCCGTACATGGCGCGGACGTGCTGCGGCTCGCGGCTGATGTCGAAGGTCTGCATCGCCCGCTTCTGCATGTGGAAGGCCGTCTCCATCGCCTTGATCTGGCCGTCCAGCTCGGGGTCGTGGTCGCGTCGGGCGGCGTGGCGGCGGTTGAGCTTCTGCACGAGATCCAGTTGCTCGCGCTGCTGCGCCTCGGTGAGGTTCGGGTTCTTGATGTTGGCCAGGAGTTTATCCACCTGCATGTCGGACGTGACGACGCTCGCGGCCTGAAACTCCGCGGGCAGGAAGCTGTTGCTCCACAGCGCGGGGCCGACGACGATCTTCGGGCTGGGGCGCAGCACGACGTAGCCGGGAAGATTCTCGTTCTCCGTGCCGAGACCGTAGAGCGCCCAGGAACCCATCGACGGGCGGATGGGCTGAACGTTGCCCGTACACATCTGGAGCAGCGCCGGCTCGTGGTTCGGCACGTCGGTCTTCATCGAGCGGATGATGCAGCAGTCGTCGATGACGCACGCCATGTTCGGCAGGGACTCGCTGACTTCGATGCCGCTCTGGCCGTGCTTCCTGAACGCCAGCGGCGAAGACATGAAGCCGCTGCCCTTGTTCTTCTTGTACAGCTCCCCTTCCGGCTGCTTGCCCTCCTGCGTCTTCAACGCCGGCTTGGGATCGAACGTATCCACGTGCGACGGCCCGCCGTTCATGAACAGGAAGATGACGCGCCTGGCCCGCGGCTTGAAATGCGCCGCGTGTGCGCCGACCGCCGCCGACAACATCTGCGGACCCAGCAAACCCGAGAGGCCCACCAGGCCAAACCCGCCGCACATCCGCCGCAACATCTCGCGACGGTTGAGCAGCGAGGGCGCGGTGAGGAGTCCGCTGGCCGCGTTGTTGCCTAGGTTAGTCCACATACATCATTTCGTTCGAGGCGAGGAGCATTTGAGCGTATTGCTCCCAGCGGGTCATGGCATTGGACTCCGGCTGACGGAGAAATTCCAGCCCGACTTGCAGCTCTTCCCGATCGGGTTCGCGGGCGAAGAGCAATTGATAAGCGCGTTCCACCCGCGAGCGGTTGCTTTCCGTCCCGTTCGTCGTGACGCGCGCCGCCAGCGCCTTCGCGCGCTTCAGCATGAATGGGCTGTTGAGCACGTAGAGCTTCTGCATCGCCGTCGTGGTGGTGGCACGTTTCTCGGCGTGGGTGTTGGCGTCGGGATAATCAAACGTCATCAGCGTGCTGTTCAATTCCAGCCGGCTCACCCGCGCGTGAACGGTGCGGCGGAAGTTGTTCGTGGCATCGAGTTCGAGCGAAGGGCCGCTGCTCAAATCCAGTTCCCCCGCGACGTTCAGCAGCGCGTCGCGCCATTGCTCGATGGATAGGCGACGCCGGTTGCTGCGCCAGAGCGATGTATTGGCGGCGTCAATGACGGCCTTCTTCGCGCTGACCTCCGAGCTCTGACGATACGCGGATGACAAGGCCATCTCCCGCGCGAGCGTTTTCACCGACCAGCCGCTGTCCATGAAACGCGTGGCGAGGAAGTCGAGCAGCGCCGGGTCGGTCGGCGGCTGGCCGGAGTGGCCGAAATTGCTCGGCGTCGCCACGATGGGCTGGCCGAAGAACAGGCCCCAGACGCGGTTCACCATGACGCGCGCGGTCAGCGGATTGCGCGGCGAAGCGATCGCGGCAGCGAGATCCACGCGCCCACTGCCGTTGGTAAAGGCCATCGACTTTTCCTGCGCCAGCACGCGGATGAACTGGCGCGGCGCGATCGGTCCCTTGCGCTCCACGTTGCCGCGGATGAAGACGTTCAAGTTCTGCGGCTTCGCGTCGTCCTCGACCAGGTGCATGAGCGCCGGGTCGATCTGCTTCTTGTCGTCCTTCTCCGAATTGTCCTCCTTGGGCGCGACGCCGCCGGGCATCTTGTCGACCATCCGCGTGCTCGCGAACACGCCCGCCAGCCCGTAGTAATCCTCGCTCGTGATGGGGTCGAACTTGTGATCGTGACAGCGCGCGCAGGCGACCGTGAGGCCGAGGAAGGTGCGCGTAACCGTGTCCACCCGGTCCTCCCATTCATCCGCCATCACGTCGATCCGGCCGCGATTGTAGTATTTGGGGCCGAGACCGAGGAAGCCGAGCGCGGCCAGATCGTTGGTGCGCTCCAGCTTGTCGGCGGCGAGCTGCAGCCGGACGAATTCATCGTAAGGCAAATCGCGATTGAACGCCGCGATGACCCAGTCGCGATACTTGTAGGCGTGCGGATAGAAGAACTTCGTGTCCGTGCCAACCTGATGCGCCTGATCCTCGGCGTAACGCGCCAGCGGCAGCCACAGGCTCGCCATCCGTTCGCCGAAGCGCGGCGACACGAGTAAGCGATCCACCACGCGCGCGTAGGCGTCGCGGCTCTTGTCATTCAGGAATGCGCTGACCTCTTCCGGCGTCGGCGGCAGCCCGGTCAGATCAAACGTGATGCGGCGGATAAGCGTGCGCTTCTCCGCTTCCTCGTTCGGGGCGAGGCGCCTGGATTCCATCCGCGCGAGGACGAAGTAATCCAATTCCTGCCGGGGCCAGCGCGCGTTCTTCACGGCCGGACGAGACTGTGTGGCGGGAGATTGAAACGACCAAAACTGCCGCTCCTTCTCGAAATCAATGCCGCCCTCCGCTGCGCGCAAGCCCGACGACCCCGCCAGCATCGTCAGCAAGACGGCGTGCAGAAGCCTGCGCCATGGCAGAAAGGGATTCATGAACGGGTGTGTTGACGAACAGCGCCCGCTGCTGATTCGAGGAGAGATGCGTCTCGGATGTCCGCGGGCGGATCTGGCCAGCGTGGCCGGATGACGCCCGCCCTCACCTCGGCCCCGGGGAGAGAGGGAGCGCGAGGGGATCGTCGTCACGATCCACGCGCTCCTCCGTATTCGACCTCGCTGCAAACGCAGAGGCAACCGTCCGCTCAAGTTCAGATGCGACGGGCGACGTTTCCCCGTCCCAAATCCCGTTGCCAAGCTGCAGGTTCTTTGAAAGATTGGAAAGCGTCCCCTTATGAATGATTTTTTTGGCAAAAGATTACACATCACCATGAAGACGATTTCACTCCCCATCATGCCCCGTGTAGGACCGCGGCGGTCTGTCCGGAACCCGCTCAACCTCGCTCTGGTCCTGTTGCTTCTGGCCACCTTCGGCGGGACGTCCGGCGCTGCGACGTTGCTCTTCGATAATCTGGCGGCGTTCAGCACGCGGCTGCCGGTCGGTGATCCGGTATTGGCGGGCACGAACGCGAACGGACAGATCGTCGATGGCCCAAAGGACATCGCCGTGGCCGATCTCGATGGGGACGGCCGGCCCGACTTCGTTGTGGCGAACAAGGACGGAACCGTCACGGTGTACTACGGGCTGGGCGACGCGCGGTTCGGCCCGCCCACGCATCTGCACACGCCCGGCAGCGAGTTGCGCGGCCTGGCGTGCGCCGATTTTTCCGGGAACGGCCGCCGCGACATCGCGGTCGGCGCGCCGTATGACGGCAAGGTGTTTCTCTTCGTCAATCAGGGCGGGGGCGTTTTCACGCTCACGAATCTTCCCGCGTAGCGTGGCGCGCGGGATCTCGCGGCGGGCGATTTCGATGGCGACGGCAAGATGGATCTGGCGGTGGCGGGCACCACCAACGGCGTGGCGCACTTTCGCAATATCGATCCCGGTGTCTTCGAACTGATGACCAACGTGGTGTCGATCGGCACTGCGGATGACAACGATTTTCCGCAGCCGGCTTACTATTTGAAATCGTTCCGTCCGCCGAACGCGACGAAGGACGAGATCGTCGTGGCCCGAGCCCAGCGCAACAAGGTCTATGTGCTCGCGACCGACGGCGACGGCCGGCTCGCGGTGCAGGGCACGCTCACCAACATCGGCGTCAACGCGCTCGACGTCGGCCCGTTGCTGCGGCCCGCGACGAGCCCCAGCCCCGACCTCATCGTCGCGCACAACAACCGTGGCGTGCTGGAAATCCATTCAGCGATCTGTAAAACGTCGGTGCAGATGCGGGATCACGATGTCACAAATGTCACGATGTCACTCCGTCGTGGGCATGGAAAGAGCGCGCACTTTTGTCAAGCGCACGCTTTTTAAGCTGTTTCCGGCTCTCTACGTCTCGGCCAGCTCGTGACCACTCAGGCGGTTCGTGGGGGCTGATTCGTCGGAGAGAAAGTCATCCGCAGGAATGCTGCGGCGGGGCGGCGGCAGGTCCGCAGCGTCGGCGCTGTCGGGCTGCGGCTCAGGCGCGGCAGCGCTGCCGAGTCGCGGCTTGCGTCCTCGCTTCTCAGCAGGGGCAAAGACGCGCTTTTGCGCTGCGTCGGAAGGGGCACGAATTTCCGTGATGGCCAGCTTGATGTCGGCAACGGTGATGCGATCGCGGCCTGCGTCTTCGGCGAGCAACCTGGCGTCATCGATGGTATCGACCACGGCCTGCATGTAGCCCGAGCAAGTGAGGGCATAGCCGACGATGAAGTTGATCATGGCGTCGGTGCCGTAGGGCAGGATTTTGCGCGCGACAATCGTCAGATCATTTGTCGTTGGCACGGCGGGCAGCGGGAAGACTCGGCGGATGCGGCGGCGCAGTTGGAAAGAGTTCCAATTCGTTTGCTCTTCCACGGCCCGACGGCGCGCGGAGAAGTCTTCAGTGGCGACGATGGCGACAGGAACGCACTTGTTAGCGCAGGCGGTGTTAATCCAGTTCACCAGTTCGGGATGGCTCGTGACGCGGCTACTTTGCGGCCAGAGATATTGCCCTTCGTCGATGAGCAGCAGGAGGCGGCTGGATTCAAGGAACCGCTCGACGCGGAACTGCATTTTCTCCGGTGACAGCGATGCAGTGCAGGGCAGGCCAGCGGCCTTGGCTATCGCTCCGAAGAAGGCGCGGCTTCTGTTGATGCCGGTGAGTTGCACGTACAGCGCGCGACCACGGTTGAGCGTCCACCAGGCGCGCACGGATTCAGTCTTGCCGACGCCGGAATGTCCCTCGACCAACACCATGCGCCGCGTCTTGGCGCTATAGTCCAGGGCGGCGAACACTTCCTTCCCGATGCTGGTCATGGCGAACGCCTGGCGCGCCCGTTCCTCATATCGACGTTTGTATTCAAAGAGCGCATCGAGCACGCCGGGGAAGTAGCGCATCGAGGCGGGCCGGAATTCATCGGGCCGCACTTCAGGAAGTCCTTCACAGATGTCAGAGCGTGACACATTGACCGGGGCATCTTCGGCGCGCATCTCCATGCGTGGGTTGATGCAAAGCTCAACGAGGAATTCCGGCAGACGCTCGGCAACGTGGCGACGGCAGTGATCGACGAACAAGGATGCCGGGTAACTCTCGGGATGCTTTGCAGCGTCGGCCTGGCGGCGCCGGTTTTCCTCCGCGTCGTCGCGGGCGGCTTCGGCTACTGCCTCGAAATCGAGGAGGTCAATCCCGCCAGTCCTGGCAATTTCGTATTCTCCTTTGAGCGGGAATTGCCCTTTGTAGTCTCGCGGGTTTTCCTCGGGTGCGTCGATGCGTGACGGATATTCTTCGCCGATGGCCTGCAACGTTTCCGAGTCGCTGAAAGTGACCCCGCGCTCGACTTCGTGGCGAACGATTTTGACCTGCCTGGCTTTGTAAATCTGGCCGGGCTTCACCCCAAACCTGAACATGGCCGGCGTGCCGATGCGGTCGGCAAACATCTCAATCAACTCGTTAGCCAGGCGCTTCGTTCCCTGCTGTTCGATGGACAGGGATAGAATCAAGAACAGCAGTGCGCGCTGCTCGGGGTCGGTGAGGTAAGCGGCCTTCGTAGCGACGGCGGTGCCGCTGATGCCGCGCATCTCCACGAACTCAGGATCGGACATGTAACGGTTGTGATGGAGGGCCGCGCCCTCGGCTGCCCGGCGGGTGCTCATGCTTCACCTTCCATTTCTTTCAACGCCTGCTCCATCATGCGTGTTCCCTCTGATTCCGCGCCGTTTCCGTTAGTCAAGACGGGGCCGATGCCCAGTTTGGCGGCACGCTTCTGTGTCTGGCGCCGGCGGGTGTTGTCATCGCGTTGCTGTGTCTCGGCGGCGGCGCGGCCGGCGTGCAGCGCCGTGGCCATTGCGGCGGTGTGCCGGTCGGTGATGATGGTGCGGAAAGTGGGCTCGAACCTCGCCTTAAGGGTGTGGAAGCGTGCTTTGGGATGCGCGTTGTATCCGTGCTGCTTTGCGACCTGGCGGCTGTAGTGCTCGGCTTCAGCGCTGTCAGGATTGCGGGCCGCGTTGAAGCCGGTGCCCTCCACCCGCTCGACGAACCGCGCGGTTTTTCCATCGCGGTCTTTTAGCTCAGTGACGGCTATAAGGTCGGGATGCTCAGGATTGAACCAGGCCAGCACTTCGCGCCCGCGCAACCCGGACAGTTGCTTGTCGAAATAGTCGAACGTTCGTTTTCCGAATTGGAACGTGATGCCGCTGTCGCCCACGACAAACTTGCGCGCGTAGTGCGCGCCGAGGTGCCAGCATTGCGCGTTCAACGGCGTGGGAGGGTTATCGTGCGGCCACTGCGCCTGGAATACTTCATCCGGCGACTGGCCGGCCAGCCGGCCCTTCTGCGGCTTGGCGTTGTAGCGGGTGATGATTTCCACCAGGCGCTTGTCCCATTCATCGAAACTGAGGAAGTGCTTCGAGGGATGCACGCGCCGGGCCTCGACGGCGAGCTTGGCCAGCTTTGTTTCCTCGGGGCAGTCGCGCCGCTCGTCGCGCCCGCAGTAGCCGGGCTGGCCTTCCATCAGGCGTTGCAGCAAGTCTCCGACTTTCTCGACGGGCTTCGAGCGGGCGCGGATGGCATGGATGAATTTCGAGCCGAGTTGCTCCCAGCCGAAAGTCATTTCCTCGGGTGAGCGAGACAGGTTCCAGCCCATCGGGGCCACGCCCTTGACGATCTTGGAACGTTTCCAGATACCGCCTTCGTAATACCAGGCGGCGGGGATGCCCCACGCGCGACATACGCCGGTCATGCAACTGCGGATGGCGAGCGAATCGTAATTGCGATCCGGGATGAGCTTGTGACCGACGACGCGCAAGGAACGCACGTCGATGAAAGCCAACACCTGGCCGCGCGTGAGCGTGCCATCCGGCAGCCAGCAATAAACCGGCATGGTGAAATCGTCGGCGTTCACCACGTCCATCGAGCGCAGGTTGTCGTAGATGCGGCGCAACGGTGCGGTGGCATCGTCGAGTGCCTTCTTCCCTTGCAGGTAAGGCCAGAGCATTTCCACGTCGGGCTTCACGGCGGCGAGCAGACGGCGGTTGACCGCGCCACCGATGCCGCGCTGTTGAAGAAGCCACTCAAGGAAATCACCGGGCAAGCCCATCGCTTCGCCGGTGTCGATGAGTTCATCGACGGCGAACTGCACGCGCCCGCCGAATTTCTTGGCTGTAAGCCAGGCAAGCTGGTCGTGGTGTTCGGTTGGAGTTGATGGCGCGCGGCTTTCGCCCGCGCGGGCCACACGACCATCCAGCATGGCGGCGGCGTTGCCCTCGGTCTTTTCGTAACCGAGAAACTTGCGGCGGATTTTGTTCTCCAGACCGCAGCGGGAATCAGACAACCACGGGCATCGCTCCCAAAGGAAGGTGTTCAACTGCGCTTTGGCTTTCTTCGGCGCGATGCCGCGCAGCAGGAGGTTTTGATAGTGCTGCCAGGCTTGAAGCAGGAAGGCGGCTCCCTCCTGCGCCGTGGGTGCGGCAGGGTTGGTGAAGCCGGTGATGGAATCGGCCAGCGCATCGAAGGCGGCGGCGCTGCCGCTGGTGCGCAGCGGCACGGCGGCGGGTGAATCTTCGATGAAGAATTCCGGGCGATGCCATGCATGCTGTCCGGCGTCGCGTTGCTCGACGCGATCCAACATGCGGCGGACGTGCCGCGCGCTGCGCGCCTGGCCGAAGACGCGGGCGGTGCCATCCACACCCATATTGATCACGTCCGCGCGGCTCAGGCCGGGCCTGCCCATGCGTTCCAGCGCCGCGAGCAAGGCGCTTTGCCACTTCTCCGCCTGGGTCCGTGCGCGATGGGAGAGTTGCGACCACGCAACTTCCAGCCAGTTCGCGGCGTGCGGAATGAGGACGTGGCCGTTGACGAGTTCGACGCTCATGTGTCCAGCCCAAATCTTGTGCGTTGAATCCCGAACTCATCGAAGACCATCGCGGTGCCTTCCTCGCGCATGAAGTCGCGCAGCTCCTGCCGGGTCCGGATCACGCCCACCTTGAAATTCGGCCCGCCGCCGCCGCGCTGCTGCGGCGCGGCTGCGGGTGTGCTCTGCGCGGCGTTGCCGCCAGCCCTCAGGCTGTCGAAGAAGCCCACGCCCACGTCCTGCACTACGTTGGCCGGGATCACGTATTCGCCATTTGAGATACGGGCAAGGATGCTGTCCGACTTGCCCGTGCCGGGACCGCTGACGTATCCGCCCTCAGCGAAGGCTCCAGCGCCCGCTGCCAGACCGCCGGCCAGGGCCGTGCCAGCAAGCATCGCTGCGGCGAAGGCGATTCCTCCAGCGGTGGCCGCCGAACCGAAGGAGGCTATTGACGCCGCGATGGCCGCAGGTGCCCATGCCACCGCAGCGGTTGCCGCCTCGGTCGTTTCCGCCGTCTTGAAAGCCCTTTTCAGCACGGCAATCAGGGTCATGGAGAGAACCCACTGGATGGCGATGCCGATAATGTTGGCGATGATGCTCTTGGCGACGTTGGCAAAAGTGCGCCCCCAATCGGCCGTGCCATCAATCATACCCGCGATGGAGTTGGCGACGCCATCGACAGCGGTGCCAATGGACTTGGTGGTCAGGTCCGCGATGTTCGCCCCGACCTGACCCCACTCCTCTTGCAGGCGACTCAGATTTTCTGACATGCGCGTGAAGTAGGTGTCGTTGGGCACCTGATTGATCTGCGCCTGATTGGCCGCCTGCTTGTCCGCGTTCGACTGGTAGGCAGCGAGCGCGGCGTCATGCGCGGTGGTGTCCGACTGCTGGGCGGCAATGTGCGCGAGCAGTCCGGCCTTCTCCGCCAGCAACCCACCCTCCAGACGGAGCAGTTCGATGCGGCGCGCGCCGTTTGTCTCGACGCTGAGAGCGCGCTCGGTGTCCTGGATGGTGGAATCCAGTTGTGCGACTTGATGTGCGTTGCTCTCCTGCCTTAACCGCTCAGCTTCCTTGCGGCCATCTTCCTCCAGGGCGAGCATCCGTGTCTGCTTGGCGGTCTGCGCCATCTCTACCTTCGCGCTGTTGCCGTCCGCCAGTTGCAACTCCACGCCGTAGGCTCCCTCGATGAGCGCGCGCCGCTTGCCCAGATACTGCGCCAGCGTCAATTCACGGCGCTGATAGGCGGCGACGGACTCCGCCTCCGCCAGATCGAGTTTGCCGCCGGAAATCTTGGCTGAGTCTTCCTTGGTGATGAAGTTGCCAGTGCTGGTCTTCGGCGGTGCGAGCGCCGCCAACCCCTGGGTGCCGGCTCCCATCATGAACTTCACCATGCTGCCGACGAGCGTGTTGCCCACGTCCTGCTGTCCGGCCTGTATCTGCCCCTTGACAAGCGAAGGCAGGAAGTTGCCACCATCGCCAATTTCACGGATCGCGTTGGCGATGCCACGGAAGGCGAAGGCCAGGCTGTCCACCACGCGGACCTTGCCATCGATCTCCTTCAGGAAGTTCAGGAACCTTTGCGACAGGTCCAGAAGGTCCGGCAAAATCTGATCCGCCAGGCGAAGGAAAGCGCCTTCCCCGAATTTTTTGATGCGCGTCAGGTTGTCGTTGAACTCATCCGCCCGCTGCGCGAACTGTGGCCCGACCACCAGCCCGAGATCATCCGCCTCCTTCATCAACCGCTGGATGCCGGCGCGGCCTTAGTTCAGGAACGGGATCATCGCCACACCCGACCGCCCGAACAACTCCACCGCCCTCGTGCTCTTCTGCGCGCCGTCGTCCAGGTGCTCGAATTCCTCTGCAATCTCCAGCAGCTTTTGCTCGACGGATTTCGACGCCTCGCCGTTCTTCACCATCTCGCCCGACAGTTCCTTCAGCGCGACTTGCAGCTCACCCACCTGCAGGTCGCCGATCTCAGCGGCGTAAGCCAGGCGCGACATGCTCTCGACCGCGATGCCGGTCTTCTGCGCCATCTTGCCCATCGCGTCCGCCGCCTCGATGGCCTGCGCCGTCATGTGCTCGAACCAGGTCGCGAGCTTGACCAGCGCCGTGAGTGACGCCAGGCCCGCGAGCTTCTGCCCCAAGCCGTCAAGCAGGCCGTTGATCTTCGACGCGGCGGCTTCCGTCTGCGCGCCGAAGATGATCTGTACGGGTGCGGGCATGGGTTAGTTGTTTTGAGGGCGTTGAGGGAGGATCGCTTTCAGGCGTTTCATTTGCTCGTCGTCGAGCAGCCCATCGACTCCGCCGGGCAACCATGACAGGGCGTCGCGCAGCGGGCCGGCCGCGATTCTGGCGACGGCCTCGTAAAAACTGTCCACGGTGCGGGCGATCTTCTCGTCCATGCGCACTGCCTCTTCCTCCCAGGCGATCCTTTCATTCAGCGCATCCCGGCATTGCTTGAAGACCTGAATCGCCTGCGGCTTGTTGAGCGCATCCTTGGGCGCATCTCGAAGCGCGACCTCACGTTGCTCAATCCGTTTCCCCGCCTCCATCAGATCGGACGCCTCGCGGTTGACCAGAGCCAGATTGATAAACTGCGCGCCCATCGTTTCAAAATCGTCGATGTCTTTCTTCGCGGCTCCATTCGCCCGCAATACCTAAATGGTTTTCACAGCCATCCCATAGGACGGTCTGAGGAGGGCAAAAGCTTTTCATTCCCGAAGGTTTTCGAGCGTTGCTCCCGAAACGTGATTAAGGATTTTTCAGGTCATGGCCGGTGGGAACGCTGCGCGGCGCGCGTGGCTGT
>Ga0163144_10022739_pt1 | contig 12410 bp, 5 predicted proteins | sample OliLak19BULKMAT1_FD_123175 | JGI IMG/M metagenome (GOLD analysis project Ga0163144, IMG submission 123175) | Freshwater microbial mat bacterial communities from Lake Vanda, McMurdo Dry Valleys, Antarctica - Oligotrophic Lake LV.19.BULKMAT1 | ecosystem: Environmental > Aquatic > Freshwater > Lake... | reverse complement strand
TACAACATTTACCGCAACGACGTGTTTGTCCGGGCGATCATGCCATCCGCTTCGCTTACACTCAGCGACTTGGGTTTGGCTGATGGCACCGAAGTCGAATACCGCATTTCGGCGGTGAACGGAGCCGGACTCGAGTCTGCGCAAAGCGACCCGCTGAACACTTCAACGCTCGCCGACACCGATCCACCTCGCCTCCTGGCCGTCCTCACCGGGCTTGATCCTCGTATCGTTGTACTGACCTTTAGCGAGCCGCTCGCTGCGGCACCTGCGCTAGAAATCGCCAACTACGCCATCACCGGCCCGGCGCCTCTATCGGCACCTATTGCGGTAACCGCCGCGGCACTCTCCGCCGATGGTCTGACCGTCACGCTTGCCACTGCACCCATGTTGCCCGGGGTTCATCTGCTGGACCTGACCGGCCTCGCCGACCGCGCGACCGTCGCCAACATCGAGTCCTCTACTGCGCGGGCCGCTTTCAGTTACAGCAATTTGTCCATGCCGCTCGGTACCGGCCTGACTGGCCGATACTACAACGGTCGTGACTTCATCGGCGCTCCACTCCTTACACGCATCGACCCAGTAATTAACTTCGTTTACGGCAGCGGCTCGCCAGCTCCCGGCGTGGTACCAGTGGACAACTTCTGCATCCGCTGGTCAGGCCGTCTCCAACCTCGATTCAATGAGCCGTACACCCTTTTCGTGCGCTCAGACGATGGAACACGGCTGTTCGTTGACGGTGTGCTTGTGGTGAGCAACTGGAACGATCAGGGCGCGACGGAGCGGTCGGCCACGGTCACCCTCGACTCCTCGCGCACGCACGACATCGTTGTCGAATACTACGAGAACAGCTTCGGTGCTGAGGTTCAGCTCTCTTGGCAATCCCCCAGCCAGCCGAAACAAGTCATACCCGCTGAGTTTCTCCTGCCCGATGCGCGGCTTGTGACTGTGCGCACAGTCGACGGCGCCGGTGCGGACATCGAGCTCAACCGCTTCTTCCCCGGCGAAGGTACCGGCATCGCTATGGCTGCGTTCCACTCACCCGCTTCCGGCGGTTTCCATCAGGCGGCGTATTGGCGCTTTGATCTCGCCTCACTCGACCTAGTCAACAACTATGCCACCGATGCCGTGGCAACTCTCAGCCAGACCTTCTTTGGCATCGGCGATGGAAGACGCGAGATAAATGTCTTCGGTGTGCGTCAGGCCCCGGGTGCCGACAACTGGATCGAATCCGGCCCAGGCTTCGTCACTTGGCAAACTGCTTCAGGCAACAGCGATTTCGGCCAACTCGGCAACCCGGTTACCAGCCAGTTCATCTCCACTTTTCTGCTGAACAACGTAAACTTCAACCTCAACAACCAGCCCGACAAGACCACCTTCGCGAGTCAGCGACTCGTTGACTTCATCAATCAGGACACCGATGGACGTGTGACCTTCCTTGCCAAGCGAGTCGATGCGTCCAACGATGGTCAATCTTGGTTCACCAAAGAATGGGGCTTACCTAGCTTCAGCCCCGCGCTGAAAGTCCGACTCACGCCCAGGTGCCCGCAGATACTCAGCCAGCCCCAGGCTCTCGATGCTAACTTCGGTTCCACCTTGACCCTGTTCGCACGCGTCCAAGGCCAGGCCAGCATCACCGCCCAATGGTTCCTGAACGGTCAACCCATCAGCGACGGAGAGGGCGGAGCCTCCCCCGGCGGCGGCACCGTCTCCGCCACGGTCGGCTCGTCCGCCGATGGCACGGCCGCCACCCTCACCATCGCCAACGCCCAGCCCGGCGACAGCGGCGACTTCACCGTCGTTTTCACCAACGCCTGCGGCAGCGTCACAAGCATCGCCGCCACCCTTTCCGTGAACGCGCCCCCATGCCTCGCCGATTACAACCAAGACGGCGGAGTCGACGGAGCCGATGTGGACGCCTTCTTCGTCGACTGGGTGACCGGTGATTCTCGGGCCGATGTCAACCAAGATGGCGGCGTAGATGGGAGCGATGTGGACGCGTTCTTCGAGATATGGACAAAGGGTGGCTGCTAAGAAAAATTAGAGACGACGCCCTTGTCCCTCTGAGCTCCGGGCGGACCATTGAACTCGCCGCACCCAAGTGGTCTCTGCCGCAGGGATTCCCTATCCATTCCTGCCTCGGGCCGTTAACCCGCATAATTCCTACCCTCATCGAGAATCGCTGACAGAGGTTCCTTGTGTTGCCCGCTGAGGTCCGTGTCGCGTCGCGAGCGATTTGCGACCTTTGCGCGCCTACCAACCTCTAGCTCATTGCCCTACTTTCAGATTGTTTTGCTGTCACGCAGCCACCATCAATCGCGTGGCCGCCTGTCCGAAGACCGTGTGCCACGGCCAAGCGCTTGAGAGTTGCAGTACGATTCGCCGCACCGACCACGCGCAATCAGCGATGCAGGCGGCCAGCTGTTTCGCAGGTTGAGCGAACGTTTGGCTTCCCGCAGCAATAACACCCCGCCGTCTGAAGAGATCTGCCCGCCACTAAAGTCGGCGATGACCAGCTGCCTGCCGAATGCTGAAAAGCTAATGGAATTAGACGCGGGAACGTGGATACAGTGTGTCATAGCGCGAAGCCCTTGGGTTTATAAGCAAATGGTGTCGTAACCCTTTACTCTATAAGCACTTGGGCTTCCGCGCTTTTGGGCGCAATGATTTTGGTCTGAAATATTCGGGCTAGGCCCCGGCATGACATTACGAGGAGAGTTCCCAATGCTCGATATGAATCTACTGCGGATAAGTTTTGTGCGGGCCCTTGCGGCGATCTTGGCCGTGCTCGGGGTGATGATGGGTATGCTCCCCTCGTCTGCCCAAGCCCAGCCCTGCGGCGGCCAGTGGCTGCGCGGCGATGGCATCCCGGGCGTGAACGTGCTTGGCCAGGTCTTGGCGACGACGATGTGGGACCCCGATGGCGCTGGCCCTCAGCCCGCGGTGCTTGTGGTTGGGGGCAACTTTACCCGGGCGGGTGATACGCTCGCGAACAACATCGCAACGTGGAACCCGCAGACGAATCGTTGGTCGCCGCTTGGCACGGGCGTCAATAACACGGTCCTCGCGCTGACCGTGCTGGCCAATGGCGACTTGGCGGTCGGGGGCGAGTTCACAACCGCCGGGGGCGTGAGCGCCAACCGCATCGTCCGCTGGAACGGAACCGCATGGTCCACCTTCGGCGCGGGCATGAACAACAGCGTCTCTTCGCTGCTCGTGCTTCCCGGCGGCGATCTAATGGCCGGGGGCAGGTTCACCACCGCGGGGGGTCAGAGCGCCAATCGCATCGCGCGATGGAACGGAGTAGCCTGGTCTCCCTTGGGTTTGGGTATGAATGCTGAGGTCCGTGCGATGGTCGTGCTGCCCAATGGCATCCTGATCGTCGGGGGCGACTTCACCAGCGCCGGGGGCGTGGTCATAGACATTGTAGCCAGTTGGGACGGGACCGCCTGGTCTAACTTTAACTCGGGCATCAACAGCACGGTGTACGCCCTCGCACTGTTGCCCAACGGCGACTTGATCGCCGCGGGCAACTTCACCGTGGCAGGGGGCGGGGGCGCAAACAGGATCGTTCGCTGGAATGGCACCTCGTGGTCGACACTCGGCGCGGGCATGGACAACGTGGTTACTTCACTGGCCGTCATGCCCAACGGCGATCTGGTTGCCGGGGGCTTCTTCTCCACCGCCGGTGGCGGCAGCGCGAACAATATTGCCCGCTGGAATGGAAGCTTCTGGTCCCCCTTAGGCACGGGCGTGGACAGCGCGGTCCGCACGCTCGCCTTGCTGCCCAACGGCGACCTTGTCGCCGGTGGTGTCGTCAGCCGCGATGTAACGACCAAGTTCATCTCCCGCTGGGACGGCACCGACTGGTTCGCCCTGGGCGCGGGCATCAACGGCCCCGTCCGCGCGCTGGCCAAGCTCCCCAACGGCGATATCGTCGCAGGCGGCAACTTCACCACAGCAGGGGAGGTAAACGCGAACCGAATCGCACGCTGGAACGGCGCCACATGGTCCGCCCTCGGCGCGGGCATGAGCGGGGTGGGTAGCACCATGATCATCTATGCGCTGGCCCTACTTCCCAATGGCGACGTGGTCGCTGGGGGCAACTTCACGAGCGCCGGTGGCGTACCCGTCAACAACATTGCCCGCTGGAACGGAGCCACATGGTCACCCTTGGGTACGGGCATGAACAGCGAGATCTACGCGTTGACCGTGCTACCGAGCGGCGATTTGGTAGCCGGTGGTCTCTTCACCACCGCCGGGGGCGCAAGTGCCATTCGGATCGCGCGCTGGGACGGGACCGAGTGGTCGCCCTTGGGATCGGGCATGAACAACATTGTCAGCACCCTGACCACGCTGCCCAATGGCGACTTGGTCGCCGGCGGCAGATTTACCAATGCCGGGGGCATCAGCGCCAACCGCATCGCCCGCTGGAACGGGGCCGTCTGGTCTCCATTGGACATCGGCATGAACGGCGATATCCGAGCGATCGTCGTACTCCGCAATGGCGACCTAGTCGCCGGCGGCCTGTTCAGCACCGCTGGGAGTGCCAACGCCAGCCGCATCGCCCGCTGGAACGGGACCGAATGGTCGGCTCTGGGTTTCGGCATGGGCATTACCAGTGGTGTTCCCGAAGTCAATGCGTTGGCCGTTCTACCAAGTGGCGACCTCTTCGCCGGGGGCCTCTTCACAAGCGCGGGTGGCGTGAGCGCCAACCGCATCGCCCGTTGGAACGGGACGGTCTGGTCGGCCTTGAGCACGGGCACAGAGACCCCAGTTCTCTCGCTGGCCGCACTGCCGAGCGGCGAGATCGTAGTCGGAGGCCAGTTCATCACTGCCGGCGGCAGCATCTCCGCCTACTTTGCCCGCTGGACCAACACGAACATCCCTGTTGTCGCCCTTGAGCCTCAGCCTCAGGCCATTTCCACCGGGCAGACCTTCAATCTCATGTCAACCCCCGCCACTGGCTACGCCAACGTTTCCGTCCAGTGGCAGCGCAACGGCATCAACATCACCAACGGCCCCGGCGGAGCTTCCCCCGGCGGCGGCACCGTGAGCGGGGGCTCAGGCGCGCTCGCCTCGCCCACCAACGGCACGCCCTCCACCCTCGGCATTACCGATGCGCAAGCGAGCGACAGCGGCTCATACACCGCCGTCTTCTCCAACGCCTGCGGCAGCGTTGTAAGTACCGCCGCGGCGGCGACCGTTACCCCCCTCTGCCTCGCCGACTATAACCAAGATGGCGGAATCGATGGAGTTGATGTAGAGGCCTTCTTTATCGAGTGGGCCGCAGGTGATTCTCGGGCGGATGTCAATCAAGATGGCGGCGTTGATGGGAGCGATGTAAACGCGTTCTTCGTGATATGGGCGGTGGGTGGATGCTAACTGAGCAACCGCACAAGGGTAAACTTATGTAAGAGGGCAGCGAGTGTGGCCTCGGTGTCAAATTCGCTGCCCTCTTGCTAATTACTTATCACCGCTCGGAACATCGGGTGTTAAGAAGTAAATAGTGATAAAACGTCCCTAAGAACGCACTTCGCACTAAGTTGAGGGCCCATGACGGCGGCAAGTGGCGGCGTAGTTCGCGTCGATAGCGGTGAAACGGGGGATCAGCGATCGCCTTGGCATAGTCGCATCGAGCGGAAGTCACACCGAGGCGACGGAACGATACGCAACTCTGCCCGGCGATCACCCATCAGAGTCGCTGTCGAGTACCTTGACGAACGTGAGCACGATGTCGTCGCCATCGAGTTGTGCTTCGTAGGCGCAGCATTTGGCCTTCCTCAATCCGTCGGCGTAGTTCATGCTTGGGAGTGCTCTCGTCGCTACCTTTCCCGTTTTGCAAATTCAACCATCGTCTTCGCCCCTTTTCACTTCGCGATGGTGCACGCGATGCCCCTGCCGCCCGCGTCGGCCACGCGGTCAGGCGAGACAAACCGCAGTTGGATTGTGGCTATCTTCCCGCCGTGCCAGATATCGGCGAGGCGCGCGGTGTGGGTCAAGGTGGCCATCTGCTCATCAGGTTTCGACGGCGCTCCCATTTTCGCCCAGTCGATGGTTAACCGCCGCGAAAGTGCCAGCGTGGCCGCTGTGGAGGTCGCCGTCTTCAAATCAATCGCCACCAGCATTCCGCACAGGGCGATGCCGATGATGCAAACTAAGACAAGGTGTCCGTTGAAGATGGTGATCCACTTTCAGGTGTGACTATGCTTGAGGGGGAGCGGCTTGCTGGCACCTTTGGCCTACCTCCGCCTCCCTCATCGTACGGAATACATTCGAGCTGGTTTCAAGCCGGGCGTCCGGGCGCATCGGGTGATGGCCATGCATTATCGGTGAAGCGATAGCCAAAGTGGCTCGCTGCGGGGTCATCTGAAAAATATTGATTTACCGGATCCGCTGTAACTTCCTCGCCGAAGACACTGCCATGGGCACAAACCACCTTCGTAATCAACTTAGAAGGTTTCTCCGCCCTACATTGGTGCCGGTCGCCGCGATAGCTGTTTCATCGGCGTGGGGCCAAGTCACGGTCACAACGACCGCCGAGTTGGTGGCTGCGGTGGATGCCAACCCTCCGGGAACAACCGTCAATGTCGCGGCGGGCACCTATTCGCTGCCTTCATCGCTCAAGCTCAAGAGCGGGATGTCCTTGATCGGTGCGGGCGCGGGCCAAACGATCATTCAGAACGCCGCGGCGTTCGCATTTCCTGCCGCGGCATGGTACGACGCGGACGTGAACTTCGAGTTCTCGAATCCCACCGCGTACCTGATCGATCTCGGCCGCGATCAGGCGAACCTCACCGTAGGAAACCTGACGCTCACCGGCCCCCAGGTCTACGGCGGGATCCATTACATCGCCTGCAACAACGTAACTATTTCGGGCGTGGAGTTCATCAACTTCCGCTGGAGCGGCATTCGCGGATTCATCGGCGACAATATCTTTATCACCAACAACCGCTTTATTGACGCCGGTGGACAGACCGTCAACCTCGATGGCTCCTTTGGTTCCACGGGCGGGTCGATGTTCATCTCCTACATGGGGATGTCGCTGATCGACAACAATCGTTTCGAGCGCAGCGGCACTCGCGCAGACAACGTTTTCGGTGTCAAGGGCCGCGAGCTCCGAAACACACGCATCAGCAATAACACCATTCGCTGTGACTTCGCCATCGAGCTCCCCTTCGAGAATGACTATTATGTTGACATCGAGAACAACTTGCTCGACGGCGTTCTCTCTGTTCCCCGCTACGCGGGAGGGCTCCTCCCACCCACCGGCGCAAACCCCTACACCTTCCGCATCCGCAACAACTATTTCACCAAGTCGTACTCAATCGAAGGCCCGCACAACGGCATGATCGTTGAACGCAACGTCTTTGACTTTCCCGTCGATAGCGATTACGGCAATCTGTTCAGTACCTTTGACCCCGGTAGTGACACCCCCGCCGCTCCCGGGCCGCTCAACTTCAATAATAATATCGTCATCAACCCGGGCCGAGGGGTCTTCTGGAGCGATGCCGTCTGGAACAACCTCTCTTTCACAAACAATCACATTCAAGCCAACGAGATTACGCCCTCGCAATACCCCGAAGGCCTCTTCAGCTTCCGGGACTCTAGCCCTGCTATGGGCGGGCAACTGACCAACTACAACACGATCACCATCGCGAGCAACAAAGTCGAAGTCTTTGGACAAGCTCGTGCGCTTATCCGATACTCGAGCGCGTATGCCGCGAACATCTTCAATAATGAGCTCATCAACATCGCCGACGCCGGTGCCATGACCAACCAAGAGACCGGCGCACCTCGAGGCCTGCTCACGCCGCTGAACTTCAACGTCGGCGTGAACGGCGAGTTCAACGTAAACGGCGCAGCTCTCCTTCTGCGCGCTGGCCCGACGCCTCCCTGTAACTCAACCCCCGGTGTAGCGGTGCAACCTCTGCCGCAGTTGGTTGAGCTGGGGCAAACGCTCGAGCTTTCGGCGACCGCGACTCCGACAGTGATAGGGGTTTCTGTCGAGTGGCGACGCAATGAAGTTCCGATCGTCAACGGCCCCGGCGGCGCATCCTCTTCCGGCGGCACCGTCTCGGGTGCCTTCGCCCCGCTTCCATCGCCCACCAACGGCACGCCCACCACGCTCACCATCACCAACGCCCAGCCAAGCGACAGCGGGGACTTCACCGCCGTGTTCTCCAACGCCTGCGGCAGCGTCACGAGCATCGCCGCCACTCTCACCGTGAACGCAGCCCCCTGTCTCGCCGATTTCAACCAAGACGGCGGGATCGACGGAGCCGATGTGGACGCCTTCTTCGTCAACTGGGCGGCCGGCGACTCTCAGGCCGATGTCAACCAAGACGGCGGCGTAGATGGCAGCGATGTAGACGCGTTCTTCGTGATATGGCAAGCGGGTGGGTGCTGACTTTGTATCAACGAGCCCCAAACGTAAGCAAGTTGGGGTCCCCACTCACCTATGTTCGGGGCTCGTTGTAATCAGGGAATAGTATCTGCACGATGGCAACTGCCGCATGCTTCATCACGTTTCACTGCGACAGCACTTGGCTCGACGAGTGACTGCGAGTAAGTTACGACTCTTCACGCGAATGCCAAGTCAGCCGAGTCACTTACGTTGGGGGTCCGTTACAATCAGGCACCCAACTCACTTACAGTCAGGCCTCGCTACAATCATCAATACCCCGCCCTCTCCGCACCACCACCTCAGCCATTACTACACATGACCCTCGCAGACAGCATCCACCACCTCATCAACGGTGCGCACCGCCTACTTCGTATCGTTACCGATGATGAAGCCGAGGCATCCAGTGCCGCGGTAGAAGCCGCAATGTCGCTGCGTTGGCCCGTGAGTGCCTGGACGGCCACCATCGGTATTTACGATGGTGCGATCGGGGGTGGGGTTCCGATACCCAAGACGCAGAACGCTGGCGCTGCGCTCGCGCTACTGCGCGAGGTCGTGCTGGGGCGGGGCGAGCACGCGGGCAACGGGCCGCGACTGTGTCTATTCCTGGATATAAGCCAACACCTGCTGGACGAGAAACTAATATTACGTGCATGGCGGGAGCTCCACCACGCCTGCTCTCTACAGAATCCGAGCGGCGCGGGTTCTACGATAGTTATGATCGATCATCACGATGCGGCCCCGCCGATCGTGCGGTCGTTGGCCGTAACCGTTGAGGCGCCCCTGCCCGATGATGGGCAGATCGAGGCGATCGTGCGTTCCGCCCTCCGCGGCATCGCTCGCGACCTCCAGCCCAGCGGGCGCACGCTGAAGGCAGGTGTAAGCAAATCCGACGCGGAAACTCTGCTCGGTAATTTCCGCGGCCTCACGGCGTCGCAGATCCGTCGCGTAGTTCGCGAAGTTACACTCGCCGATCATGAGTTCTCCGTCGATGATCTCCCGGCCATCATCCTCGCTAAACGTAAGTTATTTGCGACCGATGGTGTGCTCGAACCCGTCGAATCGCCCGCCTCCCTGGATTCCATCGGTGGCATGAACGTCCTCAAGCGTTGGCTTAAGCAGCGCGAGGTTACATTCGGCCCAGAGGCGAAGGAACTGGGCCTGCTCCCACCTCGCGGCGTCTTGCTCCTGGGGGTGCAGGGTTCGGGGAAAAGTCTATGCGCCAAAGCCATCGCAACCGCGTGGGGCCGTCCGCTTATGCGGCTGGATGCAGGTGCCCTCTACGACAGGTACGTCGGCGAGAGTGAGAAACGGTTGCGCAGCGCGCTGCGTCAAGCCGAGGCGATGTCGCCGGTGGTGCTGTGGATCGATGAAATTGAAAAAGCCTTCGCGGGTGCCGCGAGTACCTCTTCCGATGGTGGGCTTTCTCGGCGCATGTTCGGTTCTTTGCTCACGTGGATGCAGGAACACCAAGAACCGGTCTTTTTAGCCGCGACCGCCAACGATATCGAGGCACTCCCACCCGAGCTGCTCCGCAAAGGCCGCTTTGATGAGATCTTCTTCGTCGATCTTCCCGGCAAGTTAGCCCGCGAGGCAATCTTAAGCATTCATTTGCGTAAACGTAAGCAAACGCCGCAAACCTTTGACCTTAACCATCTGGTAGATGCAAGTAATGGCTACAGCGGCGCCGAGATCGAACAGGCGATCCTCTCCGCACTCACGCAAGTGATGGCCGAGCGCCGACCGCTGGATACCCAGACGCTCGCGCAGACACTTGAAAACAGCCCGCCGCTAAGTGTAACCATGCGCGAAAGAATGCAACAACTTCGGGACTGGGCCAAGGGCCGCTGCGTCATGGCCGATGATCCGGACAACTGATCCAGACACGTAACCCATACACGTAACCATACATGCAACACGTAGCCACTGCGGCCCCGCGCACCCCACAGGCGCTCGTCGTGGTCGGCGATAGGATCGGACGTGGGCGACGTCGCGGGCGTCTCCGCCCTCGCGGTCCTCCCCAGCGGCGACCTTATAGCGGGCGGCGGCGTCACGAACGCCGGGTCTGTCGTCACCCCGTACCTGGCTCGCTACACCGGCGTTCCCGGTGTAACGCTGAATCCTCTGCCCCAGTCGATCGCGGCGGGGCAAACACTCGCACTCTCGGCGTCCGCGCCGCAAGCATTGACTGGCGTCTCCGTCAGGTGGCAGCGCGACGGCGCACCCATCACCAACGGCTCCGGCGGCGCATCCGTCCCCCTCCCCTCCCCCACCGACGGCACACCCACCACACTGACCATCACCAACGCTCAACCCAGCGACAGCGGCGCATACACCGCCGTCTTCAGTAACACTTGCGGCAGCACCGTAAGCACCGCCGCGGCCGTGACGGTTACACCCGCTCTCCCCCATTGCCCCGCCGATTACAACCAAAACGGCGGAGTCGACGGAGCCGATGTGGAGGACTTCGTCGTAGAGTGGGCAGCAAGCAACCCTCGCGCCGACGTCAACCAAGACGGCGGCGTAGATGGCAGCGATGTGGAAACCTTCTTCGTGGCATGGCAGGCGGGTGGGTGTTAACTCTGTATCCAACCAGCCCCGCGCATGAGCGAGTTGGGTGGGCAACCTCTCTTCACGCGAACACCAAAGGCACCCGACTCACTTACGTTCGGCGCTCGGTGAAAGCAAGATGGCAGCCCCGATGCCAACCTTCTCGATATATAATTTTACAAACTTCTTAACCGCTGATTCCGCCTGCCTCAAGGGCTTACTTTCAGCCCCAGCTTGCGATCAGCCCGCAATAAATCGCCACGCCAGCAAGGTTCCAGAGATTCAGTGCCCCGGTTTCATTCCATCATTCATGTGGCGCGACGAGGTCGGTACCTACGGTGGAACTGGCACCTAAAACGGGCCGCGAACGAAGCTCGAAGTCAAGCCGTCGCATCGCCGCGGGTGTGGAATCGGCGTTAGGATGCTCCTTTAAGGTGTATTCCAGTTGCAGGATGCCCTCGTCGAGCTTGCCTTGCCGCAAGAGAATTTCCGCCACTTTCAATGCCGCCAGCGAGGCGCGATCACGCTCTAAGATACGACGCTCGGCAGGCACCGCCGGGTCCGTTGCCGCCGCGGCGGCGAGCATCTCAACGTAACGCCACGTAAGCATCGCGGCATCTAATCGTGATTGTGAGCCGTAGGAAGACGCCAGGTTATTGGCGAACGTAGATGCATCTTGTGATGCAGCGAAATCTGGATGAAGCAGAATCTCCTCGTAGATGTCGGAGAAGCCTCGCTCGTTGGACCCGATGTCCAAAAAGCTCGCCTTTCGCGCGATCCACCAGAGGCGCTGTCCTTCCGCCCGCCCGCACTCAGGGCAATCAGCCAGAAGCTTGTTCATAACTTCAACGGCTTGCTGTCGATCGCCCCTTCTTGCGAGCAGTTCTGCGTATCCGATCGCGACCCTCTGCCTAGGAAATAAGAAAGACTCTGGTTCGCCGTGACGAGTTGAAGTTGCCTCGTACTTCATGCGTCCAAAGTCTAACTCACGCTGGCGATCTCCCCTTTTTGCGGCATCTTGCTGCATAAAGAGCAGTGCTCGCAGTCGGTCGTTTAATGCCAGCGATCGATCCTGCGACGGCACGTCGGGCTCGGTAAGCCGCAGCGCGCTCTCAAAGTACTCACGAGCTACAGCATCCTTGCCCGACATCCACGCCGAGGTGGCTGCATACATGGTCGCGCGGCGCCGAGTATCTGGTGCAACTCCGCCACGCTCAAGGGCATCAAGAAACTCGTACAGCCGCTCATCACCAGTTTGATTCAAGACCAGCGCAAACGTTAAACATCCCTGGTCTCCAGCGAGCGACGCGAAGCGGTGATCGGCAATGATCTGGGTGACCCAGGCTGAAACCAGGTCCATCAGTTCTGGCTGCTGGGTGATGCTTTCGATGCTGTGCCCAAACAAAGCATACGGGTCAGCGGGCGCCTCCAGAGCCGATACCGCAGCGGTCGTCGTAGG
>Ga0163144_10022738_pt1 | contig 12410 bp, 11 predicted proteins | sample OliLak19BULKMAT1_FD_123175 | JGI IMG/M metagenome (GOLD analysis project Ga0163144, IMG submission 123175) | Freshwater microbial mat bacterial communities from Lake Vanda, McMurdo Dry Valleys, Antarctica - Oligotrophic Lake LV.19.BULKMAT1 | ecosystem: Environmental > Aquatic > Freshwater >... | reverse complement strand
TCGGCCAGCGCGAACACATCATGCTGATCGCCTGCCTGCCCTACGCCGTGCTGACGGCGGCGCGGGCCGACCGCGCCCACCCGCCGGCCGGGCTGGCCGTGACCATCGCGCTGTTCGCCGCCCTGACCCTGGCGCAGAAGCCGCACTTCGTTGTCATCCCGACGTTGATCGAGCTGTTCGTACTGGTGCGCGTCGGTTTCGCCAGGGCGGTGCGCGACCCGGTGCCATGGACCATCCTTGCGGTGTTCGTGGGCGAACTGGTGTTCGCCTGGTTCGTGACGCCGCACTATTTCACGACGACGCTGCCGTTCGTGTTCGGCGCCTATACCAGTATCGGCGACATCGACACCTGGCAGCTCCTGACCAGCCGCATGGTGGGGCCGACCGTGGTCGTGCTGGCGCTGCTGACGGTGGCGGCCTTCGCCTGGTTCGGCGGCCTGGCGCGCGCGATCGCACTGTTCGCGATCGGCGGCGCGCTGTCGGCCATCGTGCAGGGCAAGGGCTGGGGCTACCACCTGCTGCCGGCCATGGCCGGCACGTTCCTGCTGGGCGCCCTCGTCGTCACCAAGACGCTGGACCGCTACCTGCCGCTCGACCCGCACCAGCACCGGGTGCCGGTGGCGCTGGTGACCACCGCCTTCATGCTGCTATTCTACTACGAGGCGGCGCTGCTCGACCCGCCATTCGGCAAGCAGCGCGATTTCGCCAACAGCGTGACCGGCCGGATGATGGAACTGGTGGAACGCGAGGCGCCGAACCGGAAGATACTGGTGCTGTCGCCCGGCATTTATCCGCACTACCCGATGATCAACTACCTCGACGTGCGCATGACCATGCGTTTCCAAACCATGTGGCCGCTGCAGGGCATCTACAACAAGTGCGAGGAAATGGCGCCGCGCTACAACGCGCCGGACAACATGGGCGAGACCGAGCGGTTCGTGTTTCGCACCGTGGCCGAGGATTTCGCCAGGCAGAAGCCCGACCTGCTCATCGTCGACCGCGTCGCCGGCATGCCGCTGTGCCGCGCCGACGTGTTCGACTACCTGGAATATTTCAGCCGCAACCCGCTGTTCGCCAAGGCGTTCGAGAAGTTCGAGTTCTATTCCTCGATCGACCGCTACGACGTGTATCGGAGGAAGGGGTGAAGCGCCCCCTCACCCCGGCCCTCTCCCCCACTGCGTAGGGGAGAGGGAGGCAAAGCGCAAAGCCCTCTCCCCCATGCAATGGGGGAGAGGGTTGGGTGAGGGGGCGAGGCCGCTTGAGGCCTCAGACGTGAAAGCTCTCGCCGCAGCCGCAGCGGCCCTTTTCGTTCGGGTTGTTGAAGACGAAGCCGGATTGCAGCTTGTCCTCCTTCCAGTCCAGCTCGGTGCCGAACAGGTACATCTGCGCCTTCGGCTCAATCAGCACGGTCACGCCCTTGTCCTCGACCACGAGGTCGAACGGGCCCTTGGTTTCGGCATAGGTGATGTCGTAGGCGAGACCCGAGCAGCCCTTGGTCTTGATCGCAACGCGCAAGCCAATGGCCGACGTGTCACGCTTCGCCATGATGCTGCGAATGCGGTCGGCGGCGGCGTCGGTCAGGGTGATTGGCGATACGGCCATCTCATCTACCTCAATACATGCCGAGTTCGAGCTTGGCGGACTCCGACATCATGTCCTGCGTCCAGGTCGGCTCAAACGTGATCTCCACCTTCGCCTCGCGCACGCCGGGCAGGGCGTTCAGCTTCTGCTCCACTTCCGACGGCAGGCTTTGCGCCGCCGGACAACTGGGCGAGGTCAGCGTCATCAGGACCTTCACGTCGCCCTCCGCCGTCGCCTCGACATTGTATATAAGGCCGAGTTCGTAAATGTTAACCGGGATTTCCGGGTCGAAAACCGTGCGAATAACCTCGAGCGCCTGCTCGTCCAGCGGGCGGACATCCAGGGGGAAGGTTTCGGGCAGCGGCGGGGGTATTGTCGCGTCGGACATTGCTTTACCTACTCGGTCTTGGCCGGCTGGGCGGCGCCGTCCAGCGCCGCCACCATGGTGTGCCACGGCAGGGTGGCGCATTTGACCCGGACGGGATAATCGCGGACGCCGCCGAAAACCGCCAGTTTGTCGAACTCTTCCGGCAATTCGACCTCGCCCTTGCCGGTCAGCATGTCGTGCATGGTGCCGAACAACTGGCGCGCCTCGGCCACGCTGTGGCCCTTGATGGCGTCGGTCATGATCGAGGCCGAGGCCTTGGAAATGGCGCAGCCGTCGCCCTGGAAGGCGGCGTCGGCGATGCGGTCATCCTCGACCTTGAGGGTGAGGCTGAGCCGGTCGCCGCACAGCGGGTTGTGGCCCTTCGCGCTGTGGCTGGCATCGTCGATGACGCGAAAGTTCCGCGGCCGCTTGGAATGGTCGAGGATGACTTCCTGGTAGAGGTCGCGGAGTTCGCTCATGCGAAAATCTCCGCCACGCGGCGCAGCGCGGCCACCAGCGCATCGACATCTTCGCGCGTGTTGTAGACGCCGAACGAGGCGCGCGCGGTGGCCGGCACGTCGAAGCGGTCCATCACCGGCTGGGCGCAATGGTGCCCGGCGCGGACCGAAACGCCCTCGCCATCCAAAATCGTGCCGATGTCGTGCGGATGCACGCCGTCCATGACGAAGGAAACCACGGCGGCCTTGTCGCGCGCTTGGCCTATGATGCGGATGCCGGGCAGTTGGTTCAGGCGCGTATGGGCATAGGCGGTGAGGTCGTGTTCGTGCGCGCCGATGGCGGCGTAACCCAGGCCCAGCACGTAGTCGATGGCGGCGCCAAGGCCGATGGCGCCGGCAATGTTTGGCGTGCCGGCCTCGAACTTGTAGGGCAGGTCAGCGTATTCGGTCTTCTCGAAGGTGACCGAGCGGATCATGTCGCCGCCGCCCTGCCACGGCGGCATGGCTTCGAGAATGGCCTGCTTGCCGTAGAGCACGCCGATGCCGCTGGGGCCGTACAGCTTGTGGCCGGAGAAGACGTAGAAATCGGCGTCCAGCGCCCGGACGTCCACCGCCATGTGCGGCACCGCCTGGCAGCCGTCGATCAGCACCAGGGCGCCGGCCTCGTGGCTCCAGCGGATCAGGTCGGCCACCGGCAGCACGGTGCCCAGCGCATTGGCGACATGGGTGATGGCGACCAGCCGGGTGCGTGGACCCAGCAGCTTGCGAAACCCGGCCACGACCAGTTCGCCATCGTCGTCGATGGGCGCGACCTTCAGCACGATGCCCCGCTCGTCGCGCAGCATCTGCCACGGCACGATGTTGGAATGGTGCTCCATGGCGGAAATCAGGATTTCGTCGCCGGCATTCAGGTTCTGCCGGCCCCAGGTCTGCGCCACCAGGTTGATGCCCTCGGTGGCGCCGCGCACGAAAATGATTTCCTTCTCGCTGGCGGCATTCAAAAGGCCGCGCACCTTTTCGCGCGCGCCCTCGAAGGCGTCGGTGGCGCGCTGGCTCAGCCAGTACACGCCGCGATGCACGTTGGCATATTCGTCCTCGTAGACATGGCGGATCGCCTCGATCACGGCGCGCGGCTTTTGCGCGCTGGCGGCGCTGTCGAGGAAGACCAGCTTCTTGCCGTTCACGTCGTGCGCGAAAATCGGGAAGTCGCAGCGCACCGCGACGGGATCGAGCGCCGCCAAGACCGGCTGTTTCAGCGGGGCGTTCACGGCCCCGTCTCCAGCCAGGCGTCGAGCAGGCGGCGATAAGCAAGCTGCACGCCGGGTTCGGCCACGTCGGCGAACGTGTCGGCGATGAAGGCGTCGATCAGCATGGCGCGCGCCTCGGTTTCGCCCAGCCCACGGGCGCGGAGATAGAACAATGAGGCGGCGTCGAGGTCGCCGATGGTGGCGCCATGGCTGCACTTCACGTCGTCGGCCAGGATTTCCAGTTCGGGCTTGGCATAGGCCACGGCGCCGTCGTCCAGCAGCAGATTGCGGCAGATCTGCTGCGCGTCGGTGCGCTGCGCGTCGGTGGCCACGGCCAGCCTGCCCTGGAACACCGATTGCGACTTGCCGCGCACGGCGGCCTTGAACACCTGGTCGCTGCTGCCGTCGGGTCTGGCATGGGCGATGTTGCTGGAATAGTCGAGATGCTGCTCGCCCTGGCCAAGGTGCGCGCCGCGCAAGGTGGCCTTGGCATTGTCGCCGGCGAAATTGACATGCAGTTCCTGGCGCGCGGTCCTGGCCCCGGTGGCGAACAGGCCATTGCCATAGGCGGCATTGGCGGCGACAGACGCCACGGTGCGCGCGGTGTGCCACGAGGCCTGGTTCTGCGCCTGCAGCACATGGTGCGACAGGTCCGCCCCCTCGCCCGCGTCCAGCCGCGTGACGGTGTTGATCCAGTGGCCGGCATTGCCCAGGCCGACATGGCTTTCCACCACGGTCACGCGGGCGCGCGGCCCGGCCACCACGGCGTTGCGCACCTGCATGGCCAAGGGCACGTCGCCGTGGCTGAGAAACAGCAATTGCACCGGGCGGTCCGCCGCCACGTCCTCGTCAATGCGCACCACGGCGCCTTCGGGCGCCAGCGCGCCGTTCAGGGCGGCCAGTGAATCCGCGTCGTCGTCGCCATCGTCACCCAGCAGGTCGGCCACGACCTCGGGCGACAGCACGGCCAGCGCCGCCAGGCTGTCGATGCGCACACCCTCGGGCAGGTTCGCCACGTCGGACAGCGCCGCCTGGTAGCGGCCGTTGACGAAGGTCAGGCGATAGTGCGGGCCGGGCAGGATGTGCGCGGCGATGTCGGGGGTTTTCGGCGAGGCCACGGGCGTGGCGAAATCCGCCACCGCCAGCGCCGACAGGTTGGTGTATTTCCACGCCTCGACCCGCGTGGTGGGGAAGCCGTGGCGGGCGAAGCGGGCCCAGGCGCGGTCGCGCGCGGCGCGCAGCCGCGGCGCCGGCGCATCGGGCAGGCTGCCGCGCGCATTGGCGAAGCGCCGCGCCCAGGGCGCCGCGCTGACCGGTTCCACGCTCATGCCGCGAGGTCTCCGTAACCGGTGCGCTCCAGCTCCAGCGCCAGTTCCTTGCCGCCGGACTTCACGATGCGGCCCTTGGCCAAAACGTGGATCACGTCGGGCACCACGTAATCCAGCAGGCGCTGGTAGTGGGTAATCATCAAGGTGGCGCGGTCAGGCGACCGCAGCGCGTTCACGCCGTCGGCGACGATGCGCAGCGCGTCAATGTCCAGCCCGGAATCGGTTTCGTCCAGCAAGGCCAAGGAAGGTTCCAGCATCGCCATCTGGAAAATCTCGTTGCGCTTCTTCTCGCCGCCGGAAAAACCGACATTCACCGCGCGCTGCAAGAACTTCTCGTCCATCTGCAGCAGCTTCATCCTGGCGCGCGCCGACTTCAGGAACTCCATGGCGTCAAGCTCGGTCAGGCCACGGTGCCGGCGCACCGTGTTGACCGCCGATTTCAGGAAATTGGCATTGGCGACGCCGGGGATTTCCACCGGGTACTGGAAGGCCAGGAACACGCCCTCGCGCGCCCGCTCCTCCACCGGCATGGCCAGCAGGTCCCGGCCCTTGTAGGTAGCGCTGCCCGCGGTCACGTCATAGCCTTCGCGCCCGGCCAGCACATAGGACAGGGTGGATTTGCCCGAGCCGTTCGGGCCCATGATGGCGTGCACCTGGCCGGCCGGCAGTTCCAGCGAAAGGCCGCGCAGGATTTCCTTGCCGTCAACCGTGACGTGAAGATTTTCGATCTTGAGCATTCTTAAGTCCTAACCGACGCTGCCTTCGAGCGACACGCTGAGCAGCTTCTGCGCCTCGACGGCGAATTCCATGGGCAGCTTCTGCAGCACTTCCTTGCAGAAGCCGTTGACGATGACGGACACCGCGTCCTCCTCGGAAAGCCCGCGCTGGCGGCAATAGAACAGCTGGTCCTCGCCGATTTTCGAGGTGCTGGCCTCATGCTCCACCTTGGCGGTGCGGTTGCGCACCTCGATGTAGGGCACGGTGTGGCCGCCGCACTTGTCGCCGATGAGCAGGCTGTCGCACTGCGAATAGTTGCGCGCGTTGCTGGCCTTGGGCTGGATGCGCACCAGGCCGCGATAGGTGTTCTGGCCGTGGCCGGCGGAAATGCCCTTGGAGATGATCGTGCTTTTGGTGTTTTTCCCCAGGTGGATCATCTTGGTGCCGGTATCGGCCTGCTGCCAGTTGTTGGTGACGGCGACGGAATAGAACTCGCCCACCGAATTGTCGCCGCGCAGGATGACGCTCGGGTACTTCCAGGTGATGGCCGAGCCGGTTTCCACCTGGGTCCAGGAGATTTTCGAGTTCGCCTCGCGGCAGTCGCCGCGCTTGGTGACGAAGTTGTAGATGCCGCCCTTGCCGTTCTTGTCGCCGGGGTACCAGTTCTGCACCGTGGCGTAGCGGATCTCGGCGCCTTCCAGCGCCACCAGCTCGACCACGGCGGCGTGCAGCTGGTTCTCGTCGCGCTGCGGCGCGGTGCAGCCTTCGAGGTAGGAAACGTAGGAGCCCTTGTCGGCAATCAGCAGGGTGCGCTCGAACTGCCCGGTGTCCTTGGCGTTGATGCGGAAATAGGTCGACAGCTCCATCGGGCAGCGCACGCCCGGCGGGATGTAGACAAACGACCCGTCGGTAAACACCGCCGAGTTCAGGGTGGCGAAGAAATTGTCGGATGTCGGCACGACCGAGCCGAGATACTTCCGCACCAGCTCCGGATGCTCGCGCACCGCTTCCGAAATCGAGCAGAAGATGATGCCAAGCTCGTTCAGCTTGGCCTTGAACGTGGTGGCGACGGAGACGCTGTCGAACACCGCATCCACCGCCACGCCGGCCAGGATGGCGCGTTCCTTCAGCGGAATGCCCAGCTTCTCGTAGGTGGCCAGCAGTTCCGGGTCGACCTCGTCCAGGCTTTTCGGCGCAATCTTCTGCTTGGGCGCGGCGTAATAGTAGCTGTCCTGGTAATCGATCTTCGGGTAGTGCACGCGCGCCCAAGCCGGCTCCTGGTCCGCCTTGTCCAGCCAGGCGCGATAGGCGGCCAGGCGCCATTCCAGCAGCCATGCCGGCTCGCCCTTCTTGGCCGAGATGAAGCGGACGGTGCTTTCCTCCAGCCCCTTGGGCGCGAAGTCGGACTCGATGTCGGTGACAAAGCCGTACTTGTACTCGCCGCCGGTCAGCTTCTCGATGGTTTCGACGGTCTCCAGCGTCGCGCTCATGCCGATACTCCCTCGCGTAGGCCCACACCGCGCGTCATGGCCGGCGGGGCCGCCGAAATCTCGGCCAGCGACACGGCCTCAAGGGCGGCGCGAATCGCCGTGTTGATGCGGTTGACGCCCGAACGCGACGGGCAGGCCAGCTCCACCTCGCACACGACCTTGCCCGGTTTCGAGCAATTGGTGAGGGCGATGGGCCCGTCGATGGCGCTGACAATGTCGGCCACCGAAATGCCCGGCGCGGCGCGGGCCAGGCGATAACCGCCCTGGGCGCCGCGATGCGATTGCAGCAGCCCGGCCTGGGCCAGCCGCTTCAGCACCTTGGCCACGGTGGGCGCCGGCAGGCCGGTGGCGGCGGCCACGTCCACCGCGTTGTGCACCGGGCTCGGGGCGGCGTTCATATGCGTCATCAAAACTACGGCATAGTCGGCCAGGCGGCTCAGGCGGATCATCCCAGTCCTTGCGGTTAAGGCCCTGTTCTTGCGAGAGGTTCGCAACTAACAGGACCAAATTGGTCCTGAATGCAATCTATCGCCGGGAAGGGAGAATTCAAGGCTCTTGGTAATCTACGTTTTCATTGCATAAATTTCTTTCAAATATCCCCTTGAGTGCTATTGTTCTCTTTATGTTCTTTTAGGGTGGGGTTGATGAAAACCATCGAAGAAGAGTTTTTTGAAGAGCAAAGCGACGAGTCCGAAGTGAAATCTCGAATCGTCGAGAAATATTTCGATGCTTGGTCGCGGATACTGCTACCGACAGTGAAGAAGCAAAACCGCACGTTGGCGTATGTCGACCTTTACGCTGGTCCTGGACGATATCGTGATGGTTCCGCTTCCACGCCACTGCTTGTTCTTCAACGAGCAATTGAGAATTCAGATTTATGCGAGCGCCTCGAAACAGTTTTTAACGACATAAACGAGGATAACTCCGCGACACTTCAACGCGAGATCAATGGCCTCGTTGGAATCTCCAAGCTGAAATATGCCCCATTGGTTTTTGGCAGCGAAGCCGACGCACAAGCAAAATCCTTTTTTGCGCGCCCTCAAGGCCCTCCCACTTTTTCGTTCATTGATCCTTGGGGGTACAAGACATTATCAAAAGAGTTGATTGCGGCTTGCACTCGAGATTGGGGCAGCGATTGCGTATTCTTTTTTAATTACCGACGAATCAATGCGGCTTTTGCAAATCCACTATTTGCATCACACGTAGATGCGCTGTTTGGAGCGCGCCGCGCCGCCGCGCTTAGACCGAAGCTTGAGGGCTTGCGCCCTCACGAGAGGGAGTTTTTGATACTAGAGGAACTTGCACAGACGCTTAAAGAGTCTGGGAGCCAATATGTCTTGCCGTTCACCTTCAAAAGTAACGCCGGAAGCAGGACAACTCATTGCCTGATATTTGTTTCCAAAGGCGAGAAGGGCTTTAAAATTATGAAGGAGATAATGGCAAAGGAGAGTTCCACCACGGATCAGGGTGTTCCTTGCTTTTGCTACTCCCCCGCCGACGAACGAGCACCCCTCCTATTTTCATTCAGTAGGCCGCTAGAAGCGCTTGAAGGACTTCTTCTTGAAGCCTTTGCTGGCCAAACGATTGCTGTAAAAGACATCATTAAGCGTCATCATGTCGGCTACAGATACATTGAGAGAAACTACAAACAATCCCTTTTGCAACTTGAAGCTCGCAAAGCTGTCTCGGCAACACCTGAAAAAAGACGCCCCGGGACAATGGGAGATGACGTGCTAGTTAGATTTCCAATGGTGAAACAATAGTGGCCACGAACTCTTCTATAGAATGGACCGAAGCCACTTGGAATCCAGTGGCCGGCTGCACCGTTCTTTCTCCTGGATGCACCAATTGTTATGCGATGCGTATGGCAGCGCGATTGGAAGCAATGGGTCAAGAAAAATATGAGGGGGTGACACGGCGTTCTGGCGGTCGCGCAAAATGGAATGGCAAAATTAAATTGGACAGAGACGCTGTAGACCTTCCTAAAACCTGGAAGGCTGGCCGCCTCATCTTCGTTAATAGTATGTCTGATTTATTTCACGAAGGCGTACCTCTACAGTTCATAAAGCGCGTTTTTCAGACGATGGCTGATACGCCTCACCATACCTATCAAGTGCTAACGAAAAGAGCCGAAAGGTTGCAGAAAGTAGCTAAACACCTTCCATGGCCGCGAAACGTTTGGATGGGTGTAAGTGTAGAATCATCGGACTACTTGTGGCGCATTGATGATTTAAGAAAGACGCCAGCGTTGGTAAAATTTTTGAGCCTAGAACCACTGCTCGGACCGCTTGATGGAATGAAGCTTGATGGAATTCATTGGGCAATTGCCGGTGGCGAAAGTGGGCCAAACTGCCGACCTATAGATCCCAAATGGGTTAGGTCAATTAGAGACCAATGTGTGGACGCTGGAGTCGCGTTCCACTTTAAGCAATGGGGTGGGACTAATAAAAAACGAGCTGGAAGAATTCTTGATGGTCGGACTTGGGATGATCTCCCAGTCACCCCAAACCACGGCGGTCACGAGCTGACGATTTAGTTACTCCGGAATCTTGACTGAAAGAAGCTGGTGCGCCCGGCAGGACCTTGAACCTGCAACCAGACCGTTACGAGCGGCCGGCTCTAACCAGTTGAGCTACAGGCGCACGCGGCGCGAAGACCGCAGCGGCTCAAGTGCCACGACGCGCTTTATCGGCCGCAGCGAAGTGCGCCACCTGGTCGGCATGGGCCTTCTTGAATGACGGGCGCCCGGTGATCCGGGCCACATAGGCTTCCGTCGCCGGTCGATCTCCGAAAGAGCGAACTTTTGCGACGCGGAGGACATCCGCCATCAGCAGGTCCGCGACCGTGAAGCGGTCGGCGGCCAGCCATTCCCGTTCTTTCAGGATGCCCTCCATGTGAGCGAGGCGGCTTTTCAGCCAGCCGGCAAGGTGATTTTCCTTGGCACCACTCACTTCCAGGAACCACCAGGGAACGCTAACCATCTCAATCGAGTTGAGCGCGGAAATCGTCCATTGCAGCACTTGCGCCTCGCCAAGTGCATCGCGGGGCATCAGCTTTTCGCTTTTCCGGGCAAGGTGAAGCAGGCACGCGCCACTTTCGAATAGTTCAATCCCGCCATCGCTCAGGAACGGCACCTGGCCGAAGGGTTGACGCGCCAAATGGTCGGGGCCACGTTCCTCGAACGGAACGGTTTGCACGGAATAGGCAAGCCCGGCTTCCTCACACGCCCAGCGCAACCGCATGTCGCGCACAAATCCACGGGGGCCTGCGGGCACCCAGTCGAAGGTCCAGACAATCAATTCGCTCATGCTGCTCAATCCAGAACAATTGGTGGGCCCGGCAGGACTTGAACCTGCGACCAGACCGTTATGAGCGGTCGGCTCTAACCAACTGAGCTACAGGCCCACGCGGCGCGGAGACTAGCGAAAGCGCGCGGGGAAACAAGCCGGGACGTGGGTGAACGGGGCCGGCCCGGAAGGGGCGTTTGGCGCAGAAAGCCGTCAAGGATTTTAAGTTTTGGGCGGGGCCTTGTTCGGGGTTCGCGGGGCATTATTTCCGTTTTGACGCCGGGCGGAATTGTGCCCGGTGTTTTGTTTTCGGCGGGGCGCGGGCAGCGGTGTCGATGACTATAGATAGGGGGGCTTTTTTGCGCGGGGCAGGCGCGGAAGTGGCTGTGCCGTTCCGATACGGAATGACCGAAATGCTAAGTCCTGCTAACGGACGCTAAGGATATGGAAGTTAGCGACTTAGCATTGGGCGCGGGGCCCCCTCACCCCGCCTGGCGGCGCCCCCTCTCCCGCAAGGGCCGAGGGGGCTCAATGTCATGTCGATGGATGTAGAGAAATGTCGAGAAAAGCGCGGAGGCCGTCAGCGGGCCGAGCGCCTGTGACGCTCGGCTTTGTTCAGAAATGTCCGGAAATGTCCATGATTGCGGGTGTGTGATCCGGGGAGATGGCCCGGAATGAAACGGAATGGACAGGAATGTAGAGGGATGTAGAGGGATGTAGAGGAAATCGGCGGGTCTACATTTCAGAGCGTGGCGCGAAACAAAATTCTTCCTACGCACCCCGGTTTAGCCGGGGTGCCCATGGCGGCGGTGATGCGGAACGATGGGTCCCCCGGTTAAACCGGGGGACGCAGGAGGATTTAAATTGAAAGAGGGAGTGTTCGGCACTCCTCACCCCGCCTTGCGGCGCCCCCTCTCCCGCAAGGGGCGAGGGGGCTCAGGCAAGTGGCGCGAGCAGAGTTTAGTTGTCGAGGAAGCTGCGCAGTTTCCTGGAACGACTGGGGTGCTTCAGTTTGCGGAGCGCCTTGGCTTCGATCTGGCGGATGCGCTCGCGGGTCACGCTGAACTGCTGGCCCACTTCCTCCAGCGTGTGGTCGGTGTTCATGCCGATGCCAAAGCGCATGCGCAGCACGCGCTCCTCGCGCGGGGTGAGCGTCGCCAGCACGCGGGTGGTGGTTTCGCGCAGGTTCGAGTGGATCGCGGCGTCCACCGGCAGGACGGCGTTCTTGTCCTCAATGAAATCGCCGAGGTGGCTGTCCTCCTCGTCGCCGATCGGGGTTTCGAGGCTGATCGGCTCCTTGGCGATTTTCAGGACCTTGCGGACCTTTTCCAGCGGCATGCCGAGCTTCACGGCAAGCTCTTCGGGCGTCGGCTCGCGGCCGATTTCGTGCAGCATCTGGCGGCTGGTGCGCACCAGCTTGTTGATCGTCTCGATCATGTGCACGGGAATGCGGATGGTGCGCGCCTGGTCGGCGATCGAGCGGGTGATCGCCTGGCGGATCCACCAGGTGGCGTAAGTCGAGAACTTGTAGCCGCGGCGATACTCGAACTTATCCACGGCCTTCATCAGGCCGATATTGCCTTCCTGGATGAGGTCGAGGAACTGCAGGCCGCGGTTGGTGTATTTCTTCGCGATGGAGATGACGAGGCGCAGGTTCGCCTCGACCATTTCCTTCTTGGCGATGGCCGCCTCGCGCTCGCCTTCCTTCACGGTGGCGGTGATGCGCTTGAACTCGCCCACGGGCAGGCCGGCCTCGGTCGCCAGGGTGGCGATTTCGGTGCGGATCGCCTTCACGTCCTTCTGCATCGCGTTGGCGAACTTGTCCCAGCCCTTGGGCGTCTTCAGCTTGGCGACGCGGGCCAGCCACTTGGGGTCGAGCTCGCCGCCGACATATTCCTTGAGGAACACGTCACGCGGAATCTTGCAGCTCTCGGC
>Ga0163144_10022737_pt1 | contig 12410 bp, 8 predicted proteins | sample OliLak19BULKMAT1_FD_123175 | JGI IMG/M metagenome (GOLD analysis project Ga0163144, IMG submission 123175) | Freshwater microbial mat bacterial communities from Lake Vanda, McMurdo Dry Valleys, Antarctica - Oligotrophic Lake LV.19.BULKMAT1 | ecosystem: Environmental > Aquatic > Freshwater > Lake... | reverse complement strand
CTTCGACAAGATGATGGAGGAGCTGCTCTACGAGCGGAACGCCGCGTGGATGCCCAAGATCGAGGAGCTCGCGGCGAAGGGCGACGCGTTCATCGTCGTCGGCGCGGCGCACCTGGTGGGCGACCGCTCGGTCGTCGACCTGCTACGCAAGGACGGCTTCACGGTCGAGCGCGTCACGCCCTGACCTTTGGGGCTTCCCGGCCGCGCGACGCGATGCCATGCTCCGCGCAACCGGAGGGTCGCATGCGCCTGAGCTGTATCTTGATGGCCGCGTCGTTGGTGGTCGCCTGTGGCGAGGACGTCCCCGTGACCGTGGACGGCAACCCCGGCGGGCAGAGCTACCTGCTGAGCTGGGGGCCGATCGAGGTGCCGCCCGGCACCGAGGACACGCGGTGCATGACCGTGCGGCTCGGCAACGAGATCCCCGTCAAGATCCACCAGATCCACAACTCGCTCGGCGGGACGTCGCACCACTTCATCGTCTATCGCGTCGCCGACGGTGCGGAGGAGAACGCGACGCCCGAGCCGTGCTTCCCGTTCGTCGACACGCTCGATCCCACGGCGGGCGCGCCGCTGATGATCACCCAGCGCGCCGAGGAGGACCTGATCCTGCCCGACGGCGTCGCGTTCACGCTTCAGCCGAACCAGCTGATCCGGCTCGAGATGCACTACGTCAACCCGTCGCCCACCGACACGCTGATGGCGAGCGCGACCTCGGAGCTGTTCGCGATGCCGGACTCGGAGTTCCTCTACGAGGCGGACTTCCTGTTCATCGGCAACCCGGACATCGATCTGCCGTCGATGCCGGGGATGCAGACGCTCGGGCCGACGTGGTTCCCGGTGCCGTCGTCGCTCGACGGCGCGCAGGTGTTCGCCGTCACCGGCCACACCCACCACCTCGGCGTCAACGTCGACGTCGCGATGGCGCCGTCCGAGGACGATCCGGGCTCCATGATCTACGAGCCGGTGGGGTTCAGCTGGTCCGAGCCCGAGACCGTGTTCCACGATCCGCCGCTCGTGATGCCGGAGAACGGCGGGTTCCGGTTCAACTGCTCGTGGGTCAACGACACCGGCGGCCGCGTCGGGTTCGGCGAGAGCGTCGAGGACGAGATGTGCTTCTTCTGGGCCTACTACTACCCGAGCCAGGGCTCGAAGGTCTGCCTGCACAGCGAGATGTACACGGACTCGCCGATCGACATCTGCTGCCCCGACGACGCGGTGCTGTGCGCGCTGATCAAGGAGTACTTCAACGAGCTCTAGCGATCGGCGCTAGGGCTTGTCGCGGTCGACGAGCTTGGTGAGGCCGGCGAGCCGGGCCTCGACGACCGCGCGGCGGATCTCGGTGAGGTGGTGGGCGGCGCGGGCGTCGTCGGGATCGATCGCGAGCGCGGCCTCGAAGCGCTGCGCGGCCTCGAACCGATCGCCGCGGTCGCGGGCGAGCAGGCCCTCGATCAGCTCGACCGCGACGAGCGCGACGCGATCGTCGGTCGACAGCTTGGCGCGGCGATCGAACAGGACGAGCGCGTCGGCGAGCTTGCCGGCGGCGAGCAGCTCCTCGGCGGTCTCGGGCGACGCGAGCGGCGGCGGCGCGACGGGCTCGGCAGGGCGGCGCGCGTCGGGCGGCACGCGCATGTTCGGGGTCGGGATCGTGGACGCGACCAGTGGCCGCGGCGCCTTGGACAACAGCGGGACCGGCGGCAGCGGCGGCGGCGGCGGACGCTTCACGATCGCCGGGCGATCGTCGCGGAACGCCTCCGCGGGCAGCGGGATCTTCGGCATCCGCGCGGTCTCGGGCTCGGCGCCGTAGCCGTCGTTGCGGCGGGTCGGCGGATCGAGCTCGCGGACCGCGCGATCGATCGCCTCGCGCGCGTTCGGCGTCAGCGGATCGATCTCGATCGCGACGCCGAGCGGTCCGGGCACGCCGCACATGCCGGTGATGAGCGCGGCCACGCCACCGGGGAGCTCGACGTCGACCTCGACGGCAGAGCCGGCCTCGACCGAGGCCTGGCCAGGGACGCGGACCGTGCCGTCGTCGATCTGGTCGCGCAGCGCGCGCACGTCTGCCTCCGCGGCGCAGCGCAGGGTGAGCCGGGACTGCCTCATCCGCGCCCATGATAGCGCGGTCGGTTGGCTCAGGTGGGGTCGCTCACGAGGTCGGCGAGCGACTGGAGCAGCGGCGGTGGGATCTCGTGGCCGCCGTCGAACTCGACCCAGCCGACCTGCACGCCGGCGGCGACCAGCAGGTCGCGCAGCGCCTCCGCCGACGCGAACGGCAGCAGCGCGTCGTACCTGCCGTGCGACATCAGCGCGCGGAGGCCGGCGCGCGCGGCCATCCCGGCCTGCCACCGCCGCCGCGCCAGGAGCGTCCCGGACATCAGGATCAGCCCGCCGAGGGGGGCGTCGCTGCCGCAGGCGACGTCGCACGCGACCATCGCGCCCTGCGAGAACCCGCCGAGGATCACGCGGTCGCCGGCGAGGCTCCAGCGCTGGCGGACCTCGGCGAGCAGCTCGACCAGCTGCGGGCGCAGCTCCGCGAGCTCGGGCGGATCCTCGTGCGAGCGATCGCGACCGAGCGGCTGGCCTTCGTCGAGTCGCCACCACGCGCGGCCGTTGCCGTACGGACCGCCGAGGACGATCGGCGCCTCCGGGAACACCCACGCCGCGCCCGGCGCCTCGATGTACTCGGCGAGGCCGACGAGATCATCGCCGGGAGCGCCGAACCCGTGCAGCAGGACGACCACGCGATCGACCCGCGTGTCGGCGGGCTCGAGGACGGTGGCACGCAGGCGGCCGAGCGGCTCGGTGGACATCGGGGGAGGGTATACGATCGGCGCGTGCAGACCAGCCGGGCCTACGTCGGGGCGCTCGCCGAGCTGGCGGCGCTCGGGGACGCGGACGAGCGGCGGCGGAGCTGGCGCCAGGGCATGGCGGCGCTCGCGACCGCGATCGCGGATCACGGCGACGCGCCGCTCGAGGGGCTCGACCCGCTCGGGCTGCTCGCGGGGGTGCGGGTCGCGCTCGCCGACGGCCTCGTCGCCGACATGGACTTCCTCACGCCGCAGGCCGGCGCGACCGCGATCTTCGCGCTCGCCGGCGGGCTCCCGCCGGGCCCCGAGCGCCGCGAGCTCGGCCGGCGCACCCTCGCGCAGCTCGACACCGGCGACGCCGAGACGTTCGTCGCGCTCGCGACCGCGCTCGCGCTCGCGTCGCGGCGGCCGCTGCCCGGCGCGCACAAGCGGGCGCGGGTCGCCGCCGCGCTGTCGGCGCCGCTCGCCGCGGGCAGCGGCGCGGACGCGCTCGCGCTCGCGCTGCTGTCGAGCGCGGAGCTGGAGCGGAGCTGGCTCGCCGAGCCGTCGACGGGCTCGCTGCCGTCGCGACGCCTCGCCGCGCGAGTGCTCGAGCGCGCGGCGCGCGAGGCGGCCCGGCGCAAGACCCGCGGCGACGACGGCGGCGTGACGACGCTGACGCGCCCGACGGTGCGCGACGCGTGGAACCGCCTGCTCGCGGATCGCGAGGCGCTGGTGTGGCGCCACGCCGCCGCGGCGCGCGGCCTGCTCGCCGGCGCGGACGCGCGGTTCGCCGACGAGATCGAGCGAGATCTCGCGCAGGGCGCGGGCGCGACCGGGTGGCGGCGCGGCGCGGCGTCGCTGGCCGCGCGCGTCGAGCTCGAGCCGATGACCGCGGCGCGGGTCGCCGCGTTCCTCGACGGCACCCTGCCCGGCCAGGATCCGGGCGTCGTGCGCGGCGTGCTCACCGGGCTCGCCGGTGCGTTCGCGACCGAGCCGCAGCTCGCCGACGATCTCGCCGCGCGCGCGATCGAGCGGTCCGGCCTCGACGCGGTCGAGGGGCTGGTCGAGATCAGCCGCGAGCTCGGCGCGGTGGCGCCGCGCGCGATCCGCGCCGCCGAAGCGTGGCTGATCCGCGCCCGCACCGGTGAAGAGGCGGTCGGCTCGCGCGACAGCCTCGGCGGCGTGCTCCCGCCGCGCGGTGGTCCTGGTGGGGCGGCGGCGGCCATCGACGACGGCCACACCGCCCTGCTGGCCGCGTTGCAAGCCGAGCTCGGCGGCGACGCGCCGCCCGGCGACTCGCTGGCCGCGCAGGCCGCGCTCGCCCGCGCGGCGTTGCTGGCCGGCCGCATCCCGGACGCGATGGCTGCCGCGCACAAGGCCGCCGACGCGGTCGCCGACGCGGTCGAGTTCCTCGAGCGGTGCGCCGACGACGATCCGATCGACCGCCGCCAGGCGCTGCGCACGCTGCGCGAGCTCGATCTCGAGTTCCTGTCCGACGGCGTCGTGATCGCGCTGCTCGCGCGCGGTGACGACGTCCGCGCCGGCCACAGCGGCGCTGCGCGGCTGGGCGAGCTGCTCGGCCGCCTCGAGGCCGCGCTGCTCGCGCGCGAGTCGAGCGTGCACCACGGGCCGGTGCCGCACCGCACGCTGAGGTTCGCGCGGCTGCGCGCGCTGGTCCGCGTCGTCGACGCCGATCCGCCGAGCGACGACGCCGGCGCGCTGCGCGAACGCCGCCTCGGCGTGATCCGCGCGCTGCTGCCGCGCGCGCGGCTCGACGCCTCGCCGCTGCGCCGCGCCGTGTGGGCCGCGCTGACCCGCGCGTTCGACGCGCTGCTGCGCGACGAGCAGCTCGAGCTCAGCGATCTGCTCGCGGGCTGGACCACCGCGATGGACGCCGACGAGGACTTCCCGATCGCCCGCGAGGCCAGCATGGTGCCGGAGGTCCGCGCGGTGCTCGACGCCTACGCGGCCGCGATGCGCGCCGCGTCCGAGGCCGCGGATCCCGACGACCGCACGGCCGCCGTCGCCGCGATCACCGCCGCGGGCGGGCTGCTCACCGCGCTGGGGGCCGTCAGCTCGCCGCGCACCGACGCGCTGCGCGCGAGCCTCGGGCGCCTGCTCCGCGGGCTCGAGGGGCTGGTGCGCGCGCGCGGGCAGCGCGAGATCCCCGCCACCGCGCTCGAGCACACCGAGGCCGCGTGCGCGGTGCTCGCCGATCTCGTCGTCGGCGCGCGGCGCCGGCTCGGCCTCGCGGTATCGCCGCCGATCTCGCCCGCGGCGATCCACGCGTTGACCGTCGCGATCGAGCGCCAGCGCCGCGGCGGCGTCGCCGACGTCGCGTCCGACGCCGCGGTCGCGGCGATGGCCGCGAGCGACGACCAGGTGCCGCTGATCGCGCGGCTGTGCAGCGTCGCGATGGCGCGCCTGTCGGTCCTGCCCATCGACGGCCTGCTCCGCGATCCCACCGGCCAGTTCACGGTGCCGATGCCCGTGCTCACCGACGAGGCGCCGCCGCCGCTCGACGACGCCACGGCCTCGCTGCCGCGGTGGATGCCACCGTCGCGCACGCTCGGCGGGTTCTACGTCGTGCGCGCGCTCGGCAAGGGCGCCGGCGGTTCGGTGTTCGTCGCGGTGCGCCTCGAGGACCGCCACGACCCGCGCGCCGGGCAGGTCGCGCTCAAGGTGCCCGACTACGACGGCGGCGCCGCGCGCAACCTGTCGAGCGGCGAATTCGAGGCGATGTTCCGCCAGGAGGCGGGCGCGCTGCTGTCCCTGCCCGCGCACCGCAACCTCGCTGGCTTCGTGACGTTCGACGCGGGCGCGCGCCCCAAGCCGATCCTGGTGATGGAGCTCGTCGCCGGCCACACCCTCGAGCAGCTGCTCGAGCTGCGCGAGCTCGACCTCGACCTCGCGCTCCGCCTCGTCGACGGCGTCGCGTCGGGCCTCGAGGCGATGCACGCCGGGCCGATCGCGCACCTCGATCTCAAGCCCGCCAACGTGATCCTGCGCGGCCGCGGCCAGTTCGCGATGCCGGTGCTCGTCGACTTCGGCCTCGCCGGCCGGCGGCTCCGCCCCGGCTGCGGCAGCCCGCACTACGGCGCGCCCGAGGTGTGGTCCGGCAACGGCCAGGGCGAGCCGTACCCGGCGGACACCTACGCGCTCGCCTGCCTGGTGTACGAGATCATGTGCGGCGAGGTGCTCGTCGACGGCGACACGCTCGGCGACGTGCTCACCGCGCACCTGGCCGGTCGCGCGGAGGCCAACGTCCGCGCCCGGCTCGGCCGAGACGCCCGCACCGCGGCGCTCGCCGAGCTGCTCGCCGCCGCGCTCCGGCTGCGCGCCGATCAGCGCCCGACGCTGGCGCGCCTCCGCGCCGGCTTCGCCGCGATCGCGCCGTCGCTCGCGCCGCTGCCCTGGCCGCTCGGCGCGTCATGACGGGCACGCTCGGAGGCAGGCCCGCACCAGCGTCTCGAGGTCGGGTCGCTCGTCGGGCTCGAGCTCACGTCGCACGGTGTCCGCGGCTCGCGCCGCCTCTTTCGGTGAGTATCCGAGCTCCCTGAGCGTCGCCCGCGCGGCTTGGGCAACCGAAGCCGGTTGCCCACATGCCCACAGCGATGCTGGTGACCCGGACCCAGAGTTTTTGATCAAGCCCAGACCCAGAGGCGGCACGGGACTTGTAGTGGTGAGTGGTCATGAGAGCCGGACAGGTGTGTACGCACGATGTGGCGATGGCCACGCCCGACGAATCGTTGGTGGTCGGCGCGCAGCGCATGGCTGACAAGGGCGCCTGCGAGCTGGTGGTCGTGGAGGCGCTGCGTGGCGAGACGCACCCGGTGGGCATGGTGAGCGAGCACGACCTGGTGCGTGCGCTGGCGCGCGGCTCGATCCCGCCCGATGTGATCACGATCAAGGACGTGATGCGTACGGACGTCGTCACGGTGCGCGAGGATGACGGCGTCGACGAGGCGATCGCGAAGCTGACGCGGCATGGCGAGCGGGGCGCGGTGGCGGTCGTCGACGAGCACGATCGCGTCCAGGGCGTACTGGGAATCGACGCGCTGCTGGCGTCGCGAACGCCGACGTCGGGTCTGCTGCGTGCGTTCGGCGGCGGCGTGGTCGCCGGCGCGGTCGCCGCCGTCGTGTTCGGCGTGGCGATCGTGGTCGCGCACGCCGCGCTCGGGTTCGATCCGCGCGAGCTCCTCGCGCGCGACCAGCTCGCGATCGAGGTCGCCACCTATCTCGGCGTCGCGCTGCTGTGGGGCGCCGTGTTCGGGCTGTGCCTCTACGGCATGGGGCGCGCCGTGACGCTGTTCGCGGGCCTGCCGTTCGGCGTCGTCGCGTGGCTCGTCGCCGTCGCCGTCGTCGTGCCGCTCCTCGGCCTCGCGCCGCTACCCGTGCCCCACGCGATCATCGCGCTCGTCGGGTTCGGCGTCCTCGTCGCGGCCGGGTTCCTGCCCTTCCAGCGCGCGCTGCCGCGGATCACACGGAGCTAGCCACCGAGCACCAGCCGCCTCTGGGTCCGGGTTTGATCAAAAAGAACTCTGGGTCTGGGTCACCGGAAACGCTGTCGTCATGTGGGCAACCGTCTGCGGTTGCCCAAGCCTGTGGACACGCGACTTCACGTCATGTCCACAGCTCAGAGGCCGCGGCGCAGCCGCGCCAGCGCGCGACCGGCGATGACGAGCGCCGCGGCGAGCTCGACCAGCGGCGTGCGCGGCGGTCGTGGCGTCGGGTCCTGATGCGAGAGCCCGTGCACCGTGCCGTCCCAGCCGGCCACGACCAGCAGCTCGCCGGCGGCGGCGAGCCCGGCGAACACCGGCGCACCGACCTGGAGCCGCTGCAGCACCTCGCCGGTGTGCAGGTCGAGCGCCGCGACGGTGCCGTCGGTCGCGGCGGCCCACACGACGTCGCCGGTGATCACCGGCGACGCGGCGAACCCGGCGCCGGGGCCGCGATAGTGCGCGGCGAGCACCGGGCTCGGCCCCGGCGCCCACGTCCACAGGCCGTCGCCGGTGTCCGCGTCGAGCGCCCACAGCTCGTCGTGCTCGGTGGCGAACACCACCACGCCGCGCGCCACCGCGGGCGACGCGGTGATCGCGTACGCCCAGGTGTGGCGATCGTCGGTGAGCAGCCGCGCCCAGATCACCGCGCCGTCGATCGCGGAGATCATCAGCGCGTCGCCGATGCCGTTGGCGAGGTAGACGCGATCGCCGTCGACGGCGGGCGTCGCGTTCATCGAGTACGTGTAGTCGGGCGGCACGCGCCAGGCCGGGCGGCCGTCGCGGGTCCACGCCTGCACGCCCTGCTTGTTGCGCTCGAGCTGGGCCAGCACGACGTCGCCGGCGATCGCGGGCGACGACAGCGTGCCGTGCCACGTCGCGTTCGGCACCGGGTCGACCGTCCAGCGCGGCGCGCCGGTCGCCGCGTCGAGCGCCGCGAACCGGCGCTGCACGCCCGCGTAGATCACGCCGGCGTCGGCGACCGGCGATGACCACAGGCTCGAGCTCTTCGGATCGAGGCCGGCCGCGGCGTCGTAGGTCCAGCGCGGGCCGCCGGTCGCCGCGTCGAGCGCGACGACGCGGCCGTCCGCCTGCGTGAGCACGACGAGCGCGCCGGCGACGATCGGCGCGGCGCGGACCGGCGCCGGCGTGGTCACGCGCCACAGGATCGCGCCGGTGCGCGCGTCGAGGGCGACCACGCCGCCGGTGTCGCCGCGCGCGAGGTCCGTCGTCGCGACGATCACGCGGCCATCGGCGATCACCGGCGCGCCCGCGACGTGGCCGCCGACCGGCGTCGCCCATCGCTCGACGACGCGCGCCGCGATCCGCGCGTCCTGGCGGCCGGTGTGCGCCGGCCCGCCGCCCGGCTGCGGCCACGCGCCGACCGCGAAGCGCGCAGGCGCGTCGTCGCACACGCGGAGCTCTCCGCCCGAGACATCGGCGACGAGGTCGTCGCCGGCGCGCGCCTCGATCCGCACCGGGTAGTCGCCGACGCGCAGCGCCGGCAGCGGCGCCTGGTACGCCCAACCACCGTCATGGGTCAGCGCCAGCGCCTGCTCGCCGATCCGGACCGTGACCTCGAGCGGGCGCGCGTCGATGGCCGCCGCGACGATCACCGACTCGCCCACGCGCAGGCAGCGGCCGGCGAGCGGCGCGGCGAGCCGCAGCCACGGCGCGCGCACGACGGTGTGGTGATCGACGGTGACGTCGCCGCCGGTGATCGTGACGACGCGGTAACCCGCGGGCAGCCCGTCCATGCCGCCCATCAGGAACGGCTCGGTGTCGAGCTCGAGCAAGCCGTCGAAGTGGACGGCGCGGTTCGCGTGCCAGTGGCCGGCGAGGTAGACGTCGACGCCGAGCTCGCGCAGCTCCGTCATCGTCGGCAGCTCGAGCGGCTCGTGGCCCATCACGACGATCGTCGGATCGCCGCGGACCAGCGCGAGCTCGCGGGCGACGAACACGCGCAGCTCGTCGTCGAGGACGTTGGTGCTGACCACGACGAAGTGCACGTCGGCGATGTCGAAGCTGTAGATCTCGGGACCGAGCGCGGCGCGCCACGCCGCGCCGCCGTCGTACCAGTCGTGGTTGCCCGACACCGGCACCCACGGCACGTCGAGCGCCGCGGCGCCGAGCGCGACCTGCTCGAGCTCCGCCGGCTCGTTGGCCTGGGTCAGATCGCCGAGGATCGTGAAGAACCGCGGCGGCGGATCGAGCCGCGTCGCCTGGCCGATCGCGGCGAGGAACAGCGGCATGCCGTAGTTGTGCGCGTCGGCGTGCAGGTGGCTGTCCGCCGCGACCACGAACGTCACCGGCGTGCCGGCCACGCCGGGCGCCAGCGGCGTCAGCGCGAGATCCACCGCGTCATCGCCCGGCTGGCCCTTGGCCCACACCGCGCCGGGCGCGTAGCCGTCCGGCACGCGCGCCCACACCAGGCCCTCGGCGCGCGCGGGCAGCACGAACGCGCCGTCGGGATCGGTCTCGGCCAGGACCTCGTCCTCCCACGCGACCACGGTCGCGACCCCGCGCTCGCCCGCGTCGAACAGGCCGTTGCCGTTGGCGTCCGCGAACACCGTGCCGCGGAGGTCGTCCGCCCGCGCGACGCGTGCGGCCCCCGCGACGCCGAGGATCGCGAGGACGACGGTGAACCGCACGCCCCACTATGCGCGGTATGGTCGGCCGTGACCAACGATCGAGACCGCGTCGTCGCCGCGCTGGCGCAGCCGAGCTACACGCCCGGACGTCGCGATCTCGCGATCGTCGCGGCGGTGATCGCGGAGGCGGACGAGGCGCTCGGGACGAAGGCGGTCAAGGGGCTCGTGCGCGCGGAGCCCGAGCCCGCGCTCGCGGCGGTGGACGCGGAGCTCGCGCGGTCGCTCGCGCGGTCGGATGACGCCGGCGCGGCGCGGCTGGTCGCGTCGATCGGGCAGCTCGCGCGGCGGCCGCACCTGCCGAGCGCGGCGCGGCTGATCACGATCGCCGATGACGACGCGGCGGCGCCGCGCGCGCGCCGCGCCGCGGTCGTCGCGCTCGGCAAGGTCGGCGGCGACGAGGCGCGGGACGCGCTGCGCCGGTTCGCCGCGCGCGCGGACCTGCTGCCGGAGCAGCGGCGCGCCGTCGTCGAGGCGCTCGGCAAGGTCGGGGGCGCCGAGGACACGATCGCCGGGATCGCCGGCGCCGACGACGATCCCGAGCTGCGCCGCCGCCGCGACCGCGCCCTCCTGATGTCCGAGCGCGATCGCGGCCGCGAGCAGGCGTCCACGATCCGCGGCGACGCCGTGCTCGCCGACGAGGTGATCGTGGTCGCGCGCTGCCGCAGCGGCCTCGAGGAGCTGCTCGGCGCCGAGCTCGAGGCGGCGGGCATCCCCGTCACCGAGGCCCGCCGCGCCGAGGTCCGCGTCCACACCCGCGGCCCGCTCGCCGCGTTCCACGCCGCGCGCACCTGGCTCACGATCGGCATCGAGCGCCCGATCGCCGAGCCTTCCGCCGAGGCGATCGCCGCGGCGGTGATCGAGGCGCAGCCGCTGCTCACCGCGCTCACCGATGGCGCGATCCGATGGCGCCTCGACTTCGCCGGCGGCGGCCACCGCCGCGCGGTGGTGTGGCAGGCGGCGCAGCGCGTCCGCGCCGCGGCACCCGCGCTGATCAACGACCCCACGTCCACCACGTGGGACGTCGTCGTCTACGAGACCTCGCTCGAGCTGCGCCCGCGCCGCCTCGACGATCCGCGGTTCGCGTGGCGCGTCGCCGACGTGTCCGCCGCCTCGCACCCGACGATCGCCGCCGCGCTCGCGCGGATCGCCGGCGTGCAGGACGGCGACGTCGTGTGGGATCCGTTCTGCGGCTCCGGCTCCGAGCTGATCGAGCGCGCGCGTCTCGGCCACGCCCACCTGATCGGCTCCGATCTCGACGCCCGCGCCCTCGAGGCCGCGCGCGCCAACCTCGCCGCCGCCGGCCTCACCGCCGAGCTCACCCTGGGCGATGCGCTCGCGTTCGACCCCGGCCCGGTCTCGCTGATCATCTCCAACCCGCCGCTCGGCCGCCGCATCCGCGGTGACGCCGGCGCGCTCCTCGAGCGGTTCGTCGCCCGCGCCGCGCGCCTGCTCGTGCCCGGCGGTCGCCTGGTGTGGATCACGCCCGCGGTCGGCCGCACCGAGCGCGCCGCGCGCGACGCCGGGCTCACGCTCGATCACCGCCGCACCGTCGACCTCGGCGGCTACGACGCGCACCTGGAGCGCTGGATCCGGTGATGCAGCCGTTCAGCGTCGGCACCTGCCTCGGTGACGCGTTCGACGGCCTCCGGCGCGCGTGGCTCACCGTCCTCGTCGCCCTCGCGTTCGCGCTCCCGCTGGTCTCCGCCGCGCTGCGGGTCCTCGCGCGGCCTCGCCTGCTCGAGGACTATGCCTTCACGCTCGTGATGATCCCGGGCATCGAGCTGTGGGTCGGCACGGTGATCACCGTCGCCGTGGTCTCGGCGCACTTCGACCGCGAGCTCACGGTCGGGCGGATCCTGCTGATCAGCCTGCGGCGCGTCGTGCCCGTGTACCTCGTGCTGGTGCTGATCGCGCTCGTCGTGTTCGCGATCGGCTTCGCGTGCTCGTTGCCCTACGCGTCGCGCGAGACCTGGAGCGGCGGCATCCCGCCCGGCGCGCTCGCGATGTTCGCGCTGTGGTTGCTCGGGTCCGCGTTCCTCTACTCGCGCTGGTTCGTCGCGGTCCCCGCCGCCGCCGTCGAGACCTGGAATCCGCTTGCCGCCCTGCGCCGCTCCGACCGCCTCACCCGCGGCCACCGCGGCGCGCTGTTCGCGATCCTCGCGCTGATCGGCACGATCGCGATCGGCACCCTCGCGATCGTCGAGGTCCGCCTCGGCGATCGCCCCGATATCGACGCCCTGCTGTTCGCCGTCGCGATGATCGGCGCGATCCCGCTGATCATCGTGCGCGCCGCGATCTCCGCGACCGCGTACGCCCAGCTCCGCGCAGCCCAGGAGTCCGACGACCCCGCGTGGCTCGCGAAGGTGTTCGGGTAACCACGGCCCGGCAGCGGCGTAGACCTGGCATGAACAAGTGCTTCACGATCGCGGTCATGCTGGCGGCGGCGTGCCATCGCAGCGAGGCGCCGCCGG
>Ga0163144_10022736_pt1 | contig 12410 bp, 13 predicted proteins | sample OliLak19BULKMAT1_FD_123175 | JGI IMG/M metagenome (GOLD analysis project Ga0163144, IMG submission 123175) | Freshwater microbial mat bacterial communities from Lake Vanda, McMurdo Dry Valleys, Antarctica - Oligotrophic Lake LV.19.BULKMAT1 | ecosystem: Environmental > Aquatic > Freshwater >... | reverse complement strand
TGGTGATGTTGATGTTCCAGGCGACAGGTTTGGGTTTGGTGGCGCAACCGATGGCGACCAGCGACAGGCAGATGATTTGGAGAAGGAGTCCAAGGCGTTTAACACTCGATAAGTTCATGGTATGGGCAGGAGTTTGTTCCACATGGGCAGGACTTTGGGCAATGGATATTTTCGGGTCAAGCGCCAAACCATCCGCAATCATTCGCCATCAAGCCGCGCCCGGCCTGGTCGGGAAGTGGACGGGCAAAGGCTGCGCTCAACGAGGTCATACGGGGCAAACAGGCTTGTTCCATGGGTCCGTGGTCCCGAGGATTTTCTTTGCCTCACCCCATTTTTCTGCCATAGAAAGTTGAGATGACGAAATTCGACCAAGGGAACATCCATACGGTTCCTTCGGGATATTTGCTGGCACCTGTACAGCCCACCCCCGAGGGCGGCCTGCCTGGCATTTGTGTGCTATTTGCCGAGGGAGAGAACCCGCCGTCGGGACCGTTGGTGCTGCTGCGCGAATTGCCGGGATCAAGGGTTTATCTGGGGGCCGTGTGCGATGCGGAAGCGCGGATTCAGGAGTGGGTGGAAATCTGGGTGCAGACGCTGGAGTTGCGCGACCTGACTTTCTCCCACTACCAGGAGCAGTTGAACAATCAGGCCTTCGATCAGCGATGGACGGCGGAGTATGAAAACCAGAAGGCACGCCTTCCGGCGAGCATATTTGTGACGGGCATGGAGACCAGGAATCCCGCCCCGCTTCTCATCAAGCGGCACGGGGCGTCTATCATGCCGGGACTCGCGACTATCGAGGTGACCCACTGGCAGGTCTGCAAGGACGACTCGCTGCTGGAGTCCCACGGCCTGCCGGGCTACTCATCGTCGCCCTTCCGGTATTTGCATGACCCTGGTTCCAATGGCCCCAAGACCTTCCTTGCCACCGCGCCGGACGCGCCGGCGAATTCACACGTCCAAAGCATCGAACGCCTCGGTGCCGCGCCTGAACTACGGGCCATTTTCAACGTCCATGCGGGACTGATCCGGGTGATACGATTCGATCCACTGTCGATGGATGATTACATTCAGTTGCTGGAAGGTGGCGCCTGGACGGGAATGCTGCCGGGGAAAATGGTCCGCCTGCAAAAATCCATCTACGCGGAACTGCAAACGTGGTCCGCCAGTCGGAAGGGGACATCGTTCCTGCTCCACACCACCAGTTCACTCGCTGACAGACTCAATGAGATATTTTTCCTGAAGCTGGCCCTGTTGCGCGACATGTTCAAAGAAGTGCGGTCTTACGTGAAGGCGCATCAGCTTCCGCTGCTCAACCTCCGGCCTTCCAGCTTCCACGTCGGCCTGCCGAATGTGGGAGATCAATTCCCGGCGTTGTGGGCCGCCAAGTGTGCTCTGGTCAAGCCAGGACAAGCCCATCCGCTAAAGATCAAATCCACGGAGCAACGATATTTCGTACGGCTGGGCCGGGTGGAGCCATCACCCTTTCTCCCCGAGGGGATGGGCGCGCACTCCTTCGGCATCGGAAGCATTCGCATCCGAAATGTATTGTCGGAGTTGGACGGCACCGTCATCGAGGGCACCCTCGTGGCCGAGGACTATCTCGGGTTGGATGCCCATGACCTGCTGTGGTTCAAGCTGCCGCTCGGCGCTGAACGCACGGAGCTTTACGCGCACGTTTACCCCTCGGAAATCGCCGGCCCCAAGGAGGCGCGGTTTCGCACTGTTCCCACGCGGATGTCCGAATCGCTACGCGCCAGCCTGAAGCAGGCCTCCGGATCAGTCTTTCAAAAGTCACCTTACGAAATCTGGCCGTTGTTGAGTTCGCCGTGCGACCTGTATTCCCTCGGCATCATGGCCATCCGCATTCTCCTGGCGAACAGCAAAAGCAATCTCCCGGTCATCATCGATGAAATCCTGAGCCTCGCGCGGCACCTCGCCAAGGATCCGGTCGAGGAGGCTGAGTTGCTGCCAAGGCTGAAAGCATTGCTTGAGCGCGAGCCGCAATTGCTGGATCTGGTCAGCCCCCATCTATTGATCGAAGGAGCCATCACCCCTGCACACGCGCGTTCACAGACGGGCCTGGGACTCTGGCTGGAAACCATGTGCCTGCTGTTGCGCCTGTTTCCCGGCACCGCCACTCACAGCTACTGCAAGAGCTTCGGAGACGTCTCTCCCCTGGCCTTGGAAACAGTCTTCGACCAACCGATCCAGGAACTGGAAGCCCTGGTGCTCCGCCTGCGCAGTTTCTTGGTTCCCAGCCTCGCGGCCAACGAGGAAATTGCGAGCGTCTTGCTTGGGCAATTGCGGAAGGAGTAGCGCGATTATTGAGGCTCGCGCAATGGGGTGACGGAGCGCACTGCAGCCCGCTTCAATGTTCATGTTTTCAGGGCGCAAGAACAAACCGGCCTGCCTAAAGTCCCCGTGTTGAAGTGGCGTGAAGGCGGCGCTCCGCCGCACGGGCCGCAGAGAACAAGGCGCGCATAACCGCAACCCTCTTCCAAGATCTCTCGACCGGGACACGTTCAGCCAGACCGCTGGTCAGTCCCCCGGCACCACCGGTTTGGCTCAGGCCACCCCGCCGCCCTCGCCCGCAGCATTCGGGCAGCAAATCCTCCGTTTCGCCAGCAGCAAGCTCGGCCGCAAAGTCGGCGATGGCGAATGTTTCGCTCTCGCAGACCAGGCTCTCCGTTCCGTCGGCGCGGCCACGGCGGAAGACTTTTGCACGGTCGGCCCGAACACTGACTACGTCTGGATTTCCCGAACCGTCGAACCGTCCGACGCCCGCCCCGGAGATATCCTCCAGGTCAGAACCTTTTCCGTGCTCCGGCGCAGCGCCCGGCCCGACGGGTCGTGGAATGAGGAAACCTCGACCCGGGGCAGCCCCAACCATACCGCCGTGGTGGTGTCCGCCAGGTCCGAAGGGGACATCGTGATTCTCACCATCCTCGAACAAAACGTGACCATTGGCTCCGTCGGAAACCAGCCGAAGAAAAGTGTCCGTCAGAACGAAATCACCACTTCCCCAGGCCAGATTCAAAGCGGCCGCGACACCATCACCTACACCGTCACTGGCGACTTGTGGATTTACCGGCCGGTGGCTCGCTCCCCTTGAGTTGCCAAATCACTTCGCCTTTGCCAGGGATTTGTCACTAGTGGAAACCGGGAGCTTTCACGTTGAACAACGGCTGGCCCGGCTGGCGAATCGCAATTTCCAAAGCAGCGCGGGCGCGCTGACGTCCAACATGCTCCCCCCAACTCCGTCCGCCATTCCGAGTCAGGACCAGCCTGATGGCGAGGAGAGAGAGCGCGCGCCACACATTGTTCTTCTCAACCGATGCCCGGATGTAGTATCCAGTGTCCAGATGAGCGAACAACTTGAGAAGATGTTGTCTCTTCAAGAGCTACCCGACCTGCGTCGCAAGACGGAAGCGGTCTCGCGCTTCTTGAAAGACCAGATCGCCGCGCATCTTGAAACTCTGCGACCGCTGTTTGCGCCAGAACGGGTTTTAGGCAAGTACGCCGGCGGCAAGATTGAAGTGAACAGCGCTGAACGATCTCTAGCCGAGCTGCGGCAGAGCTATGCGCCTTTCACCGGCAAACCCTACGATTTGCCACAGGTCATGGACTTGAACTGGCTCACTCTCGTGGGAAATGCGTTGGACCTGCATCCATGGGAATACGCGCACGAATTACAGGGCAGGCTCATCACCATGACTTCGCCGGTTCGCTGGGTGCTCAACTATCGAACCCACTACACGCTGACCCAGGTCAAAAATGTTCTCGCAGGCAAGGAGCCTGTTCGCCACGAGTACCTGCGGCAATTCGTGCTCAACGCCCTCGTGCTTCAATTGGTCCTGGCACGGAATCCGGGCGCAGGCCGGCTCTTTCAGGATCTTCGCTACGAGCTCAAAAGCGAGACGCCTCCGGACCTGAAGGGACTGCCCATTGTGACCGTTACTTCATGCCTGGACTCGTTCCGTCCCGCAGACGACTTGATTCAGGCTGCCACTGCATTTTCCGGTGTCCCAGCCTTCATCGAATTACTCAATATGGAGTCGATACAGGCTCCGAAAGATACGCTCCGGGAGCGATTGGAAGAGTTGATGAAGTAAATCGTGGCGTTGCTTTTTAAGCAATGTCAGGTGCCGTTCCCCCCGCATGGGTTTTCTTCGCATCCGGATAACCGGGGCTTCCTCCGACTACATTTTTTGGTTCTTCGCTGTTTTCAGTGGAATGAAAGTTGGCGCAGCCCCGGCCGTCTCATCCCGGAGGGATGGAAGAAGGTAGCCGGGGGTTGAGCGCAGCGACACCCCCGGTGGCGGGTCGCTCGGAATGAGCACCCCGGCAGGGGTGCCAGAAAACGGGCTGCCCAGAGCGGTTCTGGCACCCCGGGGTGCGGAGGTGCCATCGCGCGTTACCGGGGGTGTCGCCGCGCTCAACCCCCGGCTACCCTCTGGCATCCTTTCAGGATGCCCGAAACTGAACGCATCTATTCCACCGAATACAGCGGGGAACCCGGGTGGACCTGCGTGCCATCCGCAATGCCGTCATACCACGGTTTGGTCTGGCAACCGGGGCCAGGTTATCTGAAAGGTGCCAAAATCCAGAACCCCGGTTACCGCCGCCACGTTGAACCCACGGCAGGCCGCTTTCAAGCGGACATTGCCACCGCCGCCGCACCCCGAAGACCCCGGTTATGCGGCCTTGTTCAGCTTCGCGGCTTTCGCCTTGGCGGAATTGCGGACGATCTGATCCTTGCGCGTGCCGCCGGCCTTTTGATACTCGTCGCTGTTCTTGCCGAACCGCGAACTGACGCCTTCGAGCATGCGCTCGCTCAAGTCACGCAACTCGCGTTCCAGCTTGTTCAACTTCACCAGCGCCACATCGGAGTCAGCCAGCAGGGCGTTATACTCATTCAACGCATCCCTGGTTTCGCCGACCTTGTCCGAGTAATCCTTCAGCGTGAGACCCTTGCCCAGGTCCAGCTTGGGATCGATGTTGCCGAGCGCCTGCGCCCGCGTTTCGGAAGTGCTCACCGCGTCTGATTTTCTTTTCTTTCGAGCCATACTGTTCTGCCTTTCTGCGATTTCGCTTTTTTGCGTTTTTGTTTGTTTGGCCGCCCACACGAGCGGCTCGACATCAAACCCATCGGCAGCGAAACCGATTACTGAAGCAGCTTTCTGAAGAATCTTGAACGTGACCTCCCGAGCCTTCCAGCGAACCCGACCATGCCGCAACGATACCTGCCCGCGTCGCCACACCACCTGCACCCGCTTCGGCAAAACCCGTCCTGGTCGCGACGAAAGCTGTCCGTGCCTCAACAATGGTTGTCCACCCTTCGGCAAGACTCATCCGCGTTGCGACGAAACGTCGCCATGTTTGAGCCACCTCGATGCATGATGGCCTTTCGCCACACTCATCGAGGGAATTCAAGCGTTGCCACTGAATCGCGGTGGGATTGGAACAGGCCGTCACCCTGACGACCGGAGCGAGGACATGGGCGAAGCCCTGTCCGCGGCGGGTGCAACGGCAAAGAGCTTCAACCAGCTTCGATGCGTCTCTTCCTTTCCACCCGCTGCGGATAGTCCTGCGGACATATCCGCGCTCCGGCTCGGACGGCGCAGCGCGCCATCCCTCAGCGACTGGAACTCGGAATCAGCTTTGCTCCAGTGACCGACAACGCCTTGCGCCCGTATGGTGTCATCATCGCAAAGCGGTCCCCCGGATCCTGGTTCTGGAAATGGGTGACAAAGCCGCACAGGTAGAGCTGGCGGATGCCGGGATTTCCGAACATCCGGATTATTTTCCCGTTCACCGTTTGCTCCAGTTGCGGCTTGGCCAATCCCGTCCACGCCCAGAGTTTGTCGGACACCCGGGCCTCGACTGCCACATCCATGTGATTCCCCCACTTGTGGAGCACCGCCAGGTCGAAGCGCGCCTTCTGACCGAGATCCACGCCCGCCCGAGTTGCCCGTGCCACAATGGAATCGAAATCCACCTGCCGAATCCACCACGGCCCCACATGATACACGAACATCGCCGTACTGCTGGCAAACCGGTAGAGATAACTGCCCATCTCCAGTTCAACCGGCTGCGGCGCGATCATTCCCGCGCGCGCGCGCGGCTCATCCGGATCTGGAACATTTTTTACGACCTGCTTCATGCACTCAACCAGTTAATGCTGTTGTCCAATTTAAGCCAGAAATCAAATGACATCGCAACTCTGAATCCTGCGGGAACCATGGTTGGCGGACCCTTATGCGATCACGGCTTCTTGGTGCCGCCATAAGTGCTCTCGTGCTTGTAGGAAACCTTCAACAGCATAGTGGACTCCTTTGCCTTCTTGGTGTGGGCGTAAAGTTTGTTGAAGAAAGAGCCGTCCACCTCGATGCATCCATGGGAAAAGCCCTTCGTGGAATCGTGAATGTAGAAACCGTCGCGCTTCACCTTGTAGCTCACACACGCTTTGGACGTAGCGGTATCAGCGGTCAGGCGCACGCGGTTCCAGCCCCAGTTCGCCCAGTAACCCTCGCAGGCCCCGGCGCTCGGGCCGGACGGCGCAGCCAAAGGCAAGCCTCCGCGCGGAATCTTCTGAATGCCGCTGGCTGGGGACAGCCGGCAAGTGTTCGTTCCGTCATTCCGGGCATAAGTGTGAGGATCCACTTTGAGCTGCAACCGGTAATTGCCGGCGGGAATGGGACCGGCGTCCGGCACGCACTGATTGGCCACGCTTTGTGAACCCGGCAATCCAGAAGAAGCAGGAAACGTTTGGCCACCGGGCCACCAGGTAAGTTCCTGACCGTTGTAAGTAAGATAGGGCGTCATGCTTGATTTCCTTTTGTCTTATGTTTGTGGGCTTCGCATGGCGTTGCACAAAGCGGGACCATGATGGGCATTAAATTCCCGGAACGATTTTCTCCTGCACTTCCACTCGCGCGATGAGTGCCACATCCAGCAGATCCACCGCCTCTTTGTCGCTTAACGCGACCACGAGTGTTCTTCCCTTGGGCGTCAGCCATGCGAAATCCTGGTGAGGCACCGCGAAGGACTTTTCGCTCGCCAGGTAAACCGTGAAGGGGCGGAACGGGCTGGCGTGCAACAATTGCTTGAGTTCATCGGCATGCATGTTGGCTTTGTGCCACACTCAGCAAGTGAGTTCAAGCACTCCATTGGAATCAGCTTCACCCCGGGCGCAGTTCAGTTTCTTGCAAGCCGGATGGGGATTAGCCTGGCGGCGAGGCGTCGCGTTCACATTGTCTGCTGATGCTGCGAGAAATACGCCGACTCACGGTGGCGGCTACAACCGGAAGCGGAGTTTTGAGACAAGTCTCTCGCCGCTTCTCCTTCAAGAACCAGTCATTCCAAATTCAACCCAAGTCGCCTGCTCAACGAACCGGATGGCTCTCGTGGAACCCGGTCACGTTGGGGTGGGATCAAGGAGGGCGAGGGGAAGATCGGGGTGGGAAATGTTGACCGTCATGCCGCGCATCTGGGCGAGGCGGATGAAACCGAGCGCGGTGATGCTTGTGCCGATGTCGAAGGCGAACTGTCGTCGGACGGGATGGAAATCATCGAGAAGCTTGATCAAATCTTGATCGAAGGCTGCGGAGTTTCCAATCAGCAGAGACATGAGAATGGGATACACGAACCTCGCTCTTTGTAGTTCATGAGTAACCAATTCGGACGGGTCTGTTTCAAAGGATAGTCCGTGAAACACTTCCAACAAGCGGTGTGCAAACGCTTCGTCGCCGCGCAGCAACGCGAAGCCAACGCGTGCTTCCACAATGACGCGATGTGCTTGCGGGGGTGCGGGCAGGCCGAGCCGGCCCAAGCCGTTCAACGCCGCTTTCGCCGCCGCCGGGTCCGTTGAAATCTGAGCGGCGCGCTGCAAGCAGGACAGGTCTTCCGGGGAACCCACGACGCCGAGGAATTCGATGGCTTCGAGGGGCGCGGAATTCACCGTCGCTTCCCGGCAAAACCCGGGCAACTCCGGGAGTCCGCACCGGGCCGAGGCGCGCAAGGCGGCTTCGCGGACGCGCGGGGAAGCATGGCCGAGGAACTGTTTCAGGTGCGTCGCCTTCCAAGCGCCGCGCATCCGGCCTCCGGCCTCCGCGAGCAACCACGCGATCTCGTCTCCCTCCTCGTCCGGTGGTTCGCCAAGTTCGGCCGGCACGGGCAGGCGATGGAAGGCCAGAATGTCCAGCGTGGCGGCGGACGCAAAATCATCTGCCCACAGCCATCCCGGTCAAGGACTTCGGAAGCAGGCACAGACGACATCGTTGTCCGTAAAGAGACTCCGGGCAGCAGCATAAAACACATCGGCGAGCCGCAATCCTTCGCCAGGATTACCGCGCTGAATCGCAATTGTTATCGCCCCCACTTGTGAACTCAGTTCGGCGCCGCCGCCTTGCTGCACTTCCACGCTGCGTGCGGCGACGGGATGAGAAGAGCCGCTCCCTCCCGTGGCGCCTTTGCTGGTTTGCTGGATTCATCGCAGACAATTTGGACGCCACCCTGGGTTTCCACCACGTGCCTTGGCAGATTGTTCCTGCTCCATGCCATGAAGGCGGGCAATTCCGCAGGTTGCTGCTCTGTGGGCCAGGTGGGCTAGCTGAGAAAGAGCCACACGTATTCGCGGAGAAACCCCGCCTGATGAACCCGCAGCAGATCGGCGAGGTATGTGGAAGGAGGTCGTTGGCTTTGTTGGAGATTGTGCGCGCAACTATCCGCCAGGATCCAGCGCCCTTGATATTCCTCCTCGAACAGCGGAACCACCGTTCCGGACTGCCCCTCGTACAATTCCGGGTGTTCGTCGATAAATTTGGAACGGGCCAATGGATAGAAAAACCAGGCCGCACCTTCCTCCGGTGTGGGGGATGGGTGAACCATTACATTCACTTTGAATTTGGCTACAGGTGCGTCCATGAGTTCCCAGTCTCACTTCTCCGATCAACCGAAAGAGGGTTGGCCGTTTCAATTCCAAGCGTCAATGCGAAACTATTTCAAGAGGAGGAGAAGTGCCGTGCTCAGTAGCTTTCTCGTCAAATCATCGCTCAGCCATGTCTTGCGGGCTGGCGTCAACTCGGAGCGCTCTTTCAAATAATCCCGAACGGACGCTCGTGGAGATAGACATCGTAGCGCATGGCGAGGGGCAGTTGACCGAAGACGGGGCCGAGCGGGGCGTCGTTGACGATACGTCCGCTTTGGTAGCGTGGACGTTCCTGACATTCCAGTAACTCATTGGCCGAGTGATTCCGGCGGCAAGCCTGCGTCATCCACCGCGCGTCGCAGCAGGTCCGTAAGGCCGAGGTGCCGTGCCCATTCGCCAAGATAGGCGCAATCCAATGCCGGGCCTTGGACTTTGAGGACACCCAACACATCGTTCCACTGACGGTCGGACACGCCGCCACCGTCACGATACCACTGGAGTTTCGCCAGCACCGTGTCTTCCGGCGAGGCGACGTAGAATGTGGTCTGGCCGTCCGGCCCAGTCGCCTGCGGCACGCGCCGACGCATCTGCATCAAATGAAATGGATCGGTCCGGGCCACGAAGACATCCACCTTCAACATGGTGTCGAGATGGATGACATTGAAACTGCGGCCCGCTGCGACGGTGGCCCGGATGGCTTCAACACTCGCATAGAAGGCCGGCTGAAAAAGGCGTACGAGATCCTCCACATGATCCGGGCGAATCGTGGCAACAAAGTCCGCGTCCGCCGTGGCGCGGTAGATTCCGTGAACTGAACTGGCCATTGAGCCACCAAGGAAATAAACGATCCCGAGACTTTCAAAAACACGGATGACCAGCAGGTTGACCTGGGTTTGTTCGGTATCCATCAGTCAGAGTGCATCGGCCCATAAACTTTTGCCGCCAGATCCGGCCCAAGATGAAGGTCCGCAAAACGACGGCGAATCTCTGTTTCCCCCGCCTTCGGATGGCGCGTGCGCAATCCCGACAGGCAAAGGTCGCGAACGGTGGCGCTCATACGGTCGGTGAGTTGGAGCCGGCGCCATGTCGGTGCGCGCCGTAGTAATTCGATCAGCACCTGCTCGGCCTCGGGACTGGTATCAGGCGATTGCGTTCTCATTGCGGCATGACCGTAACACTGTCCCGGTTGCCGTGTCGAGCAGCGGACGACGAGGGGAGTAAACACCGGACTATCACTCAGGATTCTTCTGCTTCCACGTCCAGGTTTCCAATTCCCAATCGGGCGTGCCGGGGGTGAGGGCGCGCTCGCGAAGATAGATGTCGTAGCGGATGGCGAGGGGCAGTTGACCGTGGGGGACGATGTCAGCGGATAACACACGGCTTTGTTCACGCCGGAAACGATGCCGCCACCTACGCCGGCTTCGTTGCCGATGGTTTGCGCCAGATGACTCTCGATATGAAACGCTTTCTCTCCGCAAAAGTTGACGGTGGGGGCGAGCGTTTCGCTGTTTACGCCCATGGAACAAACCTGATAGGGCACCGGCACCATCGACGGGCCAACCGGGGTCAAACAAACGTCTGGGCAGGCACAGACGACAAGCCAGTCGCCTGATTTGCGTAAAGATTCATTTGTATTTTCGTCGGCCATCGAATTCGATATGAAGATGCTATCAAAAATCAAAGTATCCTGGGGCAAAAACTAGAACACTACTAGCAGGATCATCAGGCTCCTCCTCAATATCCGGGGCATACACTGAAGCTCCCAGTTTCATAGAAGTTAAGCTTTCGTTTTTGACCGTCGCCGCAGGATCCAGCTTCCGAATTGTTTCCCATGCGGTGGTCGCGCTTACTTCAAGAATACTCGTCTCCTCCAATTCGGGTTTGCTTGCAGGAAAAAGAAGAATCGCATTGCACTTGGAGATCTTGTCAAAACTCACGTACGCGCCTTTTGTTTCATATGAAAATTCGACATAACCAACATCTGGATTGCGAATAAACTCCTCGTCCGGTGATCCCAGCAAAGCGAGAATATCATCTTTGCTCATTCCAAAATGAATTTCACCGACTCCTCGATTTGGGTAGATTTTTGCGTTCATTTGTTACCATTTTCCTATGCCTTTAGCGTACGATACCATTTCATCAATTGCCCCATCGTATTTGTTTCCAAACTTGGATCGGATATCGCCAATGTCCATTTCCATTGCCTCCCTGAACTTTCCTTGGCCAATAAGGTCGGCTTGAGTTTGCCGATAATTACTTGAACCCGCGAGGTTGTCATAACTAGCCGTCTTATGATGATCCGCTGGATCCATTGCAATTGCTGGGCCGTCTGCCGTGTCCAAATCACTCGCCGACTTTGCGGGCATGTGATGAACCTCCTTGCCTTTCCCTTTGTGAGCCTTCTTGAGAGCCTTGTATGAACCACCAGCCGGCAGGCCTGTTACAACTACTCCATCGCTACCGCTTCCCTTGCCGCCTCCTGGAGGCTCACCGCCTTGCGCAGCTACCGCGTCATCGGCTTTTGTCGCCGCGCGTGCCGCATCATCTCCCGCTCCGCTGGCCCGCGCTGCGTCGCCTCCAGCATCTGCAACTCGGCCGGCATCACCCGCTTTGTCGAGAGCACCGGCGGCCCGGCCTGCGTCGCCCGCCTTGTCGAGAGCGCCGGTCACTCTACCCACATCCCCAACCTTGTCCGCAACGCCTGCCACCTCGCCCACTTTCCCCGCAGTGCTGGCTACCTTTCCCGCAGTGCCAGCTTTGCCCGCAGCACCAGCGCCGCCGAGAAACATGCTGCCAACGTCCACCGCCCCGCGCCCGAGGGCTTCGCCGTATTCTCCAGCAGCCCACGCTTCGCGGTAGCCTTGGGTGACGCCATCCCAAAGCTGTCCCATATCAGCGTTCGCCAAATTGGTAACCGTGTCCACCGGATGGAGGGCCACGTTAACAAGCCCTTCGCCCATCTCGTAAACCGCCTTCCCCGCTCCCTTGAAGAAACCTCCGATTTGGCCAAGCGCACCTTTTCCCTCCTGCGCTGCCGCCGTCTCGAAGGGAGTTTCTGATTTTGGCGGCGGATTGGTCTGACCTTCAACTTTGCCGCTTTCGTCGATCTTGGGTTTCTGAGCACCATCCGCCTCACCTGCACCACCACCAGAAGCCAAGGGATACTGAACTTTGCCAGGGACGTTGCTGTTGTTCATCTGCGCATCATCCAGATGGCGGATGACAGGCTGTTTCTCGCAGTAAACGGTGGAACTGGCGCTGATGAATTCGACCGTGGACTTGTTGACGCTGGATTTTACACCTCCGCCCGCGCCGGGCTCATCGCCAAAGACGCAGGTGATCTTGGTGGCCTTGGTCACGACCTTGCAGCCAGTCATGTTCACGGTCTGGGCTTCGCCCGTGACCATGCTGCAGTAGGCGACAATCGGATAGGGGACAGGGAAGAGGTTCGGCCCCATGGGAGTCTTGCAGACATCGG
>Ga0163144_10022735_pt1 | contig 12411 bp, 9 predicted proteins | sample OliLak19BULKMAT1_FD_123175 | JGI IMG/M metagenome (GOLD analysis project Ga0163144, IMG submission 123175) | Freshwater microbial mat bacterial communities from Lake Vanda, McMurdo Dry Valleys, Antarctica - Oligotrophic Lake LV.19.BULKMAT1 | ecosystem: Environmental > Aquatic > Freshwater > Lake... | reverse complement strand
GGGGTTGACATAGCGGGTTTTCACGCAATAGCTGCTATACGTGGGGAGTTGACGATAAGCGTATTGCAACAATTAATATACATACATTGAGGTGCCCGCGAATCCAAAGGCTTTCAAAATCAGTTCAAAACCACTAACTTTACACCTCAAATCATTCAACCATGATCGTCACCATCGAAACATCTGGTATTCAGGAGGTTGAGCAATTGCTTCAGGTACTCAAAACATTGAATATCAAAGCTATTAAGGTAGGAGCCTCGCCTTCTGCAGTTCACCCAACCATTACAAAAGGAGATAAAGCGCTAGACCCAAAGCAACTTTTTGGCACCTGGAAGGATAATCCTCGCACCACTGAACAAATACGTTCAACAGCCTGGAAGCGAAACTGGAATATCTGATATGGTACTCTGCGATATCAATATTTTTATCAGTGCATTCAATGGCAGGGAAGATTCGATTGATCAATTAAACAAAATCGGACTCAAAGACATCGTTTTGTCTTCCATGATGCAAAATCAAGCACCATTAGGTCGTTTAAGTCGAATGATAACCCAAATCCTACAATAAATACCCAGCGACAATCGCTTCCCGAAAACACTTCCTAAACATCGCAAATTCGTAAAGTGTGGCGTTAGCCATAATTAGAAAGATTTCAAAACCGAATGTACCAGGCGACAACATGATTTTCAAAAACCGCAAATGGCGGCACAACTTGGGTAAATGTGCCAATTGCGCGTGGTTCATTTTTGAAATCGGTGTTCTTCACATCATCAAATACCAGATATTGTTCTGGTGGAGGTGGAACGATTTTAAAATCAACCGATTCGGGAAATAGTCGGCAGTACTGCGGAGGCCATGGGCACACAAATGGAGCGGATTTAACGGATTGAAACGGATGCCTGCGCGGGGAACATGGCATCTATTTGTCTTGTTTTTCGGTTCAAAAGTCCGAAGTTCTATTGCTTTTCTGTCACTTCGCGGCGCACCCGCTGAACGAATTTATCGGTGACATCGACGAGCTCGGCGATTTCAGCATCGGTCAATTCCGGGAACTTTGGAATCATTTTGACAGTGAAGGCATGAGCCGCTTGTTCGCGACCTTGTTCTAGTCCTTGTTCGCGACCTTGTTCTAGTCCTTGTTCGCGACCTTCCTCCAGCCCTTTTCGGAGACCTTCCTCCTTCCATTTTCTCCCAAAGATTTCAGGAATAGCGTCAATCCAGTCGCGTTCTGGTTCAGGCAACTGTTTGTTGAGCGTTTTAACTTTAGCTTCAGTCATGTCGAAAAGGTTGAAAATGTAAAGCGTTAGGGTTTGGAGCAGGATGCCTTCCCTGGTATTCTGGTAAGAAGGCTCCCCTAAAGTAAGGATATTCAGCCAATTCTCCAGAATCAACTTCTCGTTACGGGCAAACTTTAGGGCGCTTGTTTTTAAGGTCATCCTCCCAAATTTGCATCAGATAGTCCAGTAATTGAAGGTGTATGGGCAGGGAAGGCACATAACTTTTGTGTTCGAACAGGAACAGCAAACGCGCCGGTGCGCCAGTGGCCAAACGGGTTTCGTATAGTACATCGCTGAAAGAAATACCAAAGCTGTTCACCGCGCCAGCTTTACCGCAATTACCCAACACAACACCACCTATCAAAATTTTACCCTATCTTGAGGTCTAAAATACCAACCTGAGCCATTACATTCTATTTTGCTCATGCGAAAATCCTTTCAAATAACCCTTGGCGTCTTTATTGGCGTATGCTTGATCCTAAACCTGCTCCTTGACAATCCCAGCTTTCGGGACCTACAGGACAAGGCCGAATTTGAGTTAAAAGCAAACCAACCCGAGCTGGCCGAAAAAACATGGTGGCAGATTGCTCAGCAGGACAGTTTGAATATTGACAACCACTATCGTTATATCATCAGCCATTTTTCACTGCCGGCGCAAAAAAAGGTGGGTAAAAACGAATACGAGGATCGCGACGACAATTCCATACAGCTTTTTTACAACGCCATTGCGGCATCAAAAGACAGCACGTACGCCGATATCGGCCATTATGGGAAGGGGCTTATTCAGGTATCGCTGGAACATTATGCTGCGGGGATTACAGCCTTTATGGAGGTGAAAAATACCCGGTTAAAATACCTCAACAACTCTATTGGCTATGCCTACTTGGAAACTGGCGATGCAGACAGTGCTGAATATCATTTTAGGCAAGAAATAGCGCAAAATGGAAATTTGAGGAGCGCTTATGGCAACCTGATTGAGTTGCTACAGGATCAAAACAGGACAGCAGAGGTTGCGGAATACTTAAATAGCCCCGATGCAAAGCCCTATTTTCCGCCAGGGATTGCCCGCGCCATCTATTTCAAAAACATCCAGCCTATAGCGTACGGCGCCATATTATTCAAAAATATATTTTCAGGCTTTAATATTTGGGGCGCCATTGCGGCGCTGCTGATTATGGGCAGTTGGGTGATGTATTTGCGCAAGCTGGACATCTTCGAACCTGAAAAATGGAAACATATTATTATTACCGTGCTGTTAGGGATGTTATTTTGTTTTCTGACTTTTCCGTTATCGGATTTCGACAATTTTATTTTTGACTTCAACCTTAATGGAGGGATCATAAACGACTTTTTTTATAGCATTATCGGTATCGGCGCCATTGAAGAGTTTGTAAAAATTATTCCCTTGCTGCTCATGATAAGGTTTACCAATGCGGTCAATGAGCCATTTGATTATATAAAATACGCCTCTTTGTCTGCGCTCGGTTTTGCATTTGTGGAAAACCTGATTTATTTTGACGAGAGCAGTCTCAACATTATTCACGGGCGAGCACTGACCGCCACGGTATCGCACATGTTCGACTCGTCTATTATTGCTTATGGACTTATTTTAAACCGGTATAAAAGGGGAAAGAACCCTTATCTAAATTTTCTATTGTTTTTTGCCCTTGCTGCCCTTGCGCACGGATTTTATGATTTCTGGCTGCTCAATGAAACAGCCAGTGCTTTAAGTATTGTAACATTTGCCTTCCTGATGGTCAGTATGTTCATGTGGAATTCCTTTAAAAACAATGCCCTGAACCATTCTGATTTCTTCGACAAGGATAAATCCATTGACAGTGAAAAGCTTCAAGACTATTTGTTCTACGCATTGGCCGGCGTTCTGTTGTTTGAATACATCGCCGTGGCTTTCAAATTCAGCCCAGGTATTGCCAATACGGGGCTGCTGACCTCTTTTTCCTCGGGTGCCTACCTGTTGTTCTTCTTATCCGGCAACCTGAGCCAGTTTTCGCTCCAAAAGGGACTTTGGGCGCCCATTAAATATTGGCAAAAAAAGGAAGAAACCGAGGCTAAAGAGGCTACAGAGAATACTTTTGAGATTTCGGTTAAAATAAAATTAGATCGTGACTCGAAAAACGATTATGCGCATTATGGGTACCTCCCGAATACTGGAAAAACAATTGCCCAACGAACGGTATCAGATGAGCCCGATTGGTACCTGTTAAAACTTGATGCCCCAAAACAACACCCTGATTACCTGGCAGACACTGTTTTAATTAGAACAAAAGACAAATTTGAAATGCTGGAAAGTGGTAAAAAAATAAGCGTTGCGTTTTATTTAATACCAAGCAATACCGACCTGGAAAGAGCAGGTTTAATGCGGACAGATTTCAAGTTTTGCGGATGGGCCACCAGCGAATAGACATCCGATGCGTGGTAATAATTCAGGTTGGCCAGCAAAAACCGCCTGCTGCCCTTATGGCCGTATTCTACGGAATTGAATTCGGACAAATCACCTTCGTAGGCTAAGTACTTGGTACAAAAGTCGTAGTGGAAACTGGATTTGCGGTTGTTGATGTAATACAACATGCTGGTTTTCAAGTCGTACACCAGTTTCACCGCATCCACTTGGGCGTATTGCCTCGACAAGGGCGCACTCATCAACAGGCTGAAGTCAGTGGGACACAGGATGGCGGATAAATAATCCTCGTCCGGTTTGCTTTGCGCGCACTGCTGTTTTTGGGTGCATTGCAGCAAAAGCAGGGGCAATATCAACAGGAAAGCAGCTGCTTGCGGCGCTGGAAAGCTGCGTTATTTATTTAATAGAGATTTGTACATTATATTTGCGCATCATAAAAACTACATGCTCTCAAACGGAAACCCTATGAAAATATTGAGTAATAAGACTTTGACGCTGTGTATATTATTAGCGCTGTATTTGGGCTTTGTTGGATGCGCTTCAAACCGGTATACAGTCCCTAAAACCCCATTGGAAAATTTCATTTGGACGGAATCCAAGGCCGTTTTGAGGAATATAGCCATGAGCTCCAGTGAAGCCAACAAGGCGAGACTGGAAAGCATTGAAATCTATTTAAACAGAAACAGTTTTACGGCTAGACCTAATTATAAAAGGACTAAAATGTTGGTGCCAGCCCAAGGCAACTTAATGCCCTCGGTTAGATTGAACCAGGAGTCCTATCTAAAAGAGATGTGCCTTGACGATCAGGATTGCCAGGTAAAACAGATAAAGTACTATTCAATACACATTCTGTTACATGAACTTTACCATGTAATTCATAAAAAAAGGTATGATGGGAAGACTCCTGGTGTATTTGTAAAGAAGCCCCATGGAACCCGTAAAATAATGTCCTTTGCAGAAGAAATGAAAGCGGAATCCGCCGTGGTCAAGTATTTGTCCATATATGATCCGGCGCTATTAGAAGCATACAAAGTGTTGTTTGTCAGAATTTTGGAAGAAAAAAAGTTTAATATGGATGCAGCTGAGTTTGAGCAGCAATGGGATGGATTTAAATTAAGGGATTACAGGCAGATTAACAATGCAAGGTTATACTTTTTCGTACTGGCTTGTGGGCAGATTGATGTGCGCTCTTTGGAGGAAGTGTTGTTTGAAAAATAAAAATATGGGCGGGAAATTGGAAAATTACCTTTAAGTTTGGCAATAAAATTCCGATGAAATCATTCATAATTCTCTTCCTGATTCTCCTGGCCTCCACCAATGCCCTTGCCCAAAGCGACACCTACAACCAAAAAGTAAAAGCAGGAGAAACCCTCCTGTTTTCAGGCGAATACGCCCAAGCCGCAAAAAGCTATTCTACCGCTTCGCTCGCCCTCTTGGAAGACCGGGTGCTCATCGGAAAGGGTAAAAAGCAGGTTTATGGCAGTCAGGTCACAAGAGAAAAGGAGACAGGCGAAGTTCATTTTTGTGCCACAGAGGATGTAGATCATGTGGATCAACGGCGTGCCAGTATGGGGCTTGGGCCGTTAGCAGAATATGCGCGGCATTTTGGGATTGTTTGGGATGCGGAGTAGATGGAAAAGAATAGGGCGTTGGTGCCGCGGCCGAGCGAAAAGCAGTGAACTTTTGTGTGATTTTTAGCGCGGAGTCTGCCCGTTGCTAATTGCGGGTAATTCCATGGACACATAAACATTTCAACCAAACACGAAGCGCAGGTACCGACTGAAGTTGATTTTAAGTATCGGCAAGCTAAAGCTCATACCTTGAAGGTTGCTTTTTTGTTGCGCTGATATATAAGCGCTTATACCATGGTTTGGCCGATAAAATGGCAGCATTTACCTTTTCCAGGTTGGTCCTTAGGGTATAATAATTATAAAACACAACGGAACTCTTTTTGTCTTTAGCCAATGCAAGGCCCTCCCCAAGCATCGACCGTGCACCCTCTAAGCGTCCTTGTTTAAAATAAACCATACCCAAGGCGTTAGTGCACATAGCAATGAGTTGATCGTCAATGTAAAGGAAACCATACCTTATGTCCTTGAGTTTATTCAGGGTGACAATAAGCAAGGTCTCCGCTTCAGTCAGCGCTCCTTTTTCCGTCAATACTTCTCCTAGGATAATCCGACCATGTAACGCCTCCAGTTGTTCGTGCCTCCCAATCCATTCGAATCGCTCCAATGCTTGTCGAAGGTGTTGTTCTGCAGTTTCAAATTCCCCCTTTTTTTGATGTAGTTTCGCATACGCGATTAAAAGGGTTGGTGGCTTAAGTTCTCCATAAATGCTCAATTCTTCCCAAAGCTCGTCGTACAACGTTTCTGCAGCTTCATATTCTCCTATTGCGGCCAACTGCTCCGCTTTCACTTCCCTTGCATGCAGAAGAAAGGAGTGGCCCTTTGGTAGTTTTTCTATCAGTATAGGCATAGCCTCACCCAGGCAATAACCAGCCTGGCTTGGTTTCCTCATGCCGATCCAGGCTGCGGCGAGATTGGTTTTTAACTTAGCGACCATCAGATCATTTTCGATCCCTAATTTTTCGATAATTTCCAGTATTTCTTCAATTACAAATTTCCCTTCTGCAAAGTCACCAACCCTGATTCGGGCGATAGAATAATCAGACAACTTTGTGATTACGGTGGGTGATTCAAACTGCTTTTTCGCGCGTTCAATAATAGGAAACAAATAGAAAAAGGCCTTTTGATACTCCCCCTTTTTCAGTAGTATCATTGCATGTGTTTGGCTCGCAAAATCGGTGTTAGGATCAGCCTTTTCAAAGTTACCGAAAAAAATTACATAGGCAGAATAGGCTTGTCGCTCGGCTTCATCCAATAAGTTTAATTCAGATAGTAAAGTGGCATAGTGAATTTTTCGGTATGCTACATAAGGATGTTCTTCCCCAAAAACCGTAGTCAAACGTTGAATAGAATGTTCAATTAACCTTCTTGCGAGCCCAAAGTTCTCAATGGAAAAGGCTTGTAAAAAGGCAAATAATATCCATTCCTCTCCAGGTTTCGACAAAGTCTCTAGGCAGTCAAGCCATTCCGCGAGGGAAAATGCGTATTCGGATTCCAGCAAACGCCCTGGTTGCAGGTAACCACGTATCCCTTCCATCAAAGGCATCAACTCTACCTCTGTTGGAGGAAGCCGATATTTTACCACTTCCTGTACCATGCGGTGCATTGAAAACCCCTTTCCCTGCTTGCTTAGCCATCCCTTATCGTGGAGGTTATTGATTTGCCGATTAAGCTTGAGGGCATCCTGACTAAGCAATTTAGCTATTATTTTGACATCGATAGGTGCCGGGGGTAAAACGGCATAATTTTGCATAAGACTCAGTTCCGAGTCAGCCAATTTGGCCAATTCGAAGACTTTCATTAAGTGAAAAAAAATAGCACGCTCCTCCCCTGCGTGCCGCGTCCAGACAAGTTCTTGAAGTCGGGGATCGTCCAATTCCCTTTTTTTTAAAATAACAATGAGTTCGCTTATCGAGAGCAAGCCGTTTAGCCTGCTCAAGGTTTTTGCCATTACTTCAATGGTCAAGGTGTGGTAATTAATTTCAAGCAACAATTCGGTCGCCTGCTTATCGTCATCTTCTTGATAAAACTGTCGAAAAAGCCGGAGGGCATCTTTCGGCTTCAATACACCCAGGGTCATTTCTTGAAAATCTGGCAATTGAAGCCGAGAAGTAACGAGAACCTGCCAGTTTTCACCACCTGGCAAAAAATCCGAAAACTCCGTAATTTGGCTGTTCACATCGTCAATCACCAATAGGTTTTGGCCGGGGAGGTTCCGCAGTTTATTCAATACCATTGTTAGTCGCTCTGTAGTTTTTTCTCCTTCGGTTATCGGCAATTCAAGGTTAATAGCCAGTTCCGGGTTCAGGGCGATGGCGCTGACAGGATCTTCGGTACTGTTGATCCAAACCAGGTGATCGTACTTGTCAAGGTATTGTTGTATATATCCACTTGCCAGGGATGTTTTCCCCATTCCGCCAAGCCCACTTATTAACATGACTTTATTAGACTCCTGCAACATGCCCCTCAATGTTGTCAATTCCATTTCTCGACCAATGCAGTCCGTGGCGAGATTGATAGTTGGTATCCAAGTGAGGCTCCTCGGATAAAGAATTGCCCAATTCAGGGCCTCCTCGGCTCCCTCCTGAATGTACAATTGCCAAGGCACGGAAGTCCATTGGAGTTCAGTTACGTTGATACCGCGCAGTACCTGGACAGGAGGAAGACCAACTGGTGCATATTTTTTCCATTTTTGCTGAAGCGCGGCGACGGCTACTTTAAAAGCGTTATGAATGCTATGGCGCTCGGAGATGGCTTGGTAAAATCGGGCTGCGAAATAGCCTGCCTCTCCATCCAAGACGCTACAGGTTGTCGCTAAAACAGCTGGTATGCCCCGCTGAATAAAATATTGAACTTGTTGTTGAGTGTTGCAACCATTGAGGAAAACCAATTGCAGATTGGGCTGTAATGCCAGGAGGCCGGCAAGGCCAGTTGTAAAGATTGTCTCATTTTGTGCTGCTAAGCCAGCTTGGTAGGCGTGACCACCAAAATGGAAAATACAGACCTTCTCTGGTTGTTCTGTTAGTCTTTTCGACACATCTTCGTTGCTACTTCGTTCAGAGACAACAAGTTTTACAATGCCTGAGTCCGTTGCAGGCTTCAGTGACGCTTGTATCTGCCGCTGCTCCGTTTCTAATGCGCTTAGAAAGGATTGATCATCGGGTTGAGCAAATACAAGAAGAATGGTGTGTTGCATGGGTCTATAACCTAATGTAAAAACATGCTATCAGGGTGCCGTGAAGCATCATTACTTTATGAAATTGGACATCTTAATTGGTTGGCGACAACCCCAAGATATCAAATTCCAAGGGTGAAAGTAGGTCAATCTTTCGAATATGATGCCCCTAGCAGGAGAGAATAATTGATGCTTTTTACTGTGTTTCAAGCGCTAAGGCCAGCAATTAAGGCCGTTTGTAATGCAAAAAAAGTTGAAGCATGCTTTGTATTCCCGTTTTGAATTTGCGCCACACCTCCCCCCCCAAATGTCACCTTCCCTTCAAAACCCAAAATTTTCAAAAAAAATACCAACTTTCTACCCAATATTTGTGATTCACACAAATGCCCAACCGATTTTTATGAATCACTTTTACTCCCGCCTTTTCGCCATCTCTTGCCTGATATGGAGCGCCATCCCGCTCTCAGGCCAAAATTTCACCCTTACAACACAAGTTTCCAATGCCACCTGCCCCGGCATCTGCAACGGGAAAGCTGAAGTGCTCGTTGCCCCCGCAGCCCCCGGCTACACCTATTTATGGAGCAATGGCATTGCTATACAGGAAATTGGCAACCTCTGCCCGGGCACTTACACCGTGACCGTCACCTCCCCCGATGGCTTGAGCCATACCGCTACAGCAACCGTAACCCAACCGCCGCCGTTGGTGCTGAGCTTTTGTACCACCGATGTGTTGTGCAATGGCGGCAGCACCGGTAGAATTGACCTGATTGTCAGTGGCGGTATAGGTCCGTACAACTATGATTGGTCGAACAACGGCCCACAAAACCCGGATACCGACCCGCAGGATTTGAGCGGCATCGCCGCAGGCACGTTCATGGTTACCGTCACCGATGGCAATGGCTGCCCGCAAATCGCAACGGCATTTGTCAATCAACCTTCGCCCATTTCCATCGCTTCGTCGGTCTCCAACGCTGGCCCCAATGGCTTTAATGGCGTCATTGATTTGACCGTAACCGGAGGTGTTCCGCCATACACGTACAACTGGTCGAACGGAGTAGACAACCCGGATTTGTTTGACCTCAATGCAGGTACTTACACCGTTACCGTTTCGGATGACAACGGCTGCACCAGGATCCATTCGGTCTCCGTGCTGGCCAATAGCGGCACCAACACACCACCCATACTGGTAAGTGCGGTGGTGACCGACATTTCCTGCGTGCCCTCGCCGGATTGTACCGGTGCGATTAACCTGACCGTCTCAGGCGGTAGCGCCAACACGTACTATTACGTCAAATGGTCAGGCCCCAATGGTTTTTCCATACTACAGGAAGATTTGTTCAACATCTGTACCCCTGGCACCTACTGCGCTTATGTCGCTGATTCATTATCTGGTGTTATTTTGGCCACCGGTTGCTACACCGTCAGCCAGGGACAGGTACAACAGCTGACAATACAATCCTCCAACGCCGCCTTCTGCAATTACAACGACCCGAACAGCCCGCCGATATGCGAAATGGTATGCCCTCATACCAGCCTGCGCTATTTTATCAACCAACAAGCAAATCCTTGTTTTGGCCCCCCGCTCTCTTTTTTTGGCGCGGTGTGGACGGTTTCCGGTGCCGAAAGTTATACCGTGAGCCCCAACGGCAAAGAAGTTGATGTTACCTGGGGCGGAGCAGGGCCGGGCCTGATCACGTTCGGTAGTTCCGGCAGCACGAGCTGTTTCGGCGGTTCGCACTGCGTCACCATTGTGGAGGAGCCCAAGGCCAAATTCACTACTGACCCGCCTGCACCCGCGAACGCAAGCCTGCAATTGTGCAAAGGACAAACCGTCACTTTTAAAAACGAAAGTGTACACGCCGAACAATTTGAGTGGTTGTTCAGCGACAACCTTTCCAGCGTTTCGGAAGAAAATCCCCAGCATACCTTCGGCACGCCCGGCAATTTCACGGTCACCCTGATTGCCCGCAGCAACTGCCTCTGCGCCGATACCACCGTACTGCTCGTTGAAGTGCTGGATTCGGAACCTCCGCTGCTGGATTGTGTCGGCTCCATTTGTCCCGGTGAAACGGTGCAATACGCCACCTCAGGCAATTGCAGCAGCTATACTTGGACCGTATCGCCCAACGGCACGGTGCTGGATGGCGGCGGCATGAACGACAATACCATTACGGTGCAATGGGGGCAAGGGCCAAGAGGGATTATTTCCTTAAGCGCTTCGGGTTGTGGCGGCGCAGTTTGCCCGCAAGCCAGCATTTTTGTCGTCCCCATCATTTCTGATAATGCAGAAATTCGCGGCGACGAATCCGTTTGCCCGGGCAACGAAGAAGAATACAGCATTGATTTGTTCGACGGCACGGAATACACCTGGACCCTCAGCAGTGGCGGCACCATCACCCGCGGACAAGGCACCAACAAAATCGCGGTGGCCTGGACGGCTACTGCCAATGCCAATACAACCCATTGGCTTTCTGTAGATTATTACAACTGCTACCTCGGCTGTGGTGGACAGGATTCTATTCCGGTAAAAATATTGTCGCCGTTTTTCTTGCAGGGCCCGGTGGAATTGTGTGAAAATGGCACTGGAAATATGGCTGCCCGGCTGGTGAACCCCGCTACCCCGGTCAGTGGCAATTGGTCAATTTTCAATGCCAATGGCAGCTTGTTTTGGAATTCGGTAGCTGGTGTCAGCAACATCAATTTTCCGACCAATGCGCCGCCCGGCAAATACCGCGTTTCGGTAGTGCCCGCCACGCCCGGACAAACCTGTTCCGACAATGCCGAACTGATCGTCAGCGTGATCGCCCGCCCGTCCAAGCCCGCCGCTATTGCCGGGCCCAAAGTAATATGCCCCAACACGCCGCTCACCTACACAGTACTCGGCACAGAACCTTATTCCGTGAATTGGGTAGTATCCAATGGTACCCCCGCCGCCACCTCCGGCAATCCCGCCAACATCAGTTGGGCCAACAACGGCAACGGCTGGTTGTCCGCAACGTATATTTCCACGGACGGACTGGGTTGTAAATCGGACAGCACGCGATTGAACATTACCGGCATTACCGGGCTGAGCATCACGGGTGTGCCCAATGCTTGTATCAGTGCGCTGGCGTATTACAGCGCCGATGCGTTCGCGGGTTTTGATTATCAATGGCAAATTATCCCGGCAGACGCCGGCACGATCAAGGCCGGACAAGGGCAAAACGCCGTGGAAGTTTTCTGGCAATCGGCGGGCAACCACAAGCTGCGCGTTACGGTCTGTGGCCAGGCGATTGATTTTAACGTCGCGGTTACGCCCAATCCCGTACCGATGGTCAACGCCCCGAACGGACTGTGTGCTGGCGATTCCAGCACCATTACCACCATGACTGCGTACAGCCAGTATTCCTGGGAAAAAGCAAATGGTACCGTTTTGGGCCTCAGCTCCAGCATTCGCATTCCCAGCGGAAACTACGTCGTGGCGGTCACCGATGCCTTCGGGTGCAAGGGCAGCAGCAATTTTAACATGCCCGTTCGGCCCAAGCCCAACGTGAGCGTCACCACCGCTGATGCGACGGGCTTTTGCAACAACAGCGCCTTCGTATCCATGACCGCCTTGGTATCCAGTTCCGGCACTTTTAGCTTCAGCTGGTTGCACGACGGCGTTCCGGTCGGCGGCAACAGCCCCGTTTACGTGAGTAATCAATATGGTTTTTACACCGTGGTGGTCACCAATGAATTCGGCTGTACGGCTACGGCACCGCCCATTCTGTTGTTTAATTATTGCGGCAGCGGTGGAGGTTTCCCAAACCCATTGGAAGGCCCACCGCCCTGTGCGCCGGGTAGTGTGCAGGGTGTCCCCGACCCGACCCCGCGCTGCGACTCCATTCACCTGGTGCTGAACGACTACACGGGCCAGTACGTACTCGGCAG
>Ga0163144_10022734_pt1 | contig 12411 bp, 15 predicted proteins | sample OliLak19BULKMAT1_FD_123175 | JGI IMG/M metagenome (GOLD analysis project Ga0163144, IMG submission 123175) | Freshwater microbial mat bacterial communities from Lake Vanda, McMurdo Dry Valleys, Antarctica - Oligotrophic Lake LV.19.BULKMAT1 | ecosystem: Environmental > Aquatic > Freshwater >... | reverse complement strand
TGTATTATAACCAGTATAAAAAACATTGGTTGTGTCGTAGATATTTAAATTGAAATTTGTTCCTGATAATGTATCAGGGATGGCTAAAAGATTTTGCCCTGTACTTGTGTTTCCAATGCAAATAATGGCAGTAAGTAGTGTGAGTATTCTTTTCATTTTTATATGTTATATGAGTAATTAAGAAAGGTAATATTATTGTAATTGTTTATGCGTAACAATTTGTTACACAGAGTGTAGATTGTCCGTTATTTTATTTTTCGATATAAAAAACCATGCTATTCCTGCAAATGCCCCAGTAATGGCTATACGAGAGAGCATAGCTTTAATTGTTTTTTGCTCATAAATTCTGCCTGTATTGGCATGAATTAATAAGCCCACAAAACTTACAATAAGAATTGCAGTTGTAATTAATAACAATTTAGTTGCCCACTTCTTTTCTGTAAATAAAGCGTACGCTGCAAATAGGTACAAAAAGCCAGCAATAAAATTAGAGATCACAACAAACAATACATAATCACCTTCCTTTTCCCTTATACCAAATAAATCGAATATTACAGAGGTGCTCATAAAAAGAGTTATTAATGCAAATAATGTGATAATAACTGCTGCTGCTTTTAGAATGATTGATTTCATGTTTATTACTATTTGGTTTTTGTTTCTACCATTTTTAAAATGCCATTCAGCACCTTGCTTCCATCTTTAATTAAATCAGATTTATGCCCCGATAATTTCCATTTAAGTACGGTGATCCGCATTCCTCCCATAATAATTGTTGTAGTTGTTGAAACGCCCACTATTTTGCTAAAAGAGCCGTCTGCCTGACCCTTTTTAACAATTGTCTCAATATGAGTTTGCATCAGTTCCATCATGGATGAAACCGTATCTGACAATTCTTTATTAAATTGAAAAATACTTTCTGAGAAAATAACACTTACGACAGAAGGTTTTGCCACAAAAGTTTTTAATTGTGAATTAAACAAGTCTTTTAATAATGCAGATGGGCTTTGATCCTTAATAGACAATATAGCTGCCAACCTATCTTTCATTTCATCAATAAAATAGGTTAGCAAGCCAAGCAAAATTTCGTTTTTGCTTTTGAAATGACGATATAGTGCAGCTTCTGATAAATTTAGATCAGCGGCAAGTGTTTTAATAGTTAAATCCTGAATGCCATGCTCGTCAATTCTTTTCGTGGCAGCCACAATGATTTCTATTTGTCTCTCTGAGAATTTATTATTTTTCATTTTCAAATTTCATTTGATCTGGCTTCAAAATGTTTTCCAATAGAGTAGAAATTTGCCCACTGCTTTTTATAGGAGCTAAGTTTCTATATTAGATTAACAAGAAACCGTCTGCCGTAAATAGCCCATTGTTAAATAGTCAATTACGATATTGCCTTTTCTGTAAATATTGCTTTTAATATTGATGTTAGTGAATGTTCGCTCACAAAGGTAATTGAATTATATTAAGTCATGCAAGTTTTTCTTCAGTTTGTTTTCAAACATGATGAAAATCATCTTGGTGATGGGTAATTAGCTACTTTGGAGTTTGTTTTTATGTCGACTTGTGTGAAATGGCAAGCCACCAATGTTCAAATGTGGGCGCGCTAAAATTATTTTTTTGAAGGTGCGGTGGATAAAATTTTAAATTCTCTTAAAAAATTGCTTGCAGCGCTGAATTGTGCGCTTGTTAAGATGGTATTTTCTTTGTGCTGACTTTATTGTATATTCTTCAGCAGATCCTCTTTGGTGATGTAACCTGTGTTTGTCCAGATTAGTGTTCTGTTTTTATAAAGTTGTAAAACAGGAAGTGTATCTATTTTAAGTTCTTTGCAAAGTTGCTGATTATCGTCTGTATTTATACGAATTACTACAACTTTGTCTGCCATGTCTTTTGCAATTTCATCCAAGTAGGGTTTCATTTTTTTGCAGGGGGCACACCAGTCAGCATAAAAATCTATCAGCACTAATTTGTCAGAATTTAAGAGTGCATCAAATTGTTGTTTGCTCATTCCTGTTGATGATGATGTATTGTCGGTGGTTTCGGGTAAATTAGCTGCTCTCCATTTCATAATGCCTCCGCTTAATTCATACACTTCTTTGAAACCTTCTGAACGCATTTGGCTTGCTGCTGATGAACTTCTGCCTCCACTTAAACAGTAAACAAAAACTGGTTTTGATTTATCAAGTTTTGAAATTTGTTTTTGAAAATCATTTCCGTTCCAATTATAGTTGAAGGCATTTTGCAAATGTCCTTTTGAAAATTCATCGGGTGTTCGCACATCTACAATTGGTGCTGAATACAGTTCTTTTATTTTATCTGCAAATTCTGTTGCTGTAAGATTCGTGTTTGAAATTTGTGTTTGTCCATTGGTGCAACTGCTGAAAGCAAAAGTAGTTGCTGCAAGTAAAATGACTAGATATTTTCTCATAATGTTATTGATGTTGTTTAATTATTTGTTCTAATTGATTTGCCTGAACTACTCCAGACTGCCGCCATTTTACAACTCCGCTTTTAAAAAGTATAAGTGTAGGCACTCCTTGTATTTGATAAGCATTTGCAGCTTGCGGACTTTTGTCAACATCCACTTTTATGATGGTAGCATTGTCACCAATTTTTGATTTTAGTTCTTCTAAAATCGGTTTCATCATTTTGCAAGGTCCACACCATTCGGCAAAGAAGTCAACCAACACGGGTTTATCTGAATTAATAAGTTCTGAAAATGTTGCCATGTTATTTCTGTTTTAATTCTTCAAATTTTATATCCTGAACTTCTGTTTTGTTCTTATGAATTACTTCTGTGTTACAACTGCCACCAAAACAATTTCCGGCAGCACAACCAAATGCAAACAACCCCATTGAAGCAAAGTAGCCGCCAAATAAAACTCCAAACCATTCATGGTTTGTGACAGAGTTTATGATTACTGCTGCTCCCAAAGCCACATACAATACTCTTGTAAGAGTCCAGCCGTTTAAAATTCTTTCTTTCATTTTTAATTTATTTTAATTGTTGAAATCATTGTAATTTTTGATTTTACTGAATTGGAAATTAAACAAGCAACTTCCGACTTTTGTAAAACCCGTTCTGCTTTTTCACGGTCTTTTTCATCCGTAATTGTTACAGTGGGTTCAAGAATAATTTCACTCATCATAAATTTGCCATCCACTTGTTCTAATTTGCCTTTGGATTTACAACTGAAATTTTTGAAAGCCAGTTTTGAATTTTCTGCAATCGCCAAAAATGTTGTCATCAAGCAACTACTCACCGCAGCTGTAAACAAATGTTCAGGCGACCAAATTCCGGGAATACCTTTCGGAAACTCTGGAGGTGTTGCTACTTCAATGCAACTGCCAGCATCTCGGCTCAACTCAGGCGAACACATAACACCTTTGCGTTCTGTATTCCAGTTTATATCTACATTGTAATAATGCGGTTCCATAATTATTAAATTTTGTTTTGTAAACTCATCCATCCACCACCGTTATGCACTTCAGCAAAACCAATTGATTTCAAAATACTTTTTGCCGAAGCACTTCGCATACCTGATGCACAACAAGTGATAACGGGTTTGTCTTTTTTTATTTTCGAAAAATTGTTTTGCAAATTTTGTAATGGAATATTCACTGAACCTCTGATGTGTCCGCTTTGGAATTCTCCTTTGGTTCGCACATCAATTATTTGTGCTCCATTTTGCAGAAGTTCTTTATAGTCTACTTTTGGACTTAAACCGAATATGTTCTTAAGTAATTGTATCATCGTTTTTATATTGTTTGATAATTGTAATTTACATCCATCCAACTTCCACCATTTTCACATTCAATGCCGCAACTTTGTAAAAATGAAGTTGCTTGTCCGCTGCGGTTGCCACTTGCACAGCAAAAAATAATTGGTTGCTGCAATGATTTAATTTCATCTATGCGTTGTTGAATTTCCTGCAAAGGGATATTAATGCTTCCGACAACATTACCACCCATGAACTCTCCGGGAGTTCTAACATCCACAATTGTTTTTTTGTTTTTGTCCATTGTTCCTGATTTTTATTTTTCCGTTCTTAATTATTGGTATTCGTGAGATTATTTATTTTCCCAACCATACAACTGGTATAGCTTTTTAGCTGTAGAAGCAAACCATTCTTTTCGGTAGCTTCGGGATAGCCAAGAGAGTGCAGTTTATCTATTATTGTTTGCCGCTTTGCGGTATCGTCATAAGATACTTTTACCATATCTTTTTCATTGAATACTTCGGCAGCCGATACGCCATTCAATTTTAATAATTCATTTTTAATTGTTGTAGCACAACCACCACATTTGATATTTGCCACTATGATTTCTTCTGTTTTCATTTTTCTATTGTTTTTTCTTTTTTAAAACTGCTGAATAATAAACCTCCCATCAATGCACCATACAATGTGCTGTTCAACGGTTTTGAAGTAATGGAACAAGTTCCGCTTGCACAACCAACAAAATGATAGTAAGCATACCCGCCTATTGCACCCACTAAAATTCCGATGAGGGTAAGTTTATATTTCAGTATTGCTTTCATCTTATAACATGGTTGTTGGGCACACGTAATCAGTTACTATAAATTTTCCTGATGCTTTAATGGCTGCAAAACCACCATCTACATCAATCAAATTGTTGAATCCTCTTGCTTTTAGAATGGATGAAAAAATCATGGAGCGGTATCCGGCTGCACAATGCACGTAGTAGGTTTTATTTTTGTCAATCAGCGTAATGCTATCGTTGATGTAATCTAAGGGTGCGTTTTGAGCACTGGCAATATGTTCTGAATCATATTCGCTTTTCTTACGCACATCCAGAATATTGATTTCAGGATTTTTTGTTTCGGCTTCGGCAAATTCATGTGCTGATACAGATTTAATAATATCTATTTCTTTACTTGCATATTTCCACGCATCAAAACCGCCTTGTAAATAACCGATGGCATGATCATAACCTACCCGTGCCAATCTGGTAATCGCTTCTTCTTCTCGACCGTTCTCAGTTACCAAAAGAATTTTCTGTTTAATATCAGGAATTAAAGTTCCTACCCACACCGCAAAACTTCCGTCAATGCCTATATTGATGGAATTTGGAATAAACCCTTCGCCAAACGTTTTGGCATTGCGGGTGTCTAACACTAATGCTTTTGTTTCGTTGGCAATTACATCAAACTCATCAGGCGATAAAGCTTTTGTTCCTCGTTTCATCACTTCATCAATTCCATCGTAGCCGTTGATGTTCATCAATACATTCTTCGGAAAATAACTTGGCGGAGGCATCAACCCTTTTAATAATTCTTGTATGAATTGCTCTTTACTTAAGCCCGGGCGAAGTGCATAGTTTGTTTTCTTTTGGTTGCCGAGTGTATCGGATGTTTCTTTGCTTAAATTTTTTCCGCAAGCACTTCCTGCACCGTGAGCAGGATAAACAATTAAATCATCGCTCAATGGAAGAATTTTGTTGTGAAGCGATTCATAAAGGTGAGCGGCTAATTTTTCTTCTGTTAAATCTGCAATTACATGTTGAGCTAAATCAGGGCGTCCTACATCACCAATAAATAAAGTATCACCGGTAAAGATGGCTTTCTCTTTTCCTTCCTCATCTATCAACAAATAACAACTGCTTTCCATCGTATGACCGGGAGTGTGTATTAATTTGATTTTGGCTTTCCCTATTTCAAATACTTGTCCGTCTTTGCCAATAAGTGCATCAAAACCCGTTTTCATGGTAGTTGGTCCATAAACAATGGGTGCTCCGGTTTTCTTTGCTAAGTCAACATGACCTGAAACAAAATCGGCATGAAAATGTGTTTCAAAAATGTACTTGATTTTTGCTCCGCGCTTTTCTGCCATGTTTAAATAAGGTTGCACTTCGCGCAGTGGATCAATGATAGCAGCTTCACCGTTGCTTTCGATGTAGTAAGCACCTTGTGCTAAACATCCTGTATAAATTTGTTCTACTTTCATTTTATTTTATTTCTTGATTAACACTACAAAGGTGAGGACTCTAGGCTTCCTACACAGTGACTTTTGTTACAATTCATTTTAATGTCTTTTCAAAAAACAACATCTTCACAGCAATCACAATAAGCAACACGGCAAAAAGTTTTTTCAAAATATCCTGAGGAATTTGGTTGGCGAATTTCGCCCCGATAAAACTACTTATAAAAAATGCCACACCAAGAATAAGTGCCGTTTTTACATCTACATTTCCTGCCTTGTAATACTGCCAAGCTGCTAATGCACCAACAGGCATTACTAACATTAACAGCGTTGTGCCTTGTGCCATTTGTTGCGAATAACCCAGTAGCATTACTAATGCAGGAATGATAATGATGGCTCCGCCCAAACCAAGTACACCGCCAAGCAACCCGGCTACAATGCCAATGAGAGCAACTGTTATAGTTTGTTGCCACTCCATGTTATTGCTGATTTTTTCGTGTGGAAATACCGAACGGATAATACAAAGGACAAAAACTCATAAAACTAGTTGCTACAAAAATAACTGCAAGCACGCCTAGAATAATCGCTGTTGTGCCACCGATTTGATGGGTGAAATAAAGGATTGTAATTACGACAGCTACCAGTATCCTGATTATTCTATCTGCTGAACCCATGTTTTTTTTCATTGTCTGAATTTTAAATGATTGAATTATTACACTGCAAAAGTCCGACAATGAAAAGTGATACACGGTGACTATAGTCACAATTCACTATGACGGCAATCATAAATCTTTCAGCAACTTGATTTGATTGCGACAGAGCAATAATTTCTTTTTGTTCGCTAATTTTTTAAGTGAGGCAAGCCATAAGTTACAAAGGTGGACAACTTAATACGGAAAAGCATTACACAATTTTTGGAAAAGGTTACATGTTTCGTACATTTCAAGTAGCTGTGGTAAGAAGTATGATTTTTTAAAGCGTTGTAGAAAACGTAATTCAAAACTGATAACAATTATAATTCTTTCAACAGCTTAATTTGATTGCGATAGAGGAGCAACCTTTTATCGTTCTCTAATTTTTTAAGCAATCGTGAAATTACCTCACGGGAGCTTGCCATTTCGTTAGCAATTTGTTCGTGAGAAAGATTTATGAGTGATGAACCTGTGGCTTTAGATTTTTCTTTGAGGTAATGAATTAAGCGTTCATCTAATTTTTGAAAAGCAATTTGGTCAATCGTTTTTAGCAATTCATTAAAACGGGCACGAATGGTTTTCATTACAAAACTTTTCCAAGTAGGATATTTCATCATCCATTCATCCATTGTAGAAATTGGAATTGCAAGAAACTCTACATCATCTTCCGCAACGGCTTTTACTTCACTCGGAAATTGCTGCATACAACAAGTAAAAGTCATCGCACAACTCTCTTTGGGGCTTACATAATAAAGCAACAGTTCATGTCCGTTATCGTCAACCCGTGAAATTTTCAAAGTCCCTGAAAGTACGATTGGTATTACACGAACCGTTTGTCCAATGTCAAGAATAATGTCACCTTCTTTAACAAAGATGTGTTTTGCTTTATCCTCAAATTCTTTTAGTAATTCAGGTTCAAAAATGTGCTTGAATTGTTCAGAAATATTCATCTGTCGAAGGTATTTATTAAAGAGTGCTCAATGTGCGTTGCATCATAAGTTGTTCAAAAAAAGTTGATTCAAAGCCGAAAAATTCATGGTTACGAATGCCCCATACGGTTTTAGCTAACTCATATATACGCGCCTTATCCCTCCAAATACTTAAAATTAATTTTTCAACTTTGCTAGTTTATCGTAATTAAGGATCGTAATTGTGCCACCAGAAACCTCAATGAATTTTTCTTCTTTAAAATCGCTAAGTGTGCGGATAACCGTTTCGCTAGCAGTTCCCACCATATTGGCAAGGTCTTCCCTTGAAACATTCATGCTGAATTTCTGGTCCCCCTCTTTTTTATACTTGTCTGAAAGTTTAACAAGTGCCTCTGCAACTCTTTTTCTAACCGAGTTGTAAGCCAGCTTGACAAGCTGTTTTTCATTTTCACGTAAGTTATTGGAGAGTATTTCAATAAACCTGCGTGATACTTCTGCGTTTTTATAAATGAGTGAGAAAAAATCAACTTTGGGTATCATATAGATTTCAGAATCTTCCAGTGCTGTTGCAGAACTGGTGTATTTTTCATCCTGCACTAAAGAAAGATAACCAAAGAAATCTCCGGCTTTATGTAGTTCAGTAATCAGCTCTTTCCCTGATTCATTTGTTTGAAAGGTTTTCACTTTACCTTTACTCACAAAATAAATTCCTTTTGGATAATTTCCTTCCCTATAAATATCTTCTTTCTTTTTATAGATTCTCACATCACGTTCTTCCGAAAGTTTTTTCAGCGATTCTATACCTTTTGCTTCATTAATAAAATCACTGATCCCTTCAATATTCTTTGTGAATTCTTTTTTCAGAATTTCATTTTTTTTGAGACGACTTTCAATAGCGTTCAATAATTCAACATCGTCAAACGGTTTGGTTAAATAATCATCAGCTCCCATTTCCATTCCTTTTCTGAAATCACTGCGTTCGGCTTTTGCGGTTAAAAAGATGAAAGGAATACTTGATGTTTCCTCGTTTTTTGCCAGCAAATGCAATACTCCATGCCCATCGAGTACCGGCATCATAATATCACAAATGATAAGATCCGGTTTTTCTTTTTGACAAAGTTCCACCCCTTCCTTACCATTCTTAGCGGTGATAACATTGTATTGAGCCAGCTTGAGGATCTCTGCGGTATTTTCACGAATATCCTTATTATCTTCTATCAAAAGAATTTTTTTACTCATGATTGTTTATTTATAACTTATAAAATATTCGTGAATACTTCGAATTTAATATTACTGCGGAATAATGATGGTAAACGTTGTTCCTTTATTTTCTTTACTTTCAAAATCTATTGTAGCATTCATCAATTCGGCATATTTGGCTATAATGTTTAATCCTAAACCTGTTCCCTGTATATGGGTGGCGTTGTGTCCCCTAAAAAAGCGCTCGAATAAATGTTTCTGATCTTCTTTGGAGATACCAATTCCATTATCTTTTACCGAAATCTTTACGGTAGAATTTAATACATTTACAGCAACTTCAATTGTTCCACCTTCGGGAGAAAACTTTATTGCGTTTGAAATAAGATTGAACAAAACATTTTTCAATAATTTTTTATCTAGTAAAACAATTTCGTTTCCTGAATGTTCCTGAATAAGTTTTTGCCCTTCAGTTGCCATAAATTGCATTTCTGCGATAACATCAGCAATGAATGTTTTCAGATTTATTTCTTCCGGTAGGTTTTCAATTCTACCTTCTTCCAATTTACTTACTGATAGAAAGTCATTTAAAATATCCGTAAGGTTATTGATTGATGTTTTGATTTTACTTACATGCTTATCTTGATTTTCCGTGTCATTATGTTCGCCATACTTTGTTACCAATGAAAGGGAGGACATCATTGTAGTAAGCGGAGTTCTGAATTCATGCGATGCCATTGATACAAAACGGGATTTTAGCTCGTTAAGTTCTCTTTCCTTTTCAAGGGCATTATGTAAATCTTTTTTTGTTTTCTCCAATTCCTCAATCGCTTCTTCCAGTATCAAGGTTCTGTTCTTTACCTGTTTTTCCAGTTCTCCCGAATAGTTTTTCAGTTTTTCTTCTGCCTGTTTACGCACGGTAATATCAACGATAAAGGCAATTACAAATTTCCCTTCGGCTGTATGATAAGGACTTAAACTTATCTCAACTGGAATTTCAGTTCCATCCTTTTTTAACCCATTCAGATCCATCCCGGTTCCCATTGAGCGGGCATGAGGGTGGTGGCTATACTTATCTCTGTGATTTACATGCCTCTCTGTAAGCCGTTTTGGAATTAACATTTCTATTTTTTTTCCAAGCAGTTCGTTCTTTTCGTATCCAAAAAGCTTCTCAGCGCTTGGATTGATCCGTGTAATTTCACCCTTATCATTTGCCACCAAAATACCTTCTGTAGCATAAAGAAAAAGGGCTTCAATGCCTTCTTTGCCTTCCATTTTGTTATTTAACGTAATAATTCATGGCAAATTTACGGATTTTGATAAAGGACAAAAGTAAAACGATAGATTTTAGATAAATATGATAAAAATCATACATTGTTCTGACAACCCTCATCAGATATTAGCTCACGCTGAGCGACTTTTGAGCCATAACAAGCCTAAAATCAACAACCACCTTCCCGTGGGGAAGGGGAAAAAACTCCTTTGAATCACTTTTCTATCAAAAAACAACCAAGAGTTACTAAGCATGACATACGTTAAATATAAAACAGACAAGTTGCAACGTGAAGAATGTTATCATTGTGGTGAAAACTGCAAAGCGGAGATCGTGCACTTTGATAGCAAGAAATTTTGCTGTGACGGTTGTAAACTAGTGTATGATCTTTTAAAAGAAAATAGTTTATGCACCTATTACAACCTCAATTCTTCTCCCGGTGTTTCTCCCGGCAAAATGATCTACTCGGGGAAATACGACTATCTCGATAATGACGTAATCAAAAGCAAATTGGTACGTTTTGCAGATGATCAGCATACACATATTACTTTTTATATTCCTAAAGTACATTGCAGCTCATGTATTTGGCTGCTGGAAAACTTACACAGGCTAAACACAGGAGTTATTAGTTCCACTGTAAATTTTTTAAGAAAAGAAGCTACTGTAATTTTTCAGCCGCAGCGAATCAAACTCTCCGAAGTAGCTGAACTTTTGGCGCACATAGGATATGAGCCATTAATCAATCTGAATGATCTGGAGCATAAGCCTGAAAAAACAAATAAAAGCATAATCATTAAAATTGGTCTGGCAGGTTTTTGTTTTGCTAATATCATGATGTTAAGTTTTCCTGAATATTTTTCATTAGGTAATTTTTACGAACTGAAAAACCTTAATTATTTTTTTGGCTATCTCAACTTATTTCTATCACTTCCGGTATTCTTTTACTGCGCGTCCGGTTTCTTTGTTTCTGCATGGAAAAGTATTCGCCATCACTATCTAAATATTGATGCTCCCATAGCGCTTGCTATATTGGTTACATTTTTTCGCAGCGTTTACGAAATAACCACACATACAGGCTCCGGCTATTTGGATTCGATGGCAGGTATTGTTTTCTTTATGTTGATTGGTCGATATTTTCAAAACAGAACATATGATACACTTTCTTTTGAGCGAGATTACAAATCCTATTTCCCAGTAGGAGTAACTGTTAAGAAAGAAAATGGAAAAGAAATTAATCAACCTGTTTCTGAACTTAAAATCGGAGACCGGATTATTATACGCAATAACGAGTTAATTCCTTCGGACTCAATATTGTTGAGCAGCCAAACACATATAGATTACAGTTTCATCACTGGCGAATCGGCTCCTGTTAAAAAACAAATCGGTGATCTGATCTATGCCGGAGGGAAACAATTAGATGGAGCGGTTGAACTGGAAGTCATAAATCCTACTTCTCAAAGTTATCTTACCCAACTGTGGAATCAGGATAAGCAGGCGCATCAGCCAGAGAACAGTATCAGTAATAACTATGTAGACAAGATCAATAAATATTTTACCATTGTCGTGTTAAGTATTGCATCGGTATCAGCACTATATTGGTTATTTACGGATAGCAGCAAAGCCCTCAATGCGTTTACAGCCATTCTTATAGTGGCTTGTCCTTGCGGATTATTGCTTACTACCACTTTTGCAAATGGCAACATATTGCGTATTTTGGGCAGAAATAAATTCTACTTGAAAAATGCATCTGTGATTGATAAGTTGGCAAAAACTGACACTATAATTTTTGATAAAACAGGAACCATTACACACGGATCCTCTGTGAATTTTGTTGGGCCTAAATTAAGTGAATACGAATTGCAGCTCGTTACTTCACTTGCAGCTCAATCCTCTCATCCATTGAGCCGAACAATAAATACAAAATTTAGCAATGATAAATACCTTACCGTAAGCGAATTTAAAGAACTTCCTGGCAAAGGAATAAAAGGTTATGTGGATGGCAAGTATATAATACTGGGATCAGAATTTTTTGTTATTGGTTCTGTTGCTCCTGGTAATAATCTTTCCTCAAAAGTTTTCTTAATGCTGCAGGGAGAAATAATTGGATTTTTCAGTTTTACTAATGCTTACCGGGAAGGACTAGATGCGCTCATCACAAAGCTCTCCGAAAATCACGATCTGAAATTACTTTCCGGGGATAACGATTCAGAAAGAAAAACGACTGAAAAAATTTTCGGTAAAAAAACAGATTTGTTTTTTAATCAAAAGCCGGAAGAAAAAAAGCATTTCGTGCAAAAGCTTCAGCACGCAGGCCATACGGTACTAATGATTGGGGATGGATTAAATGATGCAGGAGCTTTAAAACAAAGTGATGT
>Ga0163144_10022733_pt1 | contig 12411 bp, 14 predicted proteins | sample OliLak19BULKMAT1_FD_123175 | JGI IMG/M metagenome (GOLD analysis project Ga0163144, IMG submission 123175) | Freshwater microbial mat bacterial communities from Lake Vanda, McMurdo Dry Valleys, Antarctica - Oligotrophic Lake LV.19.BULKMAT1 | ecosystem: Environmental > Aquatic > Freshwater >... | reverse complement strand
TCCTTCCACAATCACCTGGTCGCCTTCACGAACTTCGACCTGACCAAGGCTGATGATTTTCAACGTGCCGGCCTGATCCTTCAAGAGAAACCCATAGGCCGGTTCACCTTGCCGATTCGTCGCGAGTTGGACGTTGGTGACTTGGCCGGTGACCACCACTTCCTGGTGGTCGTACTGCTCAGGATGGGTGAGCAGCTCGGTGATCTCTAGAAGACTTGATGCATGAACGAGTAACGGTGCCGCGATGAAAGCAAGGAGGGGGAGTAGAAGAACAATGGCGCGTCCTGTTCGATGACGCTGATGCGATGGCAGGATGTTGGAGAGTCTGGCCATGGTATGACTGTATTATACCGTACTGGGGACAAAGTGCAATTGGGGATGCATTTTTACCCTTAGAATCAGGGAACAGTTACCACTACACCCGCCAACCTGCTCTGATCGTCATGAATACCTGTGGGCTACCACTTGTCGGAGGGTCGTCCGCTCGCGTCTTCTCCCCTCATACTGTTAAGGATCTGAGCCTGCATCTCACTCAATTCTTTGGCTGGAGGCTCGGCAGGAGCGTCAAGCGCTCTGACTTCCACCTTGGGTGTAGCTGCAGTCCGTTTGAGCAAGTCTGCATCCACGGCTTCGGGAGAGCGGTCCATGTCGTTGAGTACAGTGATGAGCCGCTGAAGCCCGAACAAGTTCCTGGTGATTTCTGAGTGCATGGCATTGGAGCTGGCGCCGAAGACGAGCGAGGTCCAGAATTTGACTTCAACCTCCTCGGGTAAGTTGCCCCAGACCATCGCCGTCAGTTTATCGATGAGGGCAGACTCCGTCTTTTCCAACCCGTCGAAGGTCGAGTGCGACCGTTCAATAGGCTGCATCGCGAGGACCGAGAAGGTTTCCTTCCACAAATCCAATGGCGATGTGGCCGTCGCTGCCGTGTCGGTCTGTAATGTGGCCTGGAGCGCATGCAGATACTGTGTGAGGTATTTCACTTTGCGGGCGGCGAGACTGCTGGCGGGAATGCCCCAGACATGTGCAATTTCATGGTCCTGGAGCGGCGCGGAGATTGCGCTCTGCCGCTCGCGATTCGCTAGGTTGAGCCTGGTGCGATATTTTCCGGCCATGCGGAGTTGGGTTTGGAATTCGATGCTGAGCCGTTGCTGGTGATAATCCTCAGCCGTGATCTCATCGGCTTCCCAACGCTGCTCCAGTAAACGGATTGCCGGTTTGGGCAGCACGGTTCTTGCGGATGCGTGCAAGGCATCAAGCGTATGGGCGGAGAGGGAGAAGCGCTCGGCTAGGAAGGTGCGGGCGCGGTCGGCGAAGGCTTCGCGGAGTTGCGCGAGACTCCGCAGACTCTCGCATTGTAGCCACGTCCGCTCCCGCTTAAGCCGCACCTGTCTGCGGTATTGGTCGCGCCTGTCTGTGACCACCTTAATCGATTCTTTGGTCATGGTGGTGTTGGTGGGTTTGGTCCCGGCGACGCAGCGGGGATCTGGTCGATCTGCCACGATATACAGGATTTCTTCGTCCGTCACGTCGAAGTACTGAAGCAGGATCAATCGAAGCATAATCCGCCCCTGCATGGGCATGGCATCGATAACCGATCGGATGGTTTCAACGGTGAGGGGCGAGGTTGGTGGAGCGATTGTGGTCATTGGGCTATGAGCTTCTATGGGTTGCCGGAGTGACGCGATTCCAGATAGAGGGCGACATATTCACGAATCTCTTGAATGGTTCCACTGACAAACATGTCGCGCGGGATTTCCACGCGAGTGAGAGTGGCTGGATCGACTCCGCGTTCTGTCGCATAGTCTTCGTCGATGTACAGGCTGATCGATCCATCCGAAAAGCGAACCGCGTAGAGAGCGTTATTGTCAGACATTGGCCCGCCGAGGCGCTTCTAGTAGGATGCTGAAAAACCCACTCTTCTCACCCTCCAAGCCCAGGCGCGTCTTGGCTTGGGTGGGTATGAAGTCTGGTTTTTTAGCATCCTGTTGGGTTTGCTTCTGATTGGCTCATATACGGACTATGCAATGTCTTGCCTGTTAAACCTGAAGTCTCACACGGTTTATAGTTTAGAGGTACCATACAGGCGATTTCGCTGTCAAAGTGGGGAGCCCGCGCTGGGTGAGTGTTTACACGGAAATAGCGTGGCAGTCACAAGATGTGGCAGCACAGTCTGTGGGGGGAGTCCTCGGAAAAGAACACGGCCTTCGATCGTGAGATCGAAGGCCGTGTTCAATCCTTCTCTTCCGCGTCGCGTCAGCCGCCGAGGGTGTCGAGCGTTTCCTTGAGGCTTTTGCGAATGCAGGTGAAAATCGGGGTATCGCGCAACGTGTATCGGGAGCCCTCGGTTTCACGCAAGGCCATCACGAGATCCAGAAAGTCTTCCGGTTTATCGCTTTCAAATGCCACGACCCATTCCTGGTCATCCAATCCGAATGAATACGTCGTATTCAACTTCACCGAGGGGAAGCGATGGCCGACTTCAATGTGTTCATCCATCATACCTTGCCGCGCTGCCTTTGTGAGGAGGAACCATTCGCGCGTCTTCAGGAACGGGTAGACAAAAATATACTTGCCTTTTCCTGGAACGACGGTCAGGCGCTTGCTCTCTTGATTTTCGTGGGTGTGATGATCCACATAGACCGAGCGCTTGGTAATCGCGAGATAAGAGTACGGCGTGGTCAGGTACTGTCCCAAGCCCGAAGCCAAGATCTTCGTGGTCATGTCTTGGAATAGCTCCATCTCATAGCTGATCCGCCAGAGCATGATGTCGCAATCGCCTCTGATACCGACCGAGGAGTAGGCGACCACAAGGACTTTGCCGGTATAGTCCTCGACTGCGCGCAAGAACTCCTGTTTCCCTCTGGTGCGCTCACTCTCAGGGAGACGCCGCCACGCCGGGTCGATTTTATAGAAGGCAAAGTTCACATATTGACGTCTGGGTGCTTGCGGTGCTGGGGCTTGTTCAGGGGTGGACATCAAAACTCCTCCGTATAACTTGCTGAAAAGAAAGTGAACCCTGGTTATTGACGAGTGTGTTTGCTGTAATCGCCGATATTCAGGCGAGGGGCACAGCGCTACTGGGTTGTATCGGTGTTCACGATGGTGTCCGTGAATTATTCTGGCTCAGCAGCGGCTCGATTTTTATCACTTCGTCTTTACGGTTGTCAACTTAGAGAAGAAGGCCGGGTCGTTCGTTGACAGGAGAAAAGGGTTCTGGTACTGGCATGTCTATGCGGGGCACAGAGGTTCATCGGCACGCCGCCCAGAGGCTCCGGCCGACGGGTCGGTTGAGGAGCATCGTGCTCTGTGTGGGCGTTCTGATGTCGAGCGGTTTTCCTTCTGTGTCGGTGCATGCCATCGAAGTGCATCCGACCGCAGAGCAGATTCAGGCTGCACTCGATCGGGGGAAAGAAGCGGCACGGAGGCAGAGCCCTCCGGATACGTTTTATGTTCGATTCGGCGCAATCGACGAGCTCCATTCCAGCGGGTTTATGATCACGAAGCTCGGTGGACTCTCGGTCATGGCGACGCATATGGCCCTGCGGGGAATCCTGCCAGGTAAGACCGATGTGGCGCAAATCCTGGAAGGCCAGAGCCTGTTGGTCAGCACGGTTATCTTTGGAAATGTTCCCAACTTTGCGTTGGACAGTTATATGGTGTTTGATCAGGGTGGGAAAACTGTCAAGCCTGTGACCGTCCGTTTTGACGGGGTCGCCAATCGCAGTGCTGTCTGGCCGGAGCACCCGCGATATAAAGCGAAGGTCGTTGCGTCGTTCAACTACGCTGACTTCGATCCGAATGCTAAAACGACCATCACGGTTTTTCCGGCGAACGGGGGAGAGTCGAGCTTTAGCGTAGACTTTTCCCAGATCCATTAGCGGAATGCTGCATAAAAAAACATTATTTGGTTTGTTTCGTTTGTTTGGTTGGTTGAACGAATGAACCAAATGAACCAAATCAACAAAACAAACCAGATGAACCAGTTGGATGCAGAAATCATTGCGATCGGCACGGAACTGTTGATCGGTGGCCGATCGGATTTCAATTCTCTTTTCCTCGCCGACGAACTTGGCAAGATCGGGATTGCCGTTCGATTCAAATCGGTCGTCGGCGATGGACGGCAGGATATCGTCACGGCGATCCACACAGCCGTAAAGCGAGCTCAAGTGATTGTCATGACCGGCGGACTCGGCCCCACCGTGGACGATTGCACAAGAGAGGCGGTGGCCTATGCGACTGGGCATCGGCTTGGTCGTCGCAAGGAAGCATTGGAAGGTATGACGGCCCGACTCTCGCAATGGGGCCGCATACCAAACCGCGCGCAGTTGCGCCAGGCGATGATTCCATCCGGCGCCACCGTCCTGAAGAATCCGATCGGTTCTGCGCCGGGGTTTTGCCTGACATGGAAGAAGGCGGTGATTGTCTCGTTGCCCGGAGTGCCGAGGGAAATGGAAGAGATGATGCGGCAGGAAGTCGTGCCGTTGCTGCGAACAGCAACGGAATCATCGGGCCGGTTTCCTCGCTCGCCGATCGTTCGTCAGGTGTTTCATACGTTCGGCCTGGCGGAGGCGGACATCGATGCCAAACTCAAAGGGCTCATTCCGAGAGGAGCACCGGTCGACTTGGGATTGCTCGCATCCCCCATGGGTGTGCTGGTTTCACTGACGACAAAAGGAAACCAATCTGTCTCGGAGAAGAATCGTGACCTGCTGCAGACGCTTGTACACGATGTCAGATCACGACTCAGCGACTGGCTCTTTGCCGAAGGGCGAGACACGATGGAGGATGTCGTCGGGCAGGAACTCACCAAACGAGGACTCATACTTGCGGTTGCGGAGTCCTGCACCGGTGGATTGATCGGCCATCGGCTGACACAGGTGGCTGGGTCATCTGCTTATTTGGATCGTGGCGCTGTGTGCTATAGCAATCGAGCGAAGACGGAGATGTTGGGTGTACCGGCGGAACTCATCGCCCGACATGGTGCAGTGAGCAAAGAGGTCGCCGCATCGATGGCCTGCGGCATTCGCGAACGCGCCAATGTATCAGTGGGACTTAGCGTCACCGGCATTGCCGGGCCAGGCGGCGGGACCGAGGCCAAGCCGGTGGGGCTGGTCTATGTCGGTTTGGATGATGGAACCGGTCGACCGATCACGCGGGAATTCCGGTTTCACGGCGACCGGAATCTCATCAAACAACGGTCGTCACAAGCCGCATTAGATCTCCTCCGCCGCTGGTTGCTCGATTCGGCGCCAACGTGATCCGAGCATTTCTTGCCGTCGAACTGTCGCAAAAGCTTCGGGCCGAGCTTGCGGCTCTCCAACAGGAGTTGATGCAGAGCATTGAGCCGGAGATGCAGCGAGACATGCGCATCTCCTGGGTACCGCCTGCCAAGATGCATCTCACGATCAAGTTTCTCGGCGACATGGACGAGCAGCTACTTGATCCGTTGCTGGGAGTAGTTGAGCGGGCGATCGGAAGCCAGCCATCTGTGAACGTACCGCTTGAACGACTCGGCGCTTTTCCCAGTCCGCAGAGTCCGCGCGTGCTGTGGGTTGGGCCGTCGGAGCATTGGGAGCGGGGAACAGAGGCGAAGAGAATGGTAGAGGTCCGTGGCGCGATCGAAGAGGCTGGTGAAAGCATGGGCTTTCTCCGCGAGGCGAAACCGTTCAGCCCTCATCTGCCCTTGGCGAGGATTAAGATGGGAGAGCGGCGCATTGGAGCCGCCTTGGCAAAGAGTGGAGTGTTGGATCGTCCGCTTTCGTTGGGATCACTAGCGGTGGAGTCGGTCGTGCTGATGAAGAGTGAATTGAAGCCGGCCGGTTCGGTCTATACAAGACTTTGGGAGGCACGGTTGAAGGACTTTTAGTTTGAGCGACTCAAAGGGCCACGCGAAAGACTTCCTCAATGGTCGTTTCACCCATGAACGCCTTGGCCAACCCATCCTGGAACATCGTTTTCATGCCTTTCCCGATCGCTATCGAGCGGATAAACGATGCCGCCTTCCGCTGCATGATCAAATCCCGAATCTCCTCATCGACTTCGAAAATCTCGAATAGGCCGACCCGGCCGATGAAACCGCTTCCCTGGCATTGGGCGCAGCCTTTCCCTTTGTAGAGCCTGACTCCTGCCAGTCCATCGTGCGCCTTGCGCAGCACGCCTTGCCGTTGCAACACTGCAATCGTTTCGGAGAAGTCGGGCCGAGATTGGATGGATTCGAGAACTCTGGCGCTGGGAGTCACGCTTTCGCGACAGTTCTTACAGGTCCTGCGTACAAGCCTCTGCGCTACCACAAGGGTCAAGGATGAGGACAGAAGATACGGCTCCACTCCGATGTCGAGCAATCGAGGAATGCTCCCGGTAGAATCGTTCGTGTGAAGCGTGGATAGGAGGAGCCGTCCAACCAAGGCGGCCTGGACGGCGATTTCGGCGGTTTCTTTATCGCGGATCTCTCCCACCATGATGACGTCGGGATCTTGGCGGAGCAGCGCTTTCAGGCCCGTGGAAAAGTGGACACCTGCGAGATGGTTAACTTGGGTCTGGTTGACCCTTGGAATCGAGTATTCGACAGGTTCTTCAATGGTTGAGATGTTGACAATATTTTGGCGCTCCGTTCCGATCCGCATCAACATAGCGTAGAGCGTCGTGGACTTCCCCGACCCGGTCGGCCCAGTGATCAGCACCATGCCAAACGGTTTCATGATATTTCGGAGAATGATTTGATAATCAGGGGGCACGAGTCCCAGATCCTCCAAGTCGATGATGACATTGTCCTTTGACAGGATTCTGAGAACGACTTTTTCTCCCCACTGTGTGGGAATTGATGCGACCCGGAGATCCACTTTAAAGCCGTCGAGGTTGGCTTCGAATCGACCGTCCTGCGGGGTGCGCCGCTCGTCAATGCGCATACCCGACAGAATTTTGATCCGTGAGACCAGAGGGAGCTGAAGCGCCGGCGTGAGACTGAAGACTTCGCGCATCACGCCGTCTATGCGGTAACGGACGACGGTTTCAAGTTCGAATGGTTCGATGTGAATGTCGGACGCTCGTGTGACAGCCGCATACAGGAGGAGGCGTTGGACCGCGTCCACGATCGTCGATTCGCTCCCGTCATGCTGTTTTGCCGACGTGAGTTCGGTTGTGATATTCGTGGTCGCTCGGTCTAAGATCTCTCGCAGTTCTTTCTTGTACAACAGTTGTGCTCGTCTAATCGATGCTTCCGTTGCGAGAAATGGACTGACGCGCAGCCCTGTCGTGTGCTCAATCTCGCTCACGACTTTTCGTTCGCGAGGGTCTGCCATGGCGACGTGCAGTTGGTCGCCATCGCGGTCGAATGGAAGGAGAATATGTTTACGCGAGAAGGCTTCCTGTATCGTCCCGATGACGTCCCCCTTCACGTGGCCGATTGTCAGGTCGACGAATCTGACGTTCCAGCTGTGAGCAAGTTGGTCCAGCAAGAATGCTTGTGGGATGCGGCCTTGCTCGACCAGCGTATGGATGAGGGGAGTTCTGAGCCGTTGGGCCAGGGCGCTCGCTCTATTAAAGTCGGCTTGCTCGATCACCCCGAGCTCTTCCACCAGCAGTGCTTGAAGTTCCTCGTTGCTGACCTTCAGCTCTGGCATGACTCATGTCCTTTGGTGAGTGTGTTCTCGACTTGCTTCACGAGCTCGCTCATCGAGAAGGTGGTCTTATTGAAGTAGGCGACGGCTCCGAGGTCCAATGCCTCCTGCTTATCTTGTTCTTGAGTCAGACTACTTAGTACGATGACGGGGATGGCTGATGTAAGGGCATCCTGTTTCAGAATGGTGAGGACGTCGAATCCTTGGAGTTTCGGCATGATCAGATCGAGGACGATCATATCAGGCCGTTCAGACCGAATGAGTTGAAGGGCTTCTTCCCCATCGGATGCGGTGGCCACTGCGTATCCCAGCCGGCGCAGAGTTGTCTCCGCTACTTTTCGGAACATCCGGTCATCGTCGGCGACTACAATCCTCGTCATGTATTCATCCCATCTTCGATGCGTATGCGTTCACCAGGTCATCATCCGTTGTCAGTGTGTGCCTCGCCAACATGCCGCGTGAGGTGATTCATGACGCAGGCGAACTCGAGCAGCAATTGTGGAAGGAGCGCTGAAGTCTTCGCCAAGTTTCCGGCCTTGCCCAGGCTTTCCATTTCATCCGCAAGCCCTTGGGATTTTCTGGTACTAAAGCACGCGACCATCCCTTTCAAGCTATGGGCAGTCTCCTTGATTCGAATCGCATTGCCTTCGGTCACGGCTTGCTCTAGCTCATGCAGTTTTAGTGGGCAGTCTTCAAGAAATATCTCGATGAGTTCAGTGAGCAGTGTTCGATCTCCATCGACTCAAAGAAGAGCGGCTGAAAAATCCACTGGTTCGTTGATCTCGGCTGGATGCTCCTGATCGACGTTCATCGGGCGTTCTATCCTTTCAAGGGCAGGCACACATCAACCGTGTCATGCTAAATCGCAGCGGAACCGATCCGACGGGATAACACAGGGCACTGGTCTCTCGTTATCGGCAACAATTCCAAATACTTTAGGGAAGCCGGGTGGAAGAGGTTGGGTTGAAAAGAGAATGTGACTGGCGGCGATCTATCAGTGCTGCGGGGGTTGTTCGCGCATGGTGCGGCAGAAGAGTTCGGTCAGTGTGGGATCGAAGGCGGTGCCGGCTTGCTGCTCAATCTGTTGTATGGCTTCATCAAAGGAGAGGGATAGTCGTTCTGGCTTGTCGGCAGTCAGGTCGTCAAACACTTGGGCGATCCCGACAATGCGGGCGAGCAGGGGTGTGCGGTCTTCTCGTAAGCCGAACGGGTAGCCCGTTCCGTCCCATCGCTCGTGATGGAGGGCGAGAATTTGCACGACGTCGGCTGATAGACCCATTGCCCGGCCCATTCTCGCTCCCAAGTCTGGAGAATGGGTCTGCGGGTTGGAATCCATGTTCAGCACGTGACTGTCCGGGGCGCTGATGAGATCGAGATCGTGTACGAGTGCGCCGAGTGCAAGCGACTGCTGATCGGCGATGGAAAGGCTGAGTCGATGGGCGGCCAGCGTCGCATAAAAGCTCACGCGGCTTCCATGATTGAGCAGGTGGCGATCTTTCGTTTCTAAGAGGTCGGAAATCAGGGGAACCAAGGGGGATATCTGATCGCTATTCGATGCGGAAAGCGATCCTGTGCCATTCATGGCGGTGTAGTCGTTGATAAGCGCCTTCCAAGCGTTGGAACAAGCCGGCTCTGGGTCCCAGAGCATCGTCGAGTTGGTGAGGAGCGGGCGTAGTTGGTCGAGCCGCAGTTTCTTCTGAGCGGTCTGCAAGGAAATAGCCAGCAACTCTGAGGCGTTGAACGGTTTCAAGAGGAAGCCTGCCGCGCCGTGGCGGATGCAATCCATTGCCGATTGAAGACTCCCATAGGCTGTGACCATTATGACTTCAGTCTCGGTATGTGCGCACTTAATGTCTTTTAAGAGGTCCGATCCGGAACGATCCGGCAATTTCAAGTCTAGCGTCACGAGATCGACGCCGTGGGTGTCGAGGATAGCCAGGGCGGTGCCTGCATTTTCCGCAGTGAGAATGTGGAAGTCCTGCCGGAGGATCTGTGTAAGGGCCGCGCGAGGGGCAGCCTCATCGTCGACGATGAGGACAGTTGGTTTATGAGTGGCAGGAGCCAGCACTAAGGGGGAGAGCATTCGTCAAGTTGTAGTCCGTGATCGTTGAATCGTCAAGGAATTCGGAAATGTGTGCAGGGTTCGGCGTCTGGGGCTTGCCTGGTAGATGTCGCGTATGCCCCTGCTTGTGACCCAGCAGGTGAAATGTCATGTTTCGCGTAGGCAGGCGAGAATAAAGTCTGGGCTGAAACGGTCGAGGCAGAGGTCGGGCCTACTGATCGCAGTATTCTTATGATGACCTCCATGCATGAGTGCCAGAGACAGCGGTGGTCTTCCTCTTATGGCTATCATTCGTACAATCAAGCAGGCCTTAGCGAGTGAGTAAGGTGCCGAGTGGTGTGAGTCCGGTAAGAGGGGGGTAGATGGAAGAATATTCTGCCTCGCCCCTCTTGACGACGGGGAATTCCTTTTATACAGTGATTGTGTGAACCACAGCTTATCAGCCGCAGTTCTGTTGGTTGCCCTGGCGTTGACTCCTATTGAGAGTCGCGCGTCCGAACCGTTCGACTCCGAAGAACCCTTCAAACAGGCCATCACCAAGAATCTGTTGCGGTCGTTCCTCAATCAAGCGTTGGATGTATTGGACGATCACCTGGAAATAGCAGGGTCGTTGAATCCAGATCAAAAACAAGGGGATCGACAGCAATACCTCAAGTTTCGTTTCTACCCTGAAGGCAAATCAAAATCCAACGAATCCATGACGGCTGAAGGGTGGATCGACCACGCTCCTTATTCAAGCCAACAAGATTTCCATTTCCGCTTCTCCCTGCCAACGCCCGCTCCACATCAGGGCCCCTCTCAGTCCGTGGACGTCCTGTCGTACGCGTGTGACCTCCCCTGACCTCTGGTTTTGAGACGATCTGTCTGACAATATCCCGCTAGGTTTCTTCTACTTGACTGGGTATAATCCACCGTTCTTTCTATCACCCGAGGAGCACCCATGTCTGAAAAAGACGATAAGAAGCGCGCACTGGATCTGGCCCTATCCCAAATTGAGAAACAATATGGGAAGGGGGCGATCATGAAGCTGGGGGGGGCCGATGCCCCGGTGGATATTCCCGCGATTTCGACTGGATCCCTTGGACTCGATATCGCTTTGGGCGTCGGCGGGCTTCCCCGCGGTCGGGTGGCCGAGATCTTTGGTCCCGAGTCCTCGGGCAAGACGACGTTGACCCTTCATGTGATTGCGGAAGCACAGAAGGCCGGTGGCACTGCTGCCTTTATCGATGCGGAGCATGCGTTGGATTTGAGCTATGCCAAGAAGTTGGGTGTGCAGGTGGACGATCTCTTGGTGTCGCAACCCGATACCGGCGAGCAGGCACTGGAAATTGCCGAGACGCTCGTCCGGAGTGGGGCGATCGATGTCATCGTGGTGGACTCTGTAGCAGCACTGGTGCCGAGGGCCGAAATCGAAGGCGAAATGGGGGATGCGCACATGGGGCTGCAAGCGAGGCTCATGTCGCAGGCCCTTCGTAAATTGACGGCGGCCATTTCCAAGTCGCAGACAACCCTGATTTTCATTAATCAGATCAGGATGAAGATCGGCGTGATGTTCGGCAACCCGGAGACGACGACCGGCGGCAATGCACTCAAGTTCTATTCGTCGGTGCGGCTGGATATCCGTCGCATCGAGTCGATCAAGGAAGGGCAGGAAGTGACCGGCAGCCGTGTGCGTGTGAAGGTGGTGAAGAACAAGATGGCGCCTCCGTTTAAGCAGGCGGAGTTCGACATCATGTTTGCGCAAGGGATCTCGAAAACCGGCGAGTTGGTCGATCTCGGGGTCGATAAGAAAGTGGTGGAGAAGTCCGGGGCCTGGTATTCCTATCAGGGCGAGCGGCTCGGGTAGGGACGCGACGCGGTGCGAGACATTCTTTTGAGTAATCACACGTTAGCGCGTGAGATTGAAGGGAAGCTGCGCGATTTGGCCGGTCTGCCTGGGCGTGCGGCTGAGAAGCCCTCTGCCGTATCGGTGAAAGATGAAAAAAAGACCGAGGAGAAGCGCGAGGAGCGGCGACCGCACAAAGTCGGCGCCTAAAATGCCGCTTAGTGCGGTCGTTCGTAAAAGGTAAACGTAATAACGTGAAGCGTCGTTCGTGAAGCGTGAAGCGCAAGACAGACTGAGTGAGTCCGATCGTCGCATGCGAGATACGCTTCACGCTTCACGCTTCACGGGCGTCGAGCAGGATCGGTGGTTGGAACTTGCGGTGCGTGCGCTGGCCCGTAGCGATCGCACAACGGCGCAGATCGAGCGATTGCTTCTCGCAAAGGGGGCGCCTCCCGCTCAGATACGCGTGACGGTTCGACGGTTGACATCGTTGCAATACCTCAACGATGAGGTCTTTGCTGTGCGTTGGGCTGAGCGACGACTTGCTCGTATGCCGATGGGACGTGCGCGCCTCCAAGATGAGTTGCTCGCGACCGGTTGCTCTGAACGCATCGTGCATGCGACGTTGCGGAGTACCTATCGCAAGGTGAGTGAGCAGGATCTGGCCGTACAGGTGCTGGCGAAGGCCAGCCAGACCTTCTCGGCAAAGACGCCTGGCCGAGTCGCGAGACTCTTGAGTCAACGAGGGTTTGACGAGGATACAATTGAAACTGTGATGGGGTCGCTGATGCGGGAGGGAAGTTAGGGTGGCATGAACAACAGCACTCAAGAGTTGCGACGAGCCTTCATTCGATATTTCGAGTTGCATGGCCATCAGGCTGTGCCGAGTTCCGCCTTGATTCCTC
>Ga0163144_10022732_pt1 | contig 12411 bp, 7 predicted proteins | sample OliLak19BULKMAT1_FD_123175 | JGI IMG/M metagenome (GOLD analysis project Ga0163144, IMG submission 123175) | Freshwater microbial mat bacterial communities from Lake Vanda, McMurdo Dry Valleys, Antarctica - Oligotrophic Lake LV.19.BULKMAT1 | ecosystem: Environmental > Aquatic > Freshwater > Lake... | reverse complement strand
GGGCGACAACGTGCAGATGACGATCGAGCTGATCACGCCGATCGCGATGGACGAAGGGCTGCGCTTCGCGATCCGCGAAGGCGGTCGTACGGTCGGTGCCGGCGTCGTCGCCAAGATCCTCGCCTGAGTCGCACGTCACAGGTCGGCCGGGTTCCGTTGTCGGGGCCCGGTCTTCGTGCCGGAAATAGCAGGCTTCACTGTTCAGATCTGAAGGAGCAGTCCGCGTGAGTACCGCTGTCGAAACCCCCCGTGCAAGCCTGCCCGTCCGCGTCGTCACGTTCTACAACGACGTGATGGTCGAGATGCGCAAGGTCACCTGGCCCGATTGGCCGCAGGTGCGCCAGGCCACGATCGGCATCCTGCTGGTGGTGCTCTTTATCGGTGCCGTCATCGGGATCATCGACCTGATCTGTCAGGCGGTACTCGTGTCAGGCCTCCCGCGACTCTTCGCCCGCTAGTGTCAATGCTCTCCGCCACCAGTCATCGCTGGTACGCCGTGCAGACCACCGCCGGCCATGAGAACAAGGTGCGCACGCTCCTGCAGCGTCGGATCGATACCGATCCGACGGTGCCGGATGAGCGTCAGATTCGACAAGTGCTGGTCCCGACGCAGACAGTGGTCGAGGTGAAGAACGGCAAGAAGGTGGAAGTGGAGAAGAAGACGTTTCCGGGCTATGTGCTGGTGGAAATGGTCGTCAATCAGGACACCCAGCACACGGTCAATGGACTGCAGGGTGTGATCAAGTTCGTGGGCAAGGACAAGGAACCGGCGCCGTTACGCGACGAGGAAGTGAAGCGACTCCTGGGGATCGTGGACGAGAAGGCTGCGACCGCCCCGGTCGAGGAGATTCCATTCCTGATCGGGCAGGCCGTGCAGATCACCGAAGGACCGTTCACCGATTTCAACGGCACGGTCGAGGAAGTGATGCCAGAGAAGGGTAAGGTGCGCGTCTCGGTGAGCCTGTTTGGCCGCCCGACGAGCGTCGAGCTCGATTACCTGCAGATGAAGGGTTACTAGGGCAATCAGGTTGGACCGCCGAGCGGCGCGGATCCAGGATGCATGGGAATCGCGGTGTTCGGTCGGGCGAGTGAAGACAGGCAGGACGTCGGCGACCACGACGACGCAAAACCCCGTGGGAGTTTCCGGTGTCATCACCGTGCGCATGTCGCACACGCGTGCATCGGCACCGCAACGTCAGCGAGGTACAGATGGCCAAGAAGGTCACCGGATTCGTCAAACTGCAGATCCCTGCAGGCAAGGCGACGCCGGCCCCTCCAGTAGGTACGGCGCTCGGCCCCCAGGGCATCAACATCATGGGGTTCTGCAAAGAGTTCAACGCTCGGACGCAGGGCCAGGATACGATTCTCCCGGTCGAAGTGACGATCTACGGCGACAAGTCCTTCACCTTCATTCTCAAGACGCCGCCTGCGGCGATCCTGATCAAGAAGGAGTTGGGTTTGGCGAGCGGGTCAGGCGCGCCGAACAAGACCAAGGTGGGTACCATCAGCACGGCACAGCTGCGCAGGATTGCGGAGATCAAGATGCCGGACCTGAACTGCGACACCATTGAATCGGCCATCAAGATGATGGCCGGGGCAGCACGCTCGATGGGTGTGGAGGTCAAGGGCTGATGCGCGCACATGGCAAGAAGTTCACGGCGGCGGCGGCGAAGACCAATCCCCTGCAGGCCTATGCAGCGCGCGCTGCACTGGAAGCGGTGAAGTCGGCGGCGTTTGCCAAGTTCGATGAGACGGTCGAGGTCGCGGTGCGCCTCGGTGTGGATCCGCGGCATGCCGACCAGCTGGTGCGCGGCACCGTGGTGCTGCCGGCCGGCACCGGCAAGACCGTCCGTGTGCTCGTGATTGCGACCGGCGAGAAGGCGAAGGAAGCCGAAGCGGCCGGCGCGGATTTCGTTGGAACGGAGTACATCCAGAAGATCAAGGACGGCTTCCTCGATTTCGACGTGATGATCGCGACACCGGACCAGATGGGGCAGGTTGGTCAGCTGGGACGCGTGCTCGGCCCCCGCGGCCTGATGCCGAATCCGAAGACCGGCACCGTCACGTTCGACGTCACGCGCGCGGTGAAGGAGACGAAGGCGGGCCGAATCGAGTTCCGCGTCGACAAGGGCGGCAACGTCCATGTCCCGATCGGCAAGGTGTCGTTCGCGATCGAGGCGCTGGAAGAGAATTTCACGGCGTTCATCGATCAGGTGGTGCGGTCGAAGCCCAGCGCGGCGAAGGGTGTGTATGTGCGCACCGTGTCCGTCAGCAGCACGATGGGCCCGGGCGTGCTGGTTGATCCAAATCCCTACCGGTAACACGACATGAAGCGATCCGAAAAGGAACAGCTCGTCGTCGAGCTGCGGGACAAGATCAGCAGTGCGTCGGCGCTGTATTACACCGACTTCACAGGACTCAACGTGAAGCGGATGACCGATCTCCGTCGCAAGCTGCGGGCAGCGGGCGTGGAGTATGTGGTCATCAAGAACACGCTCGCGCTGCGAGCCGTGTCAGAGAGCGGCCTCGTGTCGTCCAAGCTCAAGGGACCGACCGGGATCGTGGTGGGCAAGGATGCCTTGATGGCAGCCAAGGTGCTCATCGACTTTGCGAAGGCGAACGACCAGAAGCCCGAAGTGAAGGGCGGGGTGTATGAGGGGAAGGAAGTCGATGCTGCGATGATCGCGAAGCTGGCGGCGATTCCGCCACGCGACGTGCTCCTCTCGATGTTGGCCGGTGCTCTGCAGGCTCCCATGGGAGCCATGCTCGGTGCCCTCGAAGCCCTGAAGGCGGAGCGCGAAGGCGCCACCGCCACTGCCTGATCCCAGGCGTACCGATTTTCACGCACCCGGCGCGCAGTCAGCGTCGCCTGGGAACACACGACGGAGATTTGAGAAATGGCAAATAGCACACTGAGCAAGGACGAAATTCTCGACGCGATCGGCGGCATGACCGTCATCGAACTGTCCGAGCTCGTCGAGGCGTTCAAGGAAAAGTTCAACGTCACCATCTCTGCTGCCGCCGCATCGCCGGCCGGTGGTGCTGGTGCCCCTGCGGCCGCGGTCGAAGAGCAGACCGAATTCTCGGTCATCCTCAAGGAAATCGGCGCGAAGAAGATTCAGGTCATCAAGGTGGTGCGCGAAATCACCGGCCTCGGTCTGAAGGAAGCGAAGGATCTGGTCGAAGCCGCGCCGAAGGAAGTCAAGGGCGGCACGACCAAGGATGACGCCGCAGCAATCAAGGCAAAGCTCGAAGCCGAAGGCGCCGTCGTCGAAGTCAAGTGACGCTGGCGGGGTAACGACCTCGACTGAAGGCACTCGTTTCCAGTTTCAGACGTATGTAGGTGCTGTCCTGGAATCGATGCCCGAAGAAGGGGTCGTCCCGCCGCCGATCGGTCCTCCGGGCTATCCCGGTCCAAACCGTCGGTGTCACTAGACTCTCCGGACGATCGTGCTGACTGCCATTTCCGCTGGTCCTTCCCTGCAGTTTCCCGCCACAACCCCGCCTCGCCGAAATTTTTCGGTCGCTGCGGCGGCGTGGCGCTTTTCGCCTGCGTGCGGGTGAGAGATGCCTGACTCGATGAAGCAGATTTCCTTCGGTAAGCTCGACGTGCGGATGGACATGCCGCACCTGCTCGACATCCAGACACGCGCGTTCGAAGCGCTGTTGCAACTGGATGCCGCGGCCCATGACCGCGAAGACATTGGTCTCGAACGGGTCTTCAAGGACCTGTTCCCGATCACCGACGCGCACGAGAACTTCAGTCTGGAGTTCAAGAGCTATTCCCTCGGCGAGCCGAAGTACTCGGTCGAAGAGTGTATAGAGCGCGACATGACCTATTCGGCGCCGCTCAAGGCGCGGCTCGCCCTCCGTATCTTCGAGGAAGTCGGCGGCGAGAAGCAGCTCAAGAACGAGATCGAGAAGGAGGTGTACCTCGGCGAACTGCCGCTGATCACCAACCTCGGTACGTTCGTGATCAATGGCGCTGAGCGCGTCATCGTCAGCCAGTTGCACCGGTCACCGGGCGTCGTGTTCGAGGAGAACACGCATCCGAACGGGCAGCGACTGATCTCGTCCCGGATCATTCCGTTCCGCGGATCGTGGGTGGAGTTCACCGTCGACATTCACGACGTGATCTTCGTCCACATCGACAAGAAGAAAAAGTTCCCGGCCACCGCGCTCCTGCGCGCGCTGGGTTACGGCGGCAATGAGGACATCTACCGCCTCTTCTTCGGGATCCGTGAGCTCGATATCGAGCGCGTTCGCGAGAATCGCCAGGATCTCCGCGAAGTCGCCGGCGCCATCGTGGCCGAGGAGCTGACGCTCGTCGGCCGTGAGAAGCTGGCAGAGGAACTGAAGCCGAAGAAGGAAACCAAGAAGGCGCGTGTCGAGCGTGAAGCGGCGGAAGCCGATCGCAGCGTCAAGGTCGGCGATGAACTCGATGACCAGCTCGTCAACCGCCTCAAGGAAGCGGGGTACCGGAAGGTCAAGGTCTTCGCCAGCTACCACAACGTGGAGCTGCGCGACGAGATGGACGCCTTCGAGAACGGCGAGCGCGAGGAACCGCGCGCGCTGGCCATGGACGTCGTCTCCCGCGACGGTGAAGTGCTGGCGGAGAAGGATCAGCTGCTCAAGCCGGTGCTGATCAAGAAGCTGCGCGGCGCGAACGTCACCCGCGTGAAGGTGTTTGCCGCCACCGGTCGTATGGAGTCGTCGCTGATCAAGAACACGATTGCAAAGGATCCCACCGACCCGATCCGTCTCGAGCCGAAGGACATTGCGAAGGCCGGATCTCCGGCCGCCGCCGGCGAGATGACGGCACTCAACCAGATCTATGCGCTGCTCCGTCCGGGCGATGCCCCGAACGCGACCACGGCGAAGGACGCGCTGATGCGCCTGTTCTTCAACCCGAAGCGCTACGATCTCGGTCGCGTGGGTCGCTACAAGATCAATCAGCGCCTCGGTCTGGAAACGGATCCGGCGACGACAGTGCTGACGACGGAGGACTTCGTCGAAATCGTCCGCACGCTGATCGAACTGCACGAAGGCCGCGGCGATACGGACGACATCGATCACCTGGGCAACCGTCGTATCCGGTCGGTCGGTGAACTCATCGCCAACCAGTTCTCGGTGGGCCTGAGCCGTATGGCGCGCCTGGTCAAGGAGCGCATGAGCATCAACGCCGATCCCGAGCGCATCTCGCTCGACGATCTGGTGAACGCACGAACCGTCAGCGCCGTGATCCAGGCCTTCTTTGGTTCGTCGCAGCTGTCGCAGTTCATGGACCAGACCAATCCGCTGGCTGAGCTGACGCACAAGCGTCGCTTGTCGGCGCTTGGCCCGGGCGGTCTGACGCGCGAGCGTGCCGGCTTCGAAGTGCGCGACGTGCACTTTTCGCAGTACGGCCGGATGTGCCCGATTGAAACACCGGAAGGTCCGAACATCGGCCTGATCACGTCGCTGGCCTGTTTCGCTCGCGTCAACGATCTCGGTTTCGTCGAGACGCCGTATCTCATCGTGCGCGAAGGTCGCGTCACTGACGAGATCGAGTGGCTCGATGCGACCCGTGAGGCGAACAAGACGATCGCGCAGGCCAACGCGAAGCTCAACGCCGACGGCACGTTCGTCGAAGAGTTCGTGCTCGCCCGTCGTGAAGGTGACTTGCCGCTGGTGCCGGGCAAGCGCATCGACTACATGGACGTGGCGCCGGAGCAGCTCGTCTCCATCGCGGCCGCGCTGATTCCGTTCCTCGAGCACGACGACGCCAACCGCGCGTTGATGGGCTCGAACATGCAGCGTCAGGCGGTGCCGCTCCTCAACCCGCGGACGCCGGTCGTGGGCACGGGCCTGGAGGAGAAGGTCGCGCAGGATTCCGGTGCCTGCATCATCGCGCGTCGCGGTGGTGTGGTCACACGCGTGACGGCTGATGAGATCATCGTGGATGCCGGCCCGGCCGAGCAGACCACGGACCTGTCGCGGCCGCTGGCGCGGTTGGGCCAGATCGATCGCTACAAGGTCAAGAAGTACTGGCGGACGAACCAGGATACCTGCATCAACCAGCGTCCGATCGTCCGCCTTGGCCAGAAGGTGAAGGCCGGTCAGGCGCTCGCCGATGGTGCGGCGACCGAGTTCGGTCAACTGGCGCTCGGCGCGAACGTGACGGTCGCCTTCATGCCGTGGTTCGGCTACAACTTCGAGGACGCCATCGTCCTCAGCGAGCGACTGGTGAAGGAGGACGTGTACTCGTCCATCCACATCCAGGAACTCGAACTGCACGTTCGCGACACCAAGCGCGGCCAGGAAGAGATCACGCGTGAAATCCCCAACGTCTCCGATGAGACGCTGGTGGACCTCGACGAGCGCGGCATCGTCCGCATCGGCGCCCATGTGAAGCCGGGCGACATTCTCGTCGGCAAGATCACGCCGAAGGGCGAGACGGAGCTGTCGCCTGAAGAGAAGCTGCTCACGGCCATCTTCGGTGAGAAGGCGAAGGACGTGAAGGATTCGTCCCTCAAGGTCTCGCCGGGCATGGAAGGCGTCGTCATCGACGTCAAGATCTTCTCGCGCATCGAGGACTCGGTGGTCGAGAAGGATCGCGGTGAGCGGATCGGTGAAGTCCGTCGCGTCGAAGGCGAGGAGAAGATCCGCGTCAACGAGATCCGTGACGGCGAGCTGTCGGACATTCTGGATGGGCAGGTCGTGGCGCTGGCGCTCAAGTCGGGCACGGTCGAAGAATCCGTTCCGCAGGGCACCACGCTGACGAAGGAATTCCTGCGCACGTTCAAGATGGCGTCACTCGACCTGAAGACGTTCCGGGTCGAGAACAAGAAGGTCAACGACCAGATCCGCGTGATTCTCGATGCGGCAGCGGCGGAGAAGTCGCGCATCGAGGAGTGGGCGGAGCAGCGCATCGACAGCATTCTGCAGCCCGATGAACTGCCGCCTGGCGTGATTCAGCTGGTGAAGGTCTACCTGGCTGAGAAGCGCAAGATTTCGGTCGGCGACAAGATGGCAGGTCGTCACGGCAACAAGGGTATCGTTGCCCGTATCGTGCCTGAGGAAGACATGCCGTTCCTGCCCGATGGCCGTCCGGTGGACATCGTGCTGAATCCGCTCGGCGTGCCGAGCCGCATGAATGTGGGTCAGATTCTCGAGACACACCTCGGCTGGGCAGCCAAGCTGCTCGGGTTCTACGCCAAGACACCGGTGTTCCAGGGGGCGAACGAGCGCGAGATCGGCCTCATGCTGCGTCTGGCGGCGTTGAGCTGGACGCGTAAGGGACTCGAGCTGCTGTCCACGCCGCCGCTGGTGATCAGCGACAGCGATCTGGCCTCGATCGTCGCCGACGTGAAGCCGTCGATGGAAGACGCCGACAAGGTGACCCTGCTGGCGGAGGCGCGAATCGCCGATCTGGGCGGGAAGAGAATGTCGCCGCAGACGAAGGAAGTGCACGCTCGTGTGAGCGCGTACCTGTTGTCCGCGGCCCGCGAGCTGGCCGAGCGCGAGCGCGCGGAACTGGGGTTCCAGGTCACGTCACACGAAACGATGTTGACCGATGCGTCGGCATCGCATCGCGACCTGCTGGAAACGGGAGCGAAGCTGGTGGCAACGGCGCAGGCGAGTGGCGACAGCGATCTGCTGGCGCGTCACGAACTGCGTGCACTGGCAGCGGCCACATCGGGGAAGAAGAGCGACCTCGATATCGATGCGGCCTGTGATGAGCTGCTGCGTCTGGCCGGCACCACGCCGGCAGGCAAGATCTGGCTGCGCGATGGTCGGAGTGGCGAGACGTTCTCGTCGCCGGTCACCGTGGGTGAGGTCTACATGCTGAAGCTCAGCCACCTGGTCGATGACAAGATTCACGCCCGCAGCATTGGACCGTACTCCCTCGTCACCCAGCAACCGCTGGCGGGCAAGGCGCAGTTCGGCGGCCAGCGCTTCGGCGAGATGGAAGTGTGGGCGCTCGAGGCGTACGGCGCCGCGCACGTGCTGCAGGAGATCCTCACGGTCAAGTCGGACGACGTGAACGGTCGCAGCCGCGTGTACGAGGCGATCGTGAAGGGCCAGAATCTCCCGGAGCCTGGCACGCCGGAATCGTTCAACGTGCTCGTGAAGGAACTGCAGGCTCTCGGCATCTACGTGAAGATGGGAGCCAAGGGCGATGGTTTCTCGCCCAATGCCCTGCTGGACGGCACTGGCGCCGACAACGCCAGCGAGGAGTGAGCCGATGATTGACTTCCGAAATGCGCGCGAAACCCGCGCGTCGAGCTTTGACTATATCCGGATCCGGATCGCCTCGCCGGAGGAAATCCGTGGTCCGAAGGATCCGAAGGAACGCGAGCGACTCGAGCTGACGGGGCTGCGGACGTGGTGGTCATGGGGCGAGGTCACCAAGCCCGAGACCATCAACTACCGCAGCTTCAAGCCGGAAAAGGACGGTCTCTTCTGCGAGCGGATCTTTGGTCCGGTCAAGGATTGGGAATGCCATTGCGGCAAGTACAAGCGGATTCGCTATCGCGGCGTGATCTGCGACCGTTGCGGCGTGGAAGTCACGCTGGCCAAGGTGCGCCGTGAGCGCATGGGGCACATCGAACTGGCCGTGCCGGTCGCGCACATCTGGTTCTTCAAGACCCTGCCGAGCCCGATGGGCAACCTGATCGACGTCACGCTGCGTGACCTCGAAAAGGTGATCTACTACAGCAATTACATCTGCATCGATCCCGGCTCGCAGGAAGTGCGTGCGAACCAGCTGCTCAACGAAGACGAATACCTCGACCTGCGGATGCGGGCGAAGGAACAGGGTGACACCGCGTTCCTCGCCGACATCGGTGCGCCAGCCGTGCGTGAGCTGCTCAAGCGGCTCGACGTCGATACGCTGGCGAGTTCGCTGCGCCTGTCGCTGACCACCGAGACGAGCCAGCATCGCAAGAAGCAGATGCTGAAGCGCCTCAAGATCGTCGATGCGTTCCGCAACTCGGGTGACAACGGCGAGCAGCGCAACCGTCCCGAGTGGATGATCATGGACGTGATTCCGGTATTGCCGCCGGACCTGCGTCCACTGGTCCCGCTCGACGGTGGCCGCTTTGCGACGTCCGACCTGAACGATCTGTACCGTCGTGTCATCAACCGCAACAACCGGCTGCAGAAGCTGATCCTGCATCGCGCCCCGGAAGTCATTCTCCGGAACGAAAAGCGCATGTTGCAGGAAGCCGTCGACGCGTTGTTCGACAACGGCCGCCGCTCGAAGGCGATCCGTGGCCGTGGCAAGCGTCCACTGAAGTCGCTGTCAGACATGCTGAAGGGCAAGCAGGGCCGGTTCCGCCAGAACCTGCTCGGCAAGCGCGTGGACTACTCCGGCCGCTCCGTCATCGTGGTGGGTCCGGAGCTCAAGCTGCACCAGTGCGGTCTGCCCAAGGCGATGGCGCTGGAGCTCTTCAAGCCGTTCATCATCCACAAGCTGGTCGACAAGGGCATTGCGGAGACCGTGAAGCGCGCCAAGAAAATCGTGGAGCGCGAAAGCCCCGAGGTGTACGAGATCCTCGAGGAGATCATCCGCGACCACCCGGTGCTGCTCAACCGCGCACCGACGCTCCATCGCCTCGGCATTCAGGCGTTCGAGCCGGTGCTCGTGGAAGGCAAGGCCATTCGTATTCACCCGCTCGTCTGCGCGGCATTCAACGCCGACTTCGATGGTGACCAGATGGCAGTGCATGTGCCGCTCTCGTTCGAAGCACAGATCGAGGCACGCGTGCTGATGCTGTCGTCGAACAACATCCTGAAGCCGGCCGACGGTCGGCCGGTGGCTGAGCCGTCACAGGACATCGTGCTCGGCTGCTACGTCGCGACCAAGGCTCCGGCTGACTTCGATCAGACGGCGAAGGACCCGAAGAAGTTCAATGCGCTGAAGCATTTCAGCTCGATGGCCGATATCGAGTCCGCGCTGACGCTGGGCAACCTGATTCGCAAGGATGTCATTCGCTTCCTGCACGATGGGCAGTGGGTCACGACGACGGCGGGTCGTGTCCTCTTCAACGTGATCGTGCCGGCGGTGCTGGGTTTCCAGAACCGTGACATGAAGAAGAAGGTGCTCGGTGAGCTCGTGTTCGAGAGCTACCGTCGCGCCGGCCTGGCCGAAACCGTGAAGTTCCTCGATCGCCTGAAGGAGTTCGGCTTCACCAATGCGACGCGCTCCGGCGTGTCCATCGGCATCGAAGACCTGCACATCCCGAAGGAGAAGGACGAGCTGCTGAAGGAAGCGGGTGAGCGAGTGGATCGCTTCCAGCGCGCCTACCAGACGGGCAACATCACCAACGGCGAGCGCTACAACAAAGTCATCGACACCTGGACGCACGCGAACACCGACATCGCCAACTCGATGATCGATGCCATGCGCACGTCGCAGGGCGGGTTCAACCCGGTGTTCATGATGTTCGACTCCGGCGCCCGCGGGTCACGCGACCAGATCCGTCAGCTCGCCGGTATGCGAGGCCTGATGGCGAAGCCGCAGAAGAAGCTCACCGGTGGTCTGGGTGAAATCATCGAAAGCCCGATCAAGTCGAACTTCCGTGAAGGCTTGTCGGTCCACGAGTACTTCATCTCGACGCACGGTGCCCGCAAGGGTCTGGCCGACACCGCGCTCAAGACGGCCGACGCCGGTTACCTGACGCGTCGACTCTGTGACGTCGCACAGGACGTGACGATTGCCGAAGAGGATTGCGGTACGCTGCTGGGAATCGACGCCGAAGCGCTGAAGGAAGGCGAAGACGTGATCGAGTCGCTCAGTGAGCGCATCGTTGGCAGCTTCGCTGGTGAAGATGTGTACGATCCGTTCGAGCGTGACGAAAGCGGTCGTCCGCGCCTGCTCATCGAAGCGGGCATGATGATCGATGAAGACATGGCGAAGACGATCGAGGAGTCGAGCATCGAGAAGGTGCGCATCCGCTCGGTGCTGACGTGTGAGAGCAAGCGCGGTCTCTGCCGCATGTGCTACGGCCGCAACCTCGCCACGATGGGCGTCGTGGACCTCGGCGAAGCGGTGGGGATCATCGCGGCGCAGTCGATCGGTGAGCCAGGGACGCAGCTGACGTTGCGCACCTTCCACATCGGTGGTGCTGCCGCACGTATCGCCGAACAGACGGTGAAGAAGACGAAGGTGCCGGGTATCGTCGAGTATGGCGATCGCCTGACCTTCGTGACGGACAAGGATGGCAAGAGCATCGTCACGTCGTACGAAGGCGAGCTCACCATCAAGGGTTCTGCTGATGCCGGTTATGGCGTCGGCGCTCGTCTGCTGGTGCCGCTCGGCGCCGAGCTGATGGTCGCCGAAGGCCAGGTGGTGAAGAAGGACGACACGATCTTCAGCTGGGATCCATACTCGAACCCGATCATCGTGGACGTCAGCGGACATGTCCGGTTCGTGGACCTGGTCGAGGACGAGTCGATGTCGGACGAGCTGGACGAACTGACTGGTATGCGAGAGCGTCGCGTGATCGAGGATCGCGACAAGAAGCTGCACCCGCACATCGAAATCATCGATGCGAAGGGACAGCGCGTGCGCGACTTCGTGGTGCCGGTCGGTGCAAAGCTGGAAGTGAAGGATGGCCAGCCCATCAGTGCCGGTACGATCATCGCCAAGGTGAACCGCGAGGCCTACAAGACGCGCGATATCACCGGCGGTCTGCCGCGTGTGGCCGAACTGTTCGAAGCCCGTCGTCCGAAGGATCCGGCGACGATTACCGAAATCGACGGTGTGGTGCGGTTCGGCGACATCAAGCGCGGCAAGCGCGAGATCCGGGTGTACCCGGCCGATCCGAAGACCGGCTGGACGGAAGTCGAGTCGGCCGAGCCCAAGCAGTACGAAGTGCCGTCAGGCAAGCATCTCCGAGTGCACGAAGGTGACCGTGTGCGCGCCGGCGACCGTTTGTCGGAAGGCCCGGTCAATCCGCACGACATTCTCGCGATCAAGGGTCCGCGCGCCGTGCAGGAATACCTCCTCAATGAAGTGCAGGAGGTCTACCGTCTGCAGGGCGTGAAGATCAACGACAAGCACATCGGCGTGATCGTGCGTCAGATGCTGCAGAAGGTTCGGATCTCGGAGAGCGGCGACACGGAATTCCTGGAAGGGGAGCACGTCGAGCGCGCGATCTGGCTGAAGGAGAACGAGGGGATCGAACTGAGCGGCAAGACGCCGTCGCAGGCCGAGCCACTGCTGCTGGGTATCACGAAGGCGTCGCTCACGACGCAGTCGTTCATCTCGGCCGCCAGCTTCCAGGAGACGACACGAGTCCTCACCGATGCCGCGATCCGCGGTTCGCAGGACGACCTGCTCGGCCTCAAGGAGAACATCATCATCGGTCACCTCATCCCGGCTGGTACGGGTATGTACCGGTACAATGATGTCGAGATCGACGG
>Ga0163144_10022730_pt1 | contig 12412 bp, 8 predicted proteins | sample OliLak19BULKMAT1_FD_123175 | JGI IMG/M metagenome (GOLD analysis project Ga0163144, IMG submission 123175) | Freshwater microbial mat bacterial communities from Lake Vanda, McMurdo Dry Valleys, Antarctica - Oligotrophic Lake LV.19.BULKMAT1 | ecosystem: Environmental > Aquatic > Freshwater > Lake... | reverse complement strand
TGGCTAGGAAGTGGCTGCTGCCCATTGCGGGGCGACGATGCCATGACGCATGACTTTCCTATCTTCAGGCCTAGCACTTGCTTTAACGGAAGTATGGCAACGATGGACTTAACGAGTTGCTCCTCAAGCCGCAGTGGAGCCGACAGACCAGTAGCACTTATCGAGTAATTTGGAACACCTAGTCTTCCTGCCGCATAGTATTCGTGAGAACGTCTGATCTTCTCAATGGCCTTTGGGCCACTCTGCAACAAGTTCTCCTTGATGACTGCTCGAACCCAATCCGTATATCTATGAAGTCTTTCTTTTCTCCAGTTACTTTCGAGAGCCGTTTGAACCGAAGCCTTCCGAAACAAGGTGATTGTCTTACCAACTTGCTTCCAGCCGCCATTTGTAGCTCGTGTGATCGAGTTAGCGACATCTCTCAATTTACGTGAGTGGAAACGAACAGAAAGGACATCGTCGGCGATTACCCCTTCAGCCTTCATCTCTAAGTGGGAAAGTTTCGCTATTTCTTCTAGTATCGTGGAAGTCTTGCGAACTGATAATGGCAATGTAATAGAGACTTCCGGCCAATCCGGACTGGATTTGGCGGGAAGTAGAAATAGGCACAATAATATATTTGCTGAGAACACTTACTGAAAGTCTCCTGAGAACTATGTCGGAACAATTATACTGCTTCTAATTGTGTGGAGGCACATCCATGCATCTGCACGCAGTAGTGGTTATTCTGCGGACACACGTTTTGGCTGTCCACACACCCACCGTTAGACCAAATACACCCAATTGGGACTTCAACTACACCCCAAGCTTTGGGTGCTACAATTGTTGATGTGAGGAGAAGCAAAGCTCCGATGGCTACAATCTGAAGAATATTGAATTTCAATCGCACGGCAAGGAAGAGTTTGGCTTACTTTCATCGCAAAAAATAGGGCCAATGGCGAAACTTTGTGAAAATCTATCCGCTCCCGCGTTACTCGACAACCGAAGTTAACTTTCCGTAAAACCTAGCATCTCACCCGGATCGCTCTGGGTGGAAAAAGCGTCTATAAGAGTATGTCTTTGATCCATGACGGCCTGCCCCAGCTCCTGGACATTCTGCCCCCAGTGGTCCGCGAGAAGCTCATCGCCAGCCCCGACCTGAACACCTTGGTCGAGGTTGTGCTCGACTATGGCCGACCCGCCGAAGCGCGGTACAAGGACAGCCTTGAGCGTTGGTCGGAGGTGATGGTGAGCGAGCTCGACATCGAGTACGTCGTGAAATCCATCGGTCTCTTCGGCGACGACAACCGGGCCGGGATCGAACGTACCCTTCACCGGATCAGCGCGATCCGTAACCGCCAGGGCAAAGTCGTCGGATTGACGTGCCGGGTTGGGCGCGCCCTCGAAGGCACGATCGACATCATCGACGACATCGTGCGCTCTGGCAAATCTATTTTGATCTTGGGCAAGCCAGGTGTCGGCAAGACGACTAAGTTGCGCGAAGTCGCCAGGGTTCTTGCAGACGAAGTCAACAAGCGGGTCGTGATCGTGGACACAAGCAACGAGATCGGGGGCGACGGCGACGTGCCTCACCCCGCAGTCGGCTCAGCGCGGCGGATGCAGGTCCGCAATCCGAGTTTTCAGCACGCAGTGATGATCGAGGCGGTGGAGAACCACATGCCCGAATGCATCGTGATCGACGAGATCGGCAACCAGGCCGAAGCCGAAGCGGCACGAACGATCGCCGAACGCGGAGTTCAGCTCATCGGCACCGCCCACGGCCAGACGCTTGAGAATCTGATGCTCAACCCGTCGCTCTGCGACCTGATCGGCGGCATCCAGGCGGTGACGCTTTCTGACGACGAGGCCAAGCGACGAGGGACGCAGAAGACAGTACTTGAGCGCAAGGCTCCGCCAACCTTCGACGTGGTGATCGAGTTGATCGACTACGACAAGCTTGCCGTCCATCACGATGTCATGAAGACGGTCGATTTGATGTTGCGCGGGGTTCAGCCTCGGCCAGAAGTTCGTGTCCGCACAGGTGCTGGGATCGTCGAGGTCGTCCAACGCGAAGAGACTCAGGAGATCAGCGAACCAGGATTCAACGAGCGATTCCCTTCGCTGGGTAAGCGGCCAGTAGTGTACGAGAACCCGACCCCCTCAGGGAGGAGATCGAAGATCCCGGCCCCACGGGAGTCGGACAGCAAAGCGAACCGGGGAGAGGGTGTCAAACCGATCTTGCGGATTTTTCCCTACGGCATCGCACGCACCCGGCTCGAACGCGCAATTCGCGAATCAAAGGCGCCAGCGGTCATCACAAGCGACATCAGCCAAGCCGACGCAGTGATCGCAATTCGGACAGTCGCCCAGTCGAAACCTCCGAAACTCCGGGACTTGCAGCGGCCACTGCCGACGGTCGTGGTGAAGTCGAACACGTTCTTACAGATTTCGGCGGCTTTGGACGAGATAGTGCGTGGCGGTGGAAAAGACGACGACCGCGAAGTCGCCGCCATCCAGGAGGCGCAAGACGCAGTTGCGACAGTCTTACACACCGGTCGCCCGCAAGAGCTTTCGCCGCAAGACTCGCGGTTGCGCAAAATCCAACACCAAGTCGTAGAGTCGAGAAAGTTGGCGAGTGAAAGCGTCGGCCTCGATCCGCAGCGAAGGCTGAGAGTGTTGCCGTTGCGTCTCGCGTAGCAATAGGCCGCATTTTTTGGATTGAACCCCAAATAAGTTCGGCATAATCAAGCATGGCCGAATGGAAAGTCTTGCGGCGTTTTGAGGCCGAGCACCTTCGCGAGTTGATGATGCCGATTGGGGGCATCGGCACTGGCTTCTTTGGCATTGACGGTCGCGGTCGGCTTGTCGATTGGCAGTTGATGAGCCGACCACATCGAGGCTGGCGCCCCATGTACTCGCATTTGGCGTTATGGTGCAAACCGATCGGTGCGGTTGGAGACGCATCGGCCAAACTCCGCATCTTGGAAACAGATCTTGCCGAAGGTCGTGCAGGTGGAAGCGGCCAACCCGAGATTCTTTCGGGAATTCCCCGTTTTCAAAGAGCCACGTTCGAAGCGACGTATCCGTTTGGACGCCTCAATCTGACAGACCCCGAAACGCCATTCGACGTCAGTATTGAAGCCTTCAATCCATTGATTCCAGGAAACACAGCTGATTCAAGTTTGCCGTTCGGACTCTTGACAGTAACTGTGCACAATAAGACCGACCTGTCTTATCAGACCTCTTTGTCCTTTTTGGCCACGAATTTCATTGGCTGTGACGGGTTTGCGTTTGACCTCAAAGACAACGTCACGGAAGGTTGTGAGGTCGCTGGTTGGAAAGGGATGAAGTGGTCGAAGTCCCGCGACGAAGAGAATCCTCGAGTCGGAACGATGACGATTCTCTGCGACGCAGAAGATGTCCGAGTCGCCCGCCAATGGAAGTTTCGCGATCGACCATGGAACGGCGAGTTCCTTGGCATAATCGACGAGCTCCTCGAAAAGGGCTTCATAGAAGACGAGAATCCCAGCAAACCTTGCCCGCCGAGTCCAAACGATACGTGGGACAGTTCAATCCACGCGATGCTGACCCTCGGGCCGAGAGAGACCAAGACAGTGCGCTTCATGGTCACCTGGCACTTTCCTTGGCGCAACATGAAGGAGTATGGTTGGGCTTGGACAGGAGACGAAAGTGGTTTGGTCAGGAACCATTACGCTTTGTCGTTTCGAGACGCCGAAGAAGCAGCCGTCCATGTCAGCACAAAGCTTAACAAGTTGCGCCAAGAAACTGCCGCGTTCACAGACTCGATCTTGAATCGAAAAGTGCCTGATCCACTAAAGGAAGCCGCGCTTTTCAACCTCGCGACTCTCAACAGCCATACCTGTTTTCGAATCGAAGACGGAACATTTATGGCCAGCGAGGGTTGCAACGACAACAATGGTTGTTGCCATGGTTCGTGTACTCACGTTTGGAACTATGAGGAAGCCACTGTCAATCTGTTCCCCGACCTCCATCGGAGCATGGTCGAGAGCCACTTGAAGAACGGAATGATGGCAAACGGTGCCCAGCGTTTCAGGCTCTCATTGCCTCTAGCGAAACAGGACTGGGGAGGAGCTGCTGCCGATGGTCAAATGGGCCTTATCGTGCGCGTTTACGAGCAATATTTGCGCGACAAAGATGTGGATTGGCTAATGACGAACTATCCAACCGCGAAGAAAATGCTGGAGTATTCCTGGATACCGGGTGGATGGGATGCGGACAAAGACGGCGTGATGGAGGGTTGCCAGCACAACACCTACGACGTCGAGTTTTTCGGCCCGAACCCCATGTGCACTAGTTACTACCATGCTGCGATGGCGGCGGTTGCAGCAATGGCGAGGCTACTAGGCGAAGCGACCTACGCCACTGAGCTCGACCAATTGCGTGAGAAGGGCAGCGAATGGGTTGACCACAATCTCTACAACGGCGAATACTACGAACAAAAGTTCCAAGCGTTCCGAGGCACTCCGGCAAAGCACAGTTCTTTGGGACACGAGTGGGACAAGCCAGAACCACCATTCCAAATTGGCCGCGGATGTCTCGTCGATCAACTTGTTGGGCAGTACAAAGCGAATCGTGTAGGTTTAGGAGATCTTTTCGATACATATCACATCAAACATGCGGTCAAAGCCGTTCACACACATAACTTCAAGCGCAACTTTCGCGACCACTACAACAACATGCGGACTTTCGCGACTGCCGACGAACAGGGGACGCTCATTGCTTCGTATCCACACGGTGGCCGTCCGGCGGTTCCGTTCCCATATTGGGGTGAATGTATGACCGGTTTTGAATACCAAGCCGCCGTGCTTTGCCTTGACTATGGGTTCAAAAAAGAGGGCTTGGAAATGGCGAAGGCGGTACGTGACCGCCACGACGGCCAGTACCGAAACCCGTTCAACGAGCCTGAATGCGGGCACTACTATGCCCGCGCAATGTCAGCTTGGGCATTGCTAGACGCTTGGGAAATTTAAAGTGCTTTGACTTTATCCCGCATGGTGGCAGGGGCTAAGTCCTTCTCGACGTGTTCCAATTCACTTCGTCCGCGCTCGACTTGCGACAGCACCTTGCCGACCGAGTTTTCAAGGTTTGAAAGCACATCGTGGGCGTAGCGGTCTGCTCCCCGACGCATTTGCGAAGACTCTCGTTCGGCTGCGTGGCGGACTTCGTCGGCCTGGGCTTTCGCCAGTTTCAGAATCTCGCTTTCACTGACCATCTGCTCTTGTTGCAGGCGAGCTTGTTCGACGAGACGTTCGGCTTCCTTCTTTGCGTCTGCAATAACCCGCTGAGCTTGGTCGGTGGCTTGTCCGACCCTTTGGTCGGCATCCTCTCGGGCGCTTTCCTTGATCCTCTCGCTTTCTTTCGCAATACTAGCGGCATCCTTGACTTCTCTAGGAAGGGACGCGCGAATCTTTTCGATCTGCATCACCATCTCCTCTTCGTTGTAGCCAAAAGAGATGCCGATGAACGACTTTGGCTTCTGCGCGAGGTCTCTGAGATTCTCAAGCAAACGAATAACGTCTATTGTGGGGTCTTTCCGAATCGCCATATTCGCCCTGCAAATCGTGGGGTGCTTTACAGTCTACACGTTTTGCGGGGCCAATCCGCTTGAAAAGGGCCCCGCGAATGTGCCAGAAGTCGCTCGGCTAGTTCAATTTGCCAAGCGGACTTGTCAGCGGCGCACTGAATCGGCTAGGGTGCCTTGAGGGCTCCACCATCCAATGCTCAAGGGTTTGAAGCGAACTTGCGACCTGTTCTTTGAACTCAGCATTGTTGCTCTGGGCGATCGCTGTCCGGAAATCCTCCGATGCGAGGTTCAGTGAACCGTTGCTGAGGTAGGCCATCCCCCGCGTATAGCGGTATCCAGGTTCAGAAGGGTTGAGACGAAGTAGGCGGCTGGTCGTAGCGATCACCGCGTCATATTGACCGTCGAACCATTGGGCTTGGGCCAAAGTTTCCAAGGCTCCCAGGTGGTCAGGATCGATCCTTAACATTTTCTGACACGTCTCGAGCGTGCCTTGCCAATCAGTTGCGTACATTATATTTCTCGACTAACTATCACCGACTCGCCCTGACCATCGCGCTCGCCGATGACGAACAAACTGTCGTGTGGCGATCCACATTGAAAGCAGGCCGAACACCGTCTCCTCCAGCATTCCGTTGCCTCACTACTTTATCAGGAACGCGACGTAAAAATGTGCAAAATAATGCGAAGTTTCTATCATACATGGGCAACCTCTCCTGAAATCTGGTTTGATTGCTGGGCAATTTTCGCTACCTTTGATTTGATGGCCATAGGAATGCGGGTTTGACCATCGGGTGAATTCAGTGCCAGCAACGATGCCGTCGCCGCCGCGTTCGTCGCCCACTTTCTCGCGAACGACTCTTCTGAAGTCCGGATGAAGGCGACAAAATCACCTTCAGGTCTTCGGCACAACAGGCCACCTGATGGCAGAAGTGTGCGTAGTTTGCCGGCAAGTTTCCGCGCAACAAATTCCACTGCTGCTTTGCCGTGAATCTCAACAAGGTCGTCACGACGCAACACGTCAAGATAAACGAGAAACCCTGTTCCGGCAGTCGTGACGATCTGATGGAACTCGGTCGGAGTCGTCAATCCAGCTGGATCCTGATGTCCATTTTCGATTCGACCGAGAGCTTGGCTCAATTCCGCTCCGACGAGCCGGAGAATCTCCAACGACTGTGCGTCGATTCCGTGAACGCGGTTTGTGGCAGCAGTCAGGTAACCATAGGCAGTCTCTTCAAAACTGATTGGAATCAAGACGAAGCTGCCAATGCGCATCTTCAGTGCATCGACCCGTGAAAGCTGGCGGTCTTCTCGCGCGTTGAGCAAGACTACTTCTGGGGCACCGTCCGCGGTCCACGCATCTAACCCAGTGCCAGATGCAAAATTCAACGCGTCGAGCACCTTCATGTTTACACCCTGGAGTGCAGCGAGACTGGATTCACCTTCTGCGACAAAGCAGATCGAAAGATGATCGAGATGGACCGTTTCCCAAAGTTCACGAGACACACGACCAGCAAGTGAGGCCGGTGAGTCAGAACCCTGACACAGCCCGGCGACCTGATAGAGCAGCTCAGCTTGTCGAAGTCGTTTTCTCTCTGATTCCTTGCTTGAATGAGCGCGGATGATACGAGCGATCGCTTCTGAGACCGTTGCTCCGACTTCAAGGGCGTCTGCAATTCTTTGCTTGGTCGCATCGTAAAGGCTGAGGACACCAATGATTCTGCCACGGTCTTTCAGGATCAGTGTAGAAGAATGCGCAGCCTCGTCAGGAGCTCGCAAAGCTGCCATCGAGGCCTCAAGTCGATCCTTGAGTTGCCATTCACCAAAAAAGTCTGGCATCGAAAATGCCGCGTCTCGAATCGCGATCGGCACACTGCCCGCGACAGTTTGTACGACAAGTTTGTCCGCTTCCTGACTGAAGACATGGATGGTCAGACCATCGACCCGCAACAGCTCTTGCAACTTCTTTCCAATCGCGATCAGGCCGGATTCCGTATCTGACTCTTGCGCCTCAGCCAGTTGGACAATAATGCGGTCGCGACGGCCTTTTCGCTCGACCTCTGTCGTATGGTCGCGCAACACTCTGAACTTCTCTCTTAGGTCAAAAACATCTTGGGGAAGAGGTACGTCTACGGCACCCTGAATAGGGACCTCGATCAACTCTTTGACCTTGATCCACTGGGTTCGCTTGCCACCGAGAAGTCCGACCGTCAGCACGCCCAGTGTCTGTGCCAATAAGACCGGCGTCCACCCTTTGCCATCGAACATGTTCGCTCCGATGAGCATCCAACCTGCCGTGATCGGAGCCATCGCCATCGCGTCGGATCCATACCTCAGGGCAGCATAGGCAGGTGGAATCAAGGTCAGAAACCCAAAAGTCTCCATTCTTCCTGTAGACGCGAGAAGGATCGCGACGACGGCTGAATCAGCCACCGCGAAGAGCCCAGAAACACCAGCGTTTCGGACGCCGCGACGCTCCATCGCATAACCGAAAAATGAGTAGGTCGAGAAAAAGGCGGCCGCTCGCCAGGCGGTTTCGAATGGCGGCTCACCCGTAAAACCTGAAACCAGGAGTACGGTTGTTGCGAAAAGGACTCTTGAAATGAGCTCGAACATGAGGCTCTACTCTAGGTTTTCGGGCTGGAAAACCTAAACAAGAGGGTGAGTTCCTACACATTGATGAAAAGGCCACCAATCCCTTCCGGACTGTTGCCGAGGGATTTCGAGGGACTTTCGGCCTGTTTTGCACAGGTTCCCACTACTCTTTGCCCCAAAGGGTGAATCAACTTACGTCCATGCTCTGTCCCCAATGGCAGGACGCACCTGACTTGCCCGACCTAGAGGCGAGAAGGTTGATCCGAAAAACAAGACACTTGAGATTGATGCCGGCTTGGTCTGTCCTCTCCGCTATGCCGGCACTTTTTAGACTTTCGCCCACGCCCACAGCTTGGCTACGTTTTGTTCATGCATCGTGTCAGCCTCTGGAGTTTCGACCACGATTGGCACGTTCTCAAGTCGTGGGTCGTTGACTAAACACTCGAAAGCGACTGGCCCAATTTCTCCGTCACCAAGGTTCTCGTGCCTGTCCTTTCTTGAGCCGAACGGGTTCTTGCTATCATTGCAGTGGACGACTTTTAGTCTATCGACTCCGACGATCCGATCAAACTCTGCCATCGTCGCAGCATAGGTTTCTTCGGTGCGGATGTCGTATCCAGCCGCGAAGACATGGCAAGTGTCGAGGCAGACACAGAGCCTTGGATGCCCGCCACAAAGTTCGATGATCTTTGCGAGTTCCTCGAACGAGGAGTTCAGGCAAGTTCCTTGTCCCGCTGTCGTCTCCATCAGAAGAGTGACATCGTCTGGCGTCTCGGCTAGAATTTCTTGCGCCTTCTCGGCGACTCGCTGTAGCCCGGTCTCAATTCCTTGGCCCATATGGGCACCCATATGACTGACGACAAATGGAAGTCCATAAGCGTGGCAGCGCATGATCTCTCCCTTCAGACCTTGCTTGCTCTTTTCCCTCAGTTCGTCATCAGGAGTGGCAAGGTTGATAAGGTAGCTGTCGTGACTGACGACGTTCTTGCCTATTCCAGTTTCTTGGCACGCTTTCTTGAAGAGTTCGACCGCTTCAGCCGTGACTTCCTTCGCTTTCCACTGCTGAGGACTACTTGTGAAGATCTGAACGGCGGTACAGCCGATGGTCTTACCGTTTTCGATGGCATTGTGGAGCCCACCTGCGGTTGGCATATGGGCTCCGATCAATTTGGCGGACATGGTTAGGTCATACCCGATTATGGTCTTCCGTCACGGGTAACTTAGGTTCAATTATGGGTGAACTTCTCGCTTGCTTCAAAGCTTACGACGTGCGAGGGGTCGTGCCTGATGAGCTGAATCCTGAAGTGGCCTACGACATCGGACATGCTTTCGCAGACGAAACAGGGGCGAAGACCGTTTGCATCGGTCATGATATTCGTCTTAGTGGTCCCGATTTGTCCAAGTCTTTGGCATCAGGGTTAAACGATTCCGGAATTGATGTCGTCGATCTTGGCCTTGTTGGCACCGAGATGGTCTACTTCGCGACTGGCAACTATGGTTTCGACGGTGGAGTCATGATCACTGCCAGCCACAATCCGCCGCAATACAACGGGATGAAGATGGTTCGTTCCGAGAGTCGTCCGATCAGTAGTGACACCGGCCTTTTGAACATCGAACGCAGGGCCTTTGAAAAGAAATGGGAGCGGGCTGGAACTGGTTCAGTCGCGACCAAGGACGTTTACGACGACTTTGTCCAACATCTGCTCAAGTCGGACGTTGGACACCAAATCAAGCCTCTGAGAGTTTTAGCGAGTGCAGGCAACGGTGCTGCTGGAGTCGCGATGGAAAAGCTCATGCCGCACATCCCTCTCAAAGTGACGCCCATGATGTTCGAGCCTGACGGCCACTTTCCTAACGGCGTCCCAAATCCCATCTTGCCTGAGTCCCGAGCAACGGTCGAGGCAGAAATGGCAACGGGCGGTTACGACTTTGGAATTGCCTGGGACGGCGATTATGACCGTGCGTTCTTTTTCGACGAAAACGGTAAGTTTATAGAGGGATACTATATCGTAGGACTGCTCGCGAAGGCGATCCTTGCAGACAATCCAGGTGCAGCAATCATCTATGACCCGCGTCTCATCTGGAACACTCTCGATATCGTCATTGAGGCTGGCGGTCGGGCCGTTATGTGTAAGTCTGGACACGCTTTCATAAAGGAAAAGATGCGCGCCGAGAACGCCGTCTATGGCGGCGAAATGAGCGCGCACCACTATTTTCGCGACCACTGGTACTGCGACAGCGGCATGATCCCACTCATGCTCATCGCCAAGTTGGTTTCAACTACTGGCCGTTCCCTGGGCGACTTGGTAGATGAGATGATCCGCCGATATCCCTGCTCAGGAGAAGTCAATTCGACCGTAGGTAGTGTTTCTGAAGTACTCGCCCGAGTTGAGTCTAAGTACGGAAAGGGTGGCAAAATCGACAAGACTGACGGGCTCAGTGTCGAATTCACTGATTGGAGGTTCAATCTGCGTGGGTCGAACACAGAGCCCGTCATCAGGCTGAACGTGGAAGCTCGCGGCAGCACTGCCCTAGTGGAAGAGAAAACCGCAGAACTACTGAACATGATCAGGGGTTAGTGGCGACCTGGACGTATACAAATGCCCATTAGTTCGCTGAAACACAAGAAAAACAACCAGAAAGGTCCCGATTTCGCACCCTCCAAGTAAATTTCCTTGCATTATCGGCCACTTTAGGGCGATAATCCTACTGAGGTCGGTTCGCCGACTTCAAAGCGGAAAGAGACGCAGGAGGCGTCGCCAAAGCAGACGGATGCTGAGGTCCTACAGGGAACTTAAGGAAAGTTGTGGGTCTGAAAGCGTTTGGAAGGCTACGGCAAGCTTTCATGTTTCTCCTACCGCACGGAGACACATAAAAAATGAATCGAATGATGAAGATCGCTCTTGGCGCGGTCATGGCCAGCTTTGCGCTGCCCGTGTTCGCACAAGACAACTTCCCAGATGTTAGTGATAACCACTGGGCATACGAAGCTGTGGAAGGCATGAAGAAGGCTGGCTGTTTGGTCGGCTATCCTGACGGCATGTACCGCGGCGGACGACCAATGAGCCGCTACGAGTTCGCAGCAGCCGCTTATGCATGCTATCAGAAAATGATGTCCATGCATGACGACATGATGAAGCAGCTCGAAGAGTTGAAGAACATGCCAGGCACCGACCTGTCTGCAATGAAGAAGCAGATTTCTGACATGCAAGCTCAAGTAGACGGCATGAAGACCTGGGGCTCGCGAATCGGCGACCTTGAGAAGATGACAAAAGAGTTCGAAAAGGAACTCGCTTCGCAGGGCGTAGACATTAAGAAGATGCGACAAGACCTCGGCGACCTCGAAGGTCGTGTCGAAGTTCTTGAGAAGAACAAGTTGCCTGTGAACATTCACGGAACTCTTGACTTCAACGTTCTCGCAGGTCACAGCACTGACAACAACTTCGGCATGACGCCTGACGGACGCATCCTGGGCCAAGGCCTCGGCGGCGGCACAGTCGGACTCACCCGAGACTTGACAGTCCTGCACGAAATCGCATTCATGGTCAGCGGCACCAACACAGAAGGTCCAAAGTGGGAAGCCACCATCGTTGAAGGCAACATGGTCAGTTCCGGTTTCGGATTCAACGCTTTTGGTGACATGAGCACTTCGAACTCGGGAACGAGCTTCCGAGCTGGTTCTGCAGACATGTACGTCAACACTGCGAACGTCACGTTCGACAGCCATTTGGTCGGTCAGAGCTTCAATGCGAAGATCGGTCGCGTCGGCTACCAAGTCGGCCCGTACATCTGGAAGCGAACAGACTTCACCAGCTACCACAAGAACGAGCGCTGGGACAACGGTGACTTCTACTTCGACGGTGGAATCCTCGCCTTCAACTGGGGCAAGGCTAGTCTCAACGTCTTCGGTGGAACAAACAGCAGCGTCACGACCAACAATGGTCTCGCTCTGAATCCTACGTCAATCGACAAGGGTGCATTCGGATCAGGAATGTTGGATCGAACTCTTGGTGTGAACCTCGAGTTTCCTGTAGGCGAAATGGGCAGCATCAACCTGGCTTACCTCTGGCAAGACAGCGACACGCTTTCCGGCGACGCTAACCCAGGAATGGCTGGAGTTCAGTCTGCTGATCGACGCAATGTCTTCGGCGGCCAGATCGACCTCAAGTTCGACCAGTTCAGCCTTTGGGGCGCATATTCGCAGGTCAACCTGTCGAAGGGCACTTCCAACATCATGGACAACGACAACACCGCATGGGACGTTCGTGGTTCGTA